>OBEQ011101376.1_pt1 | contig 66171 bp, 62 predicted proteins | sample 1670901 | NCBI WGS metagenome assembly OBEQ01 (sample SAMEA104232315, study PRJEB22302) | groundwater metagenome | biome: forest; feature: aquifer; material: groundwater | place: USA | collected 2011-08-07 | depth 5.4 m
TTAATGAAATACAATGGAGTATCAAAAAAGAACTTCTATTTGTACCTTAAAGAAATTGAGTGGCGGTTTAACAATAGAAGAGAGCCACATATCAAACTAAAGTTACAGAAGATGTTACAATCTTAGGTGCAATTACCTTAAATAATTTTGTAGATTATAGTCGGTTGAAAAAGCTTAGCTTCAGATTATGTTGTATCCCAATTAAAAACAATTCGTGGTTAACAGGCTTAATAATTATATTATTAGGTTTATTTTTAGCCAACAAGAGTGTTTTGGCAATCATAAGGATTAATAAGGTCCAAATTGATCCTACACAGGCTATAGAGTTAATCAACAGGGGAAATGAAGTAACTGATATCTCAAACTGGACCTAGATGATAATTGAGGGACTTCTTACTTTACAATTCCAACAAACACACTCAGCTGCGCCAATTCTTGTTTAGTTTTTGAATCTGATTTCAATCTCAATAAATCTTCTGCTTTCCTACTCTCTCTTTTGACTCTTGTTTCTATTTTCATTAGAATGGAAATAGGGGTATGAACCGAGTCAAAAAGCTTTTCCATTATATTTTTATTCCAAGTGAAAACAATAACTTAAGAGCCAAGGCTCTGCATCAAGACTTTCTTACTGTTTATCTTCTTCTTGCGCTTATTTTTGTTTTTTTTGTCAAAGGAGTTGCTACTCGAGTCTCTCCCAATGTCTTAGGATTTGCTACAGATATAACTACACAGAAACTTTATCAATTGGTCAATCTTCAAAGAGAGGAAAATAATTTAACCGATTTACATTATAATCAAGAGCTCTCAACAGCAGCTTATAACAAGGCCCAGGATATGTTTACCAAAAATTACTGGGCTCACTACTCTCCTGATGGCGACACTCCTTGGAATTTTATCTTAGCCTCCGGATACAAATATCAATATGCTGGAGAGAATTTGGCTAAAAATTTTCTTTTTTCCCAAGATGTAGTTAATGCCTGGATGCAATCCCCAAGTCACAGAGAAAATATTCTGCGTAAGGAATTTCATGATGTTGGATTTGCTGTAGTTAATGGTGTTTTAAATGGTGAACAAACTACTTTAGTTATCCAGATGTTTGGCTCACCATTAAGCAATACCGTGGTGACCAAGGCTTTACCCACAAATAATCAACCTGCCTCTGTGAAAACGCTTGGTAAAAACGCCGGTGCAATCGTGGCCCAACAACAAGAGGCATCAGCAAAGCCTATCTTTAATCTCTTTAATCTTTCTCTTAATGCTACTTATTTGTTCATTGCTTTTTTGACTGTGGTTCTACTTATAGATTTTTATTTTGCTGCCAAAATGGGTGTTGTCAATTTCAATGGAAAAAATGTTGCTCATCTTATTTTCTTATTAGCAATTTTTATTGGCCTCTTTTTCTTTTTATCAAAAGGAGCTATTTTATAAATTATGTCAAACCTCATTACTTATTTGAAAAAGGACTTTGTTAAAAACTTATTGGACTATCTTACTCTTTTGATAGGAAGTGTTTTATTTCTCATTTTCTTGCAACTTTTTCAGGGCGAGAGGTTTATAAGTTTCATCACAGTTTTAACCTTTGTAGTTTTTTATATCCTCTGGGGAACTTATCATCATATTGGTAAGGAGAACTTGAAATTTAAAAATTTGGTAGAATATATCTTCATAGCCTTTACTGTTTTTTTACTGATTACGATTATCTTTTCATTCTAAAAATATGAAGGGAGTCATACTAGCTGGAGGACTAGCCACAAGACTTAGGCCGCTAACTTGGGTCACTAACAAGCACCTTCTTCCTATCTACAACAAACCGATGATCTATTATCCTTTGCAAACTATGGTCAGAGCGGGAATGAAAGAAGTTCTTATTTTGACCGCCCCCGATCATGCTGGTCAGTTTACTAATCTTCTCAAATCTGGTGATGAATTTGGTCTTCGTTTATATTATGCAGTTCAGGAAGATCCGGTGGGAGGAATCTCCAATGCCATAGGATACGCAAAGGAATTTGCCGAAGGTAAGAGTTTACTGGTAATTTTGGGCGATAATATTTTCAATGTCGATCTCAAACCAACAATGGAAAGATTCGTTAAACAAGAGAAAGGGGCTGTCGTCTGGGGGATACGCATGCCTACGCAATCCCAGCAATATGGAGTGATCGAAATGGATAAAAGCGGAAAGGTTTTATCTATTGAGGAAAAACCTAAGCATCCCAAGTCCGATATCGCTCAAACCGGTATTTACATGTACGACAAGCGCGTATTTGATTTTATAAAACAACTCAAACCTTCGGCCAGAGGACAACTTGAGGTCACTGATTTAAATAATTTCTATTTACATGAGGGGACCTTGGAATGTCAACTTGTGGACTGGTGGGTGGATGCAGGAACTTCTTATGATGAGCTTCTTCGAGCAAACAATCTGGTTGCTGAGAAAGTGAAAGCAGGCGAACTGAAATAAACTATTACTATCTGACAATGCTACCTACAGGCACTTCAACTTCTGGTAAAAGCAGAACTGGTTTACCATCAACATCTGCGGCCAACATCATACCTTCACTTGTCTCTCCTTTAAACTTTCTTGGCTCAATATTTACAATTATTGGAATTTCTTTTCCTATCAATTCTTCTGGATTAGTATAAAATTCTGCAATTCCCGCTAGAATCTGTCTTTTCTCCTGATCAAAATTAAGAATCAGCTTGAGAAGTTTATCTGCACCTTCAACCTTTTCAACAGCAATTATTTTTCCTATTCGAATATCTAGTTTCTTAAATTCCTCAAAAGTAACCATAATTGTGTAGTAATTTTACCAAAAAGGTGGCAATATTTTTCGGGGTTGAATTTTTTTGATAGTTAGTTCACAATTGCAATATGGACACAACCCAACTTCTACTAACAGCAACCCTTACTGTAACCACGATCTTTCTCATAATCGTGGGTATTCAACTTATTTTTGTTTTACGAGAACTTAGAGCAACTTTAAAAAGAATCAATACTATCGTTGAGGGTTTTGAGAAAGTGGGATCTGGAATAGAGCATGGATTTAGCGAAGTAGCAGGATTTGTTGGGGGAATGAAAAGTTTGTTTAAAGTCCTTGAAGTTATAAATAGCAAAAGAGATGGAAAACACAAACAACTCTAAATCATATAACGCTGATAGTTTTTGGTTAGCCTTTGCTTTGGGAACGACACTTAGTGCAACTTTTGTTTTTCTTTTTGGAACAACAAACGGAAGGAAAATTCTTAAGAAACTACTTGAGGCAACAGAAGGTTTGGAACAAGATCTAGATCTACTTCTGGGTGATCTGACAGAAGAACTCGCTGATAAAATTAAACATAAGGCAGAAGAACCAATCGATAAGGTAGTAGCCAAACTTAAAACAGCGGAAACAACTGGCTTGCATAATCTGATAACTAAAATAAAATCTTTTTCAGAAAACAAAAAATCAATTAAGACTTTTTTTGTTAAAGACTAATTTGCAATTTACGCTTGACTTTCAGACCATTTTAAGGTATATTATCTAAACTTTTGCATATCCCCCCATTTGGGGGAGTTTTATTTATACCTAGATTTCCTCAAGTTATTTGCTTAAGGAGCAGCCGATGGCTAAATCAAGTAAAACAAACCCAACGCTTCAACAATCCAGATCCAAAAAAGAGCTTTTTTTAGGAAAAAAGGACACACAAATAGATAAATTTGATTTAATTGAGATTCAAAAAATTTCGTGGAATAATTTCCTCCACTACTCTCTCAAAGAAATTTTAGGTGAATTTTTTCCTATTGATGATTATACTGGCAAGAAATTTACTTTATTTTTTGATGACTTGTACCTTGGTGAACCTCGCTATCCTCTTGAACTTTGTCTGGAAAAGAAATTGACTTACGATGCTCCCGTCTATCTAAAACTTCGTTTATTAAACAAAAGAACTAACAATGAAAAAAAACAAGATGTCTACTTTTTTAATCTGCCCAAGATGACAGATCGGGGCACTTTCATAATTAATGGCATCGAAAGAGTAGTCATTAATCAACTTGTTAGATCTCCTGGTGTCTACTTTACTGCAGAAATCGATAAAACAACTGGTCTTACTCTATACAATGCTGAAATCAGACCATATATTGGGGCCTGGATCGACATAACAATAAGCAAAAACAATTTAATAGAGATAAAAGTCAACAAAAAGCGTAAATTTCTTGCCAGTGTTCTGGTTAAGGCTTTTGATGGTGACTCAAAAAATGATATTCTCCAGGAATTTAAAGATATTGATCCTACTTTAGTTGAAAAATTTATTCTTCCCACCTTAAACAAAGATCAAACTCAAACCAAAGACGAAGCTACTCTGGAAATTTATAGAAAAGTAAAACCCGGAGAACCTTTGATTCTGGATAACGCATACGAAACAATAAACAACTTAATTTTTAATCCTCGACGCTATTCTTTGGGTAATGTGGGAAGATACAAAATAAATAAAAAGCTTGGATTGAGCTTGGAAGTTAAAAAAGAAAATTATCTTCTTACCAAAAGGGATATTATTGAAACTATAAAATACCTTGCCAATATTACTATTGAAAAGGGACAATTTGACGATATAGATCATCTTGGTAACAGAAGACTAAGAACTGTTGGAGAACTTGTGGGCATGTATGGTATTAGAGTTGGAATGGTTAGAGCCGAAAGGGAAATTAAAGAAAGGATGAGTCTTATAACCGGGGAAACAGTAGTTAATCCTTCCCAAATTGTTAATTCCAAACCTCTAACTATTGCTTTAAATTCATTCTTTAGAACCAGTCAATTATCTACAATCGTTGACCAAACCAATCCTTTGTCTGAACTTGATAATCTAAGAAGAATAACTGTCGGTGGCCCTGGAGGTATAGAAAAAGAAAGAGCTTCTTTCTCAATTCGTGATATTTCTGCCTCTCAATATGGAAGAATTTGTGCAATAAGATCACCTGAAGGTCCAAACATTGGCGTTGTCACTTATATGGCTTTGTATAGCCGAGTCAACAAGTATGGATTTTTAGAAACTCCTTATCGGAAAGTAGACAAAGTCAAAAGAGGCAATAAAATAGTAGCAAAAGCAACTGATGAAATAGTTTATCTTCAGGCTGATGACGAAGAAAACTATTATATCACAGCAGATACGATAGATTTATCAGCTGGCGAGTATACTAACGATAAGCATGTGGTTGCCCGCTATAAGGGAGAAATTGTAGAGGTTTCTGCCAACAAATTAGATTTTATTGATATCTCACCCAGACAAATTGTTGGAGCTTCCGCAGCCCTTATCCCCTTCCTGCAAAATAACGATGCCAGTCGTGCCCTGATGGGAACCCACATGCAATGTCAGGCTGTTCCTTTAGTCAAACCAGCATCTCCTGTTGTTGGAACAGGTTTAGAAAAGAAAGTAGCTACTGCGCTGGGAAGAACAGTTTATGCACCAGAGGATGGAATGATTGACTATGTTGATGGTCAAAAAGTTGTTTTGGTTGGCAGAAGTAAGAAAAAATATACTTATAATCTGGAAAGATTTATCAAAACGAATAAAGATGTTGTCTTTGATCAACGACCACGAATAGAACCTGGACAAAAAGTTAAAAAAAATGATGTCCTTATAGATGGTCCTGCCAGCGAAGATGGGAAGTTGGCTCTGGGCCAAAATTTAATCATTGCTTACACTTCATTAAATGGTTTGGGATATGAGGATGGATTTGTTATTTCTGAAAGATTAGTTAAAGAAAACGTGTTAACTTCAGTTTCAAGTGAAGAATTTATAGCTGATCTCGTTGACACAAAACTAGGGCCAGAAGAACTCACTCGAGATATTCCCAACGTTCGAGAAGAAGTCTTACAAAATCTGGACAAGGATGGTCTGGTATTGCTAGGAACTGAGGTAAATGGTGGTGATATTTTAGTAGGAAAGGTTGCCCCCAAAGGTGAAAAAGAACTCTCAGCTGAGGAAAGGCTTTTAAGAGCAATCTTTGGCGAAAAAGCCAAAGATGTCAAAGATACATCTTTGCGTCTGCCATATGGTAAAAGAGGTGTGGTCGTTAATATCAAAACCATCGATGCTAAAAAAGATCCTAACGAACTTGAGCCTAGCATAATCAAAAGAATTGTCGTGACAACCGCTCAGCTAAGAAAAATCGCAGTCGGCGATAAGTTGGCTGGCCGACATGGAAATAAAGGTGTTATTTCTAGAATCCTTCCAGAATGGGACATGCCTTATCTTGAAAACGGAACACCTGTGGATATTATTATCTCTCCTCTTTCTATGCTTTCGAGAATGAACCTTGGCCAATTGTTTGAGACTCTACTTGGTCTTATAGCCAAAGAGAGTAATTCTAATGTTGTTTTTCCAGTTTTTGAAAAAATAAAAGAAGATTTTATCATTGGCGAACTTAAGAAGCTTGATCTGCCAGTTGATGGGAAAACGGCTTTGTTTGATGGGCAAACGGGTCAACCTTTTGAAAAAAAAGCCTTGGTAGGAATCGCTTACATAATGAAGCTAATTCATATGATTGAGGATAAATTCCATGCTAGATCTGTTGGGCCATATTCGTTGGTTACTCAACAACCTTTGGGTGGAAAATCGCAGATGGGTGGACAAAGGTTTGGTGAGATGGAAGTCTGGGCTCTTGAATCACATCGAGTGCCTCACGTTCTTCAGGAGATGCTAACAATAAAAAGTGATGATATAAGAGGAAGAGTTAAAGCTTTTGAATCAATAATCAAAGGCCTTGACATTCCTCAATCAAATGTACCAGAATCCTTTCATGTTCTGTTAAAAGAATTAAACGCTTTGGGATTATCAATTGACTACATTAAGTAAAATGGAAGAACAAGGCATTATTGATTTTTCAGGGTTGAAGATACGACTTGCTTCCCCAGATGATATTTTATCTTGGGCAAAAGGTGAAGTAACTAAACCAGAAACTATAAACTATAGAACACTAAGACCGGAAAAGGATGGTCTTTTTGATGAAAGAATTTTTGGACCAACCAAGGATTATGAATGTTACTGTGGTAAGTATAAAAGAATAAGGTACAAAGGAATTGTGTGTGATCGCTGTGGCGTAGAGGTAACAACTTCAGCTGTTCGTCGAGAGCGAGTTGGCTACATTAAGCTTGCCTCCCCTATTGCTCACATTTGGTATTTTAAAGGCCCATCTTCACCTTTGAGTACCTTGCTTGATCTGCCTTCGCAATCTTTGGAAAGAATAATCTACTATGCTTTGTACCTTGTCCACAAGGTCGATACTGAAAAACAGAAAAAAACACTAGAAAAACTTGATGAAATCAAAAAAAAGGAAATAAAAATCCAGGAAGAAAAGCAAGAAAAAGATAAGGATACTATCAGAGATTCCTTTGTTAAACAGACCAAAGACTTTAAGAAAAAATTAAGCAACAAGGAACAACTTGATTTGGCTCTGCAAGAGCTGGGACTTAAAGAAAAAGAACAGTTTAAGCAACTGAGTAATAAACATGCTGAAGAACGATCACATAGGCTTGGCTTTTTTGATAGATTGGCCAAACTTATAAAAACTATTAAAGTTGGAGAAGTTATAGAAGAAGATGACTTCTTGTATCTTAAAGAACAAGATCTTGATGGCTTTCTTAAAGTTAGTATGGGTTCGGAAGCAATTTATGAAATTTTGTCTAAACTTGATCTGGCCAAACTTTATTCAGACGCTTTAAACCAGTTAGCAGAAGCAAAAGGCGACAGAAGAAACAAACTACTTAAAAAAGTGAGAATTATTGAATCTTTTATCAAAAGCTCCATCTCTCCACTTTGGATGATCCTGACTGTTTTACCTGTTATTCCACCAGACTTGCGCCCGGTGGTCCAGTTACCAGGAGGAAAATTTGCTACATCTGATCTGAATGATTTTTATCGTCGAGTCATTAACAGAAACAATAGACTTAAACAGCTTATTGAACTTGGAGCTCCTGAAATCATCCTACGCAATGAAAAAAGAATGTTACAAGAAGCTGTCGATTCTCTGCTGGATCTGCAAAAATCAAGAGGTAGAATTCGTACCCAAGGAGCAGCTTCCAAAATACAAAAATCTCTTTCGGATATTTTAAGAGGAAAACAAGGACGTTTTAGGCAAAATCTTTTAGGAAAAAGGGTTGATTACTCAGGAAGATCAACAATAATTGTGGGACCGGAGCTTAAGATCAATCAATGTGGTATTCCCAAAGAGATGGCTCTTGAGCTTTTTAAGCCTTATCTTTTGCGTGAAATTATAATCAGAGGACTTGCTCCCAACATCAAAAGTGCCAAAAATTTTCTTGAGCAAAAAGATCCAATCATTTTTGATATTCTTGAGCAGGTTACTAAAGACCATCCTATCCTTCTAAATCGTGCCCCAACTTTGCATAAACTTTCAATCCTTGCTTTCTATCCGGTCTTGACTGATTCTTATGCTATCAAGCTTCACCCAACTGTTTGTGCCGGCTACAATGCTGATTTTGATGGAGATGCCATGGGTGTCTTTCTGCCTTTATCCAAAGCCTCAATTGACGAGGTAAAAGAAAGGATGTTACCCTACTACAATCTGCTTAAACCCGCAGATGGAGCTCCAATAGTCATACCTAATAAAGAGATGGCTTTGGGAATTTACTACTTAACTACTATCGAGAGTCAATACACAAGTTTGAAAGATGAACAACTACAAGCTTTTACTAATGAAGATGAGGTTTTGAGTCTTTATCATCTGAGTAAACTTGAGCTGCGCAAACCTCTTATGGTTAAGATTGAAAATAATGTTCAAAAAACAACCGTCGGAAGAATTATTTTTAATCAAACTCTACCGCAAGAACTGAGATTTATAAATGAAGAAGTAAGGGCTGTAGATATCAAAAATATTATAGTTGAAGCTATTAAAATTTATAATGACAATGTTAAGGTTGGAGAACTTATCGATAAACTAAAAGAAATAGGTTTTTGGGCTGCTACTGTATCCTCTGGAATGTCTATTTCTGTTTTTGATTGTCAAATAATTCCTGAAAAAGAAGCTATTGTAGATGAAACAGAAAAAGAAATAGAGAAAGTAGATAAAAGTTATAATCAAGGTTTGCTTACTCTTGAGGAAAAAAGAAGATACTCAAATAAGCTCTGGATTGAAACTACTGAAAAACTTGCCGACAAAACTTGGGCTGCACTTGATGAGGAAAATCCAGTCAAAATAATTATCAAATCTGGAGGAGCAAGAGCATCAAGAGAACAACTTAAGCAACTTTCAGCTATCAAGGGTTTGGTCGTTGACCCTTTGGGCAAGATTATTGAGGTTCCAACCAAATCCAACTACAGAGAAGGACTCTCAATATTCGAATACGTTATCTCCGCAAGAGGAGCAAGGAAAGGTCTTACAGACTCTGCCCTCAAAACTGCTGATGCCGGTTACCTAACCAGAAGATTAGTTGATGTTGCTCACGATGTAATTATTAAAGAAGAAGATTGTGGAACAGCCAATGGGCTGGTTATAACTCCGGAGGAAGAAAGGGGTAAAAAATTCCTTGACAGAGTAAAAGGCAGATTCACCGCTGAAGATATTACCTCAGATAATAAAGCTCTGATTAAAAAAGGTGAGCTGGTCGATGAGAAAACTTTAGAAATAATAGCCAAGAACGGGGTAAACAAGGTAACTGTCCGTTCTCCTTTGTATTGTCAATCTAAATATGGGATGTGTCAGAAGTGTTATGGGATTGATCTTTCTAATAACAAGATTGTTGAAATAGGCGTACCTGTTGGTGTGGTAGCAGCCCAGTCTATTGGTGAGCCTGGAACACAGCTAACGATGAGAGTAAGACATTTTGGAGGAATAGTCATCTCCGACGTTACCCAAGGTCTGCCGCGAGTAGAAGAGCTGTTTGAAGCTCGAACTCCCAAGATCATCTCCCCTATTTCTGAACTCAATGGCAAAGTTTCAATAAAAGAAGATACAAGCAAAGAAATCTATATGGTCAAAATAAGCTCAACTGATAAGGATAATTCCCAAGAGCAAGAATTTGTCATTCCTATCTCGCAAAATCTCAAGGTCAAAGATGGAGATCTTATAACCAGAGGAACTGCTCTTTCTGAAGGCTATCTGGATATTAATGACATTCTGGCAATAAAAGGCCTTCACAGTGCTCAGATCTATTTGCTTAATGAAATTCAAAAAGTATATGAGTCACAAGGTATTATTATCCACGACAAGCATTTTGAAGTAACCATAAGGAAGATGAGTGAAAAAGTAATTATTGAGGATGAAGGGGATACTTCGCTTATAAAAGATGAAGTTGTTTCAAAAATTCGCTTTGAGGAAGAAAATAAAAAAATTCTTGCCCAAGGGGGAAAACCAGCTGTAGGCAAAATCTCAATCCTTGGCATAACCAAGGCTGCAATTTATACTGACTCTTGGCTCTCTGCAGCTTCGTTTGAGCAAACCACAGGAGTCCTAAGCACAGCTGCTATTAAAGGTCAAGTCGATTACTTGTTAGGATTGAAGGAAAATGTTATAATTGGAAGATTAATTCCAGTTACAAAGGAGCTGATAGAACAATATTACAGCAAATTCCTATCCAAATATGCCAACGATCAATCAACTAGTAAAGAAAAAACGAAAGAGCAGAAGTAAAAAATCCAGAGCTGCGGCTTTGAAATCTAACTTCAATGCGCTAAAAAGACGCTATGTGGTCACCAATAATCCTATGAAACGTGGGGTTTGCACTGTAGTCAGAACAATGACTCCCAGAAAACCAAACTCTGCTTTGCGCAAGGTTGCCAGAGTAAGGCTTTCCAATAAAATGGAAGTAACAGCTTATATTCAAGGCATAGGACATAACTTAGCCGAACACTCTATCGTCTTAGTCAGAGGCGGAAGAGTAAAAGATCTTGCGGGAGTTAAATATCATATTGTCAGAGGCAAATACGATACTGCCGGTGTTTCCGATAGGAAAACATCTCGCTCAAAGTACGGAACTAAACACGAAGCTGTTAAAACTTCTTAAAAATAATTACTATGCCAAGACGCTCTTATAAAAAAACAGTTGCCAAAAATGACCCAATTTACAAAAACTACGAAGTAACAAAACTTATAAACTATATCATGAAAGACGGCAAAAAAACAGTTGCTGAAAAAATTGTTTACAATGTTTTTGATCGACTAACTCAAGAAAAAAAAGATCCTTTACAAACACTGCGTCAAGCAATAAGTAACGTCTCCCCTAATTTTGAGGTCAAACCTAGAAGATTGGGAGGAGCATCATATCTGGTTCCAGTTGAAGTTAGAAGACAAAGAAAACTTTTTTTGGCGTTAAATTGGATTGTCGATGCAGCCTTTGCTAGATCTAATAAGGAGTATAAAAGTTTTGCTAACAAACTTTATACAGAACTGCTTGAAGCGGCCCAAAATCAAGGCCATGCTGTAAATAAAAAGGCCCAGACTGAAAAACTAGCAGAAGCAAACAAAGCTTTTGCACACCTTAAGTGGTAAACATAAACGGGTGGGGAGCGAAGATGGCAAATGAATTCGCTACTGGACCCGTTTTATTTTAATAACCTCAATATGGCACAACAAAACACTATCACAAAAAATCGCAATGTTCCTTTGGATAAGATACGAAATGTAGGAATTATTGCCCATATCGACTCAGGGAAAACAACAACTACTGAACGTATACTTTTTTATACTGGAAGAAGCTACAAGATAGGAAATATTGACGAAGGAACAACCCAAATGGATTGGATGCCACAGGAGAAAGAAAGAGGTATCACAATCGTTTCCGCAGCAACCACAACCTTCTGGAAAGACGTCAGAATAAATATTATCGATACTCCGGGGCACGTTGATTTTACCGCCGAGGTAGAAAGATCTCTGCGTGTACTGGATGGGGGGGTTGTGGTTTTTGATGCTGAGGAAGGAGTTCAAAGCCAGTCTGAGACCGTTTGGAGGCAAGCAGACAAGTACCGGGTTCCGCGCATCTGTTTTATCAACAAAATGGATAAATTGGGAGCTAATTTTGACGGCACTGTTGCTGAAATCCAAGATCGATTGGGAGCAAGTCCTGTTGTCATGACGCATCCGCTTGGTAAAGAACAAGAATTCAAGGGAGTGGTTGATCTGACCTCTTTTAAGACTCTTATTTGGGATAAAGATCCTCAAGGCACCAAATATTCTGTGTCTGATACCATTCCTGCAGAAATCAAAGAAAAAGTTTTGGCAGCCAAAGCAAAATTAGTTGAGAAAATTGCAGAAACAGATGATGCTCTCTTGGATAAGTATCTTAATGGTCAAGAAATATCAACCGCTGAGTTAAAACAAGCCCTGCGTAAGGCTGTAATAGCTTATAAACTTATTCCTGTTTATTGTGGAACCTCTTTACGCAATAAGGGCGTACAGCCTCTACTTGATGCCATAGTAGATTATCTTCCTTCTCCACTTGATTTAAGGCAGGTAAAAGGTCTCAATCCTAAAACGGGCGAACAAGAGGTACGCAAACTAACGCCTGAGGAAAAGTTTTCCGCTCTGGCTTTTAAGATAGACTTGGATCCACATGTAGGAAAAATAACCTACACCAGAATATATTCCGGCACCCTTAAATCAGGATCATATGTTTATAATGTTGCTAAAAATAAACAAGAAAGAGTCAGCAGAATTCTTCTGATGCATGCCAATCAAAGAGAAGAAATTAGTGAAGCCTTTGCTGGAGAAATTGTTGTTCTTGTGGGCCCAAAAGAAGCAGTAACTGGAGATACGCTTGCTGATCAATCTGCGCCAATTTTGCTTGAAAAAATAACTTTTCCAGAGCCGGTAATCTCATTAGCAATCGAACCAAAGACAAAAGCGGATCAGGAGAAATTAGCTTATGCTCTTCAGCGTCTTTCTGATATAGATCCCACTTTTAAAGTCAAAATAAATCACGAAACCGGCCAGACTATTATGTCTGGTATGGGAGAACTCCATCTGGAGATCTTGGTGGATAGGATGCGGCGCGAAATGGGAATGGATGTGAAAGTAGGAAAACCACAAGTTGCTTATAAAGAAACTATTACTAAATCGGCAGAAGCCGAAGGAAAATACATCAAGCAAACAGGAGGACATGGACAATACGGTCACTGTCTGATAAGGCTTGATCCTCTACCAAGAAATGCTGGTTTTGAGTTCATAAACAAAATAAGAGGTGGGGCTATTCCCTCAGAATTTATTCCTTCTGTGGAAAAAGGAGTTATTGAAGCAATGGAAAAAGGTGTTTTGGTCGGCTATCCAATGACAGATTTGCAGGTGACTTTATATGATGGTAGTTATCACGACGTTGATTCATCGGACATTGCCTTTAAGATCGCAGGCTCTATGGCTCTTCAGAATGGCGCAAAAAGAGCTGGGCTTACTTTACTTGAGCCCATTATGAAATTGGAGGTTACGGTCCCTGATGAGTTTATGGGTGTTGTTATTGGTGATATTTCCAGTAAACGAGGAAAAATTTTAGGAACAGAAAAAAGAGGCAAAGCAGTTATCATCAAAGCCTATACTCCTTTGGCTGAGCTTTCAGGCTATGTAACCATCCTTCGTTCTTTAACTGAGGGGAGAGGTATCTCTTATATGGAGCCTTCACACTATGAAGAAGTGCCACAAAATATAGTAAAATCGATGCTGGATAACAAATCCTAAATTGCATGAAAACGCTTATTTTTTCGGATTCTCACATCAGCAAATATTTTGATCAGGCAAAATTTGACTTTTTAACCAAAATAATTTCATCAGTTGATCAAGTAATTATCAATGGTGATTTTTGGGAGGGATACACAACCAAATTTGATGAATTATTAATCTCGCCCTGGAATAAACTTTTTCCTCTTCTTCTTAAAAAAAAGGCTATCTATCTTTATGGTAATCATGATAAGAAAAGATATTCAAATCATAATGTTAGCCTTTTCTCAGTGCAGCAAGCTAAAGAATACAAATTTATATCTGGTAATAAAACTTTTTATGTTGAACATGGTGACAGGCTTCTACCCTTGTGGGATAGGTTTTTCTTTAGAATGCCGGCTTTTATCATGAAAATTCTGGATTCTCTGGAAGGGGGTTTGCTTAAAATATTTGGTCAACATTTCTTAAAAATTGCCTTTGAAGACTTCAATAAAGCCATAAAAAAAACAATTAAAGGCAGTCTTAAAGCTAATGAGTTTCTTATCTGTGGTCATACAGAGCTGGCAGAAATAGATCTAAAAACCCACTACATAAACTCTGGCTTAGTCAAACATGGTTTTGGTCAGTATGTGATTGTTGAAGATGGCAAGATAAAGCTTTACAAAAAACGCTACTAAAACTGCTTTTTCTTTTCGAGTTTGATACCTAACAATCTGATAATAAGATAAACTACAAAAGCAATTATTAGAAAATCAATCAAGGAAGAGACGAAATCTCCCCAAGCAATCTTTGCAGAATAAATTTGGATATACGCCTTATCTAGGTTTTTAGCAAAGCCCAACCCAAGTCCTACAAACGGATTAATAATATCAGTTACAAAGGCCGTGACTAACTTGGTCACTGCGCCTCCTACAATAAACCCCACAGCGAATCCGACAACACCCTGTTCGCGGATAAAGTTCAAAAATCCTTTCATGTGTTAATTATAACAGGTATCCATAATAAGCTTCAAATTCAGTCCTATATAAATTTGGGTATTGACTAGTAAACAAACGTTTCCTATACTGTAAACAATCGTTTCATATGGAAAACTATTTATCCCGACTTAAAAAATTTTATAGAAAATATCACCGCCTGCCTTCGTACTCGGAGATGCTGAATCTTTTCTCATTCCGCTCTAAAAGATCTATCTTCCAAATTACTCAACAACTAATTGAGAATGGTTTTCTTAAAAAAGTTAAAAACAAACTGGCTCCCACTGATAAATTTTTTGCCCTTCCCCTGCTTGGAGTTGTAAAGGCCGGCTTTCCAATCCTCGCAGATGAAAATAAAAACTATTTGAGTTTGGATGAATTCCTTATTGAAGATCCTACCTCCTCTTTTCTGTTTAAAGTAAGTGGAGATTCTTTAGCTGGGATTGGAGTTTTTGAGGGAGATATTGTCATTATAGAAAAAAAGATAGAGGCTTTACCAGGCGACGTAGTCTTGGCAGAAATAGACAGTGAGTGGACTCTGAAAATTCTAAAAAGAAATAGAGCCAACAGGTCTTTATATTTGGAAGCAGCTAATCCTAAATATCCTCCACTTTATCCTCAGCAGGAATTTAAAATTTTTGGAGTTGTCAGGGCAATTATAAGAAAGTTGCAAAATTAAATAATTTTAGGTTAGATTCGAAGAAGACGGATTTATCAAACGTGGCACAGGTGGCAAAGACAATATAAATAAGATAGTCCTATAAGACTTGATATATAAAAGCATGTTGCAGATTCATTCTTGGCCCAACGTAATTCTTCATGTCGACGGAGATGCCTTTTTTGCTTCTGTTATTCAAGCAGTTAACCCTAAACTAAAAGGAAAACCCATTGTTACAGGTGAAGAAAGAGGTGTGGCTACAGCTGTCTCTTATGAAGCTCGACGACTTGGCGTTAAACGAACTACACCACTTTTTGAGGTGCGAAGAAAATTCCCCCAATGTATCATTGTAAAATCTGATTACGAATTATATAGTTTATTCTCACATAAAATATTTCAAATTCTCCAAAACTTTTCGCCCACTGTAGAGAAATATTCTATCGATGAAGCATTTGCGGATCTTAAAGGCTTACGAAAACCTTTACATATGAGCTACTATGAAATGGGGCAAAATATTAAAGAATCAATTGAGACTAAACTTGGAATTAGCGTTTCAGTTGGCATATCACTCACCAAGACACTGGCAAAAATCGCTTCATCCCACCAAAGACCATCCGGATTAACTTTAATATCTGGACGAAATATTGAAAACTTTCTTAAGTTGACTCTTATTGGAGATGTTTGGGGAATTGGTACCCACACCTCTTCATATTTAACCAAGTTGGGAATAAATACAGCTTTGGATTTTGTTCATAAACCGCTTGAGTTTATTAGTGAAAACTTATCTAAACCTTTCTTGGCGATTTGGCAAGAACTCAATGGCAAAGCGATCTATAAGGTTGACCCCAGTAAAAAGACCACTTATCAATCCATAACCAGGTCACACACCTTAAATCAGCCGACAAGCAACCCAGATGTACTTTTGGCAGAACTTTTAAGCCATATTGAGGAAGGATTTGAACTGGCAAGAAAACTAGATTATAAAGTAGGGAAAGTTGGTCTTTTTTTAAAAACACAACAGTTTGCTTATCATCAAACAGAGATAAAATTGCTAACCAAAATGTTCTATCCTCTGCTCATTCGTGAGGAGATCAAAAATGGATTTGATAAGATTTATAGAAAAGGCTTTTTGTATAGAACAACCGGTTGCACACTCTCTGATTTAGTAACCGAAAGAACAGTTCAGGAGACTCTCTTTCCGGAGCAAAACGTTAAGGAGGAAAAAGCCAGCAGAATCTATCCTCTTGTTGAGAAAGGCAAAGTCAATTTTGGTATATCGCTACAGGAGGAAAGAGTAAAATTTAAAGGCAAAAAACCAAAAATCCTGACTCCTTTTATAGAGCTGGGAGAAGCTCTTGAAATTAAAGATAAAGTATGTAATTATTAAATTATGGTCGAACCAGCAGGAGAACCTTTATCGCCACCTCCATCATCTGATGCAGCTCTTCACAAACTTCAACAAACATTAGAAGCGGCTGAAACCGGCGAAGTTCAGAAACCCTTTAGAGTAGAAGTCCAACAACCAGAGGCGTGGTTTGATACATTTAAACAAGTTCAGGAAGGCGAACTGCCTCGAAGAGGTTTTACTGTGGGAAAAGTAGAATTTAATGATGGTCTCTTAGCAAATTTGCGTTGCTCTGTTAGAGTAATGGGCCAAGAAAAAGATCCAGAGATAATTTATAACCTTGAAGGAAGAATGAATTATTCCCCCAAAAGACTCGAAAAGGATGGAGGTTTTCATCCTGTTGGAGTCGTAGTAAAAATTGCAAAAAGATTAAGAGAACAAGGAGTTAATGTTAAATTTAAAACCTTGGAGAACGGACAACAATTAATGTTTATTGATAAAGACGGACAGAATTGCGTAATAAATTTAGGTTGGGCCTCTAAAGAAGAAATGCCGGAACCTGAACCTGAAGATTATGATAGCACAAGTAAAAGATTCAAAGAGATGTACGGACCTCCAGGTAGAAAATCCTCTCGAGTAAGAAGTACTGATTCTGAAACAAACGAATCTGTCTATATTAGTTTGACTCCGAATCAAGAAGACTCTCATATAAGTGTTAATCATTCTGAAGACTTAACCAAGCAGGTTACAACTTTTTCTGGTATAGTTGAACTTTTTACGCAGGCATATTATCAGGCACATGATCTTAAACCAAGCACTACTGGGTTAACGATGGGAATTCCTGATTGGGAAACTTATACGAGCGATGACAGAGATCTACTCGCTCGTCCTCCAGCCTATACAGAATACTTTGCTCTTGCCTTTAGGAAAGCTACTGAAATAGGCACATTTACTAGTAGTGAAGAAAAAGCAGCAATGCCCACTTTCGCAGATATTGGTGGACAACCTAAAGCTGTAGAAGAAGCAAGACGTTTAGTGATGGCAATTCAACATGCTGATGATTTCGCAAAAAGAGGGGTTGATAGACCTAAGGGAATTCTCTTTAAGGGACCTCCAGGTACTGGAAAAACCATGCTGGCAATGGCTATTGCACGTAAAGCAGGAACAGAATTTATCTCCCTTTCTATGGCCGATCTGGCCAATCCTTTTTATGGAGTATCTGACCAACAAACGCAAGAGTTTTTCACAAGAGCCAGAGCATTAACATCCCAAGGAAAAGATGTAATAGTTTTTATGGATGAAGTCGACTCTTTAATGCGAGCGAGGGGTGGATCTCACGAAGCAACTCAAAGAATAGTAAATATAATTTTGCAAAATTTAAGTGGTTTAAAAGACAATCCTCGTTTAACAATAATAGCAGCCACTAATAATCGCGATTTTGTTGACGAGGCTTTTCTAAGAGCAGGACGAATAGATAAAGAAGTTGCTTTAGATTATCCTGACGAGACAGGCAGAGCTGATATTTTGAGGACTTATATCAAAAAGCGCTTGGAAAAAGCTTCAGATCCAACTACTCTTCTGATTCCCAACTTTGATTTTGTTTTAGCTGCTAAAGGGTTAGGACAGATTAGCCCTGCAGAAATAGCCAATTTAGTCAATCTTGCCTTTGAAGAGAAAACTGTTGCAGATATAAGGTTTCAAGCAGGCAATGATGGTGGAAAACCCTGGAGTCCACTAACAGTTGAAGATTTGTTGCAAACAAAAGAAAGATATAAAAGAACTGAACAATCAGAGAAACCTGTAGGTTTTCAACCTGCACCAAAGATAGCAGCTTAAGTAATTTTTGTAAGCGGGCAATTTGCGTGATTGTGGGGGTGGGCTGGACAATAGGCTCTTCCGTAATCAATCATACGAAAAGTAAAATCCATCCATTCCTTTTTTGGAATGATTGCCATTAGATCTTTTTCAATTTTGATAGGATCATCATTGTCAGTTAATCCATAAAGTTTAGATAAACGTCGAACGTGTGTATCAACTGCCACTCCTTCAATCTTTCCATGAACCAGATACAAAATGATGTTGGCTGTTTTTCTAGCAACACCTGGTAACTTCAAAAGTTGTTCCATTGTGTTTGGAATTTTCCCGATGTATTTGTCTCTAATTAGTTTTGCAGAGGCTAAAATATTTTTGGCTTTATTTCTGTAAAACCCAGTTGATCTTATATCCTGTTCAAACTCTTTTTGACGCGCATTAGCATAATTATCCAGAGTTTTATATTTCTTAAACAGTTTCTCTGTTACTTTATTAACAGTCTTATCTGTACACTGGGCCGACAGTATAACTGCAACTAAAAGTTCCCAAGCAGTTGAATAATTTAATGCTGTTTTTGTCTGAGGAAAAAGTTTTTTGAGCTTGGCAATAATCTTTCCCAACTTTTGTTGCTTTTTATTCATTGCCCTTATTCTACATTAATCAGTCCATCTTGTCTTATTCTCCTGAATTCAAATGGATTTTGCCGGCGGAGCATGCGGGTCTGGAACTTTATTAGCCTGTAGTCCTCACCTGCTATGATGCTTGGGGTGTTGGTGGAATTGGTGCAGTAATAGGAGGTTGAGTAGAATAAAGTTTGGGCCATGCATGTTTTAGAATTTTTTGCATTGCTACAGCGCCTGCTTCTCTCTCTGCCCATGCTCCCTTGCCCCCGATTATTTTACCTAACTCATACAGGTATGGATCTTCTTCCTCTGGGATAGTCGGTCCCGTCATAACCTCTTCAAAAAGAGTTAATTTGCGTCCTTTTTCAGGCAAGCATCCTTTTAAAACTGCCACAATTTCTGTAATATCTGCATCCTGCAAATTAGCAAATCTGGAAATTAAATCAAAGTCAGAATTTATGTCATAGGCTCGCAACGCAAATCCCATACCTCCCTCGAAATAACGAGTTTCTTCTTTGCCATCTCTCATCCCATTTAAATTACCCCCAAACTCCGTAATAAATGCAGCTGAAACTGTATCGCTGAGTCTTCTCACCAAATCAGGCCGAACGGCAAATAGATCTTTAATAGCGGATTTTGCTTCAGAATTTACTCCCTCATGGAATCTGAGGTAATTGCGACTTCTTTCTCTTTGATCGAATACCATGTTTGCTAAACGTTCTGCTGGAGTTGTATCGTAATCTTCGGTTGGAACAGACAATTTCAAACCAAGTTTTAAAAGTAACTCGTCTCCTCCGACTGCTTCAACTAACTGAGCATATGTTTGCTGCCTAAGAACGGGTAAGCCAGATGGCGTTGAAGCTTCTACTCTTGGAGGTAGAGAACTATCAAAAGGCTTTTGTTCTGCCATATCACTAATCTAGCATCATGATTGAATAATGTCAATAGTCCAGGCGGTGGGAGTGAGATTCGAACTCACGATCGAGCAAAGCTCGATACCAGTTTTCGAGACTGGCCCGTTCATCCACTCCGGCATCCCACCAAAACAAATTCTATTTTATCAAATTAGGTAAGTCCTATTAATGATTTGGGAACATCAGCCAGTTCAAGAACTTCGACCTCTGTAGTTGAGGCGATAGTCTGATAATTTTTAAAAAGATGCAAAACTAATTTTTTATTTTTTGGGTCAAGTTCTGAAAAAACATCATCAAATAATAAAATTGGTTTTCTGTTGGTCATCCTTTCTACATTTTTAATTTCATTTAATTTTAACCAAAGAATTGTTAATCTTTGCTCGCTTCTGGAACCAAAATGATGAATATTTTTATCATTCATAAAGATCTGCATATCGTCCTTCTGTGGACCAATTAATGTTCGTCTCATCAAAGTCTCTTTGGCAAATACGTCTTTCACTTTTTCGCTTGAAAATTCATTTTTCAGATAAACTATTTTAAAAATTTTTTTATCAATATTGCTATTACTATTAAGAAAATCTATATAGGCTGCTCTTTTTTTAGTTATATACGAAGCGTGCTTAATCAGATAATCATCCCAAAAGGCAATCTCCTCTTTCAATTGCATCTGTTCTAGATGGCGTTCTAAAATCTTATTCCTTCTTCTTAAACCCTGCTCAAAATTATCCAGATTTTTTTTATACTCAAAATCAAAAATTGAAATAATCTTATTTAGATAATCTCTTCTTCTTTCGGGTGAACCGGTTAAAATCTCAATTTGTTGAGGCGTAAACAATACTGCTCTGCTTTTTTCTTTTAGATATTGAAAAAAGCGCTTCTTAGTATTATCCACCAGAAAGACTTTTTGAACTTTCTCCTCTTTTTGATTAAAAATTATTTTAAAGGTGATTCTTATATCATCGGTAATAAAGACGCCCTCTACACTACTATAATCTTTGGCTTTGAAATTGATAAGCTCTGTCTCTTTTGATTCTCTAAAACCAACGCCATTGATAACAAAATAAATCGCCTCAAGAAGATTAGTTTTCCCCTTGGCATTGGAGCCGATGATTATATTCAGAAGTGGACTAAAGTCAAAAACGCTTTTGTTAAAATTCCTAAAATTGATAAGCTCAATTCTCTTCAATAACATAATATATTCTAGAGCTTCTCCAGTAAGAATACTGTTTCAAAAAAAACAGGTAGTTTAAAAAAGACTTGTTTAGATTCTTTAGCGCCAGTTAAAGATGTAAATAAATTGTGCCAATATTTTTTGGAGAAAACAGACAAACGGGCTGAAGTTCGGCCTTGAAAATGTGTAACCCAGGTATTTTCGCTGGTGTAGACTTTATGCAAAATATACTTTTTAGAGACTCTTACTGTCTCCTCTACCGCTTTTTTTATTTTAGATCTGTCTATATGTTCCAAGACATCAAAAGTTAAAACTAAATCAAACTTGTTGTCAGAATAAGATAAATCTACAATATCTGCTTTCTTTAAATAGGGCTTGATACTGGCTCTGGATGAGTCAAGAGCATATTGAGATATTTCCACACCATATGCTTCTATCCCCAACCATCTTAACCATTTAATTAAATAACCAGTTCCACAACCAACATCCAAAACAGTTTTTGGATTAATAAAAAGCTTGATTATTAAGGCTCTGTAAAAATTAGCAAAATTATAGATAATTTTCCCCCTTAAAGATTCTGTGTACCCGAACCTTACGCCACCTTTTTTACCAGAATAATATTCTCTATCATAAAAGCTTGCATCAACCTTAAAAGGCATTATGACGGTCCCTTTGAAAGCTTCGCCCTCAATAATCTTGGTCAAGTTATTAAAATCGTTTCCTTTTGTAACGATAACAGTTAAACCGCGTTGTTTAGCCAGCTGAGCCGCCACAGGATCAAATGGAGCGTTAACTCCGGGACTCCAACTTGTTCCAACTAGGTCTTCCATCTGCTCCCAAGTGAGTCTTTTTATTGGCTTTGCAGCTTTATCCTTATTTGGGTCCTTATCATAGACCCATTCAATGTTAGACAGGTTGATTATTAATTCTGCGCTGTAATCCTTGGCTAAGGTTACGGCACAATAATCAGTGGACCAGCCAGGTTTCCAACCTGCTCCTATTACAACCGGCTCTTTCCAATTTTTTAATTTTCTATCATAATTTTCAATTATTCTTGGATGAGCAATATCCTGGAAAATTGTTCTTAAAAGGTGAGCATTTAGACGAGTGGCATGGATACCCAACCAGTCCAAATCTTCATCTGTGATATTGCCTACTACGTCTTTGCCTGCATCACGATAGAATCTGGCAATTTTTCCGCCTCCAGTTACCAAAAAGAATCTTTTGCCTTTTTTTACCTCTTTTCTAATAAATTCATTTAATCTAGTCAAAAATTCTGTTTCTATTCCTCCATTTGGAACGATTAAGCTTCCTCCTATTGAAAGTATGATTGGTGGCTCTTTTTCTTTAAACATATTTTTGCCTAAAAAAATCCCGCCAGTGGGCGGGATAACTAGTCTGGGCTCTTAAAAGTTAAGAGTAATTGGTTGTTTGATTTGATCTGGGCTCATTTGTGTTGATTAATTATAACTTTCTTCTTTAAAAAAGCAATATCTAACTGCCTTGCTACAATCCAAAGATGGTTCCCACAAAAGTAGCTATGAAATAGGCCAAAATAAGCAGAATAAAACCTACAATGCCTGTGGTAAGCTTGCCTTTGGCTGATTTTATTTTTTCTGGGTTACCTTGCGAAAACATAAACTGATAACCACCCCATACCAAAACAAAAAACAAAATTATCGCTGCTAAAGGAATTAAAAAAGAAAGTAAAATATTGATCACATCTGCAAGAGTATTGATAGGCAAGCCAGATGGCCCTTTGAGTGGACCGGTAATACAAACCGTTGGAAATGGGTTTGGACCACTAGTATCTCCTATACAGGTAACTTGGACTAAATAATGATTCATCTTTGCAAAAGTAAATTACCAACTTTAAGCATCACCATAATAATTATATTAATTAATAAAGAAAAAAGCATAAAAAAGTCTATGTCGCTTATAATTCTTAGAAAATTATCTATTGCTCCAGTTTTAGCTAGCAATAAGTCTAATCTGAGATTAAAAACATACAATATTCCTAACACTATTATAGACAAAGGGATAATATATATTAGATCTATTAAATCTTTTTTTGAAGAAAACATCGTTGAGGAAACAACAAAAATTAAATAGCCTATTATTATATCAACTATTAAGTTTGCGGAAGGAAAAAGTTTAAAACTAGCAAAAGCCCAAAAAAGCCAGAGCCCGGCCAAGATCGGAGCAATACCAACAAGAATACTTCTGGCGCTATCTTTTTTCTCGTAGGAGACTTCTCCCAATTTGATATAGTGATCTTCAAGCTTAGGAAAAATTTTTATCTCCTTCACCCGCAACATCAGCGCTGTAGCAGCGAAAAAATGAGCCATTTCATGCAAAACTGTCCCTGGAAAAAAAAGAACCGAAATAATGGCAAAACTGAGTTTATCATTGGTTATAAATCTCCTTAGAAAAGCAAAGATTTCTTTTAAATTTAGGCGAACTATAAAAAATAAGATAATTAACTCTAAACAAAGCCAAATTAGAGGGAGGTACTGCATATTACTTTCCAGGTACTGGACTAATCGTGGAGCTTGGCGTGACTATTTCACTAGTTGGTGACAGCTCAATTGTTGCGGACGAGGGAGTAGCCGCGTTTTGTTCTTCTACTGTAGGAGAAATTGTTTCAACTGGTTGTGGTGTTGGAGATTGTGGACCCACAGAAGAAGAGGAAGTTGTTCTTTGAATAAGAACAATAAGAATAAAGGCCAATACTGCGGCTGTAAAAATAGCAATAATAATAAGAACTGCGTGGGTTTTTGCACCTTTTTGCTTAGTCCCTTCCAACTTGGATAGATTTAAAGGTGTATAATTTTTTGCCATAGGGTTTTTAAGCCGCCAGGGTAGCCTGATTCCTGTTTATTCCATCGGCCAAAGTGCTAATAGGGCTCTTATCCAATTTGATATTAGCGGATGCACATTTTGAACATATAGTTGTAGCGTTATTAACTATCTCTGTCCTAAAATTGTTGCCGCAAACTTGGCAGGTAAATGTCGCCGATTTTTCTTCTAGTTTTTGTTGCTCAATAACAAAACTAAAACTGGCGTTTTTAAAGTCTACTGCAATGGTATTTCCGGCCTGGACCTGGGCTTGAATAATCATCGTGGAGATAGGATTTTCGATAAGCCTCTGAATTGTTCTTCTTAAAGGTCTAGCCCCATAGACTGGATCAAAACCAACTGTGGCTATCTGCTCTACCGCTTGCTCAGTAAAAACAAAACCTATATCTTGCTCTTCCAGCAGTTGACCAACGCCCCTCATCTGCAGCTGCACAATTTTGGACATATTGGCCAAGGTTAAAGGTTCAAAAACTATAATTTCGTCAAATCTATTAAAAAGCTCTGGTCTAAAAAAACGCCTAAGCTCATCAATTACCTTCTGCTTTATTTGCGAAAACGCCTCTTGCGCTTTAGCTGGTGCATTTTTATCAGCTTTCTTAGCTTTTGTTTTTTCTTCTTGTTGCATTAGGTTTTCCTGAATTATTGGTGTCCCAATATTGGAAGTGCAGATAATAACTGTATTTTTGAAAGAGATGGTATGTCCTTTATTGTCAGTTAATCTGCCATCGTCCAAAATTTGCAATAAGATATTAAAAATATCAGGATGGGCTTTCTCAACTTCATCAAAAAGGACTACGGAATAGGGTCTCCTGCGAACAGCTTCTGTCAATTTCCCACCCTCCTCATAACCTACGTATCCTGGTGGAGCGCCGATAAGCTTTGCTACTTCGTGTTTCTCCATAAACTCTGTCATATCAAGCCTAACCATAGCTTCTTCTTGGCCAAAAAGTATCTCGGCGATTGTTTTTGCCAGTTCGGTTTTGCCAACGCCTGTTGGACCTAAGAAAATAAAACCGCCTATTGGCCTTTGGGTTGACTTGAGTCCTGCCCGTCCTCTTCTTATTGCTTGAGCAACTATGGACACAGCCTCATCCTGATTAACCATTCTTTTGTGTACCTCATCTTCCAGGTGGGCCAATTTACCGGCATCTGACTCTGTAATTCTGGTTACTGGTATGCCTGTCCATTGAGCAATAGTATCTTTGATAGTATCTACTGAGACAGAGGTAGTCGTTTGTGCCTTTTTAAGATCATATTTTTGCTTTTTGGCTTTAAGATCGGCCTGAATTTCATCTATTTTTGTCTGCAGAATCTTTTGCCTAACTTTATCAGATTGGGATTCTTTAAGTTCTTGGTTGAGTTCTGCTGCTCTTGTTTCCAGAGACTTAATTTCCTCCGGTAATGAAATCAGTGGAAGCCTGACAGCTGAGGCAGCCTCATCTATCAGATCAACTGCCTTATCCGGCAAAAAACGGTCTCCAACGTAGCGTTTAGAGAGCTTAACTGCAGCATCTATTGCCTGATCAGGAATTGTGACCTTGTGAAAAGCCTCATATTTATTTTTAAGCGCCTTTAGCATCTTTATTGCCTGCTCTTCTGTGGGTTCCTGGACCAAAACAGGCTGGAACCTACGCTCCAGAGCGGGATCTTTCTCGATATATTTTCTGTACTCAGTAAGAGTTGTTGCACCTATAAGCTGCATCTCGCCTCGGGCCAAGGCTGGCTTTAAAAAATTAGATGCATCCAGAACCCCCTCTCCAGCTGAACCAGCGCCAACAATATTGTGTATTTCATCAATAAAAAGAATTACTTGGCCCTGATTTTTTTTTACCTCTTCTATCAAATCTTTCATTCTTTCCTCAAACTCTCCTCTGTGAGAGGCTCCTGCGATAAGGCTCATCAGATCAAGCTGGAGAATACGCTTAGTAAGCAGCGGGTCCGGCACCTGTTTGGCCACAATTTTTTGAGCCAGTCCCTCTACTATGGCAGTTTTGCCAACGCCTGCCTCTCCAACCAAGGCAGGATTATTTTTGGTTCGACGGGACAAAATGTGGATTACCCTCTCTATAACGTCTGCTCTCTCCACAACAGGATCTAAAAGGCCCTGGGCAGATCTGTCATTGAGATTTATAGTATATTGCTCAAGCGCACTTTTGCCTCTTGATCCTCCAAAAGCAACGTTTTCTCTATTGGCCACAATTTTTTTATTAAGATCTTCTTTTTTCAAACCTAATTTAACCAGGATTTGAGCTCCCATCCCTTCGCCTTCATCAACCAGTGCTACCAAAAGATGCTCAGGAGCAACAAAATCGAAGCCTAACCGCCTAGCAACTACCAACGAGCTGTCTAGAATTTTTTTTACTCGGGGTGATATTTGAGGAGTGCCTTTATATTGATCTTTCTTGTAGATTTTATTTAATTCTGTCTCAACCAGTTGCGGCTGTATTTTTAGATCGACAAACAATTGATAGACTCCACTGTCTAAAACCAATCCGTGCAGGATATGTTCGCTATCAATAAACTGATTTTGAAGTTCCTTAGCTTTATTCTGGGCTTCCCAAAAAACTTTATTTGATCTTTGCGTCAGTCTCGTCATCAAATCAAGTTCTTGATCTGAGAGTTTGTTTTGTTGATTGGTATTGGTTACTTTAGTCACCACCTGCTGAGTAGACTGTCTGCTGTATGAATCTGGCTGGTTTGGGACAGGATGCAGCGGTGGTTGCGGCCGAGTTGGGGCTGGTGGGGGTTGGCTAGGGTTCGGTTGGGTGGGGGGAGTTGACTTAGGATGCTCTTTCTTTATAAAATCAAAAATGCCAGACATAATAACATTGTTGCGTATATTTATGAGAAAGTCAAGAACGTTATGAACCTCTCAAGCAGGCTTATTATCGCAGGAATAGTGATTCTGGTCCTGCTTGTCTTTTTTACCCTGCTTCTTGGTAATGTCTTTAAAAAGAAAGAGGTGACAACAACTTCTCTTACACCTATTCCTACACAAAGTTTTGAGGCAGGTGGAGGAGGAAATATTCCTGTTTCAACTCCAACTCAAGATCAATTGAAAATTCTTTCCCCGGATCAAAGTGATGCTTTATTATCCTTTAAGAACAAACTTCCTTATTCTTCGCCTGATTTTGATATTGGTTATTCTCCAACCTTGGGGGTCTTCTTTGTCCAAAAAAAAACTCCGCAGGCAGACGATAAGCTACAGCAGTATCTAAAGGACAATAATATGCTTGATATCTTTGGTGAGTTTCCTAATCTTTTCACTACGACTGATCAGCCTGTTGATCAAGCTATCCAACAGGCTGAGCAAGGAGTAAGCAATACTAGGGATCAAAATTTCCAAGAGCAACAATCTTTAACTCCTACTCCCACAGAAGAAGGTAATCCAGATCTTCCAACCAAAAGCTTTTCTGATTTTCAAAACTTCATGCAGACTATGTTCTCCTATGATACAAGTGGATTAAACCAAGCTATTGATGAGTCTAATCGGGTCCCTACTGAAACTCCTATCCCAGGAGGTGGAGGCGGAGGCAACATCCCTCCTTCTGATCTTCCGGGATCGTGTATGTCTAAATCTCTAGCTGATATTTTTACCGAGGCTGGAACAAAAGTTGGAATGACACCCAAATTAGTTGAGGGAACAATGGCTCATGAATGCTCAAGTCCATTTGGATGGTCTGGTCAGAAAATCAAAGCGTATTCCCAACCTGGTAAAGGCATCCCCTCCACCGGTCCTGATTCCTATTGCTACAGATCCCATGCTCGCGCCGATCCACATTGTGTTGCTCAACTTGGATCTGTTGACAAATGCTTGGGCCATGGACCAATGCAATTTCTCCCTGGTACTTTTCAGGACTACAGCGGAGCTGTTAAACGACTCGATGGTAACTCTAATCCTTACATAGAGAATATAAGAGACAGTATATTTGCTGGAACATTGAAAATAAAATCAGACGGACGTCCCAAAGATCCTTTAAATTGGACTAAGGAAGAGGTTTATAAGGCTGCTGGTGCTTATTCCGGCAATTGTAGTAGTGGATATTGCGTTTTTCTTTGGAATTATTACACCCAACATAAACAATGCAATAAGTAAAATATATATAATATGAATAATCGCTTTTCAACTCGTCTAATTATCGTTGCTGTCATCGTCTTAATCCTTCTTGTCTTTTTCACACTTATCTTAGGATCTGCGTTTAAAAAGAAAGAGGTGACTACTGAATTTCTTACTCCAATCCCGACTCAAAGTTTTGAAACAGATGGCGGAAATTTTTCAACGCTAAACCCTCAACAAAGGCAAAAAGATCTGAATCAATTTACACAGTTTGGCACTACTGGGCTTACCTCTGATCAGATCAATAGTTTAAATAAACTTAAAAGTAAGCTACCTTATAACTCGCCTGATTTTGATATTGGTTATTCCTCAGATTTAAATCAGTTTTTTATCTCTAAAAAGACAGGTCAAGCTGATGAAAAATTGCAACAGTTTTTGCAAGACAATGGCCTTTGGGACCTTTTTCAAAGTGGTGCCAGTAATTTTGTCGTTACCAACCTACCTTTAAACACTGCTGTTGATTCATCAACTCAAGACATTTTAAACCAGTATCAAGATAGTCGAGTTGATCATGATCCAAATCACGAATATCAGAATCAGCCAACAATCACGGAAGAAAGTAATCCAGATCTTCCAACCAAAAGCTTTTCTGATTTTCAAAACGTCATGCAGACTATGTTCTCCTATGATACAACTGGATTAAACCAAGCTATTGATGAGTCTAATCAAGTCCCTACCGAAACTCCTGCGCCCAATCCACAACCACCACCCTCAAAAGGCAAAATAATCTACCCTCCCAATCTGGGCAACCCCAACTCACTTGGCTATTATCAGATGCCTGAGCCACTACACAATAATTATCGCATCCTTTCATGTCCCTTAAGACGTTGGGGCAAGCGGGATCTTATAGGAGTCATCTACACAGTTGCTTTGGAATGGAAGCAAAAAAATCCTGGCTCTTTGCTTCAGGTTGGCGATCTGAATGGTGGTCCTCCTCATGTAAGCCACCGTTGGGGTATTGCTGTGGATATTACAGTCAGTGATAAATCAGCAGCTGATATACATGTTGGAACTCGAGCCAAATCAATTGAACTTGCAGAGATGTTTGTTAATACAAATCTTATTAAAAACATTTGGTATGACGATCCTGTAGTTGATCAGGCTGTACGAAGTTATGCTGCCAAAAACCATCTATCTCTGGAACAAATGATGTCTATTGGTCATCATGATACTCATTTTCATATCGATATCAATGAACCCAAGGGACCGGAAAGTGCGCCTGATTGTTAGAAGATAAAGTTTGTTGACAATCAATTGTTAAATTGCTTACAATGAAATCAATGCTGGTTTTTTTAAAACATTACCTTAAAAAGGGTCTAAGCGTTGCTAAAAAAGTTATTATAATCTCTGCTGTTTATTTTATTGTTATTGGTCTTTTTGCTCATTTTTTTAATCAGGATAGACCTAAAACTACCTATGATCCTATACAGGAAAACCGAACAGAGATATATAAAACCCTTAATGACCCCCAATTAAATAAAACCAAACAGGGAAAGTTTTATCTTGGAACTTTTAGGTTATTAACCTGTGGTGTAATTGGCGAAGCCTGTACAAATCACTCTAGTGATGGAAATAAAAATTATTATAGAAGTATTGTTGGACAAGCTACAAACTTATTAATGGTTCCGTATGCAAATCCTCCAGCATCGGGTGTCATGTGGGCATATTCTGGTCTGGAAAAAGCTGGTTTTGTTCCAAAAAGTTATGCTGCAGGAGGACTTGGATTTGTATCGATTCAACCTTTAGCTCAAGTCTGGTCGGCTCTGCGGGATGTTGCTTATATTCTTCTTGTATTAGTACTTGTGACTTTCGGCTTTATGATCATGTTTCGAGTCAAAATTAACCCTCAGACTGTCATTTCAATGGAAAACTCTATTCCGCGTATTGTAATTGCGCTTTTGATGATTACTTTCTCATTTGCCATCGCCGGCTTTTTAATTGATCTTATGTATGTAGTTATTACTCTTATCGTTTCTGTCCTTGGGCAAGCTGGAGGTTTGGATGTGCACGGTCTTCAAGCAAGATATATTGCAGCCGGCCCAGGGGAAATTTTCAACAGTCTAACGGTGCGCAATCCGTGGAATATATTTTGGGATCTTCCTAATCATTTAATCAATGCTGTGAGTCTTATTGGAGTACTTTTCAGGATACTTGGAAGTCTTATAGGCGTGGTTATTGTTGTTCCATGGCTAGTCAGATTTGGTCTTATACAATCACTTCTTGGTCTAACAAAAGTTGATGTTCCAGCAACTGTGGAACCATTTGGAATTGGGTTTGGGGCAACTCTTAAAATGTTCAGTCAATTTCAAGACACTGCTGGATTAGTAATAGCAATGATTGTAGCTGCGCCTTTGACTGCTTTTTTTATCCTTCCGCTTGCCGTTGGTGTTCTTTTGATGATTGGAATTATCTTTATTTTTTTTAGAATATTTTTCTTGTTGTTTAGCGCTTATATTAAAGTTATACTTCTAATAATTCTTGCTCCTTTGTACCTTTTATTGAATGTTTTTCCCGGACGTTCAGTCTTCTCTGGTTGGTTAAGGAGTATTGCGGTTGAACTTTTGACTTTTCCTGCTACTATTGCTATTTTTATGTTATCCCAGGTCATAATAAATACAGCTGCTGGGCATGGTGGGTTTAATGCCCATAATCCAAATGTCTTTTTTAGACTGCCCTTTATGTATGGTATCGACCCCACAGGTTTTGCCTTTATTATTTCTATGTGGTTTTTATTCGTTACTCCTAATCTTGTTAATGGTATACGTAAATCTCTCGCACCCAAACCAGGACCGTTTGAAGGAGTTCCAGGACTTGGAGCCTTCTTTGGTGGTGTGACTGCCGGAGTTGGAGCTACAACTGAGCAACTTACAAAATTTGGTTCCCTTCAATATTATGGGAGAACTCTTCCGTTTATTGGTAAGTTTTTTGGAAAAAAGTTAGGGGGACAAGAAGAAAATCCATCAAACGTACCGCCAAGAAACCGGCCACCTGGATGAAGCTAAAGATGTTCAATTTTCCGATCTCATTTACAGAAATATTTCTTGTTAGAATAAGCTAGCCTTTATTTTGCTTTTTTGACTAAAAGCTCACTGAGTCAAATGAATCAAATAGTATGATAGAATAGGATAAAGTACCTATTTTAGGTGACCAAAATTTAACGGAGTCTACAGTAAACTAATCCAGGCTATATCATTGTTTATTCTAAAAAGGTTTCACTTAAGAAAAGGTATTCCAAGGATTGTCACTCCTATTAATCGTAAAAGAAATACTGACCCTATGATCAAGAACAAACCAATGATGCAATTTGTGAGATATTCTCTGGCCTTTTTGATTCTCTCTGGATTACCTTGGGACGTTTGAAGAATATAAGCTGAGTAGATTATACATATAAAAGCCACCAAAAAAGCCAAAACCACTCCAAAAGATAAAACAAAATTAGTGATAAAATTTTGTAGGTTAAGAGGTACGCAGCCCAAGCCCGACCATAATCCTCCACCATAGCCACAATTTTTACAAGCCCTCAAATCATTTGGATCTGCGATATATTTTTCACAGAGATTAATTATGGAATCATTTGCTCCTGTACTAACCGAAAGCTTACATGTACAACCTGCGCCACCAGATTTATTACTTGGTTGACCATAAAGACAAGCTGTAAGGTTTTGTTTTTGCATATCTACCACTTGTTGATTAGCTTGGATACTTTGACCAACAATACTGCCAAGACCCGGTATATGGCTAAGGGCTCCTTGAAATGGCAATCCTCGTGGAGTTTGAGGAGTAGTACTACAACATTTATTTATTCCATTTGGCGCCTCTGCCATGCCACAATTTATCCCCGGTTGATCCTGCGTAGCAGCAAAAACAAAAGGATACCTAAAAAAAGCAAGTAGAAATAAAGTAAAAAAAGAGATTATGAATAATTTTTTCATCTATTTTATAATATCAAATTGTCAAGTTTTTAGTTGCTTTTACCTTTATTTTGTTCCTTAATGGCGTTTCTAATTGCTTGAAATAATATAGCTAAGGCTATAAGTGGTAAATACTTATTAATCCATGCCCACGCTATATCTTTTCCACCACCGCCTGCACGATCTAAGAGTCTTTTAGAAAAGTACTTAAAACGAGGATGATAAGTTGCTACACTATGAGGAATGATCCCTAAGAATTTTTTTTGCACTGTGTCTGGCGGTGCATTAAAAAAATCCCAAGGCCTACGAGGAAGAATCCTCATTCTTTCACACTCAATCTCAAAGTTGCGAATGTCTACTGTCTCCCATTCCCAGATTCCCCTAGAAGTTCCATACATCATTGCTGCAATTGAATTTATAGTTCCAAAACTGGTTGTGTTGAAGGGGAAAACCATAGCAAGATCATCCTTGCGAAAATAAGCAATTGTGGCTGATACCAGGCCGTCCATCACCTTATGGGCGTATATTTCCTCATGGATACTGGTTAGTTGTTTTTTTATAGTAAATAGTGGTTTGAGTATTGGTTCAAGATTATGTTGGGGGTCTCTGGCAACCACCTCCAAAGCATCCCACCATGCCTTAAGAGGTTCGAAAACTTGCATTTCTGCTTCTGCTACCTCCCTAAGAGCTCTTGTCTGAGCCCCCTGACCAGCTTTCAACCAATTTAAAAAATAATGATCAAGCTCATCTGGGGCCATTTCAAATGGAAAGTAGAGATCTTTATATTCTTTTATAGTTCCATGTACTTCAGTTTTACGCAATTTGCTTGCAAAAGCATCAAGAAAATTCTCACTATAACCATAAAATCTATTTACTCTTGGCCCTAAAATTTCATGCCAATCCTTACCCCTGTGAAGTTCTTCTCTTTTCTCTATTTTATCATCTAAAACAAAATTTCTTATCTCTTTAAAAACCCGTTTGGCATCGTTTCTTTCTTTATCACTAATTCCCATGTCTTTTAGATTATTTTCTATAAAATCTTCTGTAAGGGCATATTCATAGTGAGTTGCCTCAGCAAAACCATTCAAAGTAGCTTTTTTTTCACCTTCAACTACACTTTCATCTATCTGTGAGTCTAGATATTCTCTCATCTTGAGGCTGGTTTGCTGACGCAAAAGACTTTCTGCCATTCCTAAATGACGCAGGGCTTTATCCATTCTTGCAAAACTATCATCAGTATCTCCCCAGACTCTGCCTCTAACTAGATTCCAGGCTCTCTCACCAGTTTCAGAAAATCTGTTGCGCTCAAGTTTTATAAGTTTAGTTGGAACTCGTTTAAATAGCATGCCGGCTAACCCACGATAGATTATTGTTCTGGTGATTTCAGCTTCGATATGATCAGGTGCCCCCTTTTTTTCCAATTCTTTTCTTTTAACTTTATCTTTAACTCTTAAATCTGCATTTTCTCTCACCATCTGTAAATATTCAGGAAACGATCCACCGGTAGTATCTGGATAATCATCTTCGTGAATATATTTTTCATAGAGGTATTTCCAAAGCTTTTCTTTTTCTTGATAGAGATCTCCTAATTTTTTATCACCTTTTGTACTTTTTAGAAAATTCCAATCGCTTATTACACTGGCTTCGGTGAAAAGATATGCAGCGTCATAGCCAATATTTTCTAAAGCTTTCCAGGATTCAAGCAAATCAATTGATCCAGCCAGGTTATCCGTAATGGGAGTTTGTTTTCCGTTTTCCTCAATCTTGATCAGCTCTCCCTTATCGCTATACTGAAGCGAGTCCTTCACTCCTGGGCGCCTAACTATCCAATACTCAAAAGCTTTATTCCTCCAACCTCCTCTAAATCCCAGACTACCAATTCTTGTCATATCTGAAAAAAATTCATAGAGTCTTCGCTCGTCAGGATTTGCTCTATTTATAACTCCTTCCCCACCCCACCAAGCATCAAAAAATTTCTCCATCTCTTTAAAGCCTTCAAGATGATCCCATCTCTTCTTGTAAAAGTTTACGACTGTCCAAAGTAAAACCTGTCTTTTATGCTCATCGTGTGCCCAACGATTAAAAAGCATTTGAGGGTTAAATGGCCCATAAGGATCTGATTCATTGGTACCGATACTGTAATGCGTGGGATGTCCATTTTCATCCAAGCCTGGGTCTGCCCACGCTGAGAGCTCTGGCTCTGACAAAGTCGCACCACGTGCAAATCCCCATGCTAGATTTACTACTCTGTCCAACTTCCAATCAATTTGTCCTATTTCCTCCTCAGATAATCCCATTTTTCTATAAAGTTTCTTCATGTCTTCTTTTACCTTAAGCTGGATATCGTTGAGAAATTCTCCTTGTCTGATTGTAAATGTTTGCGGGCCATGATTATAGTTGATTCTGGCAAACTCTGCTTCTTGATATTTTCTTATCAGATGATGAGCCTGCCAATAGATGCCACCTGTGGCAAGATGCGTAAATTCATCCATGTCTCCTGTGTGATATTTTTGCGAAAACTCTGCTAATCCAGACCAAAATCCTTTTTCACCTGATCTTAAATTATAGGCAGCAAGTACGTCATGAGCATATTTTGAGCCAGCTTCTATCGTGCGGACACGAACAAGTAGATTGTTGATAAAATCTTTAGCACCACAAGCTTGAGGAATACCAAAAGGTGTAATTTCATCATCAACAACATCGTATCTCTTCACTCTTATTTTCTCTGGTTTTGATTTAGCATCTCCGCTATATTCTATTTCTTTTTCACTTTCTTGTATACGTAGATTTTTTGCTTGTCGATCTTTATAAAAAAAATCTTTCCATTTACCATGGTATTTTTCTTCTAGCTCTCCGCCCAAACTCTTCAGTCGTCTTATAAAAATACCCTTTGCTGATTCCATTGAGTTGGAATAACCTTCTCTCTCCAGTTCGTCAAAAAATTTATCAGGCTTAGTAGTATCTAATGTCGAATAAATTCTGGAAAATAGCCATTCAATATCGGTATTAATTTCTTCGCTGATTAGCTTACGAATTTCCACCTCGTTCTTTCCAGGATGAGCAGTTATTACGCCTCTTCTTTTACTTTCTACATACTCACCAAAACGCCCAGCATCCGTAATACTCGCCCATAATTCTTTATCTTCTCTTGTTTTAAAATATTCTCTAACCATGGCTATTTCATACCAATCTTCTGTCCAGGTAGATGGATCATCAATATTAAAAACCTGCTTTTCTCTTCCTGAAAGATTTTTTATAACATCTGCCAAATCTTTCATTGCCTCTGGCAAAGTAGATAGGTCATCTGGGTTGAAACCAGGCATTCTTCCTCCAGTCCTTGATAGTACGTCTGAAAGAGTCGGTATATTATCCCAAGAAAGATTTGTATGTGAACCAACTCCTTTCCCTTCTATAAAATCTCTTAGTGTCTTTACTAGTACTCCTTCTTGACTCTCGCCTTTATCAACCATTTCATTCATTAGATAAGATAAAATTTGCTTAGATAGATGAATATCTTTTAATCGCAAATCGTAGATCTTCATAGTAAGTGCACGAAGATTTTCTAATTTAGATAAATCTGTATTTAATGATTCTTTTATAAGGATTGTCAATAAAGGGGTACTTGCTCTTGTACCCGTTTCTGAGTCTATTCTCGCTAGGATTTTTCTGGTAACGGGTGGCAAAAATTTATATTCACGAGACTTATTTTTTATATCTGCTATTTGGCTCCTCAACGCTTCACTTGTTTCTATTGCTTGTTTGACTTTTGCATCGCTTTTATCAACCTCCGCCTCTAATGAGGCTAATTCTGCTCTATTTACAAGCTCGCTCAACGTTTCTTCAAGCGATTTTCCACCACCAGATACACCTTCATTCCTTGAGGTAGGACGTTCTATAACTGCCACATTACCACCATGTTCGCCGTTTGGCGGCTTTTCTTGTCCTGCCATAGATTCAGTATATAGGTTAACTTTTAACCAAGTCAACTCCGCTTAGCTGGTCGACCCAATAAAAGATCATTTTAAAAGGAGTGCAATACTTGATATTATCTTGAAGTATTGACCTTCACTTTTTGAAGTTTTTAAAGGTGTGATAAATCAGGAGAGTAGAGAGTGATGAAGTTTGCAGGTATTGTAGCATACTGTTGCAGTTAATGCAAGTTGACCTGCTAAACCAGTAGTAAGCAAGGTCAAATACAAAGACTATCGGCAGAAGAAAAATTAGTAAATTATTCAGCTTTATTTTCATCTTCGGCTTCAGGAGCATTTTCTTTAAGATCAAGAACCAGTCTTCTGTCTTTGCCTTCACCTTCTGAGTAGGAAGTAAGTTCAGGATAATTATCGACTATGTATTCGTGGACCAGCTTTCGCTCGTAAGAAGATAGACCTCTTAAATAAGAAGCGCTTTTGGTATCTTTGGTCTTTTGGACAAATTTCTCAGCCAACTGCTCAAGTCTTTCCTTTTGTTTTTCTCGGTAATCATTGACATTAACCAGAACTTCCACCGATTCTCCCAGCTGTTTATAAAGAACTACCTCAAGTATTTTTTGAATAGCTTTTATAGTTTCGCCGTGTCTACCTATAACCACAGGGGCCTCCTCTTTAGTTTTAATCATGACGTGATAGACTGCATCATCTTCAGTTACTTCGACCTCGTATTTGTCAATTATTTTTTTAAGAAGATTGTCTGTTTCTGATTTGATTAATTCAACTTTATCCATTATTGAGCTATTTTTGCATTTAACCTGTTATATTGTATTATACTGAAAAGAGAAAAGACATTCCAATAGATAGAAAGCCCCACAGGCAAACTAAAAGAAAACCAACCAATCAGAAGTGGAAACACGAATTTCATCTGCGTATTCATAACCTTTTGAAAATCCTCTTGAGAAGATTGCTTTGGTTCTTCCTTTGTCTGCAGGCTTTTTTTATCAGCGTCAGATTTGGCTGGTGGCAAAGTTTTGGGTGTGGAAACTTTGACCTGATAATATTGTAAAAAAGCAGTAATCAGAGGAATTAAATAGTAATACCACACTCCTGTCTTCTGAGGCGATAGAGCCAAATTAAAACCAAAAAAATTAGGATTAATTGAGCCGATTTTGACAAAGCTATAAAGGTGCTTGCGAATCTCGGCAACTGCTTGTACAGAATTATCTTTAAGAAAAAGAATCAACGTCTGATAAAGAGCAATAAAAACAGGAAATTGAACCAACATAAACAGACAACCTGAGGCTGGGTTTATCCCCGCTTCTTGATAAAGCTTAAGCTGCTCCTGTTGCAGTCTTTTTGCATCTCCCTTGTGTTTTTGGCCCAGACTGTCTAAGCGAGGCTTAAGATCTTGCATTTTTTTAGCTGTTTGCATCTGTTGATGGAAAAAAGGGTGCAAGATGAGCCTAATAAAAATAGTTAAAGCGATAATGGCTAAACCGAAAGCACCAGGTATTTTGAGCAAAGCAAAACCTTGGTATAAGATAACTAACAGATTTAAAATAGGTTGCGCAAAGACTACGTTGTAGAAGTTTCCGATGAAAGCCAACATATTTGTGATTTAAACGGTGAGTCTTTTCCTTCCTTTTAAAATTCTTCTTTTAATAATTTTTCTGCCATTTTTACTCCTGGACCTTTTTAAGAAGCCGTGCTTCCTTTTACGTTTAAGTTTTTTGGGCTGATAAGTACGTTTAGCCATAGTCTTAAAAATTTTGTTTCAGTATGCTGCTTCGCTCATTTTTAAATATTTTCCACAAGGCTTCAGTTACAAAAGGCATAAAAGGATGAAGCATTTTTAAATTGGTCAAATAAACAGTCGTTAACTCTTGCCAAGCTTCAATCTTACCATTTTTGAAGCCTTCTTTCAACTGCTCTAGGTAGTAGTCTGCAAATCTATGCCACAAAAAATCATAAACGGTTTCTAAGGCTTTTGAGAACTGGTAAGCATTCATCATTTTGTGATAATTTTGCTCAACTTGCTTGAATTCATTGTTCAATTGGGTTAACAACGTTGCGCTTTGTTTTATGGTTTGGTTGTTTTTAGATTTAAAATTTGAACGAAGGAAGCGGCCAATGTTCCAAACTTTATTAGCAAAATTGCGCATCCCAATAATCCTGTCTTCTGGTAAAGAGATATCTGCGCCCTCCTTAAGGCCAAAAAGCAGTGAGGCCCGCCAAGCGTCAGCTCCGTATTGATTAACTTTGTCTAAAGGATTTATCACATTACCTTTACTTTTGCTCATTTTTTGGCCTTTAGCATCACGTACCATTCCATGCAAAAAAATAGTTTGAAAGGGCGGTTTTTTGGTTACAAAGTAACCTATCATGATCATCCTTGCAACCCAAGCCCGAAGAATATCGTAGCCTGTTTCCATAACCGTTGTTGGATAAAAGTAATCAAACCACTCGCTGCCTATTGATTGCAAGGTAGCAAATGGCCACTGAGAAGAGGAAAACCACGTATCAAAAGTGTCTTCGTCTTGTTTTAAATCAGATCCTTGGCATTTAATACACATTTTGGGTTTTTGTCCTTCCGTCACAATCCATTCACCACATTTTTTGCATTGCCAAGCAGGAATCCTTATTCCCCAGACGATTTGCCTTGAGATATTCCAATCATGAAAATCGTCAAGGATTTTGCCCAAAACCTTGCTAAATCTTTTAGGATAGACTTTTATCTGCTTACTCTCAACTAATTGTTTTGCCTTGGCAGCAAGAGGCTTGACTTTAATAAACCACTGTTCAAGAGGCAGAGGCTCGATTGTTGTTCCACATTTGTAGCAGACTCCAATCCTATGAACGTAATCTGGGTCAATCTTATCGATCAGTCCTGCTTTTTCCAAATCTTCAGCAATGATTTTTCTGGCTTTGGTAACAAATAGTCCCTGATATTTGCCAGCTTGGGCGTTTAATTTTCCGTCATAGCCTATTACCTGTTTTAAGGGCAAATGGTGTTTTTTGCCTACTTCGAAATCGTCAAAATCATGAGCTGGAGTCACTTTTACCACGCCTGTGCCAAATTTGGGATCAACGAAATCATCGGCGATAACTCTCAATTTAAATTTACCAATTAGACCTTCCACTTCTATCTGCTTACCGATCCACTTTTGATACCTTTTGTCTTTTGGGTTTACGGCAACAGCAGTGTCGCCAAATTTTGTCTCGGGTCGAGTAGTGGCAAGAACAAAAGGCCCATATTTGATGTAATACAACGGATCCTTTCTTTCCACATAATTTACCTCCAAATCCGAAAAAGAAGTTCCATCTCTTACGCAGTAATTAACCAGCTTTTCCTCCCGATAAAGTAAATTCGCATCGTAAAGTTGCTTAAAAGTCTTATAAACAAGTGCAACAATGTCTTTGTCCAGCGTGAATTTGTTCTTAGACCAATCTAAGGCAAATCCCAATCTTTTCAGTTGCTTTTCAATATTTGGCTTATTGATCATTGTAAATTCCCAAATCATTTTAAATAGAGTCTCTCTGTCAAAATCAAATCTGGATTTACCCTCTTTTTTTAGATTTTTTTCAAAAACATATTGAGTCTCTATCCCGGCATGATCGGTGCCTGGTAACCAAAGTGTGGCGTAATCCATCATTTTGTAATAGCGAATCATAATGTCTTCAAAGACATACATTGCATGACCAAAATGAAGATCTCCGTTGGCATTAGGGGGAGGGAGAATGATCGAAAAAGGCTTTTTATCCTTGCTTATTTTAGCTGAAAAAAAACCTCCGTCTTCCCAAAATTTATAGATTATTTGCTCGTACTTTGCTGGTTGCCATGTTTTGTCCATTTTACTTTGAGAATTATAGCAAAAAAACGCTATAATCTATACCTATGGATTGGGTTTTTATGGCTCTTAAGTGGTATTGGATTATTTTTATTTTAGGGCTGATCTTTTATCCTCTTACTAAAAAGCTTTTTGCTGTTTTTTTTGATCAAGGCTACGCATTTAGTAAAACCATAGCTATTTTGCTCCTAAGTTACACTGTTTTTGTTGGTGGTACTTTAAAAATTCTTCCCTTCACCCAAGTTGGCATATTAATCGTTTTATTTTTATTTTTGATCCTTAGTGTAGTTTTATTAAGGCGGTATTTTTTTTCTAAAATAAATTTTTCGCCTCCTGTTTTTTTTATTATTGTCTTGCAAGAAGTCTTGTTTATTGTCTCTTTTTTGTGGCTAGCTTTTGTGCGTGGACAAGAGGGTTCAGTAAGAGGCTTGGAAAAGTTTATGGACTTTGGCTTTATGAACTCTATTTTTAGGTCAAGGTATTTTCCACCCCTGGACATGTGGTTATCGGCTAGTTCTTCACATCCTCTGGGCTACCCGATAAATTACTATTACTTTGGCCATCTAACAGGAGCTTTTTTAATAAAACTGATAGGTGTAAAACCATCAGTTGGCTATAACCTTATCTTGGCAACAATTTTTGCCCAAGGCACAACTCTAGTTTTTTCTTTAGTTTTTAATCTCATTTATATCTTCCAGAAATATGTCAAAAAAATAGCTAAAATTGCTATCTTCCCAATTGTATTGTTTTCACTGCTTGGAAGCTTTATAGTTAATCTGGGAGGAAATCTACATACGATTTATGTTTTTACAACAGGCTATCCAAACGATAACCCTATTCCCTTCTGGCAAATATTTTCTGCTTATAATCCCGCTAAATATTGGTATCCCAATGCAACTCGTTTTATCCCGTATACAATCCATGAATTTCCTTCCTACTCCTACGTAGTGGCAGACTTGCATGGTCACGTTTTTGATATTCCTTTTGTCATTTTAACATTGGCCATTCTACTTGTCCTTTTTATTAAAGCCAAAACTGAGGAAACCCGCCTGACTGCCAAATACATAATACTAAATACTGCCTTGCTTGGCTTTATGATCGCCATACACTATATGACCAACGCCTTTGATGGCCCTATCTATCTTCTTTTAGCCACGATTTTCTTTTTCCTTCAGTTTGGCCTGACTATGCAGCTTCTTACTTCATTTTTATTAACTCTTGGATTTTTTGTTCTTTTCTCTCTTCCTTTTTCTTTACACTTTAACGCTTTTGTTTCTGGAATTGGCGTAAATTGTAGTCCGGATTTTTTGATCAAACTACAAAAACTGGGTCCATTTCTTTTTGAAAGTGGCAAGTGTCAAACTTCGCCTTTGTGGATGCTTTTTGTACTCTGGGGATTTGGTTGGGTTAATTTAGTTCTTTTTATCGCAGCCAAAAAGTACACAACAGCAAAAAATCAGCCCTTACTGCAAGCTCTTGACCGATATATTCTTGCTCTTTTTATTTTTAGTATATTTCTGATAATCATACCTGAATTTTTCTATATCAAAGACATCTACCCCTTACATTTTCGTGCCAACACAATGTTTAAACTCGGTTATCAGGCTTTTATTATGATGGGAATTGCCTCTGGCTTTACTTTTTACAGAATAAGTAAGATGAAAAGTAAGCTAAAATACGCACTTAAATTATTTTTTCTTGTCGCCTTTTTCTTGATTTTTATTTACCCTTTCTTTGCTTTTCCTTCCTATTATGGAAAACTGGACAAACAACCTCAATTTGATGGAGATACCTGGATGAAAAATGAATTTCCTCAGGATAAGCAGATCGTAGACTGGTTAAATACTAACGTTGTTGGTCAGCCAGTAATTCTTGAGGCCCAAGGAGACTCCTACACAGACTACGATAGAGTGTCTGCCTATACCGGGTTGCCCACTGTCGCCGGCTGGTGGGTGCATGAGTGGCTGTGGCGAGGATCACCTGATGTAGTTGGCCAAAGAATACCTGAGATTCAAAATCTATACGAATCCCACGATTTAAATCTCACAATAAAGCTTATCAAGAAGTACCATATAAACTATGTGATAGTTTCTGGCTTTGAAAAAGATAAGTATAAAAATCTTGATGAAGACAAATTTAAGATACTAGGACGAAAGGTTTTTGAATCATCTAACGGATTTGGAGCAATATATCAAGTCAATCTTTGATCATCTTGACAACCTTTTTTAATTGTGATATTTTGTATTTAATCTTTTCTTTATAGTTAAAGAAAGAAAAAAGAGCATTACTACTCGTCGTTCCCTTACACGAGCGGTAGTGATGCTCTTTTTTTTATAATTGGAATACTTTGATCGGTATTGTTAGCTTCTTATTTAATAAGGCTTTAAATTGAACCGCTGTAAATTCTATAACCTCGCTTTTGGGCTTTTTTACATCTTGATTCGGCTTTGCCTTGGTTCTTTGCTGTATAAAATTCAGCATGATCTTCAGATGTTACAGCCCAGAAATTATTTTGTCAAGACCTATAGAAAAACGGCTGGTTCTTATAAGACATCCTATAGAATTATAGCCGCACCTTAGCCTGGTAGAAAAGCCTTATTTATTTTTTACTTTTTTTGTGGATATTTTGTGGGTGCAGGTTTTTGCCTTTTTTTGTATAATTATCTGATCCATGGATTTTTCTTTGCTCACTTACAATCTCATGTTTAATCGAGCCCTTCGTAAGCTGGAAAGAATATTTACAACTTACAAACCGGATATTTTATGTCTCCAAGAGATTAAAACCGAAGAAGAAAACTTTAAGTCAATAGAGCGGTTTGGTTATAAGCCGGCGGATTTTTCCAATAATATTTTTCGATTTGGAAGAATTTTTGGGGTTACAACTTTTTACAACCCTGAAAGCTTAACCTTAACTCGTTCTGAAAATTTTAACCTCCCGCCGAGCCTGTTTGAACGGTTGCTTTTTTTAATTCAAGAAGGAGCAATTCCAAGGACGGTCTTGCGAACAGATTTTATTTTTAAAAAAAACAATAAAAAGATAACTCTTTATAACATTCACCTTTCCTCTTTTGCGACTAATACCATTAGACAAAGACAAATACTGCATACGTTTAGAGTATTAAAGTTAGACAAAAAAAATACCATTGTAATAGCCGGCGACTTCAATTACCCTTACAGAAGAAAAGAGTTTGAATCGTTGATTGGAAAATATAACCTAAAAGAAGCAACTAAAAATATAACCTTTACAAGTACTTTTTTGAAATTTTTTCCAATCAAACTCAAATTAGATTATATACTGTATAAAAACCTTATTCTCCTGGATACAAAAAGAGTGCCTATAAAACTCTCTGACCATTATCCAATCATTTCCACTTTTGCATTCAAACAGAGAAACAAAATATGAAAAAGAAATTAAAGATTGCTCTTTTTATCTCTCCAGACCCGTCTAAACCGGGCGGTGTGCAAGAGCATAGTTATTTTCTGGCTAAATCCCTGATTAAGCTGGGCCATCACGTTTCCACCTTCGGGCCCAAACCAACAAAACGCTATCCTAATTATGTACGAGTCGGCGATTCTATTGCTATGCCTATGCCCAACGGAGAGTGGGCTGATTTTAATTTTTGGTCGGGCAAAAAACCATCAGAGATAATCAATAGGGGTAATTTTGATATCTGTCATATTCAAGAACCTCTGATTCCTTTTATCAACTGGGAGCTATTTAAAAATGTTCTACCACCTAAGGTTGTTACTTTCCATTTTGCCTGGGATAAGGACTCTGTTGGCAATATTCTTAAACCAATCTTGCCCCATTTTAAGAAAACTTTTTCATCCTACGTGAGCGGGGCAATTTTTGTCTCACGGCTTACGCAAAAAAGGATGAAGACTTTATGCAAAAGAAGTATTCCTCAACAAGTAATATTAAATGGACTTGACCACACAGTCTATTTTCCCCCGGTAAAAAAAATCGTAACCAAAAAAATACAAATATTATTTTTGGCAAGACTAATTCCTAAAAAGGGTCCATTTTATCTGATTAAAGCTTTTAATTGGCTCAAAACAGACTTTCCAAATCTGCGTGTTGTTTTTATAGGTGAAGGAAGTGAAAAAAATAGAGTCGCCAGGTTTGTTCAAAATCACAATTTATCGGCTAAAGTTACTTTTAAAGGTGTCGTTTCAGAGGCAGAAAAGCGAAATTACTATCAAAATTCTGATATCTTTTGTGCGCCTTATGTGGATGAGGGTTACGGCTTAACGGTACTGGAATCCATGGCTTGCGGCTGCCCTTTTGTCGGTTTTAAAAATGATGCTTTTAAACAATGGTTAAAAGCCTACCCTAGGCCTGAACTACTGGTTAAACCCAAAGATTGGGTCAGTCTGACTAAAGCTTTGAAAGTTCTTATAACCAACACTGACCTCAGAAGTAAATTATCAGCCTGGTGTGTTAAAGAATCCCAGAAATATAACTGGGACGAAACAGCAAAGCAAACAGAACAATTTTATTATAAAGTTCTTGCCAAAAATAAATGAAAATTTCGGTAGTAATACCTGTCTATAACGAAGAAAAATATATAGCTCAATGCTTACGTAGCCTTCAAAACCAAACCCATCAACCGAATGAAATAATTGTTGTAGATAATAACTGCACTGATAAAACGATTGCAATTGCTAGAAAATTTAAAGTAAAAATAGTCACAGAAAAAAAACAAGGCATGGTTTACTCCCGCAATAAAGGTTATAACAGTAGCCAATATGAAATTATCGCCAGATGTGATGCAGACTCTCTTCTTCCAGAGTTTTGGATTAAAAGAATAAAAGAAGATTTTAAGCAAAACAATATTATAGGAGTCAGTGGTCCGTGCTATTTTTATGATTATTTTCCTTTGGGAATAAAAAAATTTAGCGCCCTCACATTTCTTTATTTTAAAGCCAGCAAAATATTGTTGGGACAAAATGTATTGTTTGGGTCTAATATGGCAATTAAAAAAGAAGTTTGGCAAAAAACAAACAATAAAACCTGCTTAAAAGATGATAAGGTTCATGAAGATACTGATTTATCAATACATATTGGTCCTTATGGAAAAATAAAATATGATAAAGATCTTTTAATTGGTATGTCTGCTCGTCGATTGAAGCATAGTCCTTTTTCAATCCTGGTTGAATACCCGACCCGCTGGTTTAGGACAATTCTTAGTCATAGGCTGTTTAAGATTTCTTATCGTTAGAGCTCGTCAGTAATTTAAAAACTAGAAGGTATATTATTAAAATAAAAAACCACGATAATATAAAGCTTGCAACGCCTTCTACAACTTGTCCAAAAAATAAATTTATATCGATAATATTAAAGATATTAAGGTTTGTCCAAATTCTTGTTGTAAAAGTATAAACTAACAAAAGTAAAAGATGGAAAATAGCAGCAACAAGAATTGTTTTAAATAAAGCATCAATGTAACGATTTTTAGATAAGCTATGCATGTTTATATTGTTTTTTAAACATTGCCTCCAACTCCTTCAACGTAGTGGCATCGTCTAGCCTTTTATCATCTCTAAAACGCTGCAGGCGTGGAAATCGCAAAGCATATCCAGCTACATCTATGTCCAAGGCTGTTCCACTTTTTGAAGCCTTCATTTTTCTGCCGGCTGTATGAACAGATGATCTTGTGATCTCATCTGCTTTAATTTCGACTATTATTTTAGGCTTGATCCAAATATCAACAGCCATTTGCTTATCCACCTCATACAGAGCAGGCTTTTTACCAACTCTATATTTATCTGTTCTTTTTTTAAGTTCTTTCCACTCGATATCAGTTAATCCCGTACCTATTTTTGCAACAGTAACAAATTGGTCTTTTTTATCATCATACACGCCAACTAAAAAAGCGCCCATACCAAAACTTGTTCTTTTTCCTTTACCGTAGTCGTATCCCATAACTAAACAGTCAATCGTATCTTCTATTTTCGTAGAATAGCTTCTTTTAAACTTTATCCAATTCCAGCCTCTTGCTCCTGGTTGATAGATACCTTTAAGTTTTTTGGCTACAATTCCTTCTAATCCCTTAGAAATTGCTTCTTCAAATTTCAGTTCCAGTTCTTTAGGATCAGCTATTCTCTCATCAGCAGCAACAAAAATCACATTATCTTTGGATTGCTTTGATGATTTTACCACTTTCAAAAGTTCTTTCCTGCGATCGGCAAAAGCTGTATTTAAAAAGGTTTTTCCATTCAAATACAGAAGTTCGAAAGCAAACAGTTTAAGAGGAATTTCTTTGGCTTTAGCCTCAATATCGTACTTCCTTTTCCTTTGGACTGTTTCTTGGAAAGGAAGAAAGTTTCCTGAGACAGGATCAAAACCAATAGCCTCTCCTTCGAAAATTATTTCTTTGGCTTTTACTTCTCTTTTTATTCCTTCTGTGATATCTGGATACATAAATGAAACTTCTTCTAAATTTCTGGAGTATAAGCGAACTTCGGCTTTATGGTTCTTTTTGACATGCACCTGTAATCTAAAACCATCATATTTTGGCTCAACTCCACATTCGCCTATTTTGGCAATAATCTCTTCTCCCGACGAAAGCCGCTCTGCCCGCATCATTAAAATGGGAGTAAAAATAGTCGGATGAACTTTGCCTAGACCCTTTTCTCTTTTTTCTTTTATCACTTTCCCAAGATAGCCCAGATCTGGTCTTACGTGATAAGCCTTTTCAATATCAGGTCTTAGACTTTTGTCATTTTTAAGCATCCATGAAAAGGCATCAAGGACTGTCATATCTGAAAAACCTAGTCGCAAAACCCCCAGAACAATACGGACAAGATAACGGCAAGAAAGCGGATCACTTTGCCTTATAAGTTGAGCGAGAATGTTTGCCTTTACTTCTTGCGAACCCTTACCACCACTTGTGGCAAGCTTATGCAACTGACTATACACCTGGATCACTCCTAAATCTTTTTCTTCAAAAGACTTAAATTGTTTTTTGAAATGTTCAACAGTTTTACCAAAATCACCTATTTTAGCGTACTCTCTGTTGAATAATTTTTTATCAATTTGCAACGCTAAAATAATACTTCTTGCAACCATTTTTTCTCCCATACCAAACTCTGTCGGTTCAAATAGAGGCGTTACTCTGCCTTGAAGAAGATATATAGTTTTGTCTATCTGTGAAGCGCCCAATTTTTTAAAAAGTTCAGCTAAATGGTGGGTGATTTGTAACCTTGATGAAGTGTTCTCAATTTTTTCAAAAAAAGAAGCTACCTGTGAAAATTTCATTTTCATAAGCATTATTGCATGATATAACGGGCGGCCTTTGTGCTGCCAACTTTTTTGATTAAATTCTTTTTAACCAGATCCTGTAAGTCTCTGAGCACTGTATCTTCAGAAATATCAGGAAATAAGGTAACAAAAGATTGATTCTGTAAATAACCAACTTCTTGTATGTATTCTATTATCTTTACTTGTCTTTCGCTTAAATATATTTGTTGCCCACCAAATTTCTCTTTTAATTTTACGTCTCTTGAGAGTCTTAAAACTTTTTCACGTATCTTATCAAACTCTACTGCAGCTCCAGTTGTAAAATACTCCAACCAGGAGCTAAGATCTCCTGCTGAGGCTTTTTGCAAATTGGCATAGTAAATTACTGCATCTTTATCATAATATTCTTCAAGTGAAAAAAACCTTCTAATATCATAGCCGCCTAAAAACATTACCAGTGTTGCTAAAGCTCTTGCTACTCTACCATTACCATCTATAAAGGGATGAATATGAACAAGTTCGTGATGGACAATACCAGCTTTCAAAACGGGATGAATTTTCTCTCCATCTTGTCTATTAATCCAATAGATAAACTCACGCATCAAAAAAGAAACTTCAATCGGAGGAGGCGGAGTAAAAGTTACTTCCCCAGTTTGTGAATTTTTGACTACTACTTGTCTTTTCCTGTATTCGCCTGACTGCTCCAAAGGCAGGATTTTATCAATTATTATTCTGTGCAGTTTTTTTATTAAAGCTTCTGTAATTTTATCTATTTGTTTCCTTGCTTCATCGTCTATGAGTTCTACTACTCTTCTGTAATTAATTACCTCTTGGATGTCTCTGGGTCTGGCTACAACGTCTTTCCCAAGAAGAACGTCTTTGGCCTCGTCTTTGTGTAGCTTATTTCCTTCAATATGTGTACCGTGATAAACCGCTCTTACAACAGCGTCTTCTTTGAATTCTCTCTCCCATAAAGGCAGAAGCGGGGCTTGCTTGATGATTTCTCCTGCTGCTTCTATCCTGCCGATATTGCTCAGAATTTTGTTGGTGATCACAAACGAAGGCTCAAACATGTAGATTATTATATTCCATATCGGCGCTGACGTAAAGCATATTCCTTAATACATTCTTCAAGGTCCTGCGGCTTAAAATCTGGCAAATATTTTGGAGAAAATATCCACTCTGAATAAGCTGTTTGCCAAAGCATAAAGCCTGATGTTCTTATTTCTCCACTAGTTCGTATCACCAAATCAGGCTCAGGCTGTGGTAAATCTTTTGTATCCAAAAACTTAGCAAAACTTTCCTCCGTTAAATTTTGTAATTTGGCCTCTGCAGCTTGGAATTTCTTCGCGCAACGAAGGATTTCATCTCTTCCGCCATAATCCAGAGCTGCTACAAAGTAATATTTGCTGAAATGTTTAGTTTTTTGTTCTGCTTCTTCTATCTTTTTTTTTAAATTATTTGACAATCTATCTTTTTTACCTAAATGAATTATTCTGATTTGTTCCTCAAGTGCGGTCTTTAAATTTTTGCCTATCCACTCTGCAAAGTTGCTCATCAGAAAGGAAACTTCATTTTTATCTCTATTCCAGTTTTCTGTAGAAAAAGCCCAGACAGTAAAAATTTTTATGCCAAGCTCTCTTGACCGCTTGCCCAAGTCTGATATTATTTGGAAACCCCTTCTGTGTCCCTCATAAACTGGAAGACTATGCGCCTTGGCCCACCTTCTATTACCATCTGGAATAATAGCCAAATGGGTAGGAATTTTTAATTTGAAATTGTTATTTTGCATTTTGAACTTTGAATTTTTAATTTGATTAGGGTATAGTATACATTATGGTTTATGCTTTAGATATTAGTAATCCGACGCAAAACCCGATTGCTAAATTCTCTACTTTTGCTACCTTGCTTAACGTGGTTGTTCCTTTCATTACAATTGTTGCCGCTTTTTCCTTTTTAGGTCTTTTTTTATGGGGCGGATATCTGCTTATAACTGCCGGGGGTAATGCTGAACGTGTCAAACAGGCTCAAAAAACTATTACTTTTTCAGTGGTTGGTTTGATAATCATCGTTGTAGCTTATCTTATTGTAAACATTATCGAAACAGTGTTAAATATTAATGGACTACCTATATGAAATTAGCTGGTATACGGGAACTTTTTGGGCAAATTACGCCTCCTCCTGGCTCAGGCTTTGTAACTGGGCCAAATCCACTGGGTCAGCTTATCGCAGTTGCTATTCGAGTATTTCTTATTGCAGCTGCAATAACTGCTTTAATTTACCTTTTGTGGGGAGCCCTGGATTGGATCACCGGTGGTGGCGATAAAGAAAAACTGGCTAAAGCCCAAGCGAAAATAAGTCAAGCTGCTTTAGGTATGATCCTTATTGTTGTTGCTTTGGTTATTTTTGGAACACTAACTGGAGACGTTTTGGGGATAATCAAAAATGGGCCCAATGGTTGGGAGTTTGCAATCCCTATGATTAAGTAAGAAATCAAAAAAGAGATGCTTCGGTTATTCTTGCTCCCACTGCTGGTTTATTTATAATAACTTTATGTACAACATCAAGCTTATTAAGCTGTTTTAATAAAATATCCGCATCTTTCTTCTGGACAATTAAATGAATATTTTGTCCAGTATTAACTGTAAAGTAAACCGGCAAACCCTCTTGTCTTAATTGCCTAGCCAATCGCATTAGCTCAACTGTTCCTGGCAACCAATACAAAAGCGAGGGTGTTGACGTTAGCATTATTGCATGCAGTTCCAGTGCCTCTTCTTCGATAAGTTCACCAAATTCTACAAACTTCTTAGTCTTAATCAGATTTTTTATTTTGCCTATTTTCTCTTTTATCTGAGATTGTCTTACTGTAAAGAAAGGACTTGAAACTGCTAGTTTTTGTCCTTCTGTAGTTGAAACGTCTTTTTTTTCTTTGCTTACAATAACAACTACATCAACAACGTTCCAGTAATCCGGCGGAAAAATTGACACCGCATATGAAGTTTCACTGGTATCCCCATCTAGCCACTCTACAAAACCATCTGGAATTGAGCGACAAGCAGAACCTGAACCTTGGCGGGCTAAAATTGACAGTTCTTTGGCATTTAAATTAAGTCCTGCTGCCTTGGTGGCTGCAACAGTTAGTGCCGCAAAACCAGAAGCAGAAGACGACAAACCTGTTGAGGAGGGAAAATTATTTTTAGACGTAACTTTGGCCTTGTAATTAATTTTAGCTAATTGTCTTATCCTATCTAAATGCCCAACCATTCTCTTTTGCTCTTTGTCTTGGCTTTGTCCATCGATAACAACCTCATCTGTTTGCGAATCTGGAGAAAAGGCAACCGTTGTTGTTGTCAACAAATTACTCAAATTCATGGAAATACTTCCGTTTTCCGGAAGTCTTAAAACCTCATTTTTTTTCCCCCAATATTTGATAAAAGCAATGTTTGCTGGCGCAACCGCTGTGGCTTTCATAAATTAATTTTCAACTAGTACTCCTTCAACATTTGTGGAAACATCTAACACTTCTTCGCCGACACTAGCAATAGCTTTTTGAACGTTTTCCCTTTTATCCTCAGGCACAAGAGCAATCATACAATCTCCACCGCCAGCTCCAGATAATTTCGCCCCATAAGCCCCAGCTCCTCTGGCAGCATAAATCATCTTATTAAGTTTCCCGGTACTTACTCCTAATTTATTCAAATATTCCTGATTTTGATTCATTAATTGTCCTGCTTGAGCCCAATCGTTTTTAAGCAACGCTTGCTTTGCTTGTTCAACTAATGTACCTATTTGATTATATAGGCCCTGGATAAGCTCTGGCTTTTGCTTAGCTAGTTCTGCAACTTGATTCATAAGAGTAACTGAGTCGGCCTTTACTCCACTATAACCTACAACAAGTGGTAGTGATTTTATATTAAGCGGTTCTATAATTTTGCCCCCAGTAAAAAAATATAAAAGGCCTCCGTAAGTTGCAGCGGCAACATCAAAACCTGAACCTCTGCCTTGAATCTGCAAAATTGTTTTATAGGCAATATCAAAAATTTCTTTTTGTGAAAGCCTAGCATCAACCAATTCTGAGAGCGCTTTTATTACACAAACGCTTGACGCTGAAGAAGAACCGAAACCAAACTTGGACGAAAATTCAGAATTCGTTTCGACTTTTATCCCATCTTTTAAAGGATACTTACTTATAAAATTTAAAACTGCAATTTCAGCAAATTTAGCACCTTGGGGAATATCTCCTTGACCAAGATCGGTGAATGCTTTTTTATATTTGGTAATACCAACATCAGGCGCTTCCAGTTGAAAGATGGGGTAATCGAGAGATTCTATTTTTGTTTTCATCCTTTGACTCACGGAAGTAACCAAACATGGATGATTATAAACAACAGCATGCTCTCCCAATAACATTAACTTCCCTGGAGCAGAAACAGTAATAGCTTTTTTCATATTACGATTAATTTTAGGTCTCTCTCCTTACTCCTTCCCAATCCTGTTTGAATTTGATGAAATTAATTTTTTTTTGCTTAAGATAAGATTCCAATTCCCTTGGTTTATCTGCAAAAAATAAAATATTTCCCGATCCTTTTTCCTCTCCTCCGGATCCTGTTACCTTACCGACACCAAATTTAGCTAAATCCTTTAGTAGTACTTTAGCCTTGGACGAGACTACAGCTAGGGCCTCAAGTAGCTTTTCGTTATCTTCTATACATTGTCTAAAAAAAGCTGTATTTTCAGATCTAATCGCAACCACCATTTTTTTTGTAGTTTTCTCTATCTGGCCAAAAATATCTTCTATTTTTTTGGGATATTTGTTTAATAATTTTCCAACTTTATCAATCATTTCTTTGGTGGTTTCTTGAACCTTTCCACTGTTGATAATATAAAGGCCATCATCAATCTTTTGGGGAATTCTGATATTAAGAGCGGAAATATTTTTCAAAAACTCAAACTCTTTACGAAAATAAATTAATCCGCCAAAGCAGGATGTACTATTGTCACCGCCTGAAGGCTTACCATGAAAATATTTTTCAATTTCATAGGCAACTCTGTTGATTTCTTCTTTGCTAAATTTTTTTCCAGTGTAAAATTCCAATAGTGCAGCTGAAGAGGCAACACTTAAAGCTGCGGAAGAACCCAAATTTTTTCCTTTGGGGAGTTCAGACTCAATTTCATAATTAAAACTTTTATCGCTGAAAACAATTCCTTTGCTTTTCAAATAATCTTTTACTTTTTGAGAAATCATTTTAATTATCTGATCTTTTGTGTTTTTTTTATCTTCCCAAACAGTAAATTTAAGTCTAAGATCAATTGCTGAAATGAGATCCGGTCTTCCGTAAACTACTGCGTGTTCTCCCGAAAGAATAATTTTGCCTGGCGCAGAGTAGGAAATGGTACTCATAAAGGTTTAAATTTTATACCGTAAGCAATCACATCATCATGATCTGTTTCTCTTACTTTTCGCAACACAGAAACTACCTTTGCGTTTATTTTTAAATCTTTGTTTTCGTAATCAACCAGTTGTCCAAAAACTTTTTGACCATCATCTAGTTTTACTAGAACAACTGGATAAGGAGCATATTGTTTAAAATTTGGCCCTGCGACATATATTTGAGTCCAGGTTAAGACTTTCCCTCTTTGTCCTAATAATTTTCTTATTTCTTTTTGTCGTCTCCAAACTTTGATTGGACTTATCATTTTAGTTTGTAAAAATGGAAACTGCCGCGGTTCCACCGGATCCTCCTATATTGTGGGTTAAACCATATTTTGCTTTCTTTACCTGCCTGCTATTTGCTTGATTAGTTAATTGTAAAAAAATCTCGCCTATCTGTTTGACGCCAGTTGCTCCAACTGGATGTCCAGACGCTTTAAGTCCCCCAGAAGTATTAACGATTAAACGACCACCTGAACCGTACATTGTCGATAGTTCTTTTATTCTTTTACCTGCCTGTCCTTTAGGCCAAAAGCCTAAATCTTCCATAGCTAAAAGCTCAGCGATGGAAAAACAGTCATGAACTTCGGCAATACTAATATCTTCTCTGGTTATTTTTGCTTTAGTAAAAGCCTTATCTGCAGCAATCTTTGTTGATAAAATTGCGTCTAGTTTTTGTCTTCCCTTTAGTGAAATTGTGTCTGTTGCAACTTCCGAGGCCAAGACATCAACTTTTGCTTTTGCCTTTTTAATTAAGTTACTGTCGGAGGTTAAAATTACTGCTGATGCGCCATCGGATATGGGTGAACAATCTAAAACTTTTAAAGGGTAGGCAACGTAGGCACTTTTTAAAACCTCCTCTACGGTTATTTTTTTTCGAAAATGTGCTTTTTCATTCAAACTTCCATGATAGTGATTTTTGTAGGAAACATAGGCTAATTCTTTTTCGCTGTATTTGTAACTGTTAAGGTACACTTGGGCCATCATGGCATAAAGACCAGGAAAAGTTAAGCCAGCTTCCTGCTCTTCACCTGATGCGGCTGTGACAAGTGCAGCTGTTGTCTCCTCTGGCGAATAATCATTCATTTTTTCTGCCCCAGCTACCAGAACAGTCTTTGCTGATTGTGCTTCCAGATAGTTTTTAGCCAAGTGAAACGCGACTCCTCCGGAGGCACATGCCGATTCAACTCTAAAAATAGGAATATTTATCCCCAACATTTCAGCAATTTTTGCTGGACTGTGTAGATTATCTTCTAGAACTCCGGCCATCATGTTCCCAAAAAAAATGGCATCAATCTGTTTTTTGTCTAAATTGGCGTTAGTTAATGCACCTTTGATTGCTTCATTAATAAGAGAAAATAATGACTTGCTCCATAGCTCTCCAAATTGAGTTGTGTAATAGCCTACAACCGATACCATAAATTAAATTGTTTTCATAAACTTTAAATATGTTGGGTAATCAATATATTTTTTTTGAGCTACTGCCTGAGTAAATTGTCTTCGCCTTTTGGCCAAATTTGCAGTGACTTTAAAAACAAAAGCATCTGATCCAGCCCCGGATCCATAGGAAACAAAAAAAATCAATTCTCCCTCTTTAGCAATCTCAAGAGTAGAAACCAGTCCCATTAACGCCGAGGCGGAGTAAGAGTTTCCTAAATAAGAAACAACTAAAGATGTAACCATTTGTTTGTTATCAAAACCCAATGATTGGGCCACTTGAATAGGAAATTTGCCATTGGGCATGTGAAAAACTGCATGAGAAAATTGTTCAGACCGCAGGTTAGTTTTTTTGAACAATTCCTTTGAAGCCTGTTCTACATGATAAAAGTAGGATGGTTTACCTGTAAATCTGCCTCCGTGTGATGGATATCTTATTCCCTCTCTTCTCCAGAAATCTGGAGTATCGGAAGAGAAAGATGTGTAATCAACAATCTCCAGAACTAGATCTTTTTTGCCCAAGATCAGGGAAACAGAACCTGATGCGGCTGTATATTCTAGTGCATCATGAGGACTGCCTGTTGATTTATCAGCAGCACAAACCAAAGCGTAGTCCGTAAAACCTGACTTGATCAAACCAGCGGCCGCAATTGCGGCTCCAGTTGCAGCTTTGCAGGCAAATTGAGTATCAAAGGCTAGATAGTGTTTTTCTATCTCCAGAAATTCTGCCAAAATGGTTGATGTGGGGTTAACTACATACGGATGCGTTTCCGATCCAACAAAAACTACTCCAATTTCATTTTTTCTAATTTTTGTATCTGAAAAGGCCATCTGCGAGGACTCAAAAGCCATAGTCAAGGAGTCTTCATCAATACCAGAAACTGCTTTTTCAGTTATTTTTAAAGAATTAATAATATCGTCTGGATTTTTACCCCAGATTTTGGCAATATCTCCTATTTTAATTCTATATTTTGGAATATAAAATCCGTAAGAAACAACTCCAATCATATTTATCTGCCTAACTTTTGGTGTGCTTGGGCTAATGAACCTTCTGCCAAAGATGATAAAAGTGATAGTTCTCCAGCCAAGACTGCCCCTAATAAAACTTCTGCAAGCTCTACAGATTTGCTTACCCCAGTAATACTTAGAGCTTCCTGTTGAGTCTTGAGCTTCGTGCCTCCACCAACTGTCCCCAGCATGATTGAAGGCATATAGATAGAAAAGTAGAGATCTTCATTGGCTAATATTTTGACCGTTGTAATCCCCAAACTTCCCTCAACTACATGGGCTAAATCCTGTCCTGTGGCTACAAAAAAGGCTGCCACAACGTTGGCAAAGTGAGAATTAAAGCCCAAAGATCCACTCATTATCGAACCAAACATACATTTTGCTAACCAAACTTCAAATAATGCTTTGGGAGTAGTTTTTAAAACATCTTTAACTATTTTGACCGGGACAATGACTTCTGCCCAGCCTTTAAAACCTCTGTTATTTAACCAATTTAACCAAGAAGGTTTTTTATCTATGTCAAAGTTACCTGCCACTGATAAGCAGGTAATCTTTGTTTTTGCTTCTATGTACCCTGCAATCTTTTGTGTCGCGATCGTAACCATATTCATACCCATAGCATCTTGGGTGTCAAAATAAAAGCGCAAAAATACGTAATCTGTTAGTGTTCTTATATCAAGCTTTAAAAATTTCAAGTGAGAAGAAGTGGATTCAGCAATCTCACCCAGTTTAGATTTATTTTGTTTAATCCATTGATAAAATTGTTTACTTTTTTCTAACGATCCTGTATAAAAAACCGGTCCTCTGGTGGCTCCTACTTTATAAGTTAAGACATTGACTCCTGCGGATAGATTTACTGCTTTGCATCCCCTATTAACTGAGGCAACTAGTGCTCCTTCCGTTGTGGCCAGAGGCAGATAAATATTCCCGTTGATCGCTTCTCCGTTGAGCTTTATTGGCCCTGCAACCCCAAGTGGAATAGCCGTTGCCCCTATCAAGTTCTCACAATGAATTGCTGTTTCTTCATCTAATTGAGCTTTATCAATTGTTTCCAGCTTTATTTTGAGCTCTTTTGCTAAAAATTCACGCCGTTGGCTGGTACTTTTGAATTGGTTTAATTCCATTCTATACTGAGTCGATTTTTGGGCTCAAATCATTTTTGAAGTTGTTTAATTAAATAAACGGAATAAGCGTAAAACCGAAGAGATACATCGCATAAAGCAGAGGAATAAAAAATAAAAGATATAAAAGGATTAAGTATAAAATGGAGAAAAAATTAAGCTTAGTTGAGAATCTTATTGCCAGATAGACAAGAATGATCTTCCAAAAAAGTAAAGACAAAGAGAAGGTTAGAAAAAAAATACTAAAAGCTCTTCCCAATAAGGAAAAGGTTCTCGGAGGGGGGATTAAAATATAAAAGATCGAATTGGCTAAAAACCAAGTTATGGTTGGATACAGACTATAACTTAAAGTGAAAATAAGGCTATTCCAAGAAGTTTGTTTGTTGAGTATAAATCCTATTAGATAAAAAAAAACAACTGTAAAAGCAAAATCTAAAATAAAAAGTAAAATGTAGAGCCAAGGTGCAAACGGTAGTTTGATCCAAAAGCTTCTCACGTAAAAGTAAAGAGTAATAAAACCTGCAACGATATAAACTTGCAGCCAATCTTCCTCCAGACTAATTTTTCTCATTGTTTTGTAGGGAGTGAAAACAAGACTCAAGTAACGTCTAAAAATAATCACTAACGAGGAAATAAAGTCAAGCAGCCAATTCTTAAAATCCATGTTGTAATTGACTTACCAAACGCACAAGATAAACTCCAAAAATAAAATAGATCGCCAAAACAAGCAAAAAGGCCAAAGGAATCAAGTATATAAAAGGAGCAGTTTTCAATAATTTAGTAAGGCTTTTATAGATATGAGTTAGCCCGGCTATGCCCAGATCATTGGGTTGAACTATAAATGTTTCCTGTAGTTTAGTTTTGATTTGATATTGTTCCATTTTAAGAACTGTTGAAAACTTTTATAAAAGCTTTTCTGGCTCTAAATAGAAGGCTTTCAGTTGCTTTAAAATTAAGAGACAATCTTTTGGCTATCTCCTTTACCCTTACGCCTTCCATATATTTTAGTCTCAAAATCAAACTGTAATCATTTGGTAACGCCTCTAAAACATGACTAATTTTTGCTTTTAGTTCACGCCTGTCAATCTCATCATCTAGAATAATCGTTTTTAATCCTTCTACAAAATAATCCGGAAGCGCAGAAAAAAGAAGCTTCTTGATCTTTTTTTTCCTGATGTGATCTATGACTTTATACTTGGCTATGGAAAAAATGAGTGTTTTAAGCGATGATTCACCGCGGAAATCTCTTAAACTTTCTATTAGGTCAAAAAAAACATCTTGAGTAATATCTTCACTAAGATGATAATCCCGAAGCTGTCTGTAGATAAAATTAAAAACTTGCTTATTATAAGCTTTATAAAGTTCTAAAAAAGCTTTCTCGTCTTTACTGATTATGGCTTGAATTGTTTTTCTTTCTTCGCTGTTGGTTTTCATACTAGTTCAGGTCTATTGTATAAATTTTTGCGCCAACTAAAGCATAAGCATTATTAGCAAAAATTCCGATATCACTGGCTTTTGATAAAACAGCCGATTTTATTTGTTTTTCGTAATCTCCTGTTTTAGAAACGACATAAATTGCTCCCTTTGCTTTGTCCCACTGGTAAACTCTGGTCAAATCTGGATTGGTAAAAACTTTGTTAATGTTTATGTCTTGATCTGGAAAGGTATTGCTAAAGTCATCAGCCACCCCAGAAGTATATTTTACTACTTTACTAGCTAAACTTATATAGACAGAACCGTCTATAGTGAGCGAGTTTGCATTACTAAGATCAATTCCTTGTCCAGCTTTAAAATACTGATTTTTTTGTGAGAAACCATTTTCTGAAACTAAATATTTATAAATTTGATTCTTAGTTTTATCTAAAAGATAGATATTATTATCGTATAAAACCATGTCGACTATGTTTCCCCAATCAGTATCATTATCTATAGCTTTTTTTATTTTTCCATCTGAGGATATCTGGAAAATTCCCGCATTCTTTCTATTGAAGAAAAGTGTTCCGCGATCATCAATTCCAACCAAGGAAGCTTCTTTTATATCTGATGAAGATTGCTTATCAATAGATTTCTTGCTTAAAGAAAAAGTGTATATGATGCCTTGTGGGTCTAATATTGCCGCATTATCTTTGTTCAAGGACATTTTTTGTCCACTGGCTTTTTTATTTTCAACTGATAAATCAAAATATTCTTGTGAAGTTTTTTCCTCTTTTTTTAAAATCTTTAACTCTTCACTGCTTATAAGCTGCTGTAAAAAAACAATATCTTTATTGTTATTGTCATTTATTTCTTTTTTTAGGTTAGCCAAATCTTGTTTAGATTCGTTTATCAAGACGATAGCTCTTTGCATATTTAAACCAGACACATCTTCTGCTTGATGTAGTTTCTCAGTTATTAGATCTCTTGTTGTTTGAATATCTCTTCCCTTTTGGGCGCCTGATCTTTTTTGATAACCCCCAATAATATTGCTAATAAAAAGAAAAAATAAAATTGCAACTGCGGCAAAAGCTAATTTTTTATTTCTATCTTGTTGTTGGATAAAATTCTTGATTTTTAAAACTATTTTCCCCGCTGTTTTTTTAAAGTCCAAGGGAACTTGAATGCGTTGTTTTGGCAGATAATCCGTTTCTGTTTCCAATTCTTCTGCTCTTTCCTCTTCTGCAAAAGATATAAACAATCCGATTGTGCCTTTTGATTTATCAATAGGGATTATTGAGCTGAGATCATCAACTATTTGTTTTGGGCTCTTATCAACTACTATTTTTTGCAGATTGGAATTTTCATTAAGCAGATTCGTCATATTTTCTGTGGTCAGAATAAACAAATCATTTGGTTGAACATAACCTGAAGCGGAGTTGTTCTCGCTTATTAATTTTGTAAATTGGTTTCCTCGTTTTAGATAGATTTGGCCTAAATTTATGGTTTTTAGAAAAGAAAGATTATCGTTTAAAAAAAGGGCTACAAAAGAAAATCCGGTTGGAAGTTTGCTTTGTTTCCAATGATTGGCAAAGTAAGAATCAAAATCAGCTAAAGCCCCTATTTTAGCAAATTCTAGATCATCAGTAAGTTTTTTTAATATCCCTCTACCTTCATCTTTGCTTAGTCCTTCACCCGTTTCAAGAAGACAAAAAAAATTATCTTGACAAACAAAACCAGTAAAACCAGTTTCTACTTCTTCTCCAAGATAAATTGCAAAATTAGGTTTGAGCATAAAACTATAAAACAAAAATGGACAGAAATATAAGAATTAAAGCCAAAGCTATTTGAATTGCAGATATAAGTAAGATTATTTTTTCATTTTGATCAATTAAAGTTTTAAGCATCACTTGAGTCTGCCGATAAACAGTAAGAACATAAATTAAATAAATAAAACTTAAAACTATAGCAAAAGACTTAAAGAAAAAAGCAAATAATCCCGGCTTGGAAAAAAATTGAGAAATGTCCATTTATTCTGATCTGGTCAAGCTATTAATGATACTTACTACTTGTGATGGTTTAGGTACTTTTAAAAATTCTATATTTACTTCTGTACCCGCTGTCTGAGTAAAAATATTTCCGTAATCAAAAATAGAGGCAAAGTAACCTCCACTTTTTGCAGTTATATCTTCAATCTTGCTCAAAGAGGCATCTGTAAACTCTTTATAAATGACAGCATTAAAATCTATATCTATAACTCTCATGTCGGTTACAATTCCTACATTAAAAAAATAGCCTAGAAAATTAAACCAAAGATAGCTAAGAATAAAAACTATTCCCAGAAAATTAATGAAAAAGCCTTGGTTTACTTTTAAACTACCCAAAAAAACAAAATCTAAAAAAATAAGAATTACGATAAAAATTATTCCATTGACTATCCAAGGTATTTGAGTTATGGGATGGGCTCTAAGTACAAGTAAAACTTCCTCATCGTTGGCCTGTGATTCAAACTTAACTGAAGGCCTTATGCAAAAAGAGTGAAGCGCTTGATGGGATCTTTCCAGAGCTTTGTTCATCTTTTTTATATTATATAAAAATGTGATAAAATATACACGCCCTGGTTACTTGAGCGGTTTGGTACCACCTCTTCCCGTCCCGAACAGAGAAGTGAAACGAACCAGCGCTGATGATACTCACTCCAAAGCGGAGCTGGGGAAAGTAGGTCGTAGCCGGGGCTTTATTTTAAAGCCTTGTCTTTAAAGATTACGTTTTTGGGGATTACAAATAAGCTTATATCTTTAACATCTTTCTTTTTACAAGAATTTACCAGAACACTTATCTCTTCTTGTTTTGCTGATAAATCAACCCCTAATAAGCTGAGTAAATCTTGAGGATTGATAAAATTCAAAAGTGATATATTTTGAAGCATACCAACATAGGGAGCCAATCCACAGATTTTGTCACCTGAAAGCTGAGATTTTTGCCAGACATACAAACATCCGTCATTGTATAGGTAATACTTTGTTTTATTTAACTGTTCATCTTCAAGAAAAAATTTTTTATCCTGAAGATATGCACTTTGGGTAGCATTGTTGGTATTAGAATGGCAAATATAGTTACTATTTAAATCTATCTTTTTTAACAGACTCAGATAATCAGGCGGAGAAATGGCTGTTGAAGCAGCAGCAAAGGTATTTTGGTTGGTTGTTGAATAATTTGCTTGTAGCAGTTTAAACACTAAGGCTAAAACAACTACTACAAGAGGGACAATAATGGCAATTCTTGAAAAATAAAAGAGAACTTTATCGTTCATAAAGTTAAATATATTATAATTGGTTTTGCGCAGATAAATTCCATTTTCTAGATTATTGGCTACAGGTTTTTAGAAGAATTTTTGCAAAAGCATCTTAAGAACTCGATAAATTTTTTGCAATAAGTCTACAACTGGATTTTTGAGAAGAGATAGCTTCCTACTGCCAAGGCTATAACGGTTAAAATGGCCAAAACAGCTATATCCAGAGGCAGACCAAAGTGAGAAGTGCCCATAAGAGATTCCCGCAATCCGTCAACTCCATAGGTTAGAGGGTTAAATTCAGATATCACTAGTAAAAATTTTGGTGCTTGATTAAGTGGAAATAAAGCTCCGGAGAGGAAGAAAGTCGGTAAAATAAGAAAATTAATTATTAGTTGGAAACCTTGCATATCTTCTAATTTGGACGCTATTGCCGTGCCCACGGCTGTAAAAAAGAAAGCAATCAGAAACATAAAGACAAAAGCCCAAACTACTCCTGCAAAACTGTAGGGCCTAAAGCCAACCAAAAGAGCCAAAACCAAAACTATTACGCCTTGAATCGCTGCAATTGTGGCCCCACCCAGAGTCCTTCCCATCATAATGGAAAAACGTGATACAGGCGCAACCAAGGTTTCTTTTAAAAATCCAAACTGTCTGTCCCAGATTAGCTCGATACCTGTAAAAATGCCTGTAAATAATATCCCTTGAGAAATGACTCCTGGCGCAAGAAAATCTATATAGTTTCCGCCGCCGGCTTTTTTAAAAATTGGTCCTAGCCCAAATCCTAAAACAATCAAAAAAAGCGCAGGTTGACCAAGCGAAGCAACGATTCTGGATCGCGATCTCAAATAGCGCTTTAATTGTCTAAGCCATAAAATATAAATAGTTTTCATATATTTTTTAATTTATCTTCTAGTTCCTCTCCACATTGCTCTTCTCATTCTCATTCCCTCTTGTACACTTGCCTCTTCTTCTCTTATCGCATGCCCTGTTAAGGACAAGAAGGCATCTTCCAAAGTTGAAGTTTGAGTTTGCTGTTTAAGCTGGGCAGATGTTCCTTGAGCGATTATCTTACCGTAATCTATTACAGCGATGCGCTCGGCAACTCTATCGGCTTCCTCCATATAATGTGTGGTAAAAAAAACCGTTATCTTTTCTTTTTTATTTAATTCTTTGACGTAATTCCACATCTGATTTCTAGTTTGTGGATCAAGTCCAAGTGTTGGTTCGTCAAGAAAAAAAATTCTTGGATGGTGGAGTAAACCTCTGGCAATCTCCAATCGTCTCCTCATTCCGCCAGAAAATGTCTTAATTAAATCATCTTTTCTATCCCAAAGATCAACTATTTTTAGCAGTTCTTCGGTCCTTTTTCTTCTTAAATTCTTTTCAACCTTATACAAAACTCCGTGAAACTCCATATTTTCATAAGAAGTCAACTCATCGTCAAGGCTTGGATCTTGAAAAACTATCCCAAAAGAAGCTCTGACATTATCTTGTTGCGTCAGGGGATCAAAACCATTGATCACAATCTCACCACTGGTTGGCAAAAGAAGCGTTGTGAGCATTTTGATAGTTGTTGATTTACCGGCTCCATTGGGACCAAGAAAAGCAAAAATCTCTCCTTCCTCTACCTCAAAAGAAATGCCATTAACTGCTGTAAGTTTATCGAATTTTTTAGTCAAATTGGTTACTTTGATTGCCGCCTTAGCGTTTTTTTTAGATATCCTAATCATAATTTATTTTTTAAAATGTTTAAAATATTCAACCTGTCGAAGTCTTTTCTTCGCCTCATCTTCAGTTTTAAATGGACCACCTAGATTTCGTTTGGACTTTTCTGAAATGACAAAATATCCGTCTTTGCGTTTAACTATCATTTTAAATACTTATTAAAAAAGGCTCTTGACCGTTGCATTGCTAGCTCAAACGCAGGAGAAGAGATATTCTTATCTGCTCCCTCGCAAGTATAGAATTCTACAATTTTACCAGATTGCTTGAGTTTATCATAGAGCGACTGTGAAAAAGAGACTGGCCCCTCCTCATGAGCTAAATCCTGATGCAACTGGACAGGAGGTAATAATATCGACCACATAATGGGTTGGGTCTATAGTGTCCAAAAAGCTCAATAAAGTTTAGCTTATGACTTTTCTTCTTTTTATAAAGATAAGGTAAATTATTCCAATGTACATGAACATAATAAGCAGACGAACTAAGCTGAAACCTTGATCAACACCCAATAAACCTTGCAAGATATGTCCGCCAAAGCTGTCTTCGGCAGGTAGAAATTGCAAGTGAAAAGAAAATATATCTGATAGATAAATACCAAAATGTGTGACAAAAAGTTTGGTAATGCCAGTTTGCACTAAGGAAGCACCAAGAAGAATAATCATATATTCTGTTGCTTTAAAGACTTTGCCGATGGAAAAGCGAACGTAAGCAGCAAAAGTCATAACTCCCAAGCCACAAGCAGCAGCAAAACCCACTATCAGTCCTATAAAATTTTGGCTAAAGGCAGAGAATAAAGATGTACTTGCAGTAAACAAAGCAATCTCAAAACCTTCTCTTACAACTAAAAAAAATATCGTTAGAAACAAAGATAAATCAAAAACGTTTAGCTGCAGTTTGTTATGGGCTCTTATCAAAGTGTTGCCTCTACTTCTTCTCATGAAATCGTGCAAAGAAAAAACGACGTAAGCTATAAAAAGTCCTGAAAAAATGAGCAAATAACTTTCAAGAAAGTCAGCGTTTCTCTCTGTTAAAACAGTCCGGGCACGATCGCCAAAAAGATAAGTTCCTGTAGCAAGAAACAAAGATAAAATGATTCCTATTGCTGCTGCAGCACTTATTTCCAGCTCTTTTTTGAGTTTTAATTTTTTAGAAATACCCAAGAAGACTCCAACAATCAAAAACGCCTCAAGAAATTCTCTAAAAGCAATTACGGCTGTCGTAAGCATAAGTTTTACTATAACTATTTATTCTTCAAAAATCAAGTTAAGTCTTAGCCATAAAACTTGTGGCTATTATAATAACGATTATACTCTAAAATCTTTCGTCTTTTATTGAACGATAAGTTTACCCTCCATTCCTTTTCCTCTATGGCTATCGACTGAACAATAATAGGCAAACGTTCCTGCCTTATCAGCTGTAAATTCTGCACTATCTGTGCCACCTGATTGAATAGTTTTAGTAGAAACATTATAGCCTTCAACTGTCAAATTATGGAAGCCTTCATCGTCTTTAAAAACGATTTTGACTTTATCTCCTTTATGGACTGTGATCGTGCTTGGTAAAAAAGCAAAATTTTTTCCATTGACTGTAACCTCTTTGACAGTTACAGCCGTTGCTGTTGGAGCAATTGAAGGAGAGGAGGTAGTGTTGGCACCAGCGCTACCATTATTATTAGTGCTTGTTGTATTTCTATTGGATAGAAAAATTATTCCTGCAATTATAACTATTAAGATCAAAGCTGCAATCCACAACGTTGAACCAGATTTAGTTGTTTCTGATTGAGATATTTTAGTGTCTTCATCCATATATTTCACCCCCTTTCCTGATTTTTTTATTTTTGAAATCCTACCATTATAGTATTTTTTTAACTGATAAATAGCTGTAAAAAGATTCAAACATATCCTGGGAAAAAATCTTTCTTGATTTTGTTGTTTTTTATCCCCATTGATTTTAAGGTTTGGGCAAAAGCCTCAACCATTGCATGAGGGCCGGAAAGATAAAAAATTCTCTCCTGGTAATCTGGTATCTGCGCTTCAATCATCTTAAAGTCTATTCTGCCTTTTTGGCCTGTCCAGTTTTTGGGAATATTGTTAAGATCGGTTAACGTATAGATAGTTTTTATATCTAATTGTTTTTGAGCCTGATCAAAAATATCTTTGTAAACTATCTCTGACTGATTTTTGTTTGAATAAATAAGAACTATATCTTTCTTTTGCGCCGTGTCTATAAGATATTTTAAAATGCTTCTGTAAGGAGTGATACCAATTCCACCTGCGATAAAAACGTACTTTTGGGAGGGATTTTTGGACAAAACAAAATCCCCTGCCAATTGTCCGGCTACTATTTGATCCTGGTCTCTCATGGCAACTATTGCTTGTTTAAAACTACTGGAATTTGGATAAAATTTAATACCAAGCAGTAGATTCTTTTCAGTTGGGGACGAAGCTATAGTGAAGTAGCGTCTATTGCCTCTATTGTCAGGATGTGTATGGGGTAACGTCCATTCCATATATTGTCCGGGCAAAAAGGCTAGTTTTTTCTGCAAGGGGAAAATTAAATCTACCATTTCAGGAGCAATTTTGACTTTCTCCTTGAGTCTAAGAACTATTTTATATTTAGGACTCACTGCATAGGACCAGAGATTGCCAATCACCAACGCCAGCTCAGGAGTAGAATAGATCGGTCCCAAGTGGATCTCGGGAACGTATAGAAAACCGACTAAAGCGCCATAAATTATCTGTGACCACTGTTGTGGTGGAGTAGTTTGGGGCTCGCTCAACAGAACAAAGGCGAAAAAGAGTAGGGGTGAGCGTAAAAAAGTTTCGAAAATTTCCTTAAGAACATTTCCTTTATGAATCAAAGTAAATCCTGCACTTATTATTATCATTGTTATGAAAAAACTCAAAACCATCTTCTCCTTCTGAATTTTCCTCGTGACCAATAGCCCTCCTATCAAAACAGCCGGCACCATATACACATTACCTATCCACCAACTTGCTCCATTACCAAAAATAAAGCCAGTCAGAACAACTGCTACAGCTGCTGGGTTAAAAACATGTTTTTTACCAATTGCCAGAATATATTTTGAAGCCATTGCCAACCCAGCAGCTGCGCCCAAAAAAATAAAACCTTGAATGGTTTTGACTGGTGTAATTATAAGAGTCAAGATTAGTGCAGAGATATAAACTGATTCAACATTAGTTGTTGCTTTGAATATTTTGGCCAAAAGAAAATTACTTATCCAGCACGTTCCAAGTAAAACCAAAGTAGAGGTAATAAGGGATAAGAAGTCGTAGGGCATAAGATGTATAAGACTAAGCATGAAGGCAATAGCAAGCAAACAAAAAAGATAATAAAGTACCAGACGGTATATAGTAATCCTGTTTAGAAGATTATCGATCAGTATAAGTAGTTTCTTCATAATGATTAACTATATAATATATTACATCAAGGCGAAAATTTCCAAGCAGCTCTTTTGCTTAAACTGGAAGTAAAAGAAGACACTTTCATTATACAGGCTACTACTTAGCTCCTAGATTCTAGGCTTCTTATATACCCTAGGGCTTAATCTTTCAATACATTTGCAACAAATTTCCGAAGCTAATGTATTTAAGATTGAGGTAAAAACTATTAATAAATACAGTAATATTTAATCGTTTAAGGCTAAGAATGATGCTTTTAAACAAAGCTAGGTCAACCTATAA
>OBEQ010621983.1_pt1 | contig 66110 bp, 73 predicted proteins | sample 1670901 | NCBI WGS metagenome assembly OBEQ01 (sample SAMEA104232315, study PRJEB22302) | groundwater metagenome | biome: forest; feature: aquifer; material: groundwater | place: USA | collected 2011-08-07 | depth 5.4 m
TCGGAAGTCATGACACCCATCGTAATTCCTGAGATTATTGATGGAAAAGCAGTTGTCGAAACCGCTCCATTCGGGCGGGGTGTGGTTCTTGTTATAGAGGAGCATGTGTTGCCCGACGCTCCGAATCTCAGGCCGAAAGATCTCCATATCCAAGAAGACACAGGAGGATACGGGAATCCCGTGTTTCTTGACCAGAACTTTCCCGTCATAAAACCCTTGGATCTTCCAATGAAAGAGGTGGGACATCATTAGTCCGCAGAGCAATCCATCTGCATCCGGGCTGATGATGCAGTTTTGCTCTTTGGCCGTAAGCCAGGGATATTTCTTGAGCGTCTGGTCTACATCAAACGTGTCGGTCTTCTTGGAAAGAACGCTGCGCAGCGTAGGCATGAGCCCAGTATAGATCGGACTGACTGTTTGGACAACAGAACCCACCTCGATAACAAACCGCTGATTTGCCGCTTCGGCGGCGCACCGTTATAACCCACTGAGTTTGTGATCTTCCGAATCAGGCAGTAAGATGAGGCGTGCCAACTTCACCTCTAGATGGACTAATGACCGAGCTTGGCCTGTCCAATGCGGATCTGGTGAAGGCATCGACCGAGCAGCTGACGTTTAAGATGGTTCAGAAAGCCCGAAAAGGAAAACTGCTCACGCCGAATGTTCAAAATAAGATCCTCGCCGCGCTGAAAACGCTGGTCCCGGGCAAATCCTCAGAACAATACCGGATGTGGGCGTGCCTGAGCAGGTAATTCCCTACACGCTGCGCACCAGTTCCCGGGCCCGGTGGGTCAGCGGCCGGATACGTCCCGAGACAGGCTTGGTTATCACTCTCCCCACCCACGCGAAACCCCAAGAAGCCGAAGCTTTCCTGGCCAAACACCGGCAATGGGCCCTCCGCCATCTGGAGCGTTGCGCCGCCCGCTGGGCGCAGATTCCTAGGGCCTGGCCGTATGGAACAAGCCTGCTGTACCGGGGGGAAGCGCATCAAGTGGAGGTGCGCAAGGCGCGGCCCGGAGGAGTGGAGCGGGCACCGGACCGGCGGTTGGTTGTCCGGACTCCTTCGGCCGGCGTTCCGGGAGCCCAGAGGGTTCTCCAACGCTGGCTCAAGGAAGAGGCCGCCGTCACTCTAAGCCAACGGGTGGAGGAGTTGGGGGCTTTGATGGGCCTGCGGGCGAAACGGCTCTACGTGCGGAACCTGCGGTCCAGCTGGGGCAGGTGCTGGCAGGGCGGGTCTTTAAGCTTCAACTACCGGTTGATCATGGCGCCGCCCCATATCCTCGACTACGTGGTGGTGCACGAGTTGGCCCACCTGAAGGAGCCGAACCACTCACCCCGGTTCTGGGCGGTGGTTGCAGGACAGTTTCCGGAATATAAGCCCGCGCGGAGCTGGCTCCGCACCTTTGGACCCTGTCTATGCTGAAGACCGATGATCCGGATTTTCAGGAAGGGGTGCGCCTGTTCAATGAGGGCAAATACTTTGAGGCGCATGAGGCGTGGGAAGCGCTCTGGCGCAGGACCGGGAAGCCGGATCCGGGCAGGGAAGCCATCCACGGACTGATCCAACTGGCGGCCGCCTGCCATCATCTGGGCCGGGGCAACCTCAAGGGGGCGCGGAGCTGTCTGGAGAATGCCCGCAAGCATCTGGGGTCTTCTTTCCCGGAGCTGGTTCGGGCGATTGAACAGGCGGTGGAGCGGGGATCGACGGACAACCTGCCCAAGATCGTGATCATGGTGCCACAGCGGTATAATGAACTCCCATGAAAATCATCAAAGACACAATCACCCGGGAGGAGCTTCGCCGGATGGCTGCCGAGGGGTTCGGCAATATGGTCAAGGGAGCCGTGGATCTGAATAAAGAGATCCTTGCGGTGGAAGCCGAACTGCACTCAGACCTGGAAGCCCTGCTGTTGGATGCCGGCTCTAAGCAAAAAGACCTCTGGGGAATCAACCTCTATCCGGACCTACAAGGCGAGGAGTTCATCGAATTCGACTCCATGATCAACGTGCGTCCCTCCCAGGAAAACCACACCCGGGGGGTGGACGATGCCGGCACGAGGAAACGGATCGCCGACGTGGTCGCGAAAAGGGTCCGGTGATGGCTTACCAGCACAAAGAGCTCGCGGCGGGGCGGTGGGCTCGGATGCCTCTGGTTGAGCAAATGGCAAACATCGGGAGCGAAGTGGAAAGAGCGCTCAATTGGAAAACCAAGAACAACCCAGATTACAGCCGTCGGGCGGCGGAGCGGGCGCTGGAGCTATCCGACCTCAGCTTGGCCGCCGCCCGGAAGCTCTCCCAGCTCAAGGAGATCGCCCGGATGAGAGAGCTCCTCGCCGATTACTTCTACGGATCCAACCGGTACCTCTCCACGGAAGTTTCCCTGCGAAAGTATTTCGCGCCGTTTACTTACGCGACGCGCCGGCACATCCAGGCCGCCTGATCAGGCGTGCGCACCTTCGCTCGATTCCTGATTGCCGGGCTGTTCCTGACCACCGGGACACTCCATTTCCTGAAGCCGGGCCTCTTCGTGAAGATCGTTCCGCCCCGTCTGCCGTGGCCGCTGGGGCTGGTCTATCTGACCGGGTTCCTTGAGCTGGCGGGAGGGGCAGGGCTGTTGGTCCCCAAGTTCCAGAGGATCGCGGCGTATGGGCTCGCCGCACTCTTGATCGCCGTCTTGCCGGCGAATATTTACATGGCGGCCGCGCCGGTCAAGTTCGGAGGGTTCCTAGACCAGCCGCTGTACCATTGGATCCGGATTCCGTTCCAAGGGGTGCTGATCGCTTGGCTGTTGTGGTGCGCGAGGTGAGGCCCTACTGAAAAACCTTACTTTGTTGCGGCGTAGGGGGCCTGGGCGAAGCGGATGCCGAGGGCGCGAATCGCCTCTTTACCGCGGATCGTTAAATCCGTGAGGAACAGGAACTGCTCGCGGCTTTCCTTCGCATACGCCTTGAGGCGGTAATGCGTGCCCCAGGGTTTCTCGAGCACGATCACGGTAACCGCTGAGTTGGGCTCGCGGAACGTGCTGGCTTGGGCGATTTCCTTCAGCCCGCGGCTCGCGGCAAGGGCGTCATGGTCCGGGTGCAGATAGAAATCGGCGACGCACAATAGACTGCGCTTGCCGCCGGTGGCATTGAAGATGCTGGACGTCCAAAGGCGCGAGTGGGGAATGATCACCTCGGTGTCATCGGGAGTCACGATCCGCACCGCCCGCGCTTCGATGGATTTCACTTCTCCGTAAGCCCCGTCTACCTCAATCCAATCTCCCGGCTGGTAAGTATTCTCGAGCACGGTCACCACGCCCGCAAGCAGACTGCTGACATAATCCTTGAGGGCGAAAGCCAGTGCCAGGCCGACGCTGACCAGCAGGGCCACAATGTCCTGGAAGGTCGGCTCCACCACGATGGGGACGATGATCGCAACCGCGAGGATCCCAATCAGAAAGCGCGTGACCGGGATAACGCGCAGGATGGAGAGGCGCAGGCGGGAGGGGGCTTTTTCCGCGAGGCGGCGGGCGATTCGCCGGAAGAGGAATGCGGTAAAGCTCGCCAGAAGAAGCACGGCCAAAACAGTCAGCATGTCCCACCGGGACAATGGACGCAGGACATTCCACGCGTCTAAGTTTTGGCTCATCGTTGTGGATAGCGTAGCACACTATCGTGCAAACTGCCGTTCTTGACCGGGGAGAAGGAAACCTGCTATAAACATCTATGCGCTTGAAAAGAGCGGCTTGAAGAAGCGGCGTTCTTTCGCGGCCATTACTCTCCTGGCAGTTATCTCCCTCTCCAGCTTTACCCATGCGATTGCGGCAGAATCTAAAAACTCCGTTCCCATCTCTTCCGAGCAGTTCCTCTCCAGCGAGTTCGCGGCCCATTTCCGGAAAGGGGAGTACGCGAAGGCGCTGGCGGCCGCGGACGCCCTGCTGGCGCAATATCCCAACGACCCGCTGATCCTGCGCTATCGGGCCCGGACGCTTGAGAAGCTGGGCCGCCGCAAGGAAGCGATCACTGCCTATCGCAAAATCCTCTCCATAGACCCGAAGGATGTCCCAGCCCACCTCTTCCTGGGGCTGGCCTACGCCAAGGAGGGGAAGCGGGAGGAAGGGGCCAGCGAACTGCGCTGGGTGGTGCAGAACAGCAGCTCCGAGGAGTACCGGCACTGGGCGCAGGCACAGCTGGCCCGCCTACGGGCCGGGAAGCGGAAGTTCAAGAAGCGGGTGGAAAAGAAATTCTACCTGCTCGGAAAAACCCGGGTGGCTTACGACAGCAACCCCCTGTTGGTGCCGGACGATGAGAGTTTGAGCTCCAGGAAACGGAAGGACGGGGTTTTCTACGGGCTGGACCTAGATGTGGGGTACCCGCTGGTGCTGGAGAAGGACCGGCGCTTGGACGCGGTGTATATCGGCCGCACGATCCTGCATGACGGCGGCACCGACCAGGTGGATTTCACCACCCAAGGAATGGCGCTCGACGCCAAGCGGCGGGTCCTGTGGGGAAGCCGCGCGGCAGTGTTGGGGGCGCGGTACGATTTCCGGTCGAACTTCCTGCGGAGCGATCTCTTCTCGGTCGTGAACCGGCTACTGCTCAGCGCGGACACCTCGTTTTGGAAGAGGACCCGGACCCACTTCTACGGTCGCGGGTCCTATTCGAACTATGGACCGGACGGGTCGAGTCCAGGGACCACTTCGCGGGACGGCGTGCGGGGAGGCCTCGGGATCGCGCAGTACTTCTACACGGCGGACCTGCGCTCCTACGTCTTCCTCAAGCAAGAGGTGAGCGGCGCCGACACGCGCGGCGACAACTTCGACCGCAGGGGATATTTGGCCCGGATCGGCGTGCACGCGCCGCTGGACCGGGCTAGCAAGATGGACTGCGACCTTTCGGCCGGCATCGACCGGGGAACGTACCCGGAATTCTCCTCGCTGTCAGCGTTGGATCCGGCCGACCGTCGGGATACGCGGCTGGATCTGTACGGCGCCTTGACCTACCACTGGAAACCCAACCTGGCCACGCGGGGCTTTTACCGGTTCATCAACTCCGATAACCGGAACGATTTCTTCGACCGGAAGCGGCACATCGCCGGCGTGGAGATGGTCTTCTCGCTATGAAAACCCGCATCCCGCTCCTGTTCATACTCCTCCTCTTAGCCGGGTGGCCGGCTGCCGGCACCGCGGAGGGAAGAGAGGTCGACTCCCGGGACCCTGCGGTGGACCGGGCGTTGGGTGGAATGGTGGAAGGCAGTCGCATGCCCGCTTCGGAGGAATCCTTCAAAGATACCCATTCTCTTGTTCCGCGAGACACAGGGGCGGGCACGGGCGCCACCCGTACCGGAGCGGCAAGCAGCCCGGCCGGTGGCGGAGCCGCAAGCGGCGGCTCATTGGAATCGGCGGCTCCGGCAGGGGTTGATTCGGTCGGCGCGGGCGGCGGTGCTGGGAACGGCGAGACCGGGAACGGCGGCAATCTTGGGGGTACAACGGAAGGCGGGGCCGCAAGCGGGGGTCTCGGCGGAAGCAGTGGAGACGCGGGAGGTGGAACCAGCACCGGGGATCTCGGCGGGGGGAGTGTAGACTCGGGCGGCGGAACCAGCGGCGGTGACCTCGGCGGAGGCACCGGCGACACGGAGGTCCCAGGCGGCACGGCACCCGATAGCAGTCCATCCGGCGGGGGAAGCATCATCGACATCGGCGCGGATGTCAGCACAGAGGGCGGAACCGTGGATGCGAACGTGGATGCCGGCATCAACACGGAGGCCAACACTCTGCTCGAGCTGGATGCCGCCACGGATGTCGCGATCACGGAAGAGCCGGCCGCCGTGGAGGTCGATTCCACCGAAAGCGCGCTGATCGAGACGGACCTTGGCGTGGAAGAGGGGATCAACGAGGCCCCGGCCAGCGGGGAAGCCGCAGCCGGAATCGAAGCGGATGTGGATGCCAGCGGGGAACCGGACGAACCGATCAATAACCCCGTGGACGGCTTGTCTCTCTAAAGGAATTCAAATAACGCAGCTGTCTGAAACCAAGTGGTACCACGGCAGGGCGATGATCCTCCTGATGCTTTTCGTCGTTCTCGGACCGTTCGGCCTGCCCCTGCTGTGGAAAAGCCCCCGCTTCTCAAAGCGGTGGAAACAAATCCTGACCGCGCTCACCCTGATCTACACCGCCCTGGTCCTCCGGACGTTCATATCCGCCGTCACGGTCTCCTTACAGACCCTCTCCTCGATGGGACTGAGCTTGTAGCTTAGAAAATTGCTCTTTGTCCGTTGTCCACCTTCTATTGTTTTCCCCGATCCGTTATGCCACGGTTGAAGCATGAAGAACTCTACGCGGGAAATACCATTCATTGATATTTTTTGGGGGGAAACCCGATGCTTTTACAAAGAGCGTATTGGGGTATTTGCCTTGTTTTGACCTGTGTTTTAGTTCAACCCTGCATGGCTGGCTCCAGCGAGAACCTGGCTGGAGACCCAAGTTCAGGTATCATCGCAGACACCCTTCCGTTCACGGATGCCCAGAGCACAAACCCTCCCGGCCCTCCGGCGCCTAACCTTCCGGCAGCGGCCCAAAGCTCCGCTCTCCTGCAGACCGCAGGGCAGGTTTTTTACGTTTCACCGACCGAGTCGCTCCAGTTCGCCGTCTCCCAGCTGCAGGCGGGGGACACGCTCTACCTCCGGGAAGGGGTGTATGACGGGGCCGGCGTGGTGTTCTCCCGGTCCGGCATAGAAGGGGCCTACATCCGGGTGGAGGGGCTGGGCAAGGTAGTCATCGACGGCATCTCGCGCACCGGAGGGGCTAAGGCGGTGGACGCGCTTGGGCTACGGCTCGGGTTCGATGAGGTGAAGGCCGAGGTCGGAGACAAGTCCGCTTTCTATGCCAAGGCGGCGTTCGACACCAACGGGCACAGCTACCTGCAGTTCGTCAACCTGACGGTGAACCGGATGCGGGCGGCGGTGGAGGTGGACCCGGGCAGTGCCTTCATCGAGGTGGACGGCCTGCGGACGGACGGGAACCGGTTCGCGGTGGTGATCAACGCCGCCCACGACGTGACGGTGCGCAACGTGACGGCGGCCAACAGCTGGAACGGCTTCCGGACCTACGGAGCCAGCAGTAATCTGCTGTTCGAGAACATCGAGGTCTACGGCTCGAAGGACGTTTACGACAGCATGAGCACCACCTACATGAACGGGGACGGGTTCATTTTTGAGGAGACGGTCTCCGGCGTGACCCTGAGGAACATTGTCTCGCATGACAACTGGGACGGCGGGTTCGACGTGAAGGCAAGCAATGTCCTGATGGACCGCGTGGAGGCCTACGGCAACAAGAATAACCTGAAGCTGTGGGGGCAGGGCATCACCGTGCAGGACTCCTACAGCCACGATGCCCGGTCGCAGTACCTCGGCCCCAAGAAGGGGGTGGAGGGCAACGGCGTCACGATGGAGGTCGGCGGGACCGCTGTCTTAAGGAACGTGACGCTCTCCAGCAACGAAAACTGCGACGTGCGGCTTTACACCCAGAGTACCCTGACCCTCCAGGACAGTACGGTTTCCCGGCCGAACGGGCCGGGAGAGCAGAACCACCTGCTCAAGGTGGACAGCGGAGGAACGTTCATCCAATCCAACGTGACCTGGTCGCTGGAGGGGGCGGCTCCTCCTCCGGCTCCGACGCCTCCTCCGGCGCCGGCGCCCGCTCCGGCTCCAGCGCCCGCTCCGGCTCCAGAACCGCCGCCGGCTCCCGGGTTGAGCAGGGAGGAGCAGAAGGCCGAGAAAACCCGCCTGAAGGCGGAACAAAAACAACTGAAGGAAGAGCGGAAAAAGCAGGCCAAGGCACAGAAGAATTAATAGAGCATCGGCCGGGTGCAGGCCGAAGTGTTAAACTAGCACTTCATGAAACGGCACCATTACCATTCCCCGTGGAAGCGGGGTTTCTACTCGTTCCTGCTGGTGGCCTCCGTCCTGGTGGGTGGAACGGTGGGATTCCATCGGATCGAAGGCACCTCCTACGTGAATGCCTTCTACCTGACCAGCATGATCGCCACGGCGCAGGGGCCGGGGGAAGCTCCGGTAACGGCGGCGGGAAAGATCTTCGCTTCGGTGCTGTCGTTCATCTCGATCGGCGTCGTGGTGACTTCCGCCGGGTTTCTGTTCGGGCCGTTCCTGGGCCAGCTCTGGAAGATCGGGCACGACCGCTGGGAGAAAGAAGACAAAGAGAAGCGGTGAGCGATTCCGGCCTGAAGCCGACCGAGTGATGCGCTGGACCTGGATTCTGTTTTTTCTTGCGGGAATTTCCTGCGCGCGGGCGGACGCTGAGATGACGATCCTGGCGCTGGGGGATTCCACCACCGCCGGGACACCGGGGTTCCGGTCCCCCGTGGAGGCGCCGCCGGATGGGGCGGGGGAGGAGCGGAGCCAATGGACCTATTGGGCGGCCCAGCGCCTGCCCGGCCGCCGCTTCCTCAACCGGGGAGTCAACGGGGAGCGGACCGACCAGATCCTGCGGCGGTTCAAAGCGGACCTGAAGGGGCTGAATCCGGACAGGGTGGTCGTGCTGGCCGGCGTGAATGACCTCTACCAGGGATATCCCCCGGAACAGATCCAGGAAAACCTGGCGAAGATCTACGCGGCCGCCGCGGAGCAGGGGATCCCGGTGATGGCCTGCACGATCATTCCGTACAACAGCATGTCCCCCACCGTGCTGGAGAGGATGCGGCAGGTGAACGGATGGATCCAGCGGCACAGCCGCGAAGCGGGGCTCGGTTTCTGCGACTTGTTCAGCGTAGTGGAGGACCCGGCCCAGCCGGGGAACCTGATCAGCAGTCCGGATGGGCTTCATCCGGATGTGGAGGGATACCGGAGGATGGGAGAGGCGGTGGCTGACGCGTTGGAAAAGTGGCGCCCGGCGGCGAAACCGGCCGCGGCGCGGGCCGGGTGAAGCCGGCGGGGAAGCGGGAGGGGGGGCGGGCCGCTGCCATCGCCGCCGCCGTCACGCTGGGATACGCCCTCCTCTTCGGCCGGCGCACCGATTACGCGGGCCATTACATGGCCGGGTTCGGAGCGACGCTGGTCCTGTTGGCCGTGCCGTTTGCGTTCGCCAAGAAACCGCTGGGCTGGACCGCCGTGGCGGCGGCGATCGCGCTGATCGCGTTCGGAATCTACACGGAAGCCACCTGGTTCCAGCTGGCGATTTTCGATCCGGTCGACTTCTGTAACCAAAGCTTAGGGGCCTGCATGGCGGGACTGTGCTTGGCCGGAGGCATGGGGTCTGAGGAATTGGGGATCGAGCTGGGGTTCTGGGGACTTCTGCTGATCACGGGCGGATTCGCCTATGCTTACTCCTAAGAAATTCCTGCAGTTTCTCATCGTTGGACTGGCGCTGGGCAACCTCTACACTACTCTGCACCGGTCCGGGATCCCGCTGGGGCTCGACGGCGTGATCACCCGAATCGAGATCCGGCACGAGAAACACCCGGGCGTGGACGACGTGCCGCTGATCTGGCTGGGCAACCGGGCAGTCCACCTGGACCCGGAAGCGGCGAGGGAACTGCGCCCAGGGGAAAAGATCTTCAAGCGGCCGATGGAATCCTCGCTCCAAACACCGCGGGGGCCGGTGCGGCTCCATCCCTCCCGGGATTTCAAGGGGATGGCGGTGCTGATGCCGCTGATTGTCCTGCTCAGCGTTCTGTAGTATTCTTTTCTAAAGGAGAACCCAACCATGGTGCGCGTAGGAATCAACGGTTTCGGCCGGATCGGCCGCTTAGTGTACCGGGCAGGATGGAACCGGCCCGGGATCGAATGGGTGGCCGTGAACGACCTGCCGGTCGGCGCGAAGACGATGGCCCATCTCTTCAAGTACGATTCCACGTTCGGCATCTTCCCGGAGGAAGTAAAAGCCGACGGCGAGGACCTGAGGGTGGCCGGCAAGAAGATGAAGGTGGTCAGCCACAAGAGTCCGGCCGAGATCCCCTGGAAAGACCTGGGGGTCGACCTGGTGGTGGAATCTACCGGCTTGTTCACCGACCGAGGAGACGCGCAGGGGCACATCACGGCGGGCGCCAAGAAGGTGATCATCTCGGCGCCGGCGAAGGGGGAGGACGCCACGATCGTGCTGGGGGTCAATGACAACATCTACGACCCCGCCAAGCACCAGGTCATCTCCAACGCCTCCTGCACGACGAACTGCCTGGCCCCTCTGCTGAAGGTCTTGCTGGAGTCGTTTGGCATCCAGCGCGGGCTGATGACCACGATCCATTCCTATACCAATGACCAGCGGATCCTGGACCTGCCGCACAAGGACCTGCGCCGGGCGCGGGCCGCCGCGGTCTCCATGATCCCCAGCAGTACCGGCGCCGCGAAGGCGATCGGACTGGTGATCCCGGAACTCAAGGGCAAGCTGGACGGGCTGGCGATCCGGGTGCCGACGCCGAATGTGTCGCTGGTGGACTTGACCTGCGACTTGGGCCACCCGGCCACCGTCGAAGCGATCAACGAGGCCTTTAAGAAAGCCGCCGCGGGGCCGCTGGGCAAATACCTGCAGTACTCCGATGAGGAGCTCGTCTCCAAGGATTTCAACGGCAACCCGAAGTCCTGCATCTTCGACGCGCCGCTGACCAAGGTGACGGACGGGACCTGCGCCAAGGTGTTCGGCTGGTACGACAACGAGTGGGGCTACTCGAACCGGGTCGTGGACCTGATCGACTTCGTCGCGGCCAAGATGCAGACCCGGGAGCCGGCCGCCGCCCGCGCATGACCGTGGCCGCCGCCCAATCCTTCCGGACGATCCGGGACCTGCCGCTGGAAGGCAAGCGGGTCCTGATCCGGGTGGACTTCAATGTACCGATGAAAGAGGGGAAGGTCACCGACACCACGCGGATCCAGGCCTCCCTGCCGACCCTGCGCTGGGCGCTGGAGAAGAACGGGCGCGTCATCCTGATGAGCCACCTGGGCCGGCCGGACGGGAAGGTGGTGGAGGAACTTCGGATGAAGCCGGTCGCCGCGGAACTGCAGAAGTTGATCGGCCGACCGGTGCAGACGGTCAATGACTGCATCGGGCCGGAAGCGGAAGCGGCCGCCGCGCGGCTGAAACCGGGAGAGATCCTCCTGCTGGAGAACCTCCGCTTCCACCCGGAAGAGGAAAAGAATGACCCTGCTTTTTCCAAAGCGCTGGCGAGTATGGGCGACTGCTACGTGAACGACGCCTTTGGCACCGCCCACCGGGCGCACGCCTCCACGGCCGGCGTGGCCGACCTCTTGCCGGCGGCTGCCGGATTCCTGATGGAGAAGGAGCTGGAGGCGCTGGGCTCCGTGATGCAAAACCCGGAGCGGCCCTACTGGCTGATCCTCGGAGGGGCCAAGGTCTCCGACAAGATCAAACTCATCAACCATCTGATCGACCGGGTGGACGGAATCCTGATCGGCGGCGGTATGCAGTACACCTTCTTCGCCGCGCAGGGGATCCCGGTTGGGAAATCGCCGGTGGAGAAAGCTCACCTCGGCACCGCGAAGGAGATCCTGGCCAAGGCGCAGCAGAAGAACGTGACGGTGCTTCTGCCGCTGGACCACGTGGTGGCGGACAAGTTCGCCCCCGACGCGCAGAGAAAGACCACCGAGAAACCGGGCGTGCCGGATAACTGGGAAGGGATGGACATCGGCCCGAAGACGGCGCAGGCGTTCAAGAAGGCCCTGCAGGGGGCCAAGACCATCCTTTGGAACGGGCCGCTCGGCGTCTTCGAGATGGAGCCGTTCGCCGCCGGGACCCGCGCGGTGGCTGAGGCGGTCGCCGGCTCGGGAGCGGTCAGCGTGGTGGGCGGGGGAGACACCGCCGCCGCGATCACAAAGTTCGGGCTGGCCGGCAAGATGACCCATGTCTCCACCGGCGGCGGCGCTTCGCTGGAGTTCCTGGAAGGCCGCGTCCTGCCGGGCGTGGCGGCGCTGGCGAAAAAATGAAGCGCCGTCCGATCATCGCGGGCAACTGGAAGATGAACGGCACGCTGGAGCAGGCATCCTCCCTGACCCGCGATATCCTCACCCACCTCCATGCCTCTCTGCAGGTCGATGTGGTGATTTGCCCGCCGTTCACGGTGCTGCAGAAAGTGGGCGAACTGCTCCGCGCCAGTTCCATCTCGCTCGGCGCGCAGAACGTCCACTGGGAATCCAAGGGGGCCTTCACCGGGGAGATCTCCGCCCCGATGTTGAAGGAGCTGGGGTGCCGCTACGCGATCGTCGGCCATTCGGAGCGGCGGCAGTTTTTCGGCGAGACCGACGGCACAGTCCGGAAGCGTCTGCGGGCCGCGCTGGACGCGGGGCTCACCGGCATCCTCTGCGTCGGCGAGACGCTCCAACAGCGCCAGCAGGGAAAGACCTGGGAGGTGATTGAGGCCCAGCTTCAGGCGGCGCTGGAAGGGGTGGAGACGGTGCCGGCCCGCTCCCAGCTGGTGGTGGCATACGAGCCGGTCTGGGCGATCGGGACCGGGCAGAACGCCACCGCGGCGCAGGCCCAGGAAGCCCACGGGAAGATCCGGAGCTGGCTGACCGGCCGGTTCGCGCAGGCGGCCGCCGACGTGATCCGCATCCAGTACGGCGGCTCGGTGAAGCCGGACAACGCGGCGGAGCTCATGGCCCAACCGGACGTGGACGGCGCGCTGGTCGGCGGCGCCAGCATCGACCCCAAGGCGTTCATTTCAATCGTGGAATCCACTTTTCAAGCGAAGGAGGCGGGATGCTCTACGGCTTCGTCCTAACGATCCACATTATGGTCTGTTTTGTGCTGATCGCCGTGATTCTGCTCCAGGCCGGCCGCGGCGGCGGCGTGGTGGACGCCTTCAGCGGCGCGACCCAATCGATGCTGGGCACGCGGGGAGCCGCCTTCCTGACCCGCGCGACCACCGCCTGCGCGATCCTCTTCATGCTGACCTCGCTCGGGCTCGCGGTGATGTCGGCCCAGCAGGGGCATTCGCTCATGGAGACCGCCCGCCCGGTCCAGGCGCCGGTTCCAACTCAGGCGCCCGCCGCTCCTCAGCCGGAGAAACCGGCCCAACAGCCATAGAACGACCGCTCTCTAAAAATCTCCTTTTAATCTACTCCATGTCGGCCCTGGTCTATTTCAACCAGGGAATCGGCAGTCTGACCGGCCAACCCCTCTTTTTCTACCTCAAGGAAACACTGCGGCTGTCCCCCTCCACGGTCATGTATCTCGGATCGGTCACCACCCTCCCGTGGATGATCAAGCCGCTCTACGGTTGGCTCTCCGACACCTTTCCTCTTTGGGGGTACCGCCGGAAATCCTACATGATCCTGAGCGGCGGGCTGGGGGTGGGGACGGCCCTGTGGATCGGGATCACGCCGGTCCTGCCGCTGTTGGCGCTCTACGCGCTGCTGATCCTAGACGCGATGGGCGGAGCCATGAAGGACGTCGCGGTGGACGGGATCATGGTGGAGGAGGGCCAGCGCCTCCGGATTACCGGGAAGATCCAGTCGATCCAGTGGGGGTCGCTGACGCTGGCGACGGTGATCACCGGGATCGCCGGCGGATGGATCGCGGAGCATTTCGACTATCACCTGAGCTTCCTGGGGGTGGCCCTCTTCCCGGCGCTGGTCGCCGGCCTGGCTTGTCTTTACAAGGAACAGCCCGCCTCGGAGCCGAAATCGCGCGTCCCCTGGAAAGAGGTCCTTCAAAATAAGGGGCTCCTGCTGGCGATGCTCTTCCTGTTCTTCTTCTGGTTCTCGCCCGCGTTCGGCGTCCCGGTTTCGTACAAGATGCGGGATGACTTCCATTTCTCCCGGTTCAACATGGGCCTCTTGAGCACGCTGGGCTCCGCCTTCTCGGTCCTGGGGGCCGTCTGGTACTGGAAGATGAACCGGGACCTGGACATCAAGAAATGGCTGGTCATCAGCGTCGTGGTCAGCGGCTTGACCACGTTCGCCTACCTCTATCTGACCCCCGTCAGCGTGGTGGCCTACACGATCCTGTTCGGGGTCTTCAGCATGGCGATCCAGCTGATCGTCATGGATTTCTCCGCGAGGATCTGCCCGAAGGGAAAGGAGGCCACCGTCTTCGCCCTGATCACCTCCGTCCTGAATCTCGGGATGTTCCTCTCCAACGTGGTGGGAGGAAAACTGTATGACCTCGTGGGGTACAACTGGCTCGTCTTCATCTCCGGGACGGCGACCCTGCTGTGCCTGCCGCTGATCCCCTACCTGAAGGTGGCGCCGGCGGATGCATAAACTCCTCCGCAAGATCCGCCGCGCAATCACGCTGGACGAGCCGGGCTATTACGACATGTACCTGAACGGCGGGGAGCGATTCAACGCCCGGCTTTACCTCCACCACATCCTGCGGGTCCTTCGGGAGCAGGGGATGGCCCGGCCGCTGAACCTGCTGGACGCCGGCTGTCAGGCGGGGCGGCTGGCGATCCCGCTGGCGAAGGAAGGCCACCGGGTGACCGGCGTGGACACCTCCGGCGTCGGCCTGCATAAAGCGCGACTGCACGCAAGGAAAGAGGGCGCCGCGCTGGAGCTGATCCGGGCCGACTTGGGGAGATGGCTCCCGAAGCAGGCGCCGGGTGGTTTCGACGCGGTGCTCTGCAACGAGGTGCTCTACCTACGGGACAACCACCGGAAACTGCTGGCCGGGTTGATCCGGCTGATCCGGCCGGGCGGGCTCTGTTTTATCTCCCACCGGCCGCCCGGCTTTTATCAAAAGGAAACCAGTGGGGAAGGGACGGTGGACGGCTCCTACTACAATTGGCAAGACCGGAAGGAATTGCGGCGAACCTATGAAGGGCTGGGCGTGGAGATCCTGGAGATCGTCCCGGTCGGGCTGACCACGGTCAACCACGAACACTTCTCCGAGGAACAGAGGGACCAGCTGTTCCGGACGGAGCTCTCCCTGTTGGAACGCGGCGGCGGGGACGGGAGGTACCTGCTGGTATGTGGCAAGAAAAACTAAAAAAGTGGTGGTACCCGCCGGTGCTGGCCTATCACCGGGTCCAGCCGATCCTGTCCTCCGAAACGCCGGTCATCTTTCCGGAAGAGTTCGAGAAGCAGATGAGGATCCTGGCCGAACGCTGGAAGCCGGTGCCCCTTTCGGCAGTCATCGAATCTCTGGAGACGGGGAAGCCCCTGCCGGAGCGGGCGGTGGCGGTCACGTTTGATGACGGGACGGATGACAACTTTACCTTCGCCTTCCCGATCTTGGCCCGCTGGAAAATCCCGGCGACCATTTTCCTGACCGTCGGCGAGATCGGCTGGCCCGGGTTCCTGGCGCCCCAGCAGATCAAGCAGATGGCCGCGGCGGGGATTTCCTTCGGCAGTCACGCGCTCCGGCACGAGTACCTGCCGTCCCTGGATCCGCCCCAGCTGGAGCGGACGCTCCGGGAATCAAAACGGAAGATCGAAGAGCTGGGCCTGCCCGCGGAATTCATCAGCTACCCGGGCGGCGGGTACAGCGCCGCCGTGCTGGAAGCGGTGCGCAAAGCCGGCTACCGGGGCGGGTGCACCACGAACCGCGGGTTCGAACGGTTCCCGCCGGACCGTTGGGCCCTGCGCCGGATCACGATGCACGGCCGGGCTTCGAACCCGGCGGGGATCTGGGTCCGCTGCTGCGGCTGGTACGGGCTCAACCGGCGACTCCGGGCGCCCGCCTGATTTGGTATAATGACCGCCATGTTAGAGACCGAACAGACAACCGACCTTCTTAAAATCGGGCCCTACACGCTCCGGTCCCGCTTGATCCTGGGGACCGGCAAATACCCGTCGCCGGAGGTGATGCGCCGGGCGCTGGAGGAATCCGGCACCGAGATGGTCACCGTGGCGGTCCGCCGCGTGAATCTGGCTTCTCCGGCCTCCGACCCGGTGCTGGGCTATCTAGACACTCAGAAGTACAAGATTCTTCCCAACACGGCCGGCTGCTACACCGCCGAGGAGGCGGTCCGCACCGCGCACCTGGCGCAGTCGGCCGGATGGTCGAACCTGATCAAGCTGGAGGTGATCGGAGATCCCCGCACCCTCCTGCCGGATACCTTGGCCCTCTTGAAAGCGACTGAACAGCTCGTTAAGGAAGGGTTCACCGTGATGCCGTACACGAACGACGACCCGGTGATGGCGAAACGGCTGGCGGAGGCGGGCGCATGCTGCGTGATGCCGCTGGCCGCCCCGATCGGCTCCGGGCAGGGGATCCTGAACCCGCTGAACATCCGCTTTATTAAGGAAGCGGTCAAGGTGCCGGTGATCGTGGATGCCGGAGTCGGCACCGCCTCCGATGCCGCCGTCGCCATGGAGCTGGGAGCCGACGGCGTGCTGATGAACACGGCGGTGGCCGGCGCCAAGAACCCGGCGCGGATGGCCCGCGCGATGAAACTGGCGGTCGAGGCGGGTCGCCTGGCGTACCAGGCCGGGCGGATCCCGCAGAAACCGTACGCCACCGCTTCCAGCCCTGAAACCGGGAGGATCGGAAAATGAGCCCCCTCCGAAACTTGGCGCGGCCGCGCTGGACTCAAATGCGAGCAGGGCAAGGAGGGAGGAGGAGACGTATCATGGAACAAGATACGGTGACGACGAGCGACGAAGCAATGCGAAGCATTTCAGCCCAGCCCTTCGGGTTGCGGCGGCAGGCGGCCATCTCCTGCGTCACTCTTCCTCGACGTGCTTTCATGGTCAGCACGCCTTCGTCATCGTTCCTTGGATCTGGCCGCCTGGTGCACGCAACGCGGCTAGCGCCAAGTTTCGGAGGGGGCTCCTAATGGGACGCGTCTACAAGATCGCGGTGATCGGCGGCGATGGGACCGGGCCGGAGGTGGTGAAGGAAGGGATCAAGGTCCTGCAGGCCATCTCCGAGAAGAGCGGCTTCGACGTCGACCTGATCCCCTACGACCTCGGCGGCGAGCGGTACCTCAAGACCGGCGAGACCCTGCCCGATTCCGTGGTCGAGGAACTCAAGGGGATGTCGGCCATTTATCTGGGGGCAATCGGCCACCCGGACGTGAAGCCGGGCATCCTGGAAAAGGGGATCCTGCTCCGGATCCGGTTCGAACTGGACCAGTACATCAACCTGCGGCCGGTGAAGCTTTATCCCGGCGTCTGGACCCCGCTCAAGGATAAGGGCCCGGAGCATATCGACTTTGTCGTGGTCCGGGAGAACACCGAGGGGCTCTACGCCGGCATCGGCGGGACCTTCAAGAAGGGGACTCCGGACGAGGTGGCCCTGCAGGTGGACCTGAACACCCGCAAGGGGGTGGAGCGCTGTATCCGGTACGCCTACGACTTCGCCAAGAACCGGGACGGCAAGAAGAAGCTGACGCTCTGCGCCAAAACCAACGTGCTGACCTACGCGCATGACCTCTGGGCCCGCGCGTTCGAAGAGGTCGGGAAGGAGTACCCGGAGATCACGACCGACTACTCCCACGTGGACGCGCTGGTCATGTGGATGGTGAAGTCACCCGAGGTGTTCGACGTGATCGTGACCAATAACCTATTCGGCGACATCATTAGCGACTTAGGCGCCATGATCCAGGGCGGCCTCGGCATCGCCGCCGGCGGCAACTTGAACCCCAAGGGGGTTTCCATGTTCGAGCCGATCGGCGGCTCGGCCCCGAAGTACGCCGGCAAGAACGTCATCAACCCGCTGGCCGCAATCGCCGCGCTCGGCATGATGCTGGAACACCTGGGGGAGCGCGGCGCCGCCCAGAGGGTCGAGCAGGCGGTGCAAAGCGTGACCGCCACAAAGCTCAAGTCGCTGGCCGCCGGCAAGATGGGGTACTCCACCACCGAGGTGGGGGACCTGGTTGTTGCTGCCCTCTAAATCCGCGTATAACGTCTGCGTTGTGGGTGCCGGGGCCGTGGGAATCGAACTCCTGCGGGTGCTGGCGCAGAGGAAGTTCCCCATCGCAAAACTCACCGTGCTGGCCCGGTCCGCCCGGATCCTGCAGGTGGACGGCACTTCTTATTCCGTGCAGGCGGTTTCGCCCGAGTCGTTCCGCGGGCAGGAGATCGTTCTGTTCGCCGGGACCGAAGGGGAGAAGGGGGCCGCCGTGACCTACGCGCAGGAGGCGATCCGGGCCGGCGCGGTCTGCATCGACAACGGCGCCGACTTCCGGATGGACCCGAAGGTGCCTCTCGTGGTGCCGGAGGTGAACCCCGAGGACCTGCGCGGCCACGCCGGGCTCATCGCCAACCCAAACTGCTCCACGATCCAGATGGTGATGGCGCTCGCACCGGTCCACCGGAAATTCCGGATCCAGCGGATCATCGTTTCCACTTATCAGGCCGCCTCCGGCGCCGGAAGCAAGGCGGTCGAGGCGCTGACCGCCGAAACCGAAGCGGCCGCGAGCGGGAACCCCCTGCCGCCTCCGTCGGCCCTGCCGCAGAGGATTCAGGGAAACGTCATCCCCCACATCGGGCCGTTCCAGGAGCTGGGCTACACCAGCGAGGAATGGAAGCTGGTCAAGGAAACACAAAAGATCCTGCACGAGCCCTCCCTCTCCATCAACGCGACCGCGGTGCGAGTGCCGGTGGAGCACGCCCACTCAGAATCGGTCTACTTCGAAACCGAGCGGCCGGCGAGTGCTGATGAGCTGAAAAAACTGTGGCGGGAAAGTCCCGGCCTGAAATTCGTCGAAGAGCCCGGCTACCCGATGCCGGCGGAGGCGGCCCACAAGGACGAGGTGTTTATCGGGCGCCTGCGGCCGGACCCCATCCAGAAGAACGCCTTCGCCTGCTGGATCGTCTCCGACAACCTGCGCAAAGGGGCCGCCCTCAACGCCGTCCAGATCGCCGAACTCCTCATTCGGTGATCCTAAAAATCACGCTGGCCTACGAGGGCACCCGCTTCGTCGGCTGGCAAAAACAAAAGAGCGGCCGCTCGGTGCAGGGGGTCCTGGAAGCGGCGCTCCAACAGCTGACCGGGAAACCGGTCCCCGTCACCGGCGCCGGCCGGACCGACAGCGGCGTCCACGCGGTGGGCCAGGTGGCCCACGCCAACGTCCGGACCCGCCTGGCCTCCAAGGAAATCCAAAAGGCGCTCAACGCGATCCTGCCAGAAGAAGTGCTGATCCGCTCGGTCCAGATCGCTCCGGCCCGCTTCCACGCCCGCTACTCGGCAAAGTCCAAGCTCTACCGCTACCAGATCTGGAACGATCCTCTGCGCCCACTCTTCGGCAGGGAACAGCTGCACCACGTGCGGGACCGGCTGGATTTCCCCGCGATGCGGCGGGCGGCCCGCGCGCTGGCCGGGCGGCGCGACTTCAAGGCATTTCACTCCTCCGGCCGGCCGGTCCGCTCCACGGTGCGAACCCTGCAGAAGATTTCTCTGACAAAAGAGGGCCCCCGGGTCACGCTGGAGGTGCGGGGCGACGGCTTCCTTTATCACATGGTCCGCCGGATCGCCGGCCTGCTGATCGAGATAGGCAAGGGGAAGAGGCCGGCCATCCCTCCCACGGCCCCCGCTAAGGGCCTCTGCCTGCTTTCCGTCCGCTACTAGGCCGGGCCTGGACGGATGCCTCATTGTCAGTAACTTGGTAAAGAGCCGGGTTGATGCACCCGAACCAGCGGTGATCTCCATGGAACGGCGTACAGTTCAGCATGTGCCGCCATTCCGGAGTGGCTAGCACTGATACGTCGGCCCTCTGCCGTCGTCCGGGTGCCCGCCCCGCGCCACCCCGAGATCCAAAACCGCGTGGCCGGGCTAAGCCCCGATCCGGGGGGAGGGGCGGAAATAATTCTGCTTGACAAAAAACGGGCGCTGGGTAGAGAATGAGACTCGATCTCAATTTCATATGACCCACGCCGCCGAAGTCATCCTGTTCCCCAAGCACACGCGCCAGCCGGCTCAGCATCGCCGCTGGCTCTCCTCCATTTTGTCCAACTTCGAGGAGCACCTCAAGCGCAAGGGGCTGAGCATGACGCGCCAGCGCAAATCGATCCTGGAACACCTGATGGCGGCTGAGCGCCACCTGGACACCGACGAGATCTACGACGCGCTGAAACGAAAAGACCCGACGATCGGCCGGGCCACCGTCTTCCGCACCGTAAAGCTCCTGCAGGAGTGCGGGCTCGTGGCCGAGGTGGAGACCGCCCGCGGCCGGTCAAAGTTCGAGCTAAAGGCCGACCGCCCGCACCACGACCACATGATCTGCGTGGAGTGCGGCCGAATCCTCGAGTTCCAGAGCCCCCGCATGGAGCATTTCCAGGACGAGGCGATCCGCAAGCACGGCTTCGAGGCCCTTTGGCACCGCCACGAAATCTTCGGCCGCTGCCGCGACTGCTCCAAGGGGCGCTCCCGGTGAAGGCCGCCGCGCTCGCGCTGGCCCTGCTGGCGCTGGCCGGATGTGCCCGCGATCCGGCGGTCCGCACGGCCCGGCTCCATCCGGACGAGATGGTTCTGCTCTGCAAGCACTGCAACTGCTACATGCCGGCCGATGTGGACCCGGAGAGCAAATGCACGGTGTGCAACTGCGGCTACAAAGCGGCCCGGTGCGTGCGAGGCAAATGAGCACGCTGGCCCCTCCAGTACTGACGGCACTCCAGGAAGCGCTGAAGGACCTGCGCTACGGAACGGTCCAGCTGACCGTCCATGACGGCAAGCTGGTCCGGATCGAACGATTGGAAAAGATCCGCCTGCCGACCGGACTCACCGGCGGCATAGAAGAACAACCCATCGGTTGACCCACCCCCACCCGGGAGTCGCCGGCCTTTTCGGAGAAAACGATGCGACGCTTATTTTCAGCTGTTTTGATCACAGGGGTCTTCCTGGCCGCCAACCCGGTCCCGGCCCACGCGCACATGCGCGATTACATCTTCAACCAGGGCTACCACACCACGAAGAAGGGAGAGTTCGAGGTGGAGTTGTACAACGACTTCAAGATGCCGGAGTCGGAAAACGACAATACCTTCAACTCCCAGCACCAGATCGAGCTGGAGTACGGCTTGACCAACCGTTTACAGTTGGCCTACTATGAGGTTTTCAACTGGGACCGCTCCGACGATTGGAAGCGGGATGCTTTCAAGATCGAAACCAAGTACCGCTTCTTCGAGAGCGGGGAACTGCCGGTGGACATCGCTCTCTACGGCGAGTACAAGAACCCGGATGGCCACCGGGATGCCCGCGGTGACGAGCTGGAGGCCAAGCTGATCCTCAGCAAGGATTTCGGGCCCTGGAACATCGTCGGCAACCTGATCACGGAGAGGAAGATCAACGAGCATGAGGACCTGCAATGGGAGTACACGGCCGGCGTCAGCTACGCGGTCAAGCCGAACCTCCGGGCCGGCCTGGAGATTAAGGAGACGCTCGGAGATCAGGGAGACTTCGGCCCACTCCGGAGAGGACATGAGTTCCAGCTGATGCCGGTGATCGCCTACAACCCGTCGCCGCACGCGCGCATCCTGTTCGGGCCGGCCTTCGGGCTGACCGGTCCGGCCGATGACATTCAGCTGAAGAGCATCGTGGAGATCGAATTCTGATGATCGCCCTCTCCCCCTCGCTGCTGGGTCTCTTCGCCGGGGCGACGATCGTGCTCGGCCTGCCGATCGCAAAGCTGGGAAAGGTTTCCCCCAAGGTCAAGGCGTTCCTCAACGCGCTCTCCACCGGGATCCTGATCTTCCTGCTGGTGGAGATCACCGGGCACCTGATCGAACAGATCGAGGAGATGGTGGAAGGGGGCGTGGTGAGCGGCGCCGGCTTGGGACCCGCGTACCGTTACGGAGCCCTGTTCGTGGTCGGCTTTTCCCTGGGTCTGCTGTCCCTGGTCTGGTTCGAGCAGAAGTACATCGGCTCCGCGAAGGACCAGCAGTCCAATCCCGGCCGGAGGGCAAAACAGCTGGCGCTGATGATCGCGGTCGGGCTGGGGCTCCACAACCTCAGTGAAGGACTGGCAATCGGGCAGGGGTATGCCGCCGGCGCCACGCAGTTGGCCTGGCTGTTGGCGATTGGTTTCGCCCTGCACAACGCCACCGAAGGGTTCGGGATCGCGGCCCCGCTGTCGGGGCACAAAGCCAGCTGGGGATTCCTGGGGCTCTGCGCGGTGATCGCGGGCGGGCCCACGTTCATCGGGGCGGCGGCGGGGGCCGCCTGGGTCAGCAAACCGGCCGAGGTCTTCTGCCTCGCGCTGGCGGCCGGCACCATCCTCTATATCATCGGCGAGCTCCTGCACCTGGGCCGCCAACTCAAGGGGGAGGCGATTGTCTCGATCGGGCTCCTGGTCGGGTTCTTCGTCGCGATGGGGACCGACTTCACGCTCTCCGCCGCGATGGAAGCGACCGCCCAGCACGCGCCGCGCCACGGCGGGTACTTCGGGGACGCCAACGACATCTACCATTACGAGCTGGTCCGGGAACCGGGCGGCCGGCTGGCGCTCTACGTCGGCGACCACCACAACCTCCCGATGGACACGCGGGGACTGCAGGGCCGGTGGACGCTGGACCCGGACGGCCCGAAACCGCTCACCGGATACTTCGAGTCCTCTCCGGGCGGGGAATTCCTGTCCGGCTCCCTGCCTCCTCCAACGGCCGGGAAATCCGTCCAGATCAAGATCGAGGTGCTCAAGGGGTCGGACTGGGCCGGCATGGATTTCTACTTGCCGCCCTCGAAAGAGTGACGTAAAATAAACGTTTCCACAGAAATCTCATGCTGAGAACACGAACCTATACGGCGAAACATGACGATGTCCCGCGGGGCTGGCACCTGCTGAACGGGGAAGGCCAGATCCTGGGCCGGTTGGCTACCCAGGTGGCGGGACTCCTGCGGGGCAAGCACAAAACCATCTTCACGCCGCACGTGGACTGCGGGGACGGGGTCATCGTGATCAACGCCGGGAAGGTCCGGGTCACCGGCACCAAGATGGACACCAAAATTTACCAGTCCTACTCCGGATACCCCGGCGGCCTGAAAAGGGAACCCCTGCGGCGCTTGATGGAACGCAGGCCCACGGAGGCGCTCCACCGGGCCATCGTCGGCATGCTGCCGAAGAACCCTCTCGGCCGGCGGGCCGCCAAGCGGTTGAGGATCTATGCCGGAGCGGACCATCCCCACACGGCGCAAAAACCGGAGCCCAAATCCAAATGAGCAGAACGATCTTCACCGGACGCCGGAAGGAAGCAGTCGCCAAGGTAACGCTGAAACCCGGGAATGGGCGGATCTTGGTCAACAACCGGACGATGGAGAACTACTTCCCGCGGCTGGCACTTCAGGTGCTCGTGAAGGAACCCCTGGTGCTGACCCAGACCCTGCAAAGGTACGACTGCACCGCGCAGGTGGAGGGCGGCGGGCTGGCGGGCCAAGCCGGAGCGCTCCGGCATGGATTGGCGCGGGCCCTCTGCGAGCAGGACCAGGGCTTAAGACCGCCGCTCCGGAAATCGGGACTGCTCACGCGGGACCCGAGAAAAAGAGAACGGAAAAAATACGGACAAAAGGGAGCCCGCAAGCGTTTCCAGTGGACCAAGCGCTAATTCCGCGCTTGGTCTAATGAGATAGACCTATCCTGTCAGGGTAGGTCTTCTTTCTTTTCAGGGAGACCCATGAAAACACGGATCGGAATTGTCGGGGTCACCGGTTACGCGGGGCAGGAACTGCTGAAGATCCTGCGGGGGCACCCTCATGCCCTGGTCTCCTACCTCGGCAGCCGGCGGCTCAGGTTGCCCGTGGAATCCGGCCTCCGGGGGCTGAAAATCCTTCCGTTCAATCCCAAGGAAGCCACTCGGCGATGCGATTTGCTTTTCCTGGCGCTCCCGCACGGGGAAGCGATGAGCATAGCCCCGGCACTGCTGAAGAACACGGATCTGCGGATCATCGATTTCAGCGGCGATTTCCGGATCCGGTCGGTTTCGGTGTTCCGGCGGGCGTACGGCTTCGCCCACACGGCCGTTCCCTGGATCGCGCAAGCATGCTACGGTCTCCCGGAACTGAACCGGGAAGAGATCCACGGCCGGCGGCTGATCGCCAACCCCGGCTGTTACCCGACGGCCACGCTGTTGGCGCTGGCCCCCCTGGCGGAAAAGAACCTGCTCCTTCCCGGGAGCGTGATCGTGGACGCCAAATCGGGCGTGACCGGAGCCGGGCGTTCCGCCAAACAAGACCTGATGTTCTGCGAGGTCAACGAAGACCTGCGGGCCTACAAGGTGGACGGGCATCAACACGTGCCGGAGATGGAGCAGGAGCTGGGCCGGCTGGCCGGCCGGAGCATGCCGCTGATTTTCGTCCCGCACCTGGCGCCGATGGACCGGGGAATTTACGCCACAATCTACGTCTCCCTCCGGAAGAAAATGAGAGAAACCGCCCTGCGGGCCCTCTATGAGCGCAGATATAAGGAAGAGCCGTTCCTCCGGGTCCTCCCCAAGGGGGTCTGGCCGCAGGTGAAATCGGTCGCCGGCACTAACCGGTGCGACATCGGACTGCACCTGGACCGGACGGGCAAGCGGGCGATCCTGCTCTCGGCGATCGACAACCTGGGCAAGGGGGCGGCAGGGCAGGCGGTCCAGAACATGAACCTCCTGATGGGCTGGCCCGAAACCACGGCGCTCCTGCCGAGATCCGGGAGCTGACATGGAAACCGCTCAGGGAGGAGTCACCGCGCCGATCGGGTTCGCCGCCGGCGGTGTCTTTTGCGGGCTCAAAAAGCGGGGCAAGGACCTGGCGCTGATCGTGTCCAACCGGCCGGCCGCCGCGGCGGGGATGCTTACCACCAACCGGGTGCGGGCCCCCTGCGTTGATTGGGCGGAGCGGGTCCTGCGCGGAGGCTGGGCGCGGGCCATTGTCGCCAACAGCGGAAACGCCAACTGCTGTACCGGGCGGCGGGGCGAGCGAGATTGCCGCTCGACAGCCGAGTTGGCCGGCGGACTGCTGAACATCCCGGCGGAGGAGGTACTGGTCGCCTCCACCGGAGTGATCGGGGTCCCCCTGCCGATGGAAAAGGTCCGGAAAGGGGTCCGGGATGCCCGGGCCCAGCTGAAGCGAACCGGGTCTTATTCGGCAGCGGAAGCAATCATGACCACCGACACCCGGCCGAAGGAGAGCGCCGTCCGGTGGAAGATCGGCGGGCAGGTGGTGACCGTGGGCGGGATCGCCAAGGGGTCCGGCATGATCGCCCCAAACATGGCGACGATGCTCTGCTTCCTGACCACCGATGTCACGGCCCAGCCGGCCGTGCTGAAAGACGCCCTGCGGCGCGCCGTGCCGGAAACCTTCAACTCCATCACCGTGGATGGAGAGACCTCGACGAACGACATGGTGCTGCTGCTGGCCAACGGCGCCGCGGAGACCACTCCGATCCGCGTGGGCACAGCCGCTCACCGGCAGTTCCTGGAAGCGGTGCATCAGGTCTGCGCGGCGCTGGCGCGCGAGATCGTGCGGGACGGAGAAGGAGTGACGCGGCTCTTCACGGTCAAGATTACCGGCGCGGCCAGCGTGCCCGAGGCACGAAAAGCGGCCCGGCAGGTGGCCAACTCCCTTTTGGTGAAAACGATGGTCGCCGGGAGGGACCCCAACTGGGGACGGATCGCGGCGGCCGTGGGCGCGGCCGGCGTTCCGTTTCAAGCCGGCCGGCTGACCATCCGGCTGGGGCAGATCACCGTCTTCCGGGCCGGGGAACCGGCTTCCGTTTCAAGAACGGCACTGCTGAAACAGGTGGACCAGCCGGAGGTCCGGATGGAGGTGGATCTCGGAAGGGGAAACGCCGGGGCTCAAGTGCTCAGCGGGGATCTGACTGAAAACTACGTGAAGATCAATGCGAAGTATACCTCTTAAGGCGCACCAGATCCCGGCCGGGGTCGTCCGGAAAGCCGACGTCCTGCTGGAGGCCTTGCCCTACCTGCAGGCGTTCCGGGGCAAAACCGTCGTCGTGAAATACGGCGGCTCGGTCATCTCCGACGCCGTTCTCCGGCGCTCGATCCTGCAGGACATCGTTTTCCTGAGCGTCGCCGGCATCCGCCCGGTGCTGGTGCACGGTGGCGGGCCGGAAATCTCAAAACAGATGAGCCGGAAAGGGAAGGCGCCCCGGTTCGTGCAGGGACTTCGGGTCACCGACGCCCAAACCCTGAAGATGGTGATCCGCTCCCTGACCGGCGTCAACCGGATGCTGGTGAAGGAACTGCGCTCACTGGGCGCGCGGGCCCAGGGCCTGCTGGGCTCGGAATCGGGGCTCATCCGCGCGGAGAAATACTCCGTTCCCGGCGCCGACCTTGGCTACGTCGGGAAGGTGACCGGCGTCAACACGGGGCCGGTCCAGCGCCTGCTCTCCCTCGGCGTGATCCCGGTGGTGGTCCCGGTGGGGATCGGTTGGAACAGCCAGCCCTACAACGTCAACGCCGATGAGTCGGCGGCGGCCCTGGCGGCGGGCCTGCGGGCGGAAAAATTCGTGCTGATGACCGACGTGCCGGGGATCCTACAGACGAACGGTTCCCGGCGAGAGCTGGTCACCACCTTAGGGACCCAAAAAGCCAGGGGGCTGATCCGGAAAGAGGTGATCGTGGGCGGCATGATCCCGAAAACCAAGGCCTGCATGCACGCGCTGGAGGGAGGCGTCCGAAAAACCCACATGATCGACGCCCACGTCCCGCACGGGCTTCTGCTGGAGATCTTTACCGACCGGGGGATCGGAACGGAGATGACGCGATGAAAACCAAACAGGTCGCGGCCCTCTACGACCGCTACGCGATCCCGGTCTACAACCGGCTGGGGATCTGCGCCGCTCGGGCCAAGGGCTCCTGGCTCTGGGACGCCGAAGGACGAAAATACCTGGACCTGTTCCCCGGCTGGGGGACCAACGCGCTGGGACACTGCCACCCGGCGGTGGTGAAAGCCGTGAAAACCCAAGTGGGACGGCTGATCCATGTGCCGAACACCTTTTACAACGAGCCGCAGGCCCGGCTGTCGGAGGCGCTGGTCAAGAGCAGTTTCCCGGGCAAGGTTTTCTACTCCAACAGCGGCGCGGAATCGGTCGAGGCGGCGATCAAGCTGGTCCGAAAGTTCGGCAACCCGGCCCGGTGGGAAATCATCACGATGGAACAGTCGTTCCACGGCCGGACACTGGGGGCGATGGCCGCCACCGGCCAGCCGAAACACAAGAAGAGCTTCGAGCCGGTCCCGCCCGGGTTCCGGCACGTCCCGTTCAACGACCTGAAAGCGGTCGAAGAGGCGGTCCGGCCGGAGACGGCGGCCGTCATGGTGGAACCCCTTCAGGGAGAAGGCGGCATCCACGTCGCGTCCAAGGAATACCTCCGGGGGCTCCGGAAATTGTGCGACGACCGGAAGATGCTGTTGATCTTCGACGAGATCTCCAGCGGCATGGGACGGACCGGCAGGATGTTCTGCTGGCAGCACTACGGCGTGGTGCCGGACATCCTCCTGCTGGCCAAACCGGCGGCCGGGGGACTGCCGATCGGCATCCTGATCGCTGGGCTGCATATCTCCGATATCTGGGAGAAGGCGAGCCATGCCACCACGTTCGGCGGCAACCCGCTGGTGTGCGCCGCCGGGCTGGCGACGATTGAGATACTGCGAAAAGGGCCGCTCCTTCAAAACGGCCGGCGGCAAGGAGAGTACCTGCTCAAGCAGCTGCTGAAGCTGAAGAGAACCCACCCGGCGCTGATCCGGGAGATCCGGGGGCTGGGGCTGATGCTGGGTGTGGAGCTGGACCGGCCCGGCGCGCCGGTAGTTAAGGAAGCGCTCCGGCTGGGCCTGCTGATCAACTGCACCCAGGAGAGGGTGCTCCGGATGTACCCGGCGCTGACCATCACAAAAAAGGAAATCGACCAAGGAATGAAACTGCTGGATCAGGCGATGACCGCCGTGGAGCAATCCTCATGAAGCCGCAGCATTTGGTCACCCTGCAGGAGATGGACCGCGCTTCCATCCTGCAGTTGTTCCGGACCACCTCGGAGCTCAAGCAGGACCGGAAGCACCTCTCCCGGAGGCCGGCGCTAGAGGATGCGCCGCCACGCGCTTCTGCGCAGCCGCTGGCCGGAAAAACGCTGGGGCTCCTGTTCCAGAAGCCGTCCGTTCGGACGAGGGTCTCCTTCGAGGTCGGCATGGCCCAGCTGGGCGGGCAGAGCCTCTACATCGGCCCGGTGGAACTGCAGGAGGGAAAGAGGGAAGCGCCGAAGGATGTGGCGCGGGTCCTCTCCCGCTACCTGGATGGGATCGTCGCCCGCACCTTCCGGCACGCCGAGGTGGAGGAGATGGCCCGGTATTCCGATATCCCGGTGATCAACGGGCTCTCGGACACGAGCCACCCCTGCCAGGCGCTGGCCGACCTGTTCACGGTGCTGGAGAAGACCGGGAAACTCCAGGGGGTCAAGATCGCCTACCTTGGGGACGGCAACAACGTCTGCCATTCTCTGATGGAAGGATGCGCCCTGCTGGGCGTCCACTTGGCCATCGCGGCCCCCAAGGGCTATGAGCCGGCCCCGGACGTGACCCGGTGGGCCGGACGGGAAGCGAAGAAGAGCGGGGCCCGGATCGAGATCACGCGCGACCCGGCCCAGGCGGTCCGCGGGGCCTCGGTGGTCTACACCGATGTCTGGACCAGCATGGGGCAGGAGCAGGAGAAACTGCGGCGGCAGAAAGCGTTCCAGGGGTTCCGGGTCGATTCCCGGAGGATGAAATCGGCCGGGCGGGGCGCTTTCTTCATGCACTGCCTTCCGGCGCACCGGGGAGAAGAGGTGACCGATGAGGTCATGGACAGCCGGCAGTCGATCGTTTATGATCAAGCGGAGAATCGCCTTCACGTGCAGAAAGCGATCCTCCTAAAACTGCTCACGCGATGAAACCTTCTGCCTCTTCCAACAAGGTGGTCTTGGCCTACTCCGGCGGGTTGGACACCTCCGTCTGCATCCGGTGGCTCACTGAAGCCGGCTGGCGGGTGGTCGCCTTCTGCTGTGACGTCGGGCAGGGGGAGGACTTCGGCCCCGTCAAGAAGCGGGCGATTGCCTGCGGCGCCGAAAAGGTGATCGTGCAGGATCTGCGGGTCCCGTTCGCGCGGGAGTACATCCTGCCGGCGCTCAAAGCCGGCGCGGTTTACGAGGGGAAATACCTGCTGGCCACGGCGCTCAGCCGGCCGCTGATCGCCAAAGCGCTCGCCGAGACCGCTTCGCGCGAGCGGGCGGCGGCGGTCGCGCACGGCTGTACCGGCAAGGGAAACGACCAAGTCCGGATCGAGGTCTCCCTGCGGATCCTGAACCCCCGGCTCCAGATCATAGCGCCGGTCCGGGAATGGGAGATGAAATCCCGGCAGGAAGAGGTGGAGTACGCCGAACAGAGGAAGATACCGATCCCACCGAAGAAGGACTCCCTCTACTCGCTCGACCAAAACCTTTGGGGCATCGCGATCGAAAGCGGCCCCCTGGAAGATCCCTGGACGGAACCGCCGCCCGAGGCCTACCGGTGGACTAAAGACCCGGCCCGGGCCCGGGCCAAAGCACAGACGATCCGGATCGATTTTGAGCGGGGGGTCCCGGTGTCGGTCAACGGCCGGCCGGCCCCGCTGATCGAGATCATCCGCCAACTCAACCGGATCGGCGCCGCGCACGGCGTAGGCCGGAGCGACCTCATGGAGGACCGGCTGGTCGGCATCAAGTCGCGCGAGGTCTACGAGGCGCCGGCCGCCACGATCCTTCACGCGGCCCACCGGGAGCTGGAGCACCTGACGCTGGACCGGGAGATGCTTTCCTTCAAGGAGAGCATCTCGCAGAGGTACGCCCGCATGATCTACGACGGGCTCTGGTTCACGCCGCTCAAGTCGGCGCTGGACGCCTTCGTCGAGAGCAGTCAGGCGCGGGTGAGCGGCACCGTGCGGGTGAAGCTGTTCCGGGGCAATTGCACCCCCGTGGGCCGGCGCTCTCCCTATTCCCGCTACGCAAAATCCTGGGCCACCTACGGAGGGGAAGATTCCTTCGATCAAAAGGCGGCGGCCGGGTTCATCGCCCTCTGGGGCCTGCCGTACATCAAGAAATGAGCGGCCCGTCCCGGAAACTGTGGGGAGGCCGCTTCTCCAAAGCCACCTCCCGCGCCGTGGAGCGGTTCACCCATTCCTTGGACGTGGACCGGCGGATGGCGCAGGAGGACCTGCTCGGCTCCATCGCGCATGCCCGGATGCTGGGGAAATCCGGCATCATCCCGCGCAAGGATTCGGCGCGGCTGGTGCGGGCGCTGACTTCCTTATATAAGGAAGCGCAGAGGGGCAAACTGCGGCTGGACCCCGCTTCCGAGGACATCCACACGGCAATCCAAACGCTGGTTGAGAAGAAGGCCGGCCCGGCGGCCGGGCGGCTCCACACGGCCCGGTCCCGGAACGACCAGGGGGTCACCTCTTTCCGTCTGCATTGCGCCCGGGGGGTCGCCGAACTGGACCGAGCCGTCCTGGCTTTGCAGAAAAAGATCCTTTCGCAGGCGCAGGCCGCGGGGAGCACGGCCATGCCGGGATACACCCATTGGCGGCACGCCCAGCCGGTGCTGGTCTCCCATGTCCTGCTGAGCTACCTGGAGATGTTCCAGCGGGACAGGGAACGGCTTGCAGCGGCGCGGCAGAGAACGCTGGCGGAACTCCCGCTCGGCTCCGGCGCCCTCACCGGGACCTCTCTGCCGGTGAACCGGGCCGCGGTGGCCAAAGAGCTCGGATTCTCCGGCATCAAGCAGAACTCGGTCGACGCGGTGACCGACCGGGATTTCGCCGCGGAGATCGTGTCGGCGCTGGCCCTGCTGGGGACGCACCTCTCCCGGATCGCGGAGGAGTGGATCCTCTGGTCCACCTTGGAATTCGGCTTTCTCTCATTCGACGAAGGGATGCTGACCGGGAGCTCCATGATGCCGCAGAAGCAGAACCCGGACTTTCTGGAGCTGATTCGGGCCAATTCAGCGAAACTGATCGGCGGCCAAACCTCCTTCTTCACACTGCTGAAAGGGTTGCCCTCCGGCTATCAGCGGGACCTCCAAATCGACAAGGAGATCGTTTTTGAGGCGCTCGACAAAGCGGAAGGGATGCTGGAGGTCCTCACTGCCGGCGCTTCCGGCCTGCGCTGGAACAAAATAGCATTGGCCCTCCAACTCCGGGACGATTCCCTCTACGCGACCGACCTGGCGGAGTACCTCGTTCAAAAAGGTCTGCCGTTCGCCCAGGCGCACCGGGTGGTCGGCCAACTGCTCTCCCATGCCAACCGGGCGGGGAAGCGGCTGAGCCAACTCCCGCCGGAAACCTTCCGGAAATTCTCACCGGCCTTCGGCCGGGACGTCCTGAGGATGTTCAATCCGTCCGCCTCCATCGCCCGGAAGCGATCCGCCGGCAGTACCCGCCCCTCCGAAGTCGCCCGGCAGATCCGCCGCTGGAAGTCCTCTCTGAAGGCCTAACCCCATGCATCGCTTCCAATACATCCGGGGACGGCTCCATTGCGAGCAGGTGCCGGTCGATGAAATCGTCCGGAAGACCGGCACACCGCTGTATCTCTATAGCCAGCGGACCATCCTGGACCATTACCGGCAGATCGAAGAGGCGTTCCAGCCGGTCAAGGCGCTGATCTGCTTCGCCATGAAAGCCAACGGATCGCTCGCGGTCCTCCGGACGCTGGCCAAGGCCGGGGCGGGGTTCGACGTGGTTTCCGGCGGGGAATTGCGCAAGGCCCTCACCGCGGGCGCGGACCCCAAAAAAATAGTCTACGCCTCGGTGGGAAAGAGGACCGAGGAGATCTCCGCGGCGGTCAAGGCCGGCATCCTCTTCTTCAACGTGGAATCGGAAGAGGAGCTGGAGCAGATCCACCGGGTCTGCGCCGGACTGCGCCGGCGCCAGCCCGTCACGCTCCGGCTCAACCCGGAGGTGGACCCGCACACGCACGCCTTCATCACCACGGGACACAAGGCCAGCAAGTTCGGCATTGAATTGAAGACCGTCCAGCGGCTTCTGCGCCGGCACCGGGAATTTCCCTGGTTGACCTTCGGCGGCCTGCACATCCACATCGGTTCGCAGATCCTCGAGCCGGGCCCGTTCCGCACGGCGATCCGGAAAGCGCTCGATCTGGCGGCGTTCGCCCGGCGGCAGGGAATCCCGATGGGCACGCTGAACATCGGAGGCGGCCTCGGCATCATCTATGACCGGGAGGAACCGCAGACACCGCGGGAGTACGCCCGCGCGGTCCTGCCGCTCTTGCAAAGAGCCAAGCTCAAGGTTATTCTGGAGCCAGGACGCTACATCGTGGGCAACAGCGGAATTTTGCTGACCCGAGTTCTCTACCAAAAGGAAAGCCATGGACGCCGCTTCGCCATCGTGGATGCCGGAATGAACGACCTGATCCGGCCCAGCTTGTACGGGGCCTACCACCGGATCCAGCCGGTGCGGGAGCCCAAACCGGGAGAAAAAACCGTCCGCGTCGACGTGGTCGGCCCGGTCTGCGAGAGCGGCGACTTCCTCGGAAAGAACCGGCCCCTGCCGCCGCTCCAGTCCGGCGACCTGCTGGCCGTGATGAGCGCGGGCGCCTACGGCTTCGTGATGGCCAGCAACTACAACGCCCGATCCCGGCCGGCCGAGGTGATGGTCCGGGGAAAAACATGGGCCGTCACCCGTTCCCGCGAGACCCTGAAAGACTTGAGCCGGGGGGAGAAGCTCCCCCGCTTCCTTTCATGACCCCCGTCCCGTTCGTCAAGGTGGCCGGCACCGGAAACGACTTCATCCTGCTGGACCGGCGGCGGAAACCGTTCGCGGGGAGTTTGCCGCGGTTCGCTAGGGAATGGTGTGACCGCCGGAGGGGGATCGGAGCCGACGGCATCCTCGTGGTCCAGCCCTCCCAGAGGGCGGATGCCCGGATGCGGATCTTCAACTCAGACGGCAGTGAGGCGGAGATGTGCGGCAACGGCCTGCGCTGTCTGGCCTGGTACCTCCACACGCAAAATGACCTAGAGCACAGAAATGGTGCGGAGATCACGATTGACACGCGGGCCGGCCTCATGCGGGCGCAGATCAAGTCCGGAGGCCGGGTGCGTCTTTACCTGAGCCGGCCCAAGGGCCTGCGGCTGGGCATCCGCTTGACCCATGCCGCGAAGAAACTGCAGGTGCACGCGATCAACAGCGGCGTGCCTCACGCGATCCTGCTCACTTCCAACTTGGGAAAGGTGGACTTAGGCACCCTGGGCCCGGCCATCCGCCGTCACCGCGTCTTCAAGCCGGCCGGCACCAACGTGAACCTGGTCCAGATCGAATCTCCCCACCGGATCTCCATCCGGACCTACGAACGGGGAGTGGAAGGGGAAACGCTGGCCTGCGGCACCGGGGCCGTCGCGTCGGTCCTGATCGGCGCCGCGCTCGGCCGGCTTTCGTCTCCGGTGCGGGTGAAAACCGCCGGCGGGGAAGAGCTCTCGGTCGGTTTTCACCAGGGCCGGCGTCCCTGGGAAATGCTCTACCTGGAAGGGCCGGCCCGCATCCTGTTCCAAGGGGAGATCCGCCCATGAAGAAAGGGCCTGCCTCTCTCTGGCTGAAGGGTTCGATGGTGGCGCTGGTCACGCCGTTCCGGGACGGGGAAGTGGACGTGGCCACCCTGCAGAAGCTGGTGGAATTCCACGTCAAGTCCGGCACCTCGGCGATTGTACCCTGCGGGACTACGGGTGAATCGGCCACCCTCTCGCACGAAGAGCACGAACAGGTGATCGAGAGGGTGATCCAGACCGCGCGCGGCCGGGTAAACGTCATCGCGGGCACTGGGTCGAACAACACGCAGGAGGCCCTGCGGTTCACGCGCCACGCCCAGAGGGCGGGGGCCGACGGCGCCCTGTTGATCTCCCCCTACTACAACAAACCCACTCAGGAAGGGCTCGTCCAGCATTTCCGGACGGTCGCCGAGGCGGTCGAGATCCCGATTGTCATCTACAACATCGCCTCCCGCACCGGCGTCAACATCGAGCCGGAGACGTTCGGGCGGCTCGCGAAGATCCGGAACATCGCCGGCGTCAAGGAATCGAGCGGAAACCTGGAGCAGATGTCCCGGATTAAAGCACTCACCGGCGAGAAGTTCGCCCTGATCTCCGGCGACGACGGGCTGACGCTGCCGGTCATGGCGATCGGCGGCACGGGGGTCATCTCGGTCGTGGCGAACATCCTGCCCAAAGAGGTCGCTCAAATGGTGGCGGCCTTCCAAAAGGGCAAGCTGGAGGAGGCCCGGAAGATTCATTACCGGCTGCTGGCGATCACGAAAGCGGTCTTCATCGAGACGAACCCCATCCCGGTCAAGACCGCGATGGGGTTGATGAAACTGATCCCGGACGCCACGCTCCGCCTGCCGATGTGCGCCATGAGCCCGGCTAACCTGGCCAAGCTTAAAGAAGTCCTGCGGTCATACAAACTGTTATGACGCGGCTGGTGATCACTGGATGCTGCGGGCGCATGGGGACCCTCCTCGCTGAAGAAGCGGTCAAAGACCCCGCCCGGTTTAAGCTGGCCGGCGCCGTGGAGCACGAAGGCCACCCGCAAACCGGAAAACCGCTTCCGGCCCAGCCGACCCTGCGGGTCTCCGATGACCTCCCGGGAGCCCTGCGGGAGGCCGACCTGCTCGTCGAATTCACCACACCCGCCGCCACCCTCTCCAACGTCCGGGCCGCGGCCGCCGCCAAGACCCCGGTGGTGATCGGCACCACCGGTTTCACCGCGGCCCAACTGGCCGAACTCCAGGAGCTGGCCCGCCGGATCCCGGTCTTCTGGTCCCCCAACATGTCGATCGGCATCGTGGTGGTGCGGCGCACGATCGCCTCCCTCTCCAAACTGCTGTTCGACTTTGGCCTGGCCGATCGGGTCCAGGCCACCATCTCCGAGATCCACCACACCAAGAAAGCGGACAAACCCAGCGGCACCGCGAAGGCGCTGGCGGAAGAACTGCTGAAAGCCACCGGCTGGCTCATCCGGGACGAGGAGATCGAAGCCAAGCGGGAAGGGGAGGGGATCGGCGTCCACTCCGTGACCTTCCGCGCTCCCTCAGAAAACATCACGCTTCTGCACGAAGCGACCGACCGGCGCGTCTTCGCGCAGGGCGCCCTGCTGGTGGCCGCGAACTTCCGGACGCTCTGGAAGAAGCCGGGCTGGTACGGCATGGACGACTTCGTGAGCGCCATCGAAAAAACGAAGCGGAACAAATGATCCCGGTCGCCCAACGGCTCACGCGCCTGCCCCCCTATCTGTTCGTCGAGATCGACCGGATGAAGGATGACTTGGTCCGGCGGGGCAGGGACGTGATCGACATGGGGGTCGGCGACCCGGACGAGCCGACGCCGGAGTTTATTCTTAAGGCGGCGGTCCGGGCACTGCGGGACGCGGGCAACCACCAGTACCCCAGCAACCGGGGCCTCCAAGTCCTGCGCGCCGCGATCGCTCGCTGGTATAAAAAACGGTTTGGCGTGGTACTCGACCCAGCCACCGAGGTCCTGCCCCTCATCGGCTCGAAGGAAGGGATCGCCCACCTGCCGTTGGCTTACGTGAACCCCGGCGACCGGGTGCTGGTGCCGGACCCTTGTTATCCGCCGTACCGGACCGGCACGATCCTGGCCGGCGGCCGGCCGGTGCCGGTGCCCTTGTTGGCCGACAACGCCTTCCTGCCGGACCTAGGACAGCTGGCGAAGCAGGCGCGGGGAGCGAAGCTCCTCTTCCTCAACTACCCGAACAACCCGACCGCCGCAACGGCCGATCTCTCCTTCTTCAAAGACCTGGTCCGGTTCGGCCAGAAGACCGGCGTGCCGGTCTGCCACGACGCCGCCTATTCAGAATTGACGTACGATGGCCTGCGCCACCCCAGTTTTCTGCAGGTGCCAGGGGCCAAAGAAACCGGGATCGAGTTCCATTCCCTTTCAAAGACCTTCAACATGACCGGCTGGCGGATCGGCTGGGGCTGCGGCAACAAAGAGATGATCTCCGCGCTGGCGAAGGTGAAGTCCAACATCGACTCCGGGGTATTCCAGGCGATCCAGGTCGCGGGGGTCCGGGCATTGCAGGATTCCGGCGCCCACCTGAAGAGGATGCTCCGGATCTATGAGACCCGCAGGGACCGCCTGCACCGCTCGCTCCGGAAGACCGGCTGGCCGGTCACCCCGCTGAAAGCCACCTTTTATCTTTGGGCCCCGATCCCGAAGGGACGCAAATCGAGAGAAGTCGCCTCCGAGCTCCTCCAAAAAGAGGCGATCGTCGCCACTCCGGGCGTCGGGTTCGGCGACTGCGGGGAAGGGTACGTCCGTTTCTCGCTGAGCATCCCCACCGCGCGGGTAAAGGAAGCGGCCAGGCGGATCGAACGCCTGGCGATATGGCCACGGCGTACATCGCGCTAGGATCCAACCTGGGCGACCGGGAGGAGGCCCTGCGGTCGGCCCTCCGGAGGATCGGCGCATTGCCGCGGACCCGCGTCGTCCAATCCTCCGGCTTCCATGAGACCGCCCCGGTCGGCGGGCCGCCGCAAGGGATATTCTTGAACGGCGCGGCCGAGATCCAAACCTCCCTCAAACCCCAAGACCTGCTGGACCGTCTGCGGCAAATCGAAGAAGACTTGGGCCGGCCGCCCGAGCGCGTCCGCTGGGGGCCGCGGGTGATCGACCTGGACCTCCTGGATTACGACGGCCTGGTCCTCCGGAAACCGGAGCTGGAACTGCCGCATCCCAGGATGCACGAGCGCTCCTTCGTCCTGGTCCCGCTGGCGGAGATCGCTCCGGATTGGCAACACCCCGTGCTTGAACAAACCGCCACGGACCTGTTGGAGAATCTGAATGCGGATCGTCCGCCGGACCGCTGAGCTCCGGCGGGCCGTCCGCCGCGCCCGCCGGGCGGGGAAGAAGATCGGGTTCATCCCCACGATGGGGGCCCTGCACGAGGGGCACCTTTCCTTAATACGCCGCGCCCGAAAAGAGACCGGCCTGGTCGTGGTCAGCATTTTCGTGAACCCGATCCAATTCAACAACCGCTCCGACCTGCGCTCCTATCCCCGCACTCTGGCAAAGGACGCGCGGCTGGCCGCCTCGGCCGGCGCCGACCTGCTGTTCGTTCCGGACACCCGGAGCATTTATCCGCCAGGTTTCCAAACATTCGTCGAGGTGACCGGGCTGACCCGGCGATGGGAAGGGCATTCGAGGCCGGGGCATTTCCGCGGCGTGACGACGGTCGTCGCGAAGCTGTTCAACCTGGTCCAGCCGGACACCGCCTATTTCGGGCAGAAGGACGCCCAACAGGCCCGCGTCATCGGGCAGATGATCCGGGACTTGGGGCTAAATCTCCGGCTGAAGGTGGTGCCAACCGTGCGGGAACCGGACGGGATCGCGATGAGCTCCCGCAACAGCCGGCTTTCCCCGTCGGAACGGAAGGCGGCCTCCGTCCTGTTTCAATCTTTACAGGAGGGAAAGCGGTTGATAGAATGTGGACTCCGTCGGGAAACTGAGATTCTCCGACGGATGCGGGCTGTGATCCGGAAAGCGCGCGGCACCCGCATTGAGTATGCCGCCGCCGTGGATCCGGAAACGCTGGAGCCGGCGCGGCGGGTGAAGCGCCCGGTGCTCTTGTTGCTGGCGGTCCGGATCGGAAAGACCCGGCTGATCGACTGTTGGGAGGTGTAGCGCCCCCTTGGCAATCTGGAGCGGCCGCGCTGGGCTCAAATACGAGCAGCGCGAGGAACGAGAAGGAGACGTAATGAACCGAATTACGGCGACGACGAGTGACGAAGCGATGAGAAGTATTTCAGCCCAGCCCTTCGGGTTGCGGCGGCAGGCGGCCATCTCTGGCGTCGCTCCTTCTCGGCGTACTCTTGGAGCGAGTACGCCGTCGTCGTCGCTCCTGGGATCTGGCCGCCTGGCGCACGCAACGCGGCTAGCGCCAGATTGCCAAGGGTGCGCTTAATGCTGCGATCGATGATGAAATCGAAGATCCACCAGGCCACCGTCACGGAGGCGAACCTCCAGTACGAGGGCTCGATCACCATTGACCGGACCCTTCTGCGGGCCGCGGACCTCCTGCCGGGCGAGCAGGTGCACGTGGTGAACCTGAACAACGGCAGCCGCATCGAGACCTACTGTGTGGAGGGACCGGCCGGGTCCGGGACCGTCTGCATGAACGGCGCCGCCGCGCGGTGGGCGCAGGTCGGAGACCAGGTGATCATCATCTCCTACGCCCTGCTGGAGGACGAGCAGGCCCGCGGGGTCCGGCCGAAGGTGGTGTTTGTCGACCGCTCGAATAGGATTCGGGAATCGGCTGCTGTCCATTAGGTGGTTAAAATCGGGCTCATTGGGTGCGGCAACATCGGCTCCCGTCTGGCCCGGCAGGTCCAAAAAGAGTTTAGGGGGAGAGCCCGCTTGATCGGAGTGCACGATGCCCGACCTTCAGAAGCCCGCCGGCTTTCAAAGTCTCTTCGCCCATGCGTCCCTGTTTTGCCCCTTCAAACATTGGTCCGCCGCTGTGATCTCATGGTGGAAGCCGCTTCGGGAAAAGCGGCCGCCGACCTCCTGCCCATCCTGGCCCGGCACCGCCGGCCCGCGCTGATCCTCTCCACCGGAGGGCTCTTGAGCCGGCCGGGAGACCTGCGCGCGCTGGCGCGGAAGGGGATCCCTCTCTATTTGCCCAGCGGGGCGCTGGCGGGCTTGGACGGGATCAAGGCGGCCGCGGCCGGTCGCCTGCGCTCCGTGACGCTCACCACCCGGAAACCGCCGCGGGCCCTGGCAGGAGCGCCGGGAATCGCCCGCAGGAAGATCCGGCTGGAGAAGCTCCGGAAACCCACAATCGTTTTCCAGGGATCCGCCCGGCAAGCCGCGAGAGAATTCCCGCAAAACATCAATGTGGCCGCCACGCTGGCGCTGGCCGGCATCGGCCCGGCCCGCACCCGCGTGAAGATCATCGCGGACCCGTTGATCCGCACGAACATCCATGAGGTGGAGGCGGTGGGGGATTTCGGCCGGCTGACGGCCCGGACGGAGAACCTCCCATCGCCGGCGAACCCGAAAACCAGCCTGCTCGCGGTACGGTCGGCGGCGGCCACGCTCCGGCAGATCCTCGAACCCTTGAAGGTCGGCACGTAGTTTCACGTAGTTCGCTGTTCACTCTTTAAAAGAAAGGGGGTGATACAAGGAATGTCAGAGAAGGTCACTAAGGCAGGAATCAAGCGGGAGAAGGGCTATCTCTACTACCTCGACAAGCAGGGTGACGTCTCGAGGGCCAAGATGGCTCGCGGCGGCAAGAAGGGCGGCGCGCCCACGAAAGTGAAGAAGGTCGGCGTGAAGCGCAAGCCCGGTTACCTGTATTTCATCGACAAGCAGGGAGATGTTTCCGCAGCCAAGATGGCCCGGGCCGGCAAGAGGCGCTAAAAACCGGTTCAGGTCCAGTGCTTTAAAGTAATCCAGGCACCCCGCCGTGTCGTGGAACTCCACCGGCGGGGTGCACTCCTTTAATGAAACCATCACCCATCGTCATCCGCGGGGCCCGGGAACACAATCTCAAGGGGGTGAACCTTACTCTCCCCCGCAACGCCCTCATCGTCTTCACGGGGCTGTCCGGCTCGGGGAAATCGTCGCTCGCGTTCGACACGCTCTATGCCGAAGGCCAGCGCCGGTACGTGGAGAGCTTATCCGCCTACGCCCGGCAGTTCCTGGAACAGCTGCAAAAACCGAACGTGGAGCAGATCGAGGGGCTCTCGCCGGCCATCGCGATCGAGCAGAGGACCGCCGGCGGGAACCCCCGCTCCATCGTCGCCACGCAAACGGAAGTGTACGATTACCTTCGCCTGCTGTTTGCCCGGGTCGGCACGCCGACCTGTTTCCGCTGCGGCCGGCTGATCCAGAGGCAGTCGGCGCAGGAGATCGTGGGCCACGTGCTGAAAAACTGCGCCGGGCAAGCCGTGGTGATCCTGGCCCCGCTGGTGCAGGGCCGGAAAGGGGAATACCTGGAGCTCCTGCGCCAGGTCCAGAAGCAGGGGTTCGTCCGGGTCCGGGTGGACGGGACCCTGCGGGAGCTGGCCTCGCCAATTCCGCTCGACAAGAAGAAAACGCACACGATCGAAGTCGTGGTGGACCGGCTCCAGCCGGAGCCGAAGTCCCGCCAACGCCTCACCGAATCGATCGAAACCGCGCTGAAAGCCGGCAAGGGAACCGTGGTGGTGCTGGCCGGCTCGAAGGAGATGCTCTTCAGCGAGAAGTACGGCTGTCCCTCCTGCGGCATCAGTTTGCCTGAGCTGGAACCCCGCCTCTTCTCCTTCAACAGCCCGTACGGGGCTTGCCCTTCCTGCCACGGTTTGGGCACCAAGCCGGAGGTGGACAAGGACCTGGTGGTCCCGGACCCCTCCAAATCGATTGCCGAAGGGGCGCTGGAACCGTGGCGGCGCGGAGGCCGGGGATACCTGCTGTACCACCGGGCGCTGATCCGGGAGTTCGCGGAACAGGTGGGGATCCACTTGTCCACGCCGTTCAAGAAACTACCGGAAGGGATCCGGAAGAAGATCCTGTACGGCTCTCCGCAGGTGGAGGTCTGGGGCCGCCCGTTTGAAGGGGTCATCCCCAACCTGGAGCGGCTGTTCCGGGAAAGCGACTCCGATTTCGTGAAGGAGGAGGCGGCCCGATTCATGTCGGTCCAGCCGTGCCCGACCTGCAGGGGATCCCGGCTGAAGCCAGAGGCGCTCTCCGTGAAGGTGAACGGCCGTTCCATCGTCGAGATGATCCGGCTGACCGTCGGTGAAGGGCTGGATCTCTTTAACGCCCTCCAACTCCCGGAAAAAGAACTGCGGATCGCCGCCCAGATCCTCAAGGAGATCCGGGCGCGGCTGCAGTTCATGGTGAACGTTGGGCTGGACTACCTGAGCATGGACCGGGCCAGCAGTACCCTCTCCGGCGGAGAAGCGCAGAGGATCCGGCTGGCCACGCAGATCGGCGCGGGGTTGGTGGGGGTGCTCTACGTGCTGGATGAGCCCTCGATCGGCCTGCATCAGCGGGACACGCGGCGCCTGCTCGACACGCTGAAGGAACTGCGGGATCTCGGCAACACCGTGATCGTCGTGGAGCACGATGAGGGGACGATCCGGGCGGCCGATTTCATCGTGGACCTGGGCCCCGGCGCCGGCAAGCACGGCGGGGAAGTGGTAGCCGCCGGGACGCCGGAGGAAATCCTCCAATCGCCCCGCTCCCTGACGGCCCAATACCTAAGAGGGGACCTCTCCATCCCGGTGCCGGCGAAGCGCCGGCCCACCCGGGCCCGGCCCGCTCTGGAGATCACCGGCGCGCGGGAACATAACCTGAAAGGCGTGGACGTCCGCATCCCGCTGGGGGCGTTCGTCTGCGTCACCGGGGTCTCCGGCTCCGGGAAATCGACGCTGGTGGACGACATCCTCTACCGGGCGCTGGCCCGCAAGCTGTACCGCTCCCGCCAGAAACCGGGCGCGCACGACAAGATCACCGGCATCGAGCAGATCGACAAGGTGATCGTGATCGACCAAGCCCCGATCGGGCGCACACCCCGTTCCAACCCGGCCACTTACACCGGCGTCTTCTCCGAAATCCGCGACCTCTTCACAAAGACCCCCGAATCCAAAGCGCGCGGCTACAAACCGGGCCGCTTCAGCTTCAACGTGAAGGGAGGGCGGTGCGAGGCCTGCGAAGGGGAAGGGGTGATCAAGGTGGAGATGCATTTCCTGCCGGCCGTTTATGTGGTCTGCGAGGTGTGCAAGGGCAGCCGGTTCAATGACGCGACGCTGGAGGTCCTCTACAAAGGGCGCTCGATCTCCGATGTCCTGAAGATGAGCGTCGAGGAGGCGCTCGGGCTGTTCGAGGCGATCCCCAAGATCCGCTCCCGCCTTCAGACGCTGGTGGAGGTGGGGTTGGGCTACATCGAGGTCGGCCAGCCGGCGACCACCCTTTCGGGAGGGGAAGCGCAAAGGGTCAAGCTGGCCACCGAACTGTCCCACCTGGCCACCGGAAAAACACTCTACATCTTGGACGAGCCGACCACCGGCCTCCACCTGGCGGACGTGGACAAACTGCTGAAGGTGCTCCACGCGCTGGTGGACCAGGGCAATTCGGTGCTGGTGATCGAGCACCAGATGGATGTCATCAAAACGGCCGACTACCTTATCGACCTGGGACCCGAGGGAGGGGTCCGCGGAGGCGAACTGGTCGCCTGCGGCACGCCCGAAGAGGTGGTCCGGGCCGAGCGTTCTTATACAGGAAGGTTCTTGAAAGCCCACCTGGAAAAGAGGTAGGATACACCCATGATCACGGAGATTGGAATCGTCGCCGGAGAGATCTGGCATTACCTGGACAAGCATGGGGAAGTCCTGTTCTCCAAACTGCAGACCGGCATCAAACAGCCCCGGGACCTCACACTCATGAGCGTCGGCTGGCTTGCCCGGGAAGGCCACGTGGTGGTCCGGGTGGAAGGAGCCGATTACCGTGTCAGCCTGCGTAAAAACTAAGCGTTGAAACGCCGACCGCGCGGCTCCCTCCGCTCAGCCGGCCCCTTCCATATCGTTTTCGTCACCTCTCCGCGCAAAGAGGCGAAGCGCCTTGCCCAGGGGGTCCTCTCCGAAAAACTCGCCGCTTGCGTCAATGTGGTTCCGGGGATCCGCTCCTGGTACTGGTGGAAAGGGAAGGTCGCATCCGATCCGGAAGTACTGCTGATCCTCAAGACCGTCTCGGCCAAGCTCCGCCTCCTGCATCGCTGGATCCTGAAAAACCATCCCTATGAAATCCCGGAGTTCCTTGCGTTTTCAGTGAACCAAGGAGACTCGGCTTATCTGCGATGGCTCCAGACCAGTTTAGGGCGAAGTTGACACAAACGGCCCGAAACGATACCATGGAAGCTCTTATGGCCAAAGCACTTCCAAATCGGATTCGGATGGGGAGCTGAGCGATGGCCAACTCACTCGCCATCTATATCGGAACGGACAACATCGATGTCCTCTCCCTTTCCGGGTCATTCCAACATCCCCAGCTGACCAGCTTCGCCCGCGTCAAACTGCCGGAGAAAAGCTCCTGGAGGGACCAGGTGCGGGTGGAAGGGGTTCCCGGCGAAACGCCGGTCCCTCCGCTCTCGGCCCCGCAGGCCCCCGCGGCCGAGGGGGCCGACCAGGAATCGATCAACCGCTCGGTCCAGTCGATGCTGTCCAAGCTGGGCGTTTCCCCGATGGCTCCGATCTACGGCTCGGTCGCCTCGGAGTCGGTCGTCATCCGCTGTTTCCAGATGCCGACCATCCCGTCGCACGAACGGAAGATGGCGATCGCGTTCGAAGCCAAGAAGTACCTTCCGTTCAAGCTGGAGGAGCTGGTCACCGATTACCAGGTGGTGATCCGCCGTTCCGACCCCACGCTGATGCGCGTGATGTTCTTCGGCATCAAGAAGAGCTCGGTCGCCATTTACAGTTCCTTATTCCAGTCCTGCCGGCTTCTGCCCTATTGCCTGGAGCCGGCTCCGATCAGCTTGATGCGGCTGGTGCGCCAGAACGGCCAGCTGGCGGGAGGCCAAGTGGTGGCCCTGCTCTCGATCGAGCATGACGCCGCCACGATCAGCATCGCGCGCGACGACCTGCTCTACCTGAGCAGGAACGTGACGATCCTTCCCACCTCCGAAAATGCCAACGAGGCCTCCCCGGAACTGCTGGAGGCCCTATTGAACGAGACGCGCGTCTCCATCGATTACTATCGCCGGCGATTCCTGGGAGAACCGGCCGTCGGCAAGATCATCGTGTTCGGCGCCGGAGACAACACCAAAAAGATCCAGGAGCTCTTCGGCAGTTTGGAGCTTCCGGTGGAGTTGGGGGATCCTTTCCGGAAGATCGCCGGGACGAAAACCGCGCCCTCCGGGATCAGCATCGCGGCCGGCCTGGCATTGCGGGGGCTCGACAACCGGACGGGAGGGATCAACCTCATTCCGCCCGACCAGCGCAAGGCATCGCACGGCCTGCTCAAGCCGCTCCTCCTGCAGGCCGTCGCGGCCGCGGCGATCCTGGGCATGTGGTTCAGCTTGTCGATGTCGGACCTTCATGGACTGGAACGGAAGCTGGCCGCGCTCCGGTCCCAGCAGGTCAAGATTCAGAATGTCCAAGCGGGTGCCGGGCTCAACGAACTGCGGGAACTGCGCAGTCAGGGCGCCCGCGAGAAAAGCAGTCTGAACGCGCTGGCCGACCCGAAGGGTCGTCCCTCCGGCCTGCTCACGGAGCTGGCCCGTACTCTGCCGGAAGAAGGTTGGGTCCAGTACTTTCTTTTAAGGAACTGGGTCGAGGTGGATCCCCAAAAGTCGTCCCTCCCGGCCCGCAAGACGATCCTCCGCATCATCGGGAGCGCGTACGCGAACAGCCGGGAGGTTGAGCTGGCTAAGATCAACCAATTCCTGTCCATCCTGCAGGAAAACCCGGTCTTGAAGTCGGCCTTCTCGAAATTCTCCCTGGACTCGGTGCAGAGGAATTTCTTTGAGAACGAGGAGGTGACGGAATTCCGGCTGACCTGCGCCTCCCGTCCGGAGGACATGAAGATCTTCCTCTCCGATTCCCAGTCCCGGGGCGGCACCCGGAGAGGAGGCCGGCCATGAGCCCTGTGGGTCCGCCTAAAAGCGCCGCTTCGGCATCGATCCTGTCGCAGATCAGCGATGTGAGATCGCAGATCACGCAAAGCCAGCGGCTCCTGCTGGTGACGCTCGGTATGGGGCTGGCCACGCTGGGCATCGGCATCGCGATGATCCAGATGCCCTGGCAAGAGCGCCGCCAACAGTTGACTTCCCATTATAGTGAAGAGAAAGAGCGCGCCGAGCTCTTGTTGGCCATCCAGCGGCAAAAGACCGAGACCCAGGACATGGAAAGCAAGTTCCTTCTGGAGGGAGGCGCCACCGCCTTGTCCAGCCAGGTCTCCCAGATCGCGGCGCTGTCCGGGCTTCAGATCGAATCCGTGACTCCTCAGCCGGAAGTGCCGATCGATCCGTACGTCCGGCTCCAAATCGAGATCACGGCAACAGCCAACCAGACCAACACACTGCGCTTCCTGAAGTCGATTGAAGAACACAAACCCCTGCTTTGGGTGGAACAAATGGATATGGGAGAGCCGCCCGCGGAGACCTCCCTCTCTCTCACGGCGCAGGATGAGAAAACTCCCTTCCAGATGCGCGAACAGCAGAAGATCCGGCTCCTGATCGGAGCCGTGTCGCGGCCGAAGGGCCCGGAATGACAAAAACACAGATCCAGCAATTAGTCGTGGCGCTTCTGCTGGCCCTTTTTGTCGGCTTCTTCCTGATCAGCAGGAAGCCCGAAGAACCGGCCCAGATGCTCCCTTCCTCTCCCGAGGCGGCAGCTCCCGCAGAAGCGCGGGTGAGGGCAACGGAGCCGGCCCCGGCGGCCGGCCCGGCCGCCCCCGAGAACCTGAGCCCACCCCGGGATATCTTCCTGCCGCCTTCGCTTCTGCTCCAACGGCTCCAACAAAAAGACCAGGAGGCACAGCAAACAGCATCGCAAGAGGCCTCTTCCGCGGCGGGGCTGTCGTCCCTGCAAACCGGAGATACCGAGATCAAGCTCCAGGGCATTTTCTGGGGAGTCGCCAAACCCCAGGCCATCATCAACCGCAAGATCCTATCGGTGGGCGACCGGATTGAAGGCGCGGAGGTGGAAGCCATATCGAAAGAGAGCGTGACCCTGTCTTTGAACGGCCAAAAGATCGAGCTGAAACCAGCGGAGTTCCGCTCCGACAGCACGAAGGAGGATCCGGCACAAAAATGGTCCCGCGACCGCAATCCGAGGTAAGATGTCTCCAAACAAGGAGGACTTCTCGTTGAGCCGACGCTTCCTTTATTGCATTGCAGCCGCTTTCATCCTTCTGCTGGCCAAACCCTGCCAGCCCGCGGCGGAGGGCGCCGCCGCACAGCCGCAGGTGCAGGAAAAATCCTCGACGATCTCCATGGATGTCACCGAGGCCTATCTTGAGGACGTGCTGAAACTGCTCTCCAAGCAGGCCGGCATGAATTTCGTGGCTTCCGAGAAGGTCCGTGAGAAGAAGATCACGCTGTACTTCAACGAGGTCCCGATCTCGGATGCCTTAAACACGATCCTCAAGGCCAACGGCCTCTCGATCACCAGCCATGAGGGGAAAAACCTCTTCGTGGTCACCGAATCCGGCGCGCCGGAAATCCCGACGATCACCCGCGTCTACCAGCTCAAATATGCCCGGGTCGTCCCGACTGCGGGAGAAGTCACCAAAACCTTCGGTCTGACCGGCTCACTGATTAGCCAGGTCATTCCCTCCTCTTCGGGGACTTCCTCTTCCAGTACCGGAACCAGCTCAGGGAGCAGCACCACCGGTGGAACCGGCAGCATCGGGGCAGGGGAGCAGACGGGTGGGTTGCTGCCGGCCGTCAAATCCCTGCTGACGGAGCACGGCTCCGTGGTGACCGACCCCCGGACCAACTCACTGATCGTGACGGATGTGCCGGACCGGATCCGGGTGGTCGACGAAATCATCGCTAAGCTGGACGTCAAGCCCAGACAGATCTACATCGAAGCGGAGGTGCTGGAGGTCGGGCTGGAAACCCTGAGGCGCCTGGGGATCGAGTACGGCAGTTCGACGGGGCAGGTGGCCACCTTCGTCGGACCGGCCCGCACCACTCACTTCCCGTTCGCTGAGGGCCTGCTGGACACCGCGACCCGGACCAAGACGCTGGGGACCTTCTCGTTGGCGGACGTCAGCGCGGTGCTGAAATTGCTCGCCACGGAAAAGGACGTGAAATTCCTGGCCCGGCCCCGCCTTTTGACGCTCTCCAACGAAGTCGCCGAGATCCGGATCATCACGGAGGCGGTCACCGGGACCACCAGTTCCTCGCAGACCCAGACCGGGACCATCACGACGGAACCGGAGAGAACCACGGTGGGCACGGTCCTCCGGGTCACGCCGCTGGTGAACGATGACCATCATGTCACGATGATCATCGAGCCGGAGGTTTCCCGTGTGAGCACCTCCACCTTCAATTCCAGCTTCCAGGATCCCAGCCGGCGGATCGCCCGGACCTCCGTGATGGTCCCGAACGGCGGGACCGCGATGATCGCGGGGCTCATCGCCAGCGAGAATTCCGACAACGCGCGCAGGATCCCCGGGATCGGGGATATCCCTCTGATTGGCCTGCCGTTCAAGCGGACCGAAACCGCAAAGATCAACACGGAAATCCTGCTGTTCGTCACACCGCACATCCTCGAGGATGACAGCACCGGACTGCCTTCCAAGTTCGCCAAGCCTAGAGAACAGACCCCCTTATCCACCAAAGAGGAGCAGGTCCTTCAGGGAAAACGGAAGCGAATCCTGAAAGAGCGCAGTATCGTCGACACAGTGGACAACGTCGTCTGGTAAGATGGCCGTCCGAACGCACCTCCGGCTGGGAGACATCCTGGTCAAGGAAGGGTTGCTGAGCGACGATCAGCTCAAGGAGGCCATCCATCTCCAAAAAACATCCGGAAAACGCCTAGGAGAAGCGCTCGTCTCCCTCAAGGTGGTCACCGAGGAACAGCTGGCGGACGTCCTGGGCCGGCAGATGGGCATCCCCTACCGAAAGTTTGAGAAAGGGGAGTTGAAGCAGGACGACGATCCGGCGACACGGAACAGCCTCTCCCTCGAGGTCATCCGGAAAGAACTGGTCCTCCCACTGGCCAAAAACAAGAGCGGGCTCACGGTGGCCATGGTCGACCCGCTCGACCTCATCTTAATCGACAACCTCAAGAGGATGACCGGCGGTCCGATCAACCCCGTGATCACCACCCGCTCGGAAATCGCCTCCGCCATCGAAGAGACGTACGGAAAGCTGGACTTGCTCAAGCAGGCGGTCGCCGGCAGTTACGATGAAAAACAGGGAGAGGGCGGCGCCTCCACCGTCCAAACGGTGGAAGAGCTGTCGGAGTCCTCCCAGCAATCGACGGAAGACCTCTCCACTCAGGCGGGGCAGGCGCAGGTCGTCCGCCTCGTGGACCTGTTCCTGATGGAAGCCGTGAAATCCCGCGCCAGCGACATCCACATTGAGCCGTACGGCAGCCGCATCTCGATCCGCCTCCGCGTCGACGGCGTCCTGCAGGTGGTGGACCCGCCGGCCGTCCACCTGATGCCGGCCATCATCTCCCGGATCAAGATCCTCTCCCACATGGACATCTCCGAGAAGCGGCTCCCGCAGGACGGCGGCTTCACGATCAAGATGGGAGAGAAAACGGTGGACTTGCGCGTCTCCACGATCCCGGTCATCTACGGCGAGAAGGTGGTCATCCGGCTCCTCGACAAGAGCAACCTGGTAACCGACCTGAAGATGCTGGGCCTGGAAGGGAGAACCCTGGAGGATTACCAGCGCGGCATCACCGCCCCTTACGGCCTCATCTTCATCACGGGGCCCACCGGGAGCGGGAAATCCACCACCCTTTACACAACACTGGCCAAGCTGAAGAGCCCCGGCAAGAACCTCATCACGATTGAGGACCCGGTGGAGTACAAGATGGACGGGATCAACCAGGTGCAGGCCAAGCCCCAGATCGGCTTGACCTTCGCGGCCGGATTGCGCGCCTTTCTGCGGCAGGACCCGGACATCATCATGCTGGGGGAGGTCCGGGACCTCGAAACCGCCGAGATCTGCGTGCGGGCCGCCCTCACGGGCCACTTGGTCCTCTCGACCCTGCACACCAACGATTCCTCCTCAGCCATCACGCGGCTGACCGACTTAGGGATTGAGCCGGCCCTGCTGTCTCCCTCGCTGGTGATGGTGATCGCCCAGCGTCTGGTCCGCCGGCTCTGCGCCGAGTGCAGGGAACCCTATGAGCCGCCGGAGCCCATCCAGCAGAAGGCAAAACTTCCAAAGGGGCAATATTTCCGCGCCAAGGGGTGCCCCGCCTGCCGCAACACCGGCTACAAGGGGCGCAACGCCATCTACGAGGTCCTCATCGTGAACGATGAGGTGCGGGAGGCCATTATCCGGAAGGCTTCCGCGCAGGAGATCAAGCAGGCCGCCCAGAAGAACGGTATGAGGACGCTGTTCGAGAGCGGCGTGGACAAAGCGTCCGCGGGGATCACGACGCTGGAAGAGGCGTTCAGCGTCACCGTGGGCGAGATCTAGAGCCATGGCCCAATTCGCCTACCAGGCGCGCAGCCGAAGCGGAAAGCTGGAGAAAGGGACCATCGAGGCCCCCACCTCGGACGAGGCCATCTCAATCCTGCAAACCCGGGATTTGCTGGTGGTCACGATCCACGAACAGCAGGGGGCCGCGCCCACGCTGTCGATGCGGAGCAAGCGGTTCCACCGCGGCGTCACCACCTCCGATCTGCTGATCTTCGCGCGATCGCTCTCCGCGATGACGGAAGCGGGCCTGCCCCTCCTGCGGGCCATGGAAACCACTCAGAGCCAGCTTCGCTCCCAGAAGCTGAACTCCGCGCTCCTGACCATGGTCCAAGACATCCGGGGCGGCTCTACGTTCCGGGACGCCATGGCCAAGCACACGACCATCTTTTCCCCCTTCTGGATCAGTCTCGTGGAAACCGGGGAGGCCTCCGGCCAGCTGACCAAGGCGCTGGAGCAGATCGCGATCCACCTGGAAAAATCCGGGGCGATCCAGCGGAAGGTGGTTTCCGCGCTGATGTATCCCGCCGTGCTGTTCTTTGTCTCCATCGTGGCCATCTTCATCTTCACGCTGAAAATCATCCCGACCTTTGCTTCGATGTTCGCCAGCTTCGGGGCCGACCTGCCCCTGCTCACTCAGATGGTGATCCATCTCTCCAACGTCCTGCGCCGCTATTTCGTCCTGATCATCGCGGCCACCGTCGGGGGAGGTTTTCTGCTCTCCAACTACCTCCGGACCAAGCAGGGCAGGTGGCAGTTCGACAAACTCCGGCTCCAGGTGCCCCTCTTCGGGCCGGTCTTCCAAGGGGTCGCGGCCGAACAGTTCGCCTCCAACCTGGGGACCCTGCTCAAAGCGGGCGTTCCGATCCTGCACGCGCTCGACATTGTGATCACCACCTGTGAAAACAAGGTGATCGCGGCACTGATCGAAAACATGAAAGCCGGGGTGCGGGAAGGCCGCCCGCTGGCGGAACCCCTGGGGCAGACCGATCTCTTCCCGCCCATGGTGGCCCAAATGCTGGCCGTGGGGGAGCAGACTGGGAAACTGCCGGACATGCTGGGTGAGATCAGCCACTATTACGAGGAGCAGGTCACGACAGCCGTCGAACGGATGACCACCCTGCTGGAACCGATCATGCTGGTCGGCATGGGCCTGGTGATCGGCACGCTGGTCATCTCGATGTATCTGCCGATCTTCCAGCTGACGTCGGTAGTGAAGGGGTAAGTACCATTTGCACAAATTGCCTGGAAGAAACAACCCGGCTGAGGGTTTATTCAGGTGTGGAGGAAACGATGCCGAAACGGGATCGGAAGTCGGGTTTCACGCTGCTTGAGCTGCTCATCGTGGTGATCATCGTGAGCATCCTGGCGGCCGTCGCTTTGCCCCGCTTTACCAAGATGACCAAGCGGGCCCGCTCCAGTGAGGCGGCCAACGCCATCGGAACCGTCCTCACCGGCGAGGCGCTTTACTACCAGGAAAACGACAAGTTCGGCAATAAGGCGGACCTCCTCGTGGACCTCAACGAGGTGAATTTCACCTACACCGTCACACCCAACGCCAGCAAGGAAGCGACGGCGACCGGCACAGGGGTTGCCGCGACGCCCACCGCCGGGATCACGGTGACCGGGACCATCGACAACGCATTCAATCGCAGGATTGAAACGAATGGAATCTAACCAGGAGGAAATGATGCCAAAACAGGACCGGAAGTCGGGTTTCACACTGCTTGAGCTGCTCATTGTGGTGATCATCGTGAGCATCCTGGCGGCCGTCGCTTTGCCCCGCTTTACCAAGATGACCAAGCGGGCCCGCTCCAGCGAGGCGGCCAACGCCATCGGAACCGTCCTCACCGCGGAGTCACTCTACTACCAGGAAAACGACAAGTTCGGCAACAAGGCCGATCTCCTCGTGGACCTCAACGAGGTGAATTTCACCTACACCGTCACACCGAACGGCAGCGCGAATGCCTCTGCCACGGGCACAGGCGCCGCGGGCACGTCCACAGCCGGCATCTCGGTGACCGGAACGATCGACAGCGCCGGCAGCCGGACTATTGCAACCAGCGGGATCTGAACGCACTGATCCAACGGCGGGGCCTCCGGGCCCCGCCGTTTCTCCGGCTTGGCTCCCAAACCTCATAGGAGAGCGATGAGAACACCCCGGTCCGGCTTCTCTCTGTTGGAGTTAATGATCGGCATGATCATCGTCACGATCCTCGCCAGCATTGCCATCCCGAGTTTTTCCAAAGCCATCGAGAAAACCAAGGTCAAAGACGCCCAAACCACGCTGGCGGCCCTCTACAGCTCCGAAAAAATCTACCGGCTGGACCAGACCTCCTACGGCACGTTGACCAACCTGGTCTCGAACAACTACATCTCGGATCCGGACCCCTCCAACAACAACACGAACTGGGATTTCTCGGCAACGGTCGGTGGGGCAGGCAGCACGTTCACGGCCACCGCCACGCGGACCGGCGGCGCTTACAACGGGAAAACCGTCACCGCGGACGAAACCTTCACCGGGACAAACTACGGCGGAAACCATCCTCTCAAGAACTGACCCCTCCCGGCCGTGACGATCGATGACCTGCTGAAAACCGCCGTCCAAAAGCGGGCCTCGGATCTCCATCTGACGGTGGGGATGCCCCCCCAGCTGAGGATCGACGGGGTGCTGGTCCCCATCCCCCACCCGCCGCTGGATGAGGAGATGAGCCGGGCGTTGGCCTACCAGATGCTCCCGCCGGACCAAATCGCCCGGTTTGAAAAAACCAAGGAACTCGACACCTCTTACAGCATCAAGGGCCTCTGCCGGTTCCGGGTCAACCTGTTCTACCAGAGGAGCTCGATCGCGGCGGCGATCCGGATGATCCCGTTTGAAATTCCCTCCCTGAAGGATCTCGCTCTGCCGCCCATTCTGGAGGAGTATGCCAACCGCCCGAACGGCCTCATCGTCGTGAGCGGCCCCACCGGATGCGGCAAGTCCACCACGCTGGCGGCCATGGTCGAGAACATCAACAGCCACCGCAACTGCCACATCATCTCGGTGGAGGATCCCATCGAGTACCTGCACCGGCACAAGAAAGCGACGATCAACCAGCGGGAGCTGGGGGTGGACACGAATTCCTTCGCGGAAGCCCTCAAACATATCGTGCGGGAGGACCCGGACGTGATCATGATTGGCGAGATGCGGGACCAGGAAACGATGGCCGCCGCGCTGACGCTGGCGGAAACGGGCCACCTGATCCTGACCACCCTCCACACCTCGGACGCCGTCCATGCCATCCAAAGGATCGTGGACGTCTTCCCGCCCTACCACCAGGACCAAATCCGGCTCCAGCTGTCGCTGGTGCTGGTGGGAATCGTGGTCCAACAGCTGGTGCCCAAAGCCAGCGGGGAGGGCAGGGTCGCCGCCTGCGAAATTATGTCCGGGACGCCTTCCATCGGGAACCTGATCCGGGAAAACCAGCTTCAGCAGATCCGGTCCGCGCTTCAGACCGGCCGGAAATCGGGGATGCGCACGATGAACCACTCCTTCGCGGAGCTGTTCGAGAATGGGTTGGTGACCTGGGAAGAGATCTCCCGGCGTTCAACAGACCCGGAAGAACTTACCCACCTGGTCAAATCCGGCCGGAAGTAGCAGCTACAGGAATTTATGGTAGGAGATTTTATGGAGCTGAGGGGGATCGAACCCCTGGCCTCTACAGTGCGATTGTAGCGCTCTCCCAGCTGAGCTACAGCCCCATAAAAAGCGGGATCTATTTTACCACGGCTGTAAAAACCGGCAGCTCCGAAGCGGGCCGGTAGGCCCTCTTGGCCCGGTGCAGGGAAGGCAAGCCCGCATCCCCCATCGCGTTGATCTGCCGGCAGCCCATCTTCTCGGCTTTCAAACAAATCTCTCTGAACAGAGTCGGCGCCAGGCCGGCGGGAGATCTCTCTGCGATCTCGGCGAAAACGCAGAATGTATCGGAAGAAACCGCCCCGCCGAATGTATAGGCCCGGACGGTCCCTTCCGATTCCAAAACCCTCCCCACCAGCCCGAAGCGGTCCCGGTCCACCATGATCCTGCGGTGGAAAAATAGACTGTCCCGCAGAAGTTTCCGCTCCATATCGCCGGAAGCTTTCCGTTGGCGATGGATCGCCCATCGCGTGTAGAGCTGTAAAGAGGGCACCACATCTTTCTCCTCAAACGGGCGGACCCGGAAGGGGACCGCTTTCGCGCACCGGTTGATCGCCCATCGCTGGGAACGGTACCCCTCCCCCTGCAGGCGGGCCAGGACCGGAGCGGAGTACAGGTATTCCGCTTCTCCTTCGCTGACTGAGAACCCCATCCGCTCAAACAAGGGAACGTCCGACGGCTCGATCCCCTCGATTCGGGAGACGCCTCCGCCTTGATTGATCTCCTTGAGGATCTCCCAGGAGGATTGAACCTGGTCTTCGCGTAATCCAGCGCCAAGCGGCGGGACCGGCATGAACCATCCTCCCGCCTGCTCCGCGAAGAGGGACATTCCCTCTTCCTGAGGCGCCCACCAGAGCCGGATCAGGTCGCTCCATCCCAGCAGGGAGGCCGCTGTGTAGTGGGACGCGGTGTGGACACGGGCCTCCAGAGCCCGGCGCAGGAGCGGTAAATCCTCCGGCTGGACCGGCCGCAGTGCCGGATGGGGCGGGACCGCCGAAGGACCGGGTTGAATCCAAGAGGTGGCCCGCGGAAGCGCGGCCACCCAAAGATATTCCGGCCAGGACGGGCCAACCACCTTGGGATTTTTCCGCAGGTACTCCATCCCGGTCTCGGTATCCAAATAGGCCGCCAGCCGGTCCGCGTAGGCCGAGAGCTTCGGGTCCTCCTGCCGGCTCTCGATGAAAGGACACTTCGTGTCCATGGCGAGCAGGACTTCGGTCCCGCCGGGATTATGCGCCAGCACGAACGGATAGAGTCGGCAATCCAATGGTTTGACCGCATGGATACTGCATCGGTTGGTCTCCGGCTCAAAAGCCGGACAACGGTACCCGGCTCCCCCGCAGGAAACCAACCGGGGAGAGAGGGAAGGGGATCCTTCTTCCGGCTTGAACCAGCCGGCCGCTTCCGGAGAGCTTTCCTTGGCCCATGCCGCCTCCAACGGAGCCCAGAAGGGGGTCTGCACTTTCTCCGTATCTGGGAACCGGCAACAAATGCGGCATTCGAAGCACCAGCTTTCCGGGACAATTTGAGGCAGACCTAAAACAAAGCGGCGGAGATCTTCTGGATTAACCTGGGTAGCCACGGAGTTTACACCTCGCTTAATTCGTGTTATAGTTTAACACATGAAAGTACCTCGATCGCTCCGAGCCAAGCGCCGCCGCAAGCGGATGTCCGGAAAACCGCACCGGAAGAAGTAGCCCCGATGCCTTTCGGTGGATCCGATCGGCGCATGCGCGCCCGCTACAAGGTCCAAGTTCCCTTTGTGCTCAAAAGCAACGGGCATGAAGTGCGGGGGATCACCCGCAACATCAGTCTGCTTGGGATCTCCGCTCATTCCGATTCGTCCGTATCACAAGTCCAATCAGTTCAATGTGTTCTGACATTGCCCAGCTTCTCTCAGCCGCTCATTGCCAAAGGAACGGTGATCCGCTGTGAACCCCTTTCTGAGGCCCTCCCAGAGGGTTCGCACGAAATCGGCGTCTTCTTCAAAGAGTTTGAGGGGAGCGGCGAAACGGATCTCTCTAAATTCCTCAGCCAAGTCCTTCAAGAAGAGCAGAGCGCAATCCAGGCGGGATACCGGGCGCTGAAACAGCGGGTGGCCGCCCGGAAGAAGAAGAAAAAAATGGAAGCGCTGAAAAGAAAAAAGCGGACGTTGAAGCGCCTCAAGCGCCGGAAAGATCGTTTGTCCAAGAAGAAACGCTCCAGAAAGCGTTAGTCCCAGGACCACTCGCCGTATGACCCGGCGCTATTCCCTCCAACCGACACCCGGGAAAATCCTCCCGATCGCCTACGAAAAGGAGCTCAACCCGGAACAGCTCCGGGTGGTCACCTCCGGCGGCGGCCCCACCTTGGTCCTGGCAGGCCCTGGAAGCGGAAAAACCAGGACGCTCACCTACCGCGTCGCTTATCTGCTGGAGAAAGGGGTCGATCCTCACCGCATCCTTCTGGTGACCTTCACCGTGAAAGCGGCGCGGCAGATGCTGGACCGTGTGGAAAAGATCATCGGGAAACGGCCGGAAGGACTTTGGGGAGGAACCTTCCACCACATCGGGAACGTGCTCCTGCGCCAGCATGCCGACCGGATCGGCCGAACACCGGCCTTCGGCATCCTGGACGCGGAGGACTCCAAGGACCTGATCACCGCCTGCATCGCGGACTTGAAGGTGCCGCTCACGAAAACCCGGATGCCTCAGGCCAACGTGCTGGAAACCCTGTTCGGGCTCTCCGCCAACATGCTGCGTCCGCTGGAAGAGCTCACCGATTCGCTCTATCCCCAATTCCGAGACCAGATCCCGTTCATCCGGCAGGTTTCCGATTCCTACCGGAAGCGGAAAGAGCAGGGCAACCTCCTGGATTACGATGATCTGCTCACGCTCTCTCTCGCACTGCTCAAAGAACACCCGGAGATCGGCAAGACCTACGCGGAGCAATTCCAATACGTCCTGGTGGACGAGTACCAGGACACGAACCGGCTCCAGTTCGAGCTGATCCGGAAGATGGCCAGCCATCACCGGAATCTGCTGGTGGTGGGGGACGACGCGCAGTCCATTTACGCGTTTCGCGGAGCGGAGGTGGCTAACCTTTTGACGTTCCCCGAGATCTTCCCGGAAACATCCGTCTTCCGTCTCGAAACCAATTACCGGTCCACGCCGGAGATCCTCCAGCTGGCCAACGCTTCCATTCAGATGAACAGCCGCCAATTCCAGAAAGAGCTCAAGAGCGTTCAACCCTCGGGCCCCCTGCCGGCGGTGGTCCCTCTGGTCGACCTGAAACAGCAGGCCTCTTTCGTGGCACAGAGGGTCCTCGAACTTCGGGCCGAAGGGACCCCTCTGCAGGAGATCGGCGTATTGTTCCGGGCACGCTTTCAGGCGGCCGAATTGGAGCTGGAGCTCACCAAGAGGAACATCCCTTACGTGGTGCGGGGGGGGATCCGCTTCTTCGAACAGGCGCACATCAAGGACCTGCTCGCCCACCTGCGCATCCTGGCCAATCCTCGGGACGAACTGGCCTGGGAGCGGATCCTGCGCCTGCAGGAGGGGATCGGCCCGGCTTATGCCAGGCGCATCTGGGAGATCCTGAGCTCGGGACCGGACCCACTGGAGAACGCCCGCGGCGGCGCGGCGACAACCGACAAAGCACTGCCCGCCCGTGCCTCAGCCGCATGGGCGCGGTTGAGACGCACCCTGCAGGCCCTCTCCGGTCCGCAAAAAGCGGATGACCCTGCCGGCGCGCTGACGGTGGCAGTTCAGTCAGGGTACGAGGGCTACCTCGAAACCCATTTCGAGAATGCAAGGGACCGCAGGGAAGACCTGGAACAGCTGATTAACCTGGCCTCGAACTACGAATCCATCCTGAAATTCATACAGGATTTAACACTGAGGGAACCCTTCAAAGGAGAATCTGTCCAAGGATGGGAAAATCCAGACGAGTTCCTGGCCCTCTCCACCATCCACCAGGCGAAAGGATTGGAGTGGACGGCCGTGTTCCTCGTAGGGATGGCCGAGGGACAATTCCCTCACCCGAAGTCCTACCAGGATCCGTCCGAACTGGAGGAGGAACGGCGCCTCTTTTACGTGGCCATTACCCGGGCAAAGCAGGAGTTGTACCTCACGCACCCCCTCACCCGCTACAGCTACGACAAGGGGCAGGTCCTCATGCGGCCTTCACAGTTCATCCAGGAACTTCCCGAGGATTTATTCGAGCTGTGGCGGGTCGGAGAAGACCAGCCCTTTTCCGAAGAGCTGGGGCTACCTTCTTAACAACCGGTTGACCAGTTGGCGCAGAAGTCCCGACTTGCGGGCCCATTCCGCCGGGCTGGCGGCATGCCCTACTTTCCTCAGGCAATCCCCCTTTAAGGTGGTCTGCACCGACAGCGTACCCCTGCCGTGCCGGAAGACCGTTGTCGCACTCGCGGCGTCATCCGCTTCGACGATCAGCGGAGTATCGGCGTTCTTGGGATCCAACAAGACGGACAACGGACGGTCCCTCCACTCAGGAGTCAGCGCATAGGAAATCCCTCCCTCCGCGGGAGGGGTGGGGTCTCCGGGGCAGGTGATCGTGTTGATGTCGTTGTTGTAATACCTTCCGGGAAGGGGAGCCGCTTCCGCGATATCGACCCATCCCAATTGATCACCCAGGAAAGCGAGGAGGGTATACGGCCGCTTTCCTTCCAGCACGAAAGCATACGCCCGGCGCAGGTCGCCGTGCCTGAGGTCGCTCAAACTGCCGGGCAGAGCGTTGTTGTCGTAGGCATACAGCTTCACCGCGGCCTGGAGGACTTTCTGATTAGTCTCATCCACCAACATGGCCGCCCGATCTTGGTATCTCTGGTAACCGACCATCGATAGAGAACCCAGGACCGTCATCACCACCACACCGATGATGATTTCGATGACCGTGAATCCGCGGGGTGGGGTCGGTCTCATCTTTTATTTGTGCGAGCTCGTTTGAGGAGACGTGCCCGTAGGCGGCATACCGCCGGTATTCGTACCGCTGCCGCCGGTGGACCCACCGGACACCGTGTCCCGCTGGATGATCCCTCCGACCGACGTCTTGATCAAGGTTTTTCCCCCGTCATGGCGCCGCACAAAATCGGCGTCGCTTGCGACCGGGAGATCGCTCTCGCCGATGCAGATCCGTCCCGCGTTGGCGGGGTTCAAAAGCCAGCTGAGCGGCTGGTTAATGGCATCCCTGTGGATGCCATAGGAGACCCCTCCCGCCGAGGGCGGGGTACGGTCCATCGGGCAGGTCAAGATTCCCCGGGGGTTATCTCCCAGGTAACGGGAGGGCAGGGGAGCCGCCTCAGCGATGTCCAAGAGACCCACCTGCTCCTGCAGGAATGCCAGCATCGTATACGGGCGCTTGCCTTCCGTCACCAACGCATAGGCCCTTTCGAGGTCGTCCTTTCGAAGCTGGCTTAAGCTCCCGGGCAGTGCGTTGGTATCGTAAGCGTAAAGCTTCACGGCGGCCATCAGCACCTTCTGATTGGTCTCATCCACCAGCATGGCCGCCCGGTCCTTGTAACGGGCATACCCGACGGAAGACAGCGAAACAATGATGGTGATGATCACTACCGTCACCATGAGCTCCAACACCGTGAAGGCCTTTCGGCTTTGCGCTCTCCACCCTGTCATGATGCCCCTCCTTTTGTCATTTGCACAAAATGTACTGGGTACCACGCGCTGAACACCGTCCCTACGCCAACCATACCCTATTTATGATAAGATTTCAAAGGTCATGATGCGCCTCTTGTGGAAGGACGAGCATCCCGTCCGGCTGACGTTCCTCGCAGCCATCCTGTCCCTCTCTTACCTGGCTATCCTGATCCCTGCCGGGTTTCTTGAAGCCGCCCGCCTCCACTCCTACGATGCCTATTGCCGATGGCGATCCGCCCTGCTGGCGCCTCCCCGTGAGACCGCCAACCTCCTTCTGGTGACGGTGGATGAGGAGTCCCAGCGCCAGCTGGGGAAAAAATGGCCGTGGGACCGAGCCCTCTTCGCGGAATTCCTCTCCAAGCTCTCGAAAGGAGGTCCCAGCGTGGTGGGCTTGGACTTCGTGCTCAGCGGAGCCAGCAACCCCAAGGAGGACGAAGCCCTGGCGGAAGCCATCCGCTCGGGGCCTCCGGTCCTGCTGGCCTCTTACCTGGACCGCCACGGAGATCCGGTCCTGCCGCATACCCTCTTCAGCGACTCCGGTGGCATCACCGGGCTGATCAACCATCCCCGGGACATCGACCTGACCGTCCGGCAGCTCTTCGCCGGCATCCGCCTGCCGATGCACCCCCAACCCCTGTTCGCGACGGAGATCAACGCGGCCGCGGTCTACCGAAAGGTCCCGCTGGACCAAATCCAGCTGGAGCTCAACCGTTTCCGGGTCCTGGTGGGGTCTCAACCGATTCCACTGGAGCCGCCCATCGGCTGTATGGCGATCAACTACCGGATGACACCGGCCCAGATCCCCACGGTCTCCTTCTGGCAAGTCATGAAAGACCAGGTCCCCGCCGAGCAGGTGCGGGGGAAGGTCGTGCTGGTCGGCTCGACCCGCGAGATCACCCACGACGTTTACCCCACTCCGCTGGGGCTCATGCCGGGCATCCTGATCAGCGCTAATGGGATCTTGACGATCCTATCCGGGGAGTTCGTCCGCCCGTTCCCGGTGTTCGCGACGCTAATTTTGGGTTTTCTCTTCGTCCTGGGCATCCTGCTGATGACCTACTGGATGCCTTTGCCTTGGGGAGGGTTAGCGGCAGGGCTGGCCACGTTGGGCGGCGTGGGGGCCGGCTTTCTCTGTCTGCTCGGGTTCAATTATCGGACCGAATCCCTGAGCATTCTTATCCTGGGGATCACCTCCTGGCTGGCAGGCATCTTGTACAAATATCTCCTGTTGGCGGCGGGTTCCATGCGCCTGCACCGGCACGTGGTGACGGACCCGATCAGCGGGGCTCTGACCGAGCGCTATTTCCGCCTCCGGATGGAAGCCCATTGGGCCCCCTGGAAACGTTCGAGAAAACCCGTCTCTCTCATCGTTTTGCGGATGGAATCCATTTCCCACCAGCTCCACCAAGCCGCGTGGCCTGAAGTGCAGAAGAAGACCCAGGCACTGACTGAAACGCTCCTCCGCCATTTGAAAACTCCGGGGGGGATGGTCGGCCGTCTGAGGGACGACTGCCTAGCCGTATCCCTTCCCGGAGCGGACCTCCCGAAAGCCCAAGCGTGGGCGGAGGAGATTCGGAAAACCCTCCCAGCGGAACAAGGGCCTTTGGCCTTCGGGATCGCCTGTACACAGCAATCGCCGATGCCTACGGCGGAACACCTTCTGTCGGCCGCCGACAGCGCCTCGCGCCGGTCCTGGGCCCAAAAAGAGCACCCGGTCGGGCTCTATGATCCGGCCCGGGACAATCCCAGCCAGGGAGAGGCCGGGAAAGGAGGGGGGAAGCAGGGCGCCCATGCCATGGACTACATTGCTTCCGAATTTGAGGACCGGAATAAAACGATCGAAAAATCGCTTGAAGACCTCCGGCAAGCTCATAAAGAGCTGGAGGCCCATTTCCTCGAGGTGACTAAATCCCTCGTGATGGCCATGGACACCAAGGATGCCTACACGGCCGGCCATCTGGAGCGGGTTTCCCGCTACGCGACGCGGCTCGCCGAGATGCTCCAGCTCCCCAAGGAAGAGGTCGAGGCCATCCGGGAAGCGGCTCTTCTCCATGACATCGGGAAACTCAACCTGCCGGACGAAATCCTGCACAAGACCGGGCCCCTGACAACCGAAGAGGTGGACGTCATCAAAAAACATTTGGAGCTGGGGGCGAAGATCTTGGACCCGATGAAGTTTTTCCGCCACATCACCACGATCCTCTACCACCATCACGAGCGCTACGACGGCAAGGGTTATCCCCACGGGCTGACCGGCGAGTTTATCCCTCCCGGGGCGCAGGTGATCACGATCGTCGATTCCTTTGACGCCATGACCACCAACCGGGGGTACAACAAACCCAAGAACGTCCAGGAAGCCATTGAGGAGATCCGCCGTGGGACGGGAACACAGTTCAACCCGGCCTATGCCGAGGCCTTCATCAAGCTCATCCAAGCCGAAGGCCCCCACTTGGCCAGCTACACCCCCCATTAAAACCGTTTTTCCCTCCAGGGCCTTATTGGGGCAGGGGATCCGGGAAGAGGCCCTTCGACTGGGCTTCACCGCCGCCGGGATCGCGTCCGCCGCCGCCTTGCACAACCGCCGGCATGAAATGGCCGAGTGGCTCCAAAGAGGGTTCGCGGGACCCCTCGGCTACATGCAGCAGTTCTTCTCCCGCCAACAGCGGTTCCTGGACAGCTTCCCGGAAGCCCGGAGCATCCTCGTGCTGGCGTCCGACTACGGCGCTTTCACCCAACCCGCGCCGGACCCGGCGCTCCCGGCCGGCCGGATCGCCCGATATGCCTTAAGCCGGGATTACCACAAGGTCCTCCGGCGACGGCTCAAGAAACTGGAAACTTGGATCCGTCACGAGACCGGGAAGGAGGTCCGCTTTAGGAAGACGGTCGACACCAGCCCCGTGCAGGAGAGGGCGCTGGCTGAAGCGGCGGGGTTGGGCTTCTTCGGAAAGAACACCTGCCTGATTCGGCCCAAGGGAGGATCCTTCTTCTTCCTCTGCACGCTGATCACCGACCTGGAAATGGACCCCGAGGATCCGCCGGGAAAAAACTGGAACTGCGGGAGCTGCACCCTCTGCATTGAAGCGTGCCCCACCGGGGCGCTGGCGGAACCCTACCGGCTGGATGCCTCCCTCTGCATCTCCTCGCTGACGATCGAGCACCGGGGCACGGTCCCCCCGGAGCTTAGGCCGGCCCTGGGGGATTGGATCTTCGGCTGTGATATCTGCCAAGAGGTCTGCCCTTACAACCGGACAAAGAGCCCGCCCCCCGCGGAAGATTTCCCTTCCGCCCTGACCGAAACAATGCCGCTTTCCGACATCCTTCAATGCAGGACCCAGGGCCAATTTGAAGCCCTCTTCTCGGGTACCCCGCTCACGCGGCCCGGAAGGGAAGGTCTGGTGCGGAATGCCGCCATTGCCGCCGGGAACCTCAGGGAAACCCGTCTCCTCCCGGAGCTGGCCGAGTGCCTCCTCAACGATTCCTCCCCCTTGGTACGCTCCCACGCGGCCTGGGCCCTCGAACAGATCGGCGGCCCAGAAGCGGCGCGGATCCTTCAACAGGCCGGGCTACAAACTACCCCATAAAGCTAAAAGACAGGGCGGACCCCGCTATTTTCCCCTCTCCGCATAACGTCTGATAATGTATCTTATGTTAAGTTATATGTGCTTGGAAAAGGGAGAGGACCCGCATCCTAGGGATGGCAGAACCAGCTCTAACTCGGTTTAGCCGTGAAGGAGAACGGTTCGGAGCAAAACGCCCAGCGTGACACCAATAACGATGCCAAGGGTCAATTCGCGGCTGGGTCTGAGATCGAAGAATGGGAACTGCATGGAGTCAGTGTAGCCCTATTCCGGGGATCCGTCAAGCGAAGAAAAAGCCGCCTCCCGCCGAACGGCGGGGGGCGGAAAAACAACCGGCAACCGCGATCGGTTTAGTGGACGCCTAGGAACTTCAGTCCATAAACCAATACGATCACCGCGAGAAACACCGGCACCAGCGTCGGGAGCAGCGTCGATAGCTGCGTACCATACGTGCCGCCGAGCATAGCACCGATCACAATCCCGATCAGCAAATCTCCATGGTTACCCTTCATGTCAATCACCTCCTCTTGGGTTTTAACACCCGAAACCCCCACTGCAGCGTGTCAGCCGCAAGCGGGGGTTCTTTTACTCCTAAAGTAAGTATGGCTTTTAAAGGGAGGGAATGCAAGGGTGTCTAATTTAAATGATTGTAGAACAATGGGTTAGAGCGTTATTTTTTGTGCAATTTAGACCGAGAACGGGCCCCCCGTTCTAACTTTAGTCTCCCAACACTCTTCAAAGGACAGGAAGAACAGAACGGCTGAGGATGGCAAAACTCTTTTCCGGTTTCGACAATGAGAGCATGGTATTCGTTGTATTTCCGCGTCTTCCCCCTGCCCTCCAAGGCCCCCTGAAACAGCCGCTGGATCTGATCGTAGGAAGAATCCCACGGAACGAGCCCATGCCGGGCGAGAATCCGCTTCGTGTAAGCATCCACGACGAATACCGGTTTCCCAAGGGCGTACAGCAGGATGCTGTCGGCCGTTTCCGGGCCGATGCCCCACAGTTCCAGCAGTTCCCGGCGAAGCCGCCGCAAAGGAGCTTTCCGCATGAGGTGCATCCGGCCGCCATAATGCTCCATCAAATAACGGACGAATACCTTCAAGCGCCGGGCCTTCTGGTTGAAATAGCCGGAGGGACGGATGCTCTTGGCGAGTTGTCGCTGAGGGAGCTTTCCCATCCTTTGCGGATCCAAGAGATTTCGCCGTTTCAATTCCTGGACAGCGGCGGAGGCGTTGGACCAGGAGGTATTCTGGGTGAGGATCGCCCCCACCGCCACTTCGAACGGGGTCTCGCCGGGCCACCAATGCCGCGGCCCGAAAGCGGAGAAGAGTTTTTGGTAGACGGTCTCGAGCGTTCGCGGCGAAACCCGCCTCATCTCCTTTTCTTGGCCACCCAAGCCAACAGCCCTTTCGCGCCCAGCGTGTTCAACAAGTCCGATGGCGCGACCCAGGCCCGCCGCGCCATCGAGAGCCCCAGCTCAATGTCCTCCAGCTGGCTCAGCACATGGGTGTCCGTGGAGAGCACCAGCTTGACGCCCGATTCCCGGGCGCGCCGGGCCTCCAAGTCGTTCAGGTCAAGCCGCAGGGTGTGGCAGTTCATCTCCAGGGCCGTCCCGGTCCGCTTGGCCGCGCGGCAAACCTGCTCCAGATCCACGGCGTACGCTTCCCTCTCCCCCAGCAGGCGGCCGGTGGGATGGGCCAAGATACTCACAAAGGGGTTCTCCAGCGCCCGGATGATCCGGCGGGTCATGGTTTCCTTGGGCTGTTTGAAGGCCGAGTGGACCGCAGCGATCACCACGTCCAGCTTCGCCAGGACCCGGTCCGGATAATCCAGCGACCCGTCCGGCAGGATATCCACCTCCGAGCCCATCAGGATCCGGAACGGTTTCAGCCGGGCGTTGAGGCGCCGGACCTCCGCCATCTCCTTGAAGAGCTCTTGCTCGGTCAGCCCGCCGGCCACCCGGAGGGAGCGCGAATGGTCGGAGAGGATCATGTATTCATATCCCTGTTCCCGGATGGCACGCGCTACCTGCTCGATCGGATGGGAGCCGTCGGTCCAATCAGAATGGTTGTGGAAGGACCCCTTCAGACCGGCCCGGCGCAGAGGCGGGGGCAGCTTCCCTTCCCGGGCCGCTTCCACCTCACCCCGGTCCTCCCGCAGTTCCGGCGGGATCCACGGCAAGTCCAGGGACCGGTAGACCTCCTCTTCGCTCCTGCCGGCCACCCGCCGGTTGCCCTTGATCCGGAAGACGCCGTACTCATTGACGGTCAAACCCTTCCGGAGCGCCATGCCGCGGATCTTGATGTTGTGCTCTTTGGAACCGGTGAAGTAAACCAGCGCCGCCCCGAACGACTCCTCGGGGACCACCCGCAGATCCACCTGGACTCCCTGTTGGGTCCGAATGCTGGATTTGGTCTCCCCGTGCGCCTGGACCCGACCCACCAAACCCAAGCCGACAAACCGGTCCATCACGCTGGCCGGATCACTGGAGCAGACCAGAACGTCGATGTCCCGCACCGTCTCCTTGCGCCGGCGCAGACTCCCGGCCACGCTGATCTGCCTGACGCCGGGGACTTTCTTGAGCTCCCGAACGATCTCCTCTCCCAGCGAGACCGCGACCCCAAGAGGCATCCTCTCCCGGCCCGCCTGGACCACCTGGATCCCCCGGAGGATGTTCTCCTCACTCTTCTCCCCAAAACCCGGCAGTCCACGGAGCTTCCCCGCCCGGACCAACTTCTCCAGCTGAGAAATGGATTTGACCTGGAAACGGTCGTAGAGGAGTTTTGCCGTCTTGGGGCCGATGCCGGGCACGTTCAGGAGGGTCACCACGCCGGCGGGGATCTCCTTCCGGAGCCGCTGGAGGTAGGCCAACCGCCCCTTGGAGAGGAACTCCCGGATCTTCTCCGCCAGGTCCTCCCCCACCCCGGGGATCTCACGAAGGGAATCCTTTCGGGCGAGTTCCTCAAGGTCGGAGGTGAGACCGCGCAGATTGAGGGCTGCCCTGCGGTAGGCGCGCACACGGAACGGGTTTTCCCCGCCCTTGAGCTCCAAGAGGTCCGCGATTTGGTCGAAGAGGTCCGCGACCTCGATCTGCTTCATGACTAGAGAACGCGGCTGAGAGGCGTATAAGGCAGGTTGAGGTCTTTGGCGGTGGCCGCGTAGGTGATCTTGCCCTTGGCGATGTTGACCCCCTTGAGAAGAGCCGGATTCCCCTTGAGCCCCTTGGAAAACCCATGCCGGGCAATCTCCAGCGCGAAGGGTAGAGTCGCGTTGGTCAACCCGTAGGTGGAGGTAACCGCCACGGCACCCGGGATGTTGGTAACGCAGTAATGGACCACTTGCTCGGCCACAAAGATCGGGGCCGCGTGGGTGGTCGGACGGGAGGTCTCCGCGCATCCGCCCTGGTCAATCGCCACGTCCACCAGAACCGAGCCGGGCTTCATCTTCTTGAGCATCCAGCGAGGGATCAGAACCGGAGAGCGGGCGCCCCGGAGAAGAGCCGCGCAGATCACCAGGTCCGCGCGGGCCACCCGGTCGGCGATGTTGTGCTCGTTGGACATCAGGAACCAGACGTTCTTCGGCAGGGTGTCCTCCAGGTAGCGCAGGCGGTCCAGGTTCACGTCCATCACCGCGACGCGGGCACCCAGCCCGGCCGCCACCTTGGCGGCGTTCGCCCCGACCACCCCCGCCCCCAGGATCAGCACGCTGGCAGGCGCCACGCCGGGGATGCCGCCCAGCAGGATCCCCTTCCCCCTCATCGGCTTCTCGAGGTACTTGGCCCCTTCCTGAACCGACATGCGCCCGGCCACCTCGCTCATCGGCACGAGGATCGGAAGCTGGCCCCGGGCATCCTCGACCGTCTCATAGGCGATGCAGGTCACCTTCCGGCGCATCATCGCCTGGGCAAGTGCTTTGTTGGCGGCAAAATGGAAGAAGGTGAACAGGATCTGGCCGGGGCGAAGCAGAGGGTATTCCTGGAGCTGGGGCTCCTTGACCTTCAGGATCAGCTGGGCGCGTCGAAAGATCTCGGGCGCATGCTCCACAAGCTCCGCGCCGGCCTGGGCATACTCCCTGTCCGGGATCTCCGACCCCTTCCCCGCCCCGGCCTGAACCAGCACCGTGTGCCCGGCTTTTCGGAACTGGGCTACCCCGGAAGGGACGAGCGCTACCCGGTACTCGTCCTTCTTGATCTCCTTAGGAACGCCGA
>OBEQ010434854.1_pt1 | contig 65868 bp, 64 predicted proteins | sample 1670901 | NCBI WGS metagenome assembly OBEQ01 (sample SAMEA104232315, study PRJEB22302) | groundwater metagenome | biome: forest; feature: aquifer; material: groundwater | place: USA | collected 2011-08-07 | depth 5.4 m
ATCTATAAAATAGTGTGCTATTCATTGGTAGCTACATTATGCCATATAAAAACGAAGGCTGACTAATTAAAAGAACCCGGCCCCACAGGAAGCCGGGGCCAGCAAAACACGAGGTCTTGCTGGGATGATGCTGAAAGCATACCATCCACAACGAAGCTTAGTCAAGAAATTGAGTTTCAAAAACTATTTGTGAAAATGAACAAATCGCTTGGGATGAGAAACTCGACTGAGCGTCCAAATTGGCTCCCCGCAATGACGTCAGAGGTAACTTTTAACTATTTCCACAAAAAGCCGCACGCCCACGCCGGTGGCGCCGATGGGAGAAAGAGGTTTGGGCGCGGCTTCATTCCACGCGGTGCCGGCCACATCGAGATGTGCCCAGGAAGAGGTGTGATCCGCGAACTCTTTTAAAAATAACCCCGCGGTGATCGTGCCGGCGTACTTTTTTGAAATGTTCTGAACGTCCGCGTACGTGGCTTTGATGAGGTCAAAATAGTCATCCCAAAGTGGCAATTCCCACACCCGCTCGCCGGTGACTTCGCCCGCTTCCTTCACGCGGTTCACCAGTTTCGGATCCGTGCCCATCACCCCCGAAGCGATGTCACCGAAGGCCGCGGCGCAGGCTCCCGTGAGCGTCGCGATGTCGAGTAAAACCATCGGAGAATATTTTTTTGCATAACTCAATGCGTCGGCCAGTATCAGGCGCCCCTCGGCGTCGGTGTTCAAAACTTCCACCGTTTTCCCGTTCATGCAGGTGATGATGTCGCCGGGTCTCTGGGCCCTGCCGCCGGGCATATTTTCGCAAGTCGGCGCCAGGCCCACGACCCGGATCGGCAAATTCAAATTCGCGATCACCTTCATCGCGCCTATCACCGCCGCCGCGCCGCACATGTCGAATTTCATTTTATCCATGTCCGTCGACGGCTTGATGGAAATCCCGCCGGTGTCAAAGGTGATTCCTTTGCCCACCAAAACGATGGGCTTTGAAAACTTGGCCTTCCGGGGCCTGTTTTCCAAAATAATAAAGCGCGGTTCTTCGGCACTGCCTTGACTTACACCCAACACACCGCCCATTTTAAGTTTTTTAATTTCTTCTTTGCCCAGCACTTTGCAGGTCAAATTATTTTTGGCTGCCATCTCCTTGGCGGCGCGCGCCAAATGATCGGGCGTCATCACATTCGGCGGCTCGTTGGCAAGGTTTCTCGTAAAGATAACGCCCTCGGAAATAATCTCGGCTTCGGCGATGGCGCGCTCGATGTCCTTTGATTTTTTGGAGTCCTTGGAAACAAGCTCCACGGAGCGCATGGAAGAAACGGGGTTGGGTTTTGATTTATATTTATCGAAGCGGTAATCGGAAAGCCTTAAGCCCTCCACCGCGGCCTGCGTGATTTGGGGAAGGGAAAATTTAGAATGCAGAGAATCCAAATCCAGGCGAAGCGTTTGACACTCGAGCGATTTGCCTTGGGATAAAAATTTGGCCGCCGCGCGCCGCACGACGTCGAGTGTGAATTTGTCTTTTTTCCCCAAGCTTATCAAAAAAACTCTATCGGCGATTTTAAGGAGGTCTTTATCCTTCTCAAAAGAGCCGACGCCCAGAAGATCCCTGCCTGCCGGCAAGGCAGACGCAGGCGCTTTAGCGGCCGACGCAAAAGAAATCTTCATAGCTTAAGCCCCGCAGCGGAACCGGCATCCAAAGCGCTCGGGCTCTTCTCTAAGCCAAGACGCACTTTCAGAGATCCGTTTTTTGATTTCGGCATCTTCTCCACGAGCGCCAAGGCGGTTTCCCTAGAAATCGTTCTTGGGAACTCGAGCTTAATCGAGAAATCGTGAGAGACTTTCACGCCGCGCTTTTTTAAAGTGGCGAGTGCCCGGCTGAATTCCTTCGCATCCTCTAAAAGCTCGCCCTTCATCAAAAATTCAAGGCTTTTGACGCCTTTTCGTTCTTTAAACCTCGCGGCGACGTCATTTCTCACCAAAGAAGGCAGAATAAAACTTTCACTTTCAAAAAAATCCGTCATGGGCTCTCCATTTTCGGTTGATTATAATATAAAAGAAACGCCGCGTACAATAGAATCTGCCGAGAGAGCTTTAGCCAAGATTATGGATGAGTTCCGCAGTCAAAAGCGGCGTCATTTCAAGGGGTTCCTTGTAACCCAGCTTTTTTAAAAAATTTTGTACCAACTCTTCTTCTATCTTTGTGCAGCGTTCGTGCTCCATGTTCTCGCAAGGGATCTGACCGCCCGCGATCATGCCGTGCCCTCCGGCCGTTCCTTTTTTACCGATGAGGCGCCTCAAAAAACGCCCCGCCTCGCCGCGCGTGTTCGTCGTGCGGATGGAAACGATGATCCGGTCCTTATAACGACCCAGGCATATCCCCCAACTCATGCGTTCCAGACGCAGCATGAAGTCCGCGATAAACGGCACAAAATCGGGATTCCTTATTTCGCCCAGAGAGCTCGCAACCGCGTTTTTGTAAACGACTGTGTGATGCAGCGCACGGTTCAAGGTGACAAACGTCTCTCGCGGCAGCCTCGGATGCTCGATCGAGGCCAGGAGCTTTTTATTGCTTTTAGGAAAAAGCGCAAGGTAGGCCTGAATATCTTTTTCAGCGGCTTCCCGACCCAGATCCTGAGTTTCGGAGCTTATCCCGTAAGAAAGCGCCGTTGCCATTTTGGAAGAAATTTCCAGGCCGCTCTCCAAAAGATACTCCGTCAAAAGGGTGGCGGTGGCACCGTAATCGGTGCGCACATCGATGAAATCCGCCTTGGTGGTTTTCCTTAAAATGTGGTGATCAATTACGATGAGAGGTTTACGCTTGGCAGGAAAAGAGTTGTTGCCGGTTCTAGGCTGCATGTCGACAAGCGCAAAGTCGACGCCGGGTTTAAAATCCGAATCCGAAAGCAGAGAAACGCGCAGGCCCAGCACCCGGATCATCGCCCGATTTTCGGGACGGCCGACGATACCGCCGTACTTAACGACGCAAGGAACTTTAAATTTGTTCTTTACGATATAGGCCAATGTGACGGCGCTGGAAATAGAGTCAGGATCCGGATTGTCGTGCGTGAGCACCACCAGACGCTTGGTGTTTTTGAGCGCCTCCTCGATTTTCTGAAAGTTTTGCTGGATTTCTTCGGTATTAGTAAGCATGGTCCTTGGCTACGTGACCCATTGACGCTTAACGTTACCCATTTAATACCGGGGACAATTGGGATCCACTTCCTGTGACCAGGCGTCGATTCCGCCGGCGAGATTTTTTACTTTCTTGAATCCGGCCTTGCCCAAAAACTCCGCAGCCTTGGCGCTTCGGCCGCCAAAATGGCAATGCACGACGATCTCGTCCGCGCTGTCCAGCTCATGCACTTTTTCTGGAAGATTCGTCAAAGGGATCAATCGGGATCCGGGGATTTGGTTGATCTTGTATTCGGAGGGCTCTCTTACGTCAATCAACACAAACTTCTTCTTCTGATCCATCCACTGCTTGAGCTGCGTGACGCTGATTTCCTGAACTCCCGTCTTGGCTCCATTTATTTTTTCCTCTTCACCCCGGTTTAAACCGCAGAAGGCTTCGTAGTCGATGAGCTCCTTGATCGTCGGATGGTCGCCGCAAACCGGGCATTTGGGATTTCTCCTGAACTTCACTTCGCGAAAATTCATCTTAAGGGCGTCGTAAAGCATGAGCCGGCCAATCAGCGGCTCGCCCTTGCCCAGAATAAGTTTCACCACTTCGGTGGCTTGTATCACGCCAATCACACCGGGAAGAATCCCTAAGACTCCTCCTTCCGCACAGCTCGGGACCATGCCGGGAGGAGGCGGCTCAGCGAAAAGGCAGCGATAGCAAGGGCCTTTGCCTGGATAAAATACCGTGGCCTGCCCCTCAAAGCGGAAGATACTGCCGTAAACGAAAGGTTTTTTGACGAAGACACAGGCATCGTTCACCAAGTACCGGGTTTGAAAATTGTCAGTGCCATCAAGAACGATGTCGTAGTCCTTGAGAATTTTCATGACATTGTCTTTGCTCAAACGCTCGTTATAGGTGACGACTTTCACGTTAGGGTTGATCTCAGTCAGACGCTCTTTGGCTGAATCTACTTTGGGTTTATTAACGTTCTGTGTGGAGTGAATGATCTGGCGCTGTAAATTGGAAAAGTCCACGACGTCGAAATCAATCAGGCCCAGCGTCCCGACCCCCGCCGCCGCCAGATAAAGCGCCGCCGGCGAGCCAAGCCCCCCTGTACCGATCAAGAGCACCTTGCCGGCCTTCAACTTCTCCTGCCCCTCCATCCCCACCTCGGGCATAATGAGGTGTCGGCTGTATCTCAATATCTCATCTTGACTTAAAGCCATGACCGTCTCCTATGAGCCATGTATTTTACCACATTTCAGAGAACGCCCGGCAAAACCTTTTGTCAATTCATTGAGCTTGCGGATATGCCCCAGTATCCCCTTCGCATCCCCGCTACGGATATCTCCGCGCAAACGTTCGATCATGGCCACAATCGAGCTGATACGCTCTCTTTTTTTGATAAGGCGGATGTGTTTTTTGAGGGCTTTCTCGACGGCCTGAATGATTCTCTCGGCGTCTTTTTTGACTTTGGCTAATTCTTTTTCTTCCATGAAAAAATGTTTCAAAATGACACAGGGGCGGTTTGCGCCTGCCTGGCCGGCAGGCAGGAACCGCCCCTACAATTTTATTCGTTAATTAACAACGTTTAATTTCTTATCCCCAAACTTCCTCCTCAGAAACCACTTTCCCATCAGAATCGTATTTGCGGATAATCTTTTTCTTGGGCTGATTCCCGGAATAACTCTGGCTGGGAGAAGACTGCTGATACTGCAGCGGCGGGGCTTGCTGATAATACGTCGGTTGAGGTTGCGACGGCCCTGAAAGCGTATCTAAAAGCGCACTGCCCAGAATATTGGTTCCTGCGCCTATCAAAGCACCTTTTCCGGCTTTGCCGCCTGAAGCGCTAGCGGAGATCGCGCCCACACCTGCGCCGAGAAGGCCCTGCTTAAGTATCTTTTTGCTCTGGTCCTCCTGTGGAGGGTAGTAGGCGGGGGCCTGCTGGACATACACGGGCTCCGACTGACGATAAGTCCCTTGGGTTTGCACAGGATAAGAAGAGGTTTGAACATATTGAGCGGGTGCGGGAGCCTGCTGCACATACGTCGGCTGCGGCGGCTGGGAGGGCGTAGTTAAAGTGTCAAGCAGCGCGCCGCCTATCACGTTCGTACCGGCTCCAACAAGAGCCCCTGTCCCAGCTTTTCCTCCAGAGGCCTCTGCGGAAATCGCGCCCACGCCGGCGCCCAGAAGACCTTGCTTCAAAATTTTCTTATTCGGGTCTTCGTTTCCCTGGTAATCCTGTCCTCCTGCCTGGCACGTCGAGCATGAAACCATCAAGCCCATCATCAGAGTCACCGAAAAAAAACCCTTTAAACCTCTCATTTTTTACTCTCCTCTATGTGATAGAATACAAAAACTACGAATCCTTGTCCTGATTATATCATAATTCGCGCAACTCTTGTCAAATCACCCGCTCGAACTCCTCCACCGGCAATTTCCAAACCGGCACGCCGCAGAACCTCTCCCCTTCGGGGCAGAATGGCTTTGTCCCGGCGAGGTTTCTCAAACCGCAGGGCGGCAGCATGTAGCGGCCAATCTCGGGGAAAATCTCACTCACCTGCATGACCTCATCCCGGCACATGTTCCAGATCTCCTCCTGAGCCGTGTAGCAAAGGCGCTTGGTCCATTTATGGTGATGATTCAACAGATCGCCGGATTCCAGAAACCTGATCGGGAAGGCATTGGGCAAAAGGTACATCACAAACTCTTCTTTCACTCCTTCGTCCAAAAGAGCGGTCATGCTTCGCCACACCGCAGCCATCGTCTCATGGTAGAAATCCGAAGCCTCGGCCGACACCTCTATTAGAATCGGGGTGACATAATCGGGCCGTCGGGCCGTGAAATGGCGGTGAAGCACGGGCCTCGAGGCCGGTGTCATGCGGTGGCGCTGGTCCTGAGAGTCGGCGGTGTGGCTCAATTTTTTCTGAAACGTAAAGTGCGGATGTGACATCGTGCGCGTGAGCTTGCCGAGTGTGGTGATATTCAAGGCCTCTGAAAAATAAGGATTCTTGGCGGGATTTAAAACAAGGTCGATAGCTTCTTTCTCTGACAACTGATTCTCCGAAAGCCCCAGCACCGCTCGAACCGATTGGGCCATGCTCTTTTGGCCGTTGACTTTGTAATCCACGAGTTTCGAGGTGAGGGGCCCCAGCGCCTTGTCAAACTCCTCCAAAAACGTCTCGCGGCCTTGGATATCGCCGGACAACGAGCGATTGACGAAAAATTCGTATTCGGGTGTTTTTTCCAGCGGAATCACGTCCTCGATATTTTTAAAAAACAGAGGGTCCACTTCGTTCACCGCCTCTATCATCTTTTGCACCACGATTTTTTGCTCTAAGCACGTGTCAAATTGCTCCGAAAGCTTGTGGTAACGGTGAAGTGTAAGCCCACTCACCGTGTGGTACAGATGCGCATGTGTTGCCACCGGCAGGGCGTATCGCGCGACTTCCTGTCCGCGCCTCTGCAAGGCCATTTTCCATTTTTTCAGTTCCGGGTCGCGGTTGGGAAAAATCTTCGCGTACTGCGCGCGCACCACCGGTTCCAGAATCCGGATCAGCCGCTCATACGCCTCCATTTGAAGCTGGATAGTTTCCAGATAAATCCGCTCGGCGCGTTCTTCGAGAGGCGGCACCGTAAAATTTTCATGCGCCACGTGCACATAGCGTTGAGAAACTTGTTCTGAATTATAATAAGGATGACTGTGCAGGAAAGACCAGATGAATTGCCTTGAAACTTTATCTAAAATAAACTGAAACGTCGCGTGCTGGATCGTGGTGTGATGGCCGGCTTTGTAAATCGATTGAGCGATCTCGTCGCGCCGCTCCCGGGCCTTTTCATCTTTATGAACGTCTTCAGAAGTGACCACGCGGGAGGAATAGCAGGTGCGGGCCGTGGCCACGGCATTATCGAAAGAATCTCGAAAATAATTCTCGAGTTTTACGATTGGCGCGGGAGAGAGGGACGAAGTGCTCATGGTAAATTTATTCTGTTTAAAGAAACTGCTGAATAAGCTCTATCTCTTTTTGAACAAGGCTATTAACGATCTCACTCATTCCTTGACGTTTCTTTCGGGCAAGCTTTTCCAAGCGGCCCTGAAGCTTAATATCCAAATAGATAGGCAGTCTCAATTGCGCGCCTTTTCGATAATACTTTCCCCTCTCACCTTTGGAAAAGTCATATTCTTTCTTCATCACCATAAATCTCCGGCCCATAAGAGAGAGTATACAACTTAAACCGCGTTTATTCAAAACTAAAGCTGACCGCAAAGAATTGATTTTAATTGCTTGTCGGGCTACTAACCTGAGAAGGCGCTGGAGCCGCCTGAGGCGGCCTCGCAGACGGAGGGTTTTGGGGCGGCCTAAAAACGTTAACCACTCCGGAGAGCTTCACAAAAGCCTTGCCGTTTTGGTTCTCAATAATCTTAGCCGCGGGACTGAGATTAAACGTGATTGTCGATGCGTGAAATACCGATAAAACCAAATCCTGCAACGTTTGGTCCGTCTCCAAATCTTCGATCACAAGACCCAACTCTTTACAATCATCACGGCTTAAGTGCCTGGCGTGGCTTTTAAATTTCTTATGATCAGCCAAACTCCGAGCGACAATACTGGCCTTGTGAGATGCGCGCTTTTGGCCGTGGAACATAAATTGCGCAAGCCAATCCTTCACTAATTTTTTAGACAAAGCGATGGCATTTTTGCATTCAATCAACATGCCGGGGCCGTATTGGCTTAAAATCGGTAACCACGATCCCAGATTCTGGGTATTTTTACATTCTTCTTTTGCCATATCAAACTGATCCAAAATAGCTTGAGCCGGTACCATGCGGACGCCAAGCGGTGTCTGTAAAATAAATTGAGGGTCTATGGGACCAAGAAATGAATGCTTGCCGAGCACGATAGTGTTTGCGGAACACGCCAGCATCGTCCCTACTGACATGGCTCCCTGGGGAACAATTACTCGGATGTTCTCAAATTTTTTGCGAAGATATTTCACAATGGCTTCGGTTGCTACGGGCGAACCACCTGGACTGTGAAGAATTAAGTCCAACTTGTTATTCCGCAAACCATGAACAACTTCCATGAAACCTTGCAGATCTTCTTCGGTAATGCTGATAGTGTCAGGATTAACGCCTGTGGGATCCGTCCATTTTGTTGAATAAAGAATTATGTCTCTTCCTGTGTGCTGAGTCAAAAGAGATAGATATTTTCGGCGAACGGAATCTGGATTCGCTTGGGGCGCGTTAAATTCGTTTAAAATTTCACCCCAAGTTGGCATTGACTGAATTAAGTCAGAAGGGATTTATTGCTGTTAGACTGGTAAGTTTGGGGTGAGATGAGTTTCAAATACGCTTCGGTAATGGCGTTTGCTTCTTTAAAACGCTCATAGACCTTAATTAACTCCTGCACCCCGGCAGGAGCCTTGGCATCGGATATAATCTTGGAATATATTTTCTTGTCATTAGACATACAAATCACCTTTTTTGAAGAACATTAGAGTATCAAAAACCCCGACCTCTCGTCCACTTTAAAAGTATACCATATTTAGCTGTGGCATTAGCAAACCTTGTTTCTGATTTTTGGCCTGTTTTTTGATGCATTCTTCGCAGCGACGCGCCACCCGTTCAGCGGGAGGAATTATCCAAACAGAGACCTGACCCTATTACCCTTACTATTACTATTACCTATTACTCTGGGGATAAGCTTAAGCTGCGCACTCGCCTTTGCCCATTTCTACTTTGAATGGTTTGCCGGGATCGCCGAGATCTTCGTACATGGAAGGATCCTGATCAAAGGCTGGGACCGTGGTAAAAGGTGTGACGATTTCCTTCAATCTCGGCACCCCCGCTCTGTCAGCCCACTGTAAAAATGTTTCCACCGAACCTTTTTCTTTTTTAAAGGCGTCTAAAATGGCTTTTGTCGCGTCGGGCGTGCGTTTGGCCGGAATCTGCGCGATCCTTTTACCGAAAACGGCCGCACCGTCCACGGCGGTGTAGCCGCCGATCATGAGCTGATAATGCGGCACTGAGTGATTGTCCACGTTTTTCGAGGCGCCGTGAAAACCAATATTGGCGATATGATGCTGGCCGCAGGAATTCGTGCAGCCGGAAATTTTTATCGTGACGTCGCGGAAAGTCGGATCACTGCCGTAGCCGTGCCCGCCTCCGGCGGGTCCGCCTTCGGCGGAAAAAATCTTTCCCATTTCATACGCCAAGCCTTTGGAATGCGTGATCGCGATCTGGCAGGTGTCTGCCCCTGGGCAGCGTGTGATGTCCGTCACTGTTTCGGCGCCTTTCAAAGCCAGCCCGGCCTCGGAAAGCTGGGAGTAAAGCGCTTTAAGCGAAGCTTGAGGGGCCCAGTGAAGCAAAATATTTTGAGAGATCGTGGTCCGCATGCGCCCGCCGCAGAATGTCCGTGAAATTTTCGCCAACTTTCTCATTTGTTCCGGGTTGATATCCCCGAGCGGGCAACGCACGTTCACCGCCCTATAACCTTTTTGGCGTTGTTCAAAGGTATTGGTCTTGAGCCAATCCTCAAAGCCTGGTAACACCGCCGGGGCATGGGTCGGGGCAGGCGATTTCAGCAAGGGCGCCTTGTAATCCTCCAGATTTAATTTCCAGAAAGCCTCTTTACCCGAGCCGGTTGCAATCACTTGACGGCGCTCGTTCAAAAACTCTCGGCGAAAAGTCTCGATACCCCATTTGGCTACGAGGTATTTGATGCGCGCACGGTTTTTATCTTTTCTTTCGCCATTACGATCGAACAATCTTAAAACCGCCTCGGCAGTGGGAAGGTAAAGCTCTGTCGGGATAAATTCTTCCAAAAGTTGAGCCGGAAAAGGCGTGCTGCCCAAGCCGCCGCCCACAAAAACCTTAAAACCCCTCACTTTTTTTCCATCGATTATTTTTTCTTGCGCGATGAATCCCAAATCATGAATCCCGACTTTGGCCCAGTCCTCCTCGGGGCTCGACTCAAAAGCGATTTTGAATTTGCGCGGCAGGTTCTGGCACGTCGAGTGCCTCAAAAAATAAAGGCTCAAAAGATCAGCGTAAGGGACCACATCAAAAACTTCTTTCGGGGAAATGCCGGAATAATGCGAGGCGGTGACATTCCGCACCGTGTTGCCGCAGGCCTCGCGTGTCGTGAGTCCCACTTCGGCTAGCCTTCTTAAAATAGTCGGCACATCGGTGCGAAGAATCTCGTGAAGCTGAATCGCCTGGCGTGTCGTGACATGGGCCAATTTATTGGGCGCGTATTTTTCCGTAATATCCGCGACGCGCTCAAGCTGAAGCGCATTCAAATTCCCAAAACGCACCTTGATGCGGATCATGTGGCGATCCGCGGCGCCGCGGATGCCATAGACGCCATTATTTAAACGAAATTTTTTGAAATCATCGGGGTCGAGCTCCCCTTTTTCCACACGATCGATCTCGACCTCGAAACGACGAAGCTCCGCCTCTTCCTCAGGAAGAAGCTCCGTCCTCAGCTTTTCCTCAAAGATGTCCGCGTTCCATTGGTAAATTTCTTTTAGCGCCATGAAAGTTCCTTTGTCTTAAAGTCTATAGAGAAGTGTAAATCAAAGAGGCTCGAATGTCAAGTATTTTTGTATGAAATGAAATTGAAATATTAGATTATATATAACTACTTCAGTATGTTTATAGATCCCCCTTAAATCATCCCTAGCTTCGTGAGTTGGAAAAGCAGGCTATGGAAAGCATAAGCAAAAGAGTTCCGATCACGAGGCTGCCAAGATGCGTCAACTCAAAACCTCCGATTCTAAACTCCCATTTAAGAAAATAGCGCAGAACATGAAAGGAGCCCGCCAGAGCAAAAATAAGCCCCGAAAGCCTCAAAAGATTCGTTGTCGCCTTACCCGCTCCCTTTGCCACCTTGTAATTATATCATACTCATCAAAGTTACGGTTCTCACAGTGAAATCAACCATCCGTTTGGCGCTCCTTCGACTGCGCTCAGGATGGTGAGCGAAGTCGAACCACTGTCGCGGCACCTGCCTGCCGGCAGGCAGGTTTGCTTCTCAGTCGCTGCACATCAGCGGGGGTACGGACACTAGGCAACGATTGGACGCTCCCTGCGAAGCAAAAGCCACGCCCTCGCACCGCCCCGTAGAAATATATTTCTACGGGGCACCGCTGCATTGACAGTTGGCGAGTTCGGCGAGAGGATTCGCAAGCAATAGTAAGTGTTACCGAGGCTGTCTTCAAGTTTGCTTCTATCGGCGGATTGGCGACGCCGAGCACCAGGGAACAATATTTTTTACACGCGCAGGCGGCGCCACTTCAGCGTCATGCGCGCCTCGGTGGGGCGCGCATAGCGGCGACGAGAGAAGTAAACTTGAGGACAGCCTGCACGGATAGTTGGATTCACCTTAAATGTTTTATACCTTTCCCAAAAATTTTGGGTTCCGGGAGCAGGCTTAAGACCAGAAAATTTCCTTTCGGGAAATCAAAAAAATATCCCGGATGCACAAAAACGTTTTTATTTTTCAGCAAATCAAGCGCCAATTCTTCGTCGTTTTTGGGTGAATCCACTTCCAGCACCGCGTACCACCCGCCCTCGGCCTCCAATAATCTCATCGATTTTTTATCCCGCAAATGTTCCCGCAGTGTATTCCGGTTTCCCCGCACGCGCTTCAAAATTTCACCGGTGATTTGCTCCCTGTTTCCAAGCCACTCGGGGAGCGCTTTTTGAGACGGCGTACTGACCGAAAGATAGGTGTCGGCGATCAGCTCCAATTTTTCGATCGCTTGCCTCTTCAAATCCTCCGGCCCGCTCACCACGATCCAGGATAATTTCATCTGAGGAAGCCCGAGAATTTTCGAAATGCCGCCGAGCGTAAATGTCAATGCGTCCCTGTTTCCTGCAAACGTCTGGGACACGCCCACAAAATTGTCAAACGCGAAATCCAAAAAAACCTCATCGGAAATGATGGCCGTTTCGCGGGTCTTGGCCATGCGATTCAACTCGTCTCTTTCATGCCGTTTCACAAAATTCCCGGTGGGGTTGTTGGGGTTGACGACGATGATTGCTTTTGTAAGGGCGGGTTTTAAACCTGCCGCTGCGATCGAATCTAGATTGATTCGCCACTCCTCCTCATACCTCAAGGCATATTTTCGAAGTGACACGTCATTCAATCCCGCCAAATAATCAAATAAAGGATAGCTTGGTTCAGGCGCGAGAATACTGTCCCCGGGATTTGCCAGAAGGCGGAATAAAAAAGCGTAGGCTTCACTCGTGCTTGCCGTTAAAAAAATCTGGTCGGGTGTAACCTTTGTTTTTTTATCTGCGTAATAACGACAAACTGCTTCGCGGGCTTCCCACAAGCCGTGCGGGTCAGGATCATAGAGAATATTTTCAGAATTAAACCCACACCGCGTAGGGTTGGATTCGGTAAGGTCCAGGATTTTTTCTTTATTTTTTCGCTTGTCTGAAAGAAGCTTTGAAATTTTATTAGAGGACGTCGCCCAATCCGTACGTTTTGAAAAATTCATCAACATGGCTCATTTTATCAAATGCGGTTGACTTGGGACTACAAAAAAGTATAATCGGCCTTTAACAAGATCGTAGATGGTACCTGCCTGCCGGACAGGCAGGGATCATGGATGATAGATAAGGGAGTTTGAATGGCTGAAAAACCAAGATTTTATGACGCGAGGCTTTCGAAAATTGTGTCTCTCACGAGCACGGTGAAACACTTTGTGTTGGATTACCCGAAAGAGGCCGACACAAGTTTCATCGCGGGGCAGTTTATGATGGTGCATTTGGAGAAAGACGGCAAGCCGCATAAAAAACCTTATTCGATCGCCTCATCCCCATCGCTCGCTAATGAAAAAAACCAGATCGAGCTTTGCATCAAGCTCGTCGAAGGGGGTTTTGTGTCCAACTGGTTTTTTGAATTAAAAGAAGGGGACGTTCTGCGCACAAGCCTCCCCTACGGCGTATTCACGGTGCGCGAGCCGTGGCAGGAGAATCTAATTTTCGTCGGCACCGGCACCGGCATCGCGCCCCTTCGCGGGATGATCCAGAAACTCTACGAGCGAAACTGCGATAAAAAGATTTGGCTTATCTTCGGAAACCGCCACGAGACTGAAATTCTTTACGAAAGTGAGTGGCGGGTGCTCGAGAAAGAAAAAAAGAATTTCGTTTTCATCCCGACCGTGAGCCGGGGGAAAAATTGGACGGGCGAAACCGCCTACGTACAGGAGGTTGTGAAGAAAAACTTCGCGGGTCACCTGCCTGCCGGACAGGCAGGAAAAGAAGGCCTAGATTTCTACGGTTGCGGTCTGGTTCCGATGTGTCAACAGCTGAAAGCAGCGCTGGTGGAGATGAATATTCCGAAGGATAAGATACACTTTGAGCAGTTCACGTAAATTGACATCATGGTGCTATGATGTTATACTTCTGGGTAGGAGGATTAAAGCGATGGTTAGAAGCCAGATTTACTTCAAAGAAGAGCAATACGAAACACTGCGAAAGCTCTCTTTCAAAGAGCATGTTTCTATCTCTGAAATGGTTCGACGGTTCGTGGGCAACCAGATCACAAGTAAGAAGACCCCCAAACGAAAGAAGAGCGCCGCCGCCGTTCTGTTGTCATTAGCGGGACTTTGTCATGAAACCAAAAAAGATGTCGCGGAGCGTCACGACGATTATCTTTGGGGCGAAGAATCTTGAGGGTGTTTGTAGATACAAGCGCCTTTTATGCTTCGCTGACACCTGAAGACCCTCACCACCAAAAAGCCCGCCGTTTTCTTCAGCGCCTTGATGAAATACATGCGGATCTGGTCACCACCAACTACATTTTGTTAGAATGCGCAAGCCTTATCCAAAAACGCCAAGGTTTCTCTCAAGCCAAGACTTTCCTTCATGACACTTCTAACATATTTGAAATTATATGGGTTGATAAGCAACTGCACGAAGACGCTTTCGCTGCCTGGAGCAAGGCACAGCATCGCGGTCTAAGTTTGGTGGATTGTGTGAGTTTTGCAGCCATGAAGCTAGAGGGAATTCATAAAGCGCTTGCGTTTGACTCCGACTTTCACCAACAGGGATTCGAGGTAATGGCCTTATGAAATCCCACGCCGAATATATCGCCTTTCAACAATTGAAAGCCACCCTCTTAGAAATGAACATCCCGAAAGAGCGGATTCATTTCGAGCAGTTTACATAATGATGAATAAGAAAACTTTTTATCCGGACAATGTGGGCTATCTCTACGGATGCACTGCCACAGCACTTTCCTACCCTGTTTGCGTGTGGATTATAGGAAACAACAACCCGATTGGACATGTTATCGGTTTTCTTCTCTTTAACGGATTTATCTTCGCTATCTTTTTCTACTCAGCCCGTCTCGTTATTGACAACGAAACAATCGAAGGCCCCGTCCAATATGGTTACTTCGGTCGAGCGAAAATACCTCGACACGAATATCAGGTGTTCTTTAATCAAAAGAAATCGGGCTGCCGCTGCTTCGTTATCCGCCACACCCTTTCAGGGAAGCAATTCGACATGCCTTATTTTATATTTAAATCCTCCACAATAGATACATTAAGAAATTTGTTTAAGACGAATTGAATCACGGCGCTATGCCATGCTTGTTCCCCTCCTTACGAAGGAGGGGTGGCCACCAGAGATGGCCGGGGTGGTTAGGATGCGGGAAGGAAAGTTGTGACTGTCATTTTTAATCGGCACTCTGAAAGGGAAAAGCGCAGGCAACTGCGAAAAAACATGCCCGGAGCCGAAGTTATTTTATGGTCTCACCTGAAGAGTAAAGCGCTCGGCGGTTACAAATTCAGGCGTCAGTATGGAATCGACAGATATGTCGTTGATTTTTACTCTCCGAAAGTAAAACTTGTTATAGAGATTGATGGAGATTATCACTTCACCGATGAGGCCGAAGAATATGACCGGCAGCGCGAGGCTTTTATTCAGTCACTCGGTATTAGCATAATACGATTTACGAATCTTGACGTTCGAAGGAATATGAATGGGGTGATTCAAGTAATTCGAAAGGCACTATCCCCTCCTTACGAAGGAGGGGTGGACACCGAAGGCGCCGGGGAGGTTAAGTCTTGCCGTGTTAACCCTTCCGTCCCGCCAAATGGCGGGACACCTCCCCTTCGTAAGGGGAGGAAAGTTGAGGTGACAGCCTCATGAAATCCCACCGCGAAACGCTCACCTTCCACACTAATCAACGCCGCGAGTACCTCAACATCACTCCCAAAGTCGAGGAGATTATCCGTAAATCCGGCGTGAAAGAAGGGCTGGTGCTCGTGAACCCAATGCACATCACGGCCAGCTGTTATATCAATGATGATGAACGGGGGCTCATTCAGGATTTCGATGAATTCCTGGAAAAGACTGCGCCGTACGACGTGAAAAAATACCGCCATCACCAGACCGGCGAAGACAACGGCGACGCGCACTTAAAAAGGCAAATTTTTGGGCGTGAAGTGGTGGTCGCCATCACAAACGGCAAATTGGATTTCGGACCCTGGGAGCAGATTTTTTACGCGGAATTTGACGGAAAAAGAGATAAAAGAGTCTTGGTGAAAGTAATTGGGGAATAAATTTGTCATTGCGAGGAGCCTGCCTGCCGGCAGGCAGGCGTAGCGACGAAGCAATCTCCTCGAGGAGATTGCCACGCCCGCCCAGAAAACAGGCGGGCTCGCAATGACGGTTGAACCTAAGACATCTGACCCCTACGACGCATGTCATCCAATAATTTTCTAATGTCCCCGTCCGCAGAACGTGCCACCTGCCCGCAGATAAAAATAAGCGCGGAAAACTGCCACACATCCTCACTGCCGGTAATAAGACCGGTGTGCACATCCTCGTTTTTCTGAAGCTCGGTCAGTTGATTTTGAACCGCCCTTGACAGCGACCCTTCGACAATATCAAGCGAAGAAGTTTTATGGTTGTACTTCATCGATGGAAACGAAATGCCGCGGACGAGAAAAAAGCTCATCAAGAAATCCTCATTCAGCTTCATCTCCTCCTCAAAATCAAACCCCTCAAACTGCGGAAGATTCGACGGCAAAACAATCGAGGGCTTCTCCACCCGCACCTCGCCTTTTCGCACAAGGGTGTCGCCGGCGTTTATTTTGGACTCCGCCAGAAATATATAAGGAAGATGCGTTGCCTCGAACGTATATAGCGGTTGAACACGCGGCCGGATAATTTCCGTATTTTTCAGCGCCTTCTCCCAGGCATCTTGAATATTCATGTAAACTCCCGTGTTCTGGGGACACGTACCTCTAAAAGGTACATGTCCCCGCAATGCTAATCAAAATGATATACAAGTTTTGGAACGGAAATTTTTCCAGAGCTCTTAAAAAATTCATGCATCTCTTCGATCAATTTTTGCACGTCCAAATCCAAAGCACTCGACGTGTATTTTTCCAAATAGCCCACCGAGGTTTTATAAAGGCTCGTCGCGCCGCTTAAAATCCCCCGTTCAAATTGGTACAGCGCCGCTGCGGCCTGAATCACGCCCTTGTACAAATCGCGGTGAGGATCTTTAGAATCCGTCTTGAGCCACAGCTCCTCGATCACTTCGTGGCATTCGAAAAACTCGCCCTCGTTGAAAAGCTCGCACCCTTTTTTGAACCGTTGGTCGACACCCATAAAAGCCTCATTTTTTTGGCCGCCTCCACCATGACTTTAAGCGACAGCGTCGTCTCCTCCCATCCGCGGGTTTTCAGGCCACAATCGGGATTCACCCAGATATTTCGCGCCGGTAAAAGCCTGCCCGCTTTGGACAGAAGCTCTTTCACCTCGCCCAGAGACGGGACGCGCGGCGAATGAATGTCGTACACGCCGGGCCCGATCTCGTTGGGATAGCGGAACTTCACGAACGCGTCCAAAAGCTCCATCTGCGAGCGCGACGTCTCGATAGAGATCACGTCCGCGTCCATCGCAGCGATGGATTTAATAATATCGTTAAATTCACTGTAACACATGTGCGTGTGGATCTGCGTTTCGTCTTTCACGCCAGAGGCCGCCAGGCGAAAACTGTCCACCGCCCAGCGCAGATAGCGTGCCCGTTCGGATTTCCGAAGCGGGAGCCCTTCGCGGATCGCGGGCTCGTCGATTTGAATGATTGAAACACCGGCCTTCTCAAGGTCCAGCACCTCGTCGCGAATCGCAAGAGCGATCTGCTTGGCGACGTGGCTTCTCGGCTGGTCGTCGCGGACAAACGACCACTGAAGAATCGTGATCGGGCCCGTGAGCATGCCCTTCACCGGCTTGTCGGTGAGGCTTTGCGCGTATTTTGTCCACTCGACAGTCATGGGTGCGGGCCTTGAAACGTCTCCGAAAATCACCGGAGGCTTCACGTAGCGAGAGCCGTAAGACTGCACCCAGCCGTTTTTCGTGAACGCGAAACCCTCAAACTGTTCGCCGAAGTATTCCACCATGTCGTTTCGCTCAAACTCCCCGTGCACCAGCACGTCAAGCCCGATTTCGTTTTGGCGGTGGATCGCGTCTTTCGTTTTTTCCTTTAAAAATTCGTTGTACTTTTCAAGCGACAAGGCGCCCTTCTTAAAATTGGCTCTCGCCTGCCGCACATCGGACGTCTGCGGGAAAGAGCCGATCGTCGTCGTCGGAAAAAGCGGCAGTCCCAATTTCCGCCGCTGAATCGCCTGCCTGACTTTAAACGTACTTTGGCGCAAAAAATCTTTAGGCTTCACCGCGCCGAGACGCTCCGCCACCGCCTTTTTGTGGATGCGCTCGCTTTGCCTCCGGCTTTGGATCGCGGCGCTGTTCTCCTTAAGATCAAGGGCGACGGACTCCTCGCCTTCGGAGAGCGCCTGCCGAAGCACGTGAATCTCAAGCAATTTCTGCTTGGCGAAAGAAAGCCAATTCTTATCCGCCAGGCTTTGTGGCGGAAACTCCTTCTTATGATCAGGTTCCAAATTCAAATCAACTGGCACATGGATCAGCGAACAGGATGAAGCGATCACACAATTCTCGAGGCCCCGTTTTTTAAGCACGGGCTTCAAGGTTTTTACGCTTCCCCCCAAATCGCTTTTCCAAATATTACGTCCGTCCACCATGCCAAGAGACAAGATTTTATTTTTTGGCCAAGCGTTCGAAACTTTATTCAATTGCTCAGGCGCTCTCACCAAATCCACGTGGAGGCCTTCGACCGGCAAAGAAGCCGCAATTTTTAAGTTATCGCCCAAAGCACCGAAGTAGGTGGTGAGCGTCAAAGAAATCTCGGGTGCTTCCTTTGCCAAAAACGCATAGGCCTTTTTGAACGCCGCTTTGACTTTGGCGTCCAGATCCAATACCAGGATTGGCTCATCGATTTGAATCGATGCGGCACCCAGCGCTTTAAATTCTTTCAAAACGGACGCGTAAACTTTAAGAAGCGGGTCCAACAGGTCAAATCGCGAAAAGCGGGCATCTTTTTCTTTTCCCAGAAAAAGGTAGGTGACGGGACCGATGATCACGGGGCGAGTCTTGATCCCCAGCGCATGGGCTTCCTTATATTCACTGAAAGGTTTGTCGGAAGAAAGCTTGAACGCTTGGCCTTTGTGAAATTCAGGGACAATATAGTGGTAGTTCGTATCGAACCACTTTGTCATCTCCATCGCCGGAACGTCTTTCGCGCCACTTGTGGTGAGCGCAGTCGAACCACGAGCCATGGCAAAATAGGTGTCAAGATCTACGGTCCCACCCTTCCCCGCCTCCCGGCGGGCAGGCATCCCGTATCGCGCGGGCACAGCCCCCAAAAGCGCGGTCATGTCTAACACCTGATCGTAAAAACTGAAATCGTTGGAAGGAATAATGTCGATCCCGGCCTCTTTCTGCGTGATCCAATTTTTCCTTCGAATCTCCCGCCCCGCCTCTTCGAGCGCTTCCTTGGAAATCTCCCCTTTCCAATAAGCCTCGGTGGTCTTCTTTAACTCGCGCCCTGCGCCAATTCGCGGATAACCCAACGTCGCTGTCTTTAACATCTTAAGATCTTCTCCCTGATTAAATTGCGCCTCTACGATGAAATTGAGGGATCAATATATCACATTTGCCCGTAAAAAAATAGGGACGGTTCTATAGATTCTATAGATTAGGCGGCATACTGAGCCACATAGGTGTCCAACAGTGTACGGATGATTTTTTGATAGGGTGCATGATGTTTGCGCGCCGTTTTCTTAAAGAACTGAACGCTGGATTTGCTCAAAACCATCGTAACTTTTACGGGCTCTTCCCTAAAAGCCATTTCCTCGGGAGGAGGCAGAAAATCCCTGATAACCTTCAATTTACCAATCGGTTCGTTAGAGTATTTTATTTTGTGTTTCATATATTCTCCTGCCTTTTCTCCAGTAGCCGGCCCCTAAAATCCGGATAACATTCATCCGATAAGTGAAGCGCACTGTAAGGACGCCTTCTCCCACCCGTCCAAAGCAATAAAACCTGCTTTCTTCCGTGCTGTGTTCCAGGTCCTGAGCAATCACGCGATAAGGGTCGGAAAACGCATACTGCGCCAATTCGAACGAGACGCCGTGTTTGGCCTTATTCTCAGAATCCTTCTTGACGTCCCATTCAAAGTGAACCATCAACAAAAGTATACACGAAGTATGGCTTTTTTACCATATAAAATTCTTAGCCCCGTAGAGCCGTATCCTCGCTTAAGCCCGTCTTGGTTTGCTTCTCTCCGTATTGTACTCATGGGAATATAGTGCGTAGCGTTGTTAAGTTGACTATTTTTCGAATAATCCTCGAGAGGATTGGAATTTTTAAAAGTCTGCTTAACAACGCTACTTGGTATAGTGCTATTACTGGCACATATAAATACGTTTATAAATATGTTTGCTCGACGGCTCGACATGCCTTGTAGAAGCAAGCCTCGACAGCCGAAAGCCGTCGGTTAACCTCCACCATCCTCTATTTTGCCAAGCCTATCAGCTGTTTCACCTGACCGTAAACCGCCTCAGGATTTTCGATGTCAGAAACATCTGCTCCTGCTTGAACACCCTGGTTGACTCCCCCCTTCGCCCGTGTCAAGAACAGAATGGTGCCAAGTCCATACCGGCGCTGAAGCATGTTCCTCTGAAAACTGACTTCAATAATATCCCCATAGCGGATAAATTTCTCTTGTCTTGAAAAGAATCCCGCATATCCCACGCGACATTCCACCCTGTCTTGAAAAAACATGTATTCAGTTTTCTCAACCGACTTTTTGGTAGCTACATGCATGAAAATCGGCAGTCCGACGGAAAACGCAAGGATAGACCAGGTGATAAAAATGAGGGGAAACCCTGGCGGCAGATTTAACTTCAACTGCCTAAAGGCAACGAACCGGTGCAGAAGAAACGACCCTGCCATTCCAAAAAACCCTCCAAGGAAAACGGCAAAAAAGAGCAGAAAAGGCCAAATGTAATACAGGAGAAGGAGGAAACGGTATTGGGGTTTCACTGTAAAAAGCGGGCTATCCGACCTGTCCACCAGGCAACCTCCCTTTCTCGCTCGTTCTTAGGATTTCTCCTGCAGAATAAGCTCTTTAACTCGTCCATAGACCCTTTCCGGGTCTCGAACGTCTTGAACGAGTATACCGCTGGCTCCTGCCCCTCCTCCAATCCCAGTTGCCGGCGTTGACAACACCATTGTTCCGAGTCCGTACCGCCGCTGAAAAACACCCCTGCGAAGGCTGACTTCCGTCACTTGACGATATTCAATGGACTTTTCCTGGATCGTAAAGAAACCTTCGTAGTACTCGAGTTTCTTCGGATAAAACCTGTACTCAGTCCTCTTATACGATCTCTTTTTAGCGATGTAGGCAACAATGGGAATCCCAAAGAAAAACAGACACCCAAAAAACACAAACGTAAACCACATCGGCACATTCACGTTAAAACCGATCCCTCTCAAACCCATGAGAGCAAAAAACCCAAAAGCACCGAAGAATCCCGCGCCCCAAGCAGTCATAAAGATTTGGAGTGGCAAGAGAGAAAGCAGCGTAACCGTCGGAAGAAACACCGGTTTGAGTATAAAAATCGGACTATCCAATTCCTCCATGAAGTATCCCCCCTCACTTCAGCATAAAGGATTAAAGTTAAAAGGTCTACCTTTAAAGTGTCTACCTTTAAAGCTGCATCGATTGGGGACACGATAAAAGTATTGTCCCCGAAGGGTTAATAAACGGTGAGGCGGCCCTGTAAGAATTCCGGTGCCAGGTAGGCGCCGTTTTTCCAGAGGAATCCCTTGTTGCTCCAAACGGATAGTTGAATTCATTACGCAAGCGGTGCCCGAGAAGTGAGTTTTCTTAGATATTCGAAGCCGTACAGGCCGGTGCTGTGGCCATCGGTCCAGGTGATTTGTAGGGCGTAGCGGCCGATGGGGTGGATCGCGAGTGCTTTTAAGTCATCACGGATGGATTCGGGCTTAAGCATGCGCTGTCCGGTGATCTCATGCGCACACGCCGCGCACGGGCAGGCCAGGCGCAGGTCTTTGGGTTTAAAAATAGAAGTTTTGCCGTCATTCCATTCGATGCGTATCTTAGGCTCACCTGGTGCGCTGATCTTAGCCGGCAAAGGCCGCACCTCTTTTTGATCCGCGCGGGCGACAAGTTCGGTCTTTAAATTTTCGGCGATGCGGGCGATCGCCTCGGCCGAAGGATCTTTCGGGTTAGACTCAACGAGCGGCCGCCCTTCGTCGCTTGCGCTTCTCAAGGCCGTCGTGAGAGGAATTTCACCCAAAAAAGGAATGCCCAAAGTATGGGCCGCTTTTTTGGCGCCTCCATGCCCAAAAATTTCTTCAGATTTTCCGCAATGGCCGCACACAAAACGGCTCATGTTCTCGATGATCCCGAGGATTGGCGCGTTCAATTTGTCGAACATCACGATCGCTTTCTGCGCCACGTTCCAGGCCACGTCCTGGGGCGTGGAAACAATTACGGCGCCCGTCACCGGAATTGTTTGACAGAGGCTTAGCTGAATGTCCCCTGTGCCCGGCGGTAAATCGACGATCAAAGTATCAAGCTCACCCCATTCCACCAATTTCAAAAAATCATTCACCATTTTGTGCAGCATCGGCCCGCGCCAGATCACTGCCTCGCCGGGTGGCGTGAAAAACGCCATGGAAATCACCTTGACACCGTATTTTTCCACCGGCAAAATGCGCTCACGGGCCATCGTCGGCTTTTCTTTGATTCCCAAAATCGTCGGAATGCTCGGGCCGTAGACGTCCGCGTCCATCAAACCCACCTTCATCCCTGATTTCGCAAGTACCAGCGCCAAATTGGCGCTCACCGTGGACTTTCCGACTCCGCCTTTGCCGCTGGCGATGGGAATAACATTTTTGCAGGTCATGGGCTCTAGTAGCTGGCGATCGCCGCGTTCGGATGGTCTTTGGAAACGTCCATCATGCGGCGGAGTGTTACCTCGGCGCGTTGGCGGATCGGTTCGGGGACCTCAATCTTGTGCTCCATCGCTTCAAGCGCGTGCAGAACCCATCCCAAGGTCGTCATCTTCATCGTCTGGCATACGAATTGCTCGGTAGGCATGATAAAACGTTTGGCCGGATGGTCCTTTTTTAATTTGAAGATCATACCCACCTCTGTGCCGATAATAAAGGTATCCGCTTTGGACTTGGCGACGTAAGACGAAAAACCGCTAGTGGAGCAAACATGATCCGCAAGATCGATTACGTCCGGGGGGCATTCCGGATGCACGATGAACGGCGCATTCGGATATTTTTCTTTCGCTTTCAGCACATCCTCGGCCGTGATGCGGATATGCGTGGTGCAAAAACCCTGCCACAGGATAATTTCTTTCTCGGGACAAAAACGCCGGACATAATGCCCGAGATTCTTGTCCGGCACAAAAAGGATTTGCTTGTGCGGCAGGGATTTCACGATCTGCACAGCGTTCGAAGACGTGCAAGCGATGTCGCTTTCGGCTTTCACCTCGGCGGAGCTATTCACATAACAGACCACCGCCGCGTCGGGAAACTCTTTCTTTTTTTCACGAAGCCGTTCTGCAGTGACCATAAGCGCCATTGGGCAGTCCGCTTCGCGCACTGGCAGAATCACCGTTTTTTCGGGATTTAAAATTTTCGCGCTTTCGGCCATGAAGTCCACGCCGCAAAACACGATGAGGTCGTACCCCGTGCCCACCGTCGCCTTCGAAAGCGCCAAAGAATCTCCCAAAATATCCGCGACTTCCTGTACCTCGTAGTTCTGGTAATTGTGAGCGACAATGTAGGCGTTGCGCTCTTTTTTAAGACGCAGAACTTTCTCGCGCAAGCGCGCTTTGTGTTCTTTTGTATTGGGTTTTTCTAGGACTTCATATTCACTCATTGAACTTGAACTACCTCTTTTATCTCAGGAATCAGCGACTTTAACCTGTTTTCCACACCCATCTTGAGCGTCATGATCGAGCTCGGACACGAACTGCAGGAGCCTTGCAGGTGAAGCGTCACAACCCCGTTTTCATACCCGTAAAAAGTGATGTCACCGCCGTCCATCGCGACCGCGGGCCGTATCTCGTTGTCCAAAATGGCGCGGATCTTTTTTTCGATTTCCGGATCCCCGCCGGCGGTGCTTTCATGAGATACCGGCGCGTCTTTCGAAAAAAGCGTTTCCCCTGAATCCAAAAGCGCGCGGATCTTTTCAGTCACAGGCGTTACAAGATTATTCCAATTCGCGGCAGGCGCTTTAGTGACCGTAATAAAATTGGTTCCGATAAAAACGCCGATCACGGACTCGATCTCAAAAAGTGCCGAGGCCAAAAGCGACCCTTGCGCTTTTTGCGTGTTCGGAAAATCAATCGATCCCGATTCGAGAAGCGTCTGGTTCACGTTAAACTTGAGCGTATTTGGATTCGGCGTGATCTCCGCCGTGATGTCCACTTTATGCGGTGCTTCCATGGTTTTCTCCTCCTGAAATTTTCTTTCCGTCCTCGAGCGCATCCCCCAGCGCGTGCCAAATAAGCGTGGCGCACTTCACGCGCACGGGAAATTTTTTCACCCCTTCAAAAATCTTAAGCCGGCCGAGCGTTGACTTTTGATCCAGTGACGTCGAATCCGTCGTCAAAAGATCAATGAAGCCGCGTCCCAGTGCTTCGGCCTCTTTCACGCTTTTTCCTTGAACCATCGTCGTCAGGATCGAGGCGCTTGACTTCGAAATCGCGCAGCCCTGCCCCTGGAACCCCACTTTTTTTATGACACCGTCTTTATCCAAACAAAGATAGAGGTGGTAATCGTCCCCGCACAAGGGGTTTACACCGTGCGAATAGGCGTTGGCGTCGTCGAGTTTATGAAAATTGCGCGGCCTTTTGTTGTGATCCAGGATCACCTCTTGGTACAAGTCGTCCAATTTAATTTCGTCCATAAAATTCCTCCGTCATTCCCGCTTTCGTGGGAATGACTCTATTCGAGAAAGATCTTTTTCGCCTTATTGATCGCTTCTGCCAACTTTTCAATTTCCTCTTTGGTATTGTAAAACGCAAAACTCGCGCGCGCGGTGGCCGGCACGCCGAAACGCCGCATCGCGGGCTGCGCACAGTGATGTCCTGCGCGGATCGCGATCCCTTCCTGGTCCAGCACCGTGCCGATATCATGCGGGTGTATTCCCTCGAGCGTAAAAGAAATAAGGCTTGCCTTCTCAGCCGCCGTTCCTACAATTTTAAGTCCATTAATTTGGGATAATCTTTCGGTCGCAGTGCGTAGAAGCTCTTGTTCATAATGCTCAATGGCTTCAAATCCAATTCCTTGTAAATAATCGATGGCAACGCCCAAGCCGATGATCTGGGCGATCGCAGGCGTGCCGGCCTCAAATTTATTTGGCAATTTCGCGAAAGTAGTTTTCTCGAAAGTCACGGTCTCAATCATGTCGCCGCCGAATTGATACGGGTCCATGGCCTCAAGGTGCTTTTTCTTCGCGTAAAGCACGCCGATCCCCGTGGGCCCGTAGATTTTGTGGCCGGAGAAACAGTAAAAATCACAGTCCAAATCCTGCACGTCGACTCGGGTGTGCGGCACGCCTTGCGCGCCGTCAATCATCACCACGGCCCCCGCGTGATGTGCGAGCTTTATGATTTCTTTCACGGGATTGATCGTCCCAAGCGCGTTGGAAATATGCCCGACGGAGACCAGGTACGTGCGAGGGCCCAAAAGCCTCTCAAATTCCTCCAAAATTATTTCCCCGAGGTCATTCACCGGAGCCCATTTGAGAACCAGCCCTTTTTCCAACGCCAACTGCTGCCATGGCACGATATTCGAATGATGCTCGATCTCGGAAATCAGGATCTCATCGCCTTTTTTTAAGGCTTTCCGCCCGTACGCGACGGCGACGAGATTGATTGCTTCCGTAGCGCCGCGCACAAAAATAATTTCGGACGCGTCTTTGGCATTTAAAAATTTCCGGCATTTCTCACGTGCCTCATTGCATTCCTCGGTAGAGTTCTGCGAAAACGTATAAACACCGCGATGAATCGTGGCGTATTCGTTTTTATAAAAATTCGAGAGTCTCTCGATCACGGCCAGCGGCTTTTGCGTGGTCGCCGCGTTGTCGAGGTACACCAAAGGTTTCCCGTTCATCCGGTGTTCGAGCATCGGGAAATCTTTACGGACCCGCCCGACATCCAAGTCTTGAGCCGTAAGCATTTATTTCACCTCGCCCATCATCCCTTCGATTTCTTGACGCGTCAAAGTCTCGAGCTCGGCGCGTAAATGCTCGCCGCTCGAAAGCATCTCCAAAATCTCCCGGGCAAAACCATAGGTCAAAATAAAACGGGCCAGCTCTTTTGAGAGACCGCGCGTCCTCAAATAAAAAAGTTCATCCTTTTGAATCTGCCCCGTCGAAGACCCGTGCACGCAGGAAACATCATCCGCGTGGATGCGAAGTTGGGGCCTGGAATAACTGCGCGCCGCGTCGGACAACAAAAGATTTCGGTTTAACTGCTGGGAATCCGTCTTCACAGCGCCGTGGCTCACCTCGACCTGGCTGTTAAATTCGGAGCGCGAATTCCCGGCCAGGATATTTTTAAAAAACTGCCGGCTTGTGCCATGCGGCACCCGGTGCCGGGTAGTTAAGTGCGTGTAGCTTTGAGAATCGCCGTCGAGCAAAGACAAACCTTTGAGCGACGCGAAAGCGTTTTCTTCCTCAAACTCAACGACGCTTTCACTGCGCGACACCGAACCACCGGTGGAAAACGAAAAAAGTTCGAGGTTCGAATGCTTCTTCAAATAAAAATGATGGCTCGAGAGACGGTTCGATCCCTGACGGCCCCGGTAAACTTCGTCAAATTCCACGCAGGCGCCCGCTTTCAAATAAACTTCGCTGGCCATGTCCATTAAATACTTCGAATCGTTCAGGCTCACGATATTCACCGTGAAGCGCACGCGCGTATTCGTGCCCGCCACTATCAGAATCCTCGGATAGAAAACAACGGGGGCGGTTTCCTCGCCGAAGGACAAGCCCGCCGACGTTTTAGTGGCGGGACATCCCGTATTCAAAAATAAAACATGAATCGGCGAATTCACCACCACCTTGTCGGGAATATAAAGGAAAACGCCGTCCCTGAAACTGAAGGCATTCACGGCCGCAAAGGTATTCGCCTCGACGTCCACCTCTCGTCCAAGAGATGGCTTCAAAAGCTCCGCGCGCTTTTCGAGGGCCGTGGCCAAATTTTCCAAAATCACGCCTTCGGGGATATCGTTGCCGGATGAAAGTTCTTTCGAATAAACGCCATTCACGAAAAGGAGCCTGTTCTTTTCATTGGGAGAAATAAAATAATTCTGTGCGGCTTCGCGGCTTATGTTTTTCAAGGCCTCTTTCTCGGGCGAAACAAAATACGCGCCCAAGAGCGGCTCAAGGTCGATGTACTTCCAGCCCTCGAGCCTGCGCGTGGGAAACCCGAGCATCTTGAAACGCGCATAGGCCTTGCGCCTCAGATCCGCCAGCCACCGGCCGGAAACGGCCTCTCCCTCCAAAGACGGATCCAAAAGAGATTCTTTATAACTTTTGAGCTCTGCTGATTCCCTCATAACCTTTCCTCTCAAGCTCCAAAGCAAGTGCCTTGCCTTTTTCCGTCCTCACAATCTTTCCGTCCGACAACACATGCACAAAATCCGGCTCGATATGATCCAAAAGCCTCTGATAGTGCGTGATGAGAACTACCGCATTGTCGGGCCGCTTCAATTGATTGACGCCTTTGGCCACCACGCGAAGCGCGTCAATATCAAGCCCCGAATCGGTTTCATCGAGCACCGCTAAGGTCGGATCGAGCACCGCCATCTGCAGGATCTCGTTTCTCTTTTTTTCGCCGCCCGAGAACCCGTGATTCACGGAACGGTTCACAAAATCCGGCTTCATCTCCACGATTTTCAATTTTTCGCGTAAAATCTCGTCAAACTCGAGTGGATCCACTTCCTCTTTGCCTTGAAATTTCCGCTTCGCGTTGTAGGCCATGCGGAGGAAAGCGGCGTTGTTGACGCCCGGAATTTCCACCGGATACTGAAACGCGAGAAAAATCCCCAAAAGCGCCCGGTCCTCGGGCTCTAAGCCCAGAACATTTTTTCCCTGGAACAAAATTTCGCCCCTTGTCACCTCATAATGCGCGTCGCCGGCCAGCGCCTTGGCAAGGGTGCTCTTGCCGGAGCCGTTGGGGCCCATAATGGCATGCACCTCGCCGGCCTTCACCGAGAGATTAAACCCTTTTAGAATCTCCTTGCCGTCGACGCTTGCGTGCAAATCCCGAATCTCTAACATTAAAATCTCCTATGTTAAATCCGAAGCACGAATTTCGAAATCCGAAACAAATTCCAAATTCGAATGACAAAAATCCAAAACACCAGTTTCGATCATTCGGATTTGTTTCGTGCTTCGAATTTCGGATTTCGAGTTTAACATCACTATCCCCTTAATTTATCCAACACTGCCCTCTAATTTCAATCCCAATAACTGTGTCGCCTCCACCGCAAACTCGCCCGGCAGTTCGCGAAACACGTCCTTACAAAATCCGTTGATGATCGACGCCATCGCGTCTTCCCCTCGAATCCCCCGCTGGCGGAAATAAAAAAGCTGGTCATCGCTGACCCGCGAGGTCGACGCCTCGTGTCCCACCTCGGCGGATTTATTCTGCACGTCGATATAAGGAAAAGTGTTGGCGCTGGCGTCGGGACCGATGAGAAGTGAATCGCACTGCGTAAAGTTTTTCGCGTGGTCGGCGGATTTACGGATCTCCACCGCCCCGCGGTAATTGTTGTTCGCCCGCCCCGCGGAAATGCCTTTGGAGATGATGGTGCTTTTAGTGTTTTTTCCGATATGGATCATCTTGCTGCCTGTGTCCGCCTGCTGGAAATGGTTTGTCAAAGCCACGGAATAAAATTCGCCCGAGGAGTTGTCCCCTATCAACACACAGCCCGGGTATTTCCACGTGATCGCCGAGCCTGTCTCCACCTGTGTCCAGGAGATCTTGGAATTTTTCCCCAAGGCCTTGCCGCGCTTGGTCACGAAATTGTAAATGCCGCCTTTCCCCGTTTTGGGATCTCCGGCATACCAGTTCTGCACCGTCGAATACTTGATCTCGGCGCTCTCCAGCGTCACAAGCTCCACCACCGCCGCGTGCAGTTGATTCGCATCAAATTTTGGGGCCGTGCAGCCTTCCAAATAGCTGACGGTGGCCCCCTCTTCGGCAATAATGAGTGTGCGCTCAAACTGCCCCGAGCCTTCGGTGTTGATGCGGAAATAAGTTGAAAGCTCCATCGGGCAGCGCGTATTTTTCGGAATGTAAACAAAAGAGCCGTCGGAAAAAACTGCGGAGTTAAGCGCGGCGAAAAAATTGTCCGTGTAAGGGACCACGGAGCCCATGTATTTTTTCACAAGCTCGGGGTATTTCTCCACTGCCTCGGAGAAAGAACAAAACACCACGCCGGCTTCCAACAGCTTCGCCTTGTAGCTTGTCGCCACCGATACGCTGTCGAAAATCGCGTCCACCGCGACCCCGGCGAGTTTTTTTTGCTCCATCAAAGAAATGCCCAATTTCTCAAAAGTCTTGCGAAGCTCCGGATCCACCTCGTCCATGCTTTTCAATTTTTCAGCCGACTGCTTGGGCGCCGAATAATAGATGATGTCCTGATAATCGATCGGGGCGTAATGCACGTTCGCCCAATCCGGCTCTTTCATCTTCTGCCAATGCCGGAACGCCTTCAGGCGAAACTCCAGCATAAACGGCGGCTCATGCTTGCGGCTTGAAATAAGGCGGATCGTGTCTTCGTTCAAACCTTTCGGGATAGTCTCCGATTCTATTTCGGTTTTAAAACCGTATTTGTATTCCTGGCTTGTGAAATCCTGTATCGTCTTAAGGCTCATTTCATCTCCCCGAAGCTCACCGCCGCGCCGTGTTCCAGGAGATGCTGCACTTCGGCCTGCGGCTTGGCGAGCATTTCCAAGGTCAGCGAATCATAGAAACGATCGAGAAGCTCCTTGGTCCTTCGCCAAACGGGCTTTGCGCCGCACATACAAATGTGATTGCACACAATGTCTTCTCGCACCTGCGGTTCGCAAAAGGTCTCGAAAGTGCTGCCCTCAATGGCCTCAATGATCTGTTTTAAGCTGATCTCGAACGGCCTTCTGGCCAACACATAACCGCCGTGATTGCCCTGATGCGACACCACCAAATGGGCCTGCCGCAGGGCTTGTAAAATTTTCTCCAAATAAGCCACGGGATAATTTTCCTTAGCGGCGATCTCACGTATCGTGATCCAGTCGGTGGTTTCGTTCTGGGCCATGTGGATCATGCAAATGACCCCGTACTCCGTTTTAGTGGTGTACTTCATGATAAGCCCCGTTCCTCATACCGAGAAAGACGTCCCGCAGCCACAGCTCCCCGTGGCGTTGGGATTGACAAATTTAAATCCGCCGCCCACAAGCTCCGTGGAATAGTCGATCATCATCCCATCCAAATACGTCAGGCTTTTTGAGTCGCACACAAGCTTAACGCCTCCCAGCTCAAATACCCTGTCATAATCCCGTGTCTGGTTGTCAAATTTCACATCATACGTCAGGCCTGAACAGCCGCCGCCCCGCACTCCCACTCTAAGGAAATACCCGGCCCCCGGCTGTTGGCCTATAAGCCGTCCGACCTCTTTTCTGGCGTTTTCAGACAGTTGGATCATATCCCTTTACCCCTGATAAAATTATACACTACTCGGACTATTTTAGTCCACTTTATTCTTCTCCAATGGACGCTCACCGGACACGACCGCAAATCACTCAAGAATTGGCGTAAGTTAAGTAGTTCGATTAATCGCAACCCGGGGTGGGAACTTCTAAACCTGAAAATCTTGCTTCCTTGCGGAAAATCAATTCTAGGGTTTTTTTAGATAAAAGAAGCTTCGCGAAATTTCTTTCGGCGTTGCGTCCCAAAGTCTTATCGCTGAAAAAAGCGGCCGCCCAACGCGCAAAGTTAAGAGAGTTTTTAATCAGCAACAGCCCTTTTAATGCCAAAACACCGCGAAGTCCGTAATATTTTCGGGTAAAATAAATCTGGCTGTGCCGATATTCTACTAGAATATTTAAAATATTTTTTTTCGCTGAAATACCCCCATAATGAACAATGGTAATATTGGAATCGAAGCGTATTTTCCATCCTTTGCGCTTCATGCGCGTGCAGAGATCAATGTCCTCAAAATACATAAAAAAATGCGCATCCAGAAGTCCGGCGTCGAAAAGCGCCGCACGCCTCGCCATCAAACAAGACCCCGAGACCCAATCCACTTCGTTTTTTCCGTTATACTTCGTTTCTAAATAATCACGGATCTTGAAGTCATTCAGCGACAAACGGTAATGCAGCACTTTTCGAAAAAGTTCGGTCGTAAAAGTCGGGAAACTGCCCCATGAAAGCTGAAGTTTTTCTTCGCCATCGATCTGCCGCGGGCCGATGGCTCCGAGAGAAATATCCGATTCGAGGTCTTTGACCATCCACTCAAGCGCGTTATCCAAGATCTTCGTATCGCTATTCAATAGCAGAATAAATTCTCCGCGCGCGTTGTTAATGCCGAGATTATTCGCTCGGGCAAACCCCAGATTTTCGCCTGCTTCGATCGAGATCACTTGAGGCGCCGCTTGACGGATCACGTCGAGGCTTCCGTCTCTTGACCCGTTATCGATCAGGATAATTTCGAAAGCAAAAGAAGGCTTGTTTTTCTCGATCGACCCGATACATTGAAGCGTGTATTCCGGAGTTTCAAAATTGACAATTATAATGCTAAGAGTAACGTTATTTAACATGGCCAGTTTTACAGTTTATCAGCAATCAAATCCCAAGTCTACGCTTCTTAAAATAAATTAATCCTGCAAGCCGATGAGATAATGTCAGGGATCAATCAAACCCTAGAAAATCCATTAAAGCACCCCTCCATGCATCACATTTTAATTTTATTCTTTGATAATAAGAGGTCCTGCAAGAATCCTCTCGGTAGGGAACAAACGAAACTTGCTGGATTGAAAAACCCTGAGCTTCCGCGATTAAAACAATGAGCCGCTCGATGGCATGCGCCAGTGTGCCGTTTCTTCTTATCCGGCGCCCTTTTGGAAAATCTTTGAGCTGAAGTCCCAACTTAAACAAGGGCTCCAACGCTTTCGGCCTCATCCAAAACATCGACCCAGCTGGGAAATTCAACCGCTGTTTTTGATGAATCGTAAGTCCCAGCCGCGAGCTCAAGTCACGGCAGATCTCCCAATTTTCCTGCCAGGGGTCTTTGACAAGTATCTTTTCGAGCGGAGGAATGATTTCGGGATAGACAAGGCCCAGTGTTTCATCATCCCGGAACATTTTTAAAATAATCTGAATGGCGTCGGCCGAACCCACAAGGTTCTCAAGCAAATAACTGCGCCATTCCCTAAGCCATGTTACATGGGAGCTTTTTTTCGTGTGAAGCTTTAAGATCAAATCATAAGCCGCGTGGTCATCTTTAAACTCGCAAATAAACGGTGCAATATCAAAACCACGGTTTTCAACGACTTTGAGAACAACCCGGCGGCCGGGAAATGCCTCTTTCAGAAGAAACCGCGTGCTGGCATGCAAATCTTTTGATACGGAAGCGAAAATGTCGAATGAAACGGGGCATCTTTTTAGAAATGAAATGATCTCTTCCGCGGGTTCTTGGTAAAAAAAATGAAGTACTGCGCCGATTTTAAATGAATTTTTGATGAGGATTAAAACTCTCGGCCCAATCCGTTAGACGATCATACGCGGCTAGGGCATTCATTCACTTCGACAACGTCTGTTTAATTTGTTTACTTTTCCGGAGTAAATAGGCTTTGAGCATTTTTCGGCTCAGCGGGTGCTGCTTTAATTTGAGCGCTTGGGCTGGAGAAAAAAACACGGCCTTTTGCCCTTCATGGCATTGCAGACGCTTTTCCGCAGAAGAAAGCACGCCTGAAAAAAAATGATACTGTCCACCGCGATGATGGGGATCTTTAGCAGTAAAGCCCAAAAATCGTAAATCTTTGACACGTACTTCAAACTCCTCAAAAAGCTCGCGTCTAATCGCCCGCCGGACAACCTCACCGCGCCGGATATGGCCTCCGGGAGTACATGTCCACAGGCCTGGAGACATAATCCCGGGCTTGTTGTCCCGCAATTGACACAAAACCCTGCCATCTTTGGTTCTCACAATACAGCCCACGAATACGGGCAAATCGACGGGGACAGATTTTGAGGAAAAAGCGGCTGTCAAATGAAATTAACATGGGATGGCGGGTGTTTTAAATCCCAAAGATACCGGTTGACCTCATCCATACGGCAGTTTTTCCGGCATTCGGTAATGTCCAGCCCGTCTTCCACATAATCCGCGCTTTTTTTCCTCTTGTCTCCTTCCCAAATCTCCTGAAAAGTGCTGTCGTTTAAATTGCCATAGCAAAAACGTTCGTCTTCAAGATACGCGCTGCAGCCGTACACATCGCCATTACCCATCACATACGCCCAAAAATACGGCGTTGCCTGGCACTTTGTGTAATAATGGCCGGGCTCATTCAATTTATCCATCGTGTGCCTTCTGAATACCACTTCAAAGGCGTCGTCCGACAACCGTTCGAGCGCATTCGCCATGGTCAGGTACTCATCGTAACAAAGCCCCTCGTATTCATGGGTAATGCTCATGTGGTGCTGAGAATAAGGTTTGATCACCACGTAATTTAAACCGATGGCTTTGCCCTTTTCGGCCAGCGTTACGGCTCCCGAAGCATTTTCGGGCAACAGGACCATTTGAGCGCCCAGCGTGCATCGCGCGCCTATTTCTTTTTTTATCTCCACCGCGCGGGTAAGATTGGTGATCACGCGGTCAAAATCCTCCGGCTTGGTCCGGTGTATTTTGGCGTAGGCATCGCGAGTCCCCGCGTTCACACTGGCCTTGATCCACGTCGTAAACGGCAACGCTTCGCGGGCAAATTTCTCCGTCAGCGCGACAGCATTCGTCGTGATAGAAACATCGATACCCGCCTCAGCGGTATGCTTTATAATTTCGGCTAAATCTTTGTGCAGCAACGGCTCCCCTTCGCCGGCAAACATAATGCTCTTCACCCCTTTCCGAGCCATCTCAGAAATGCGGGTCTTCAGAAGCTCCTTCTCGAGGAATCTTGTTTTATAGCCGATATAATCAACAGCGCAGAAAGTGCAGCGGTGATTACACGCGCCGGAGGGAGTAATTTCCACATAAATAGGATAAACAGTTTTGGACTTGGTCATCCAATCATGGATACGATCCACGTGATAATTGATCTTGTGGCTGTCAATTCTAAATTTATCCATGAGCGGATTGTACCACGACAACCGGAACATCGCAAGGTGCGCTGAAGTTCTTTCTTTGAAAAGTCATGGAATCCTTTGCAAAGCCTTTTTCGTTAGCCCGCTTCCCGCCAAAATAAAAATCCGCTGCTAACCGGACATAGCCTCTGATAACTTTCATCAAAGAAGCAAGGCTTACGGCTTTGGAGACACCCCCTTTTCTGATATCGAGCCTGTAAGGCACTTCGGCGAAAAGATACCCTTGACTGATCAGGCGAACCAGGATATCAGTCTGGAAAAAAAAGTTGAAATTACGATTAGAAAGTTCCTTTAAGACAGAGGTTCGATACAATACCGTGCCATTGGTATAATTAAAATTGGTGTGAAATGTCGCGTTAATGATAGAGCAGTAAACGGAGGAAAGAATGTTCCGGAAAAACGCCCTTGCCTCTCGGTTAAAAACAAAGGGGACAACAATATCCACATGCTCAAGCAGCGGGGCATAACGGAAAATTTCCATGGGGTCATTTTCATTATCACCGGGCAAAAGAACGATCGCGGCGCCGTAAGCCTGATCCACCCCATCCCAAAACGAAGCCCCGATCCCGCGCGCTTTGTCATGGACAACAAGCCGGACACGCTCATCCGTTTGCATAAAATCTCGCACCAGGTTTTCCGTTTTGTCGGTGCTGCCATCGCTGACGACGATGATCTCGCCGGAAACAGCAGATTTCTCGAACCCGCTTAAGACATTTTTGATGGCAAGGATAATGTTTCTCTCTTCATTCAAAGCGGGCATGATGACGGTAAATTCGCTGTTCTTTTTCATGAACTCCTCGATATCAATGTCCACTGCCTCTCAAGCTGACGCGTTTGCGCCAGGATCTGGAACGTCTTTTGGCCTTCCAGTTTTTTTGCGGCCTCCGAGATACCCTTCATCAGTTTCGGCGCGCCTTCTGATCCATAATCGAGTCAACGATCCAATGGCAAAGCGCCAAATGCGTCACCTCCACAAAGCCATAGGAAAACGAGGGGACATAAAAATTAATATCCCCCATGCTTCTTAAAGGGTTCTCATTCAAAAAACCGGAGAACGTCACGATGAAATTCGTTTTCTTTTTCGCCGTTTCCACCGCCTTTAGAATGTTGGGAGATTTTCCCGAACTGCTGATCGCGATCAGAATATCCCCGGCTTTCGAAAGTCTCTCAATCGGCAGAGCAAATACGGCTTCGTACCCCAGATCATTCGAAAGACAGGTCAGAAAACTTGCGTCATTAAAAGCAATGCAGGGAACTTCCGCATTTTTCAAAAGATCGACGGCGGTATGGCTTGCAATGGCGGCGCTTCCACCGTTGCCGACGATCATGACCTTGTTCCTTTTTTTTGCGCAGGCAAGCACCTGGGCGACAATCTTTTGGACCGCATCCTCCACGGCAAGGCTTTTACCGTTTTTTTTCTTCGCCTCAACCTTCAGGAAACAGTCGCTTAACTGCGGCAGATACCGCTCGAGAGATTTCATTTCAAAAGCGAAGTGATGTATTTGCGCAGAGGCACCGGTTCGACCGCCGACCGGTTCCCGACGATCAGCACCTTCATGGCTCCCACCGCGTTGCCGATAAATCCCACCAGCTCCATTGGATTTCCCATGCACACGCACGGAGCCGCAAATGAAAAAAAAGCGTCCCCGGCGCCGACACGGTCCAAAACCTCTTTTGACAAGACGGGAATTTCCATGAATCCTTCCTTCTGGTCATAGGTCAAGGCCCCCTGATGGCCGCGCGTAATAATCACCTTGCTGCATTTAAGCTTCCGGCTGATTTTTGTAATCAATTTTTCGATGGTAGAGGATTTATTCTGGGTCGCCAGACGAACTTCGGGCTCGTCAATGCAGATAAAATCGGCCCGCGGGAACTTGGTCACGACATTAAAACCGATATTAGCGCTGTTGGTTTGAACGTTCAACGCCAAAAACTTCGCTTTTCCGCAAAGGGTCTTGATAATCTTCGGCGTCAACAGTCCGTGACCGAAGTCCGTGACCAAAACCATGTCAAACCCGGCAAGATGCCGGTTTAGGTATCCGCAGATCTCTTTTTCCAGCTCCGGGGGGAGGAGCTTTTTTTCATCGATATAGCAGATCTCAAAAAGCTTGGTCAGAAAACTGGGCTCGATAAACCGCCGTTTCACGACCGTCGGGGCGCCCTCGCTGTAGTAAAAATTGGTTTTAACCTGCGGTTTTAAATGGGAGGAAATAAATTCCCGGTAATCATTGGCCGTACCGATGACACTCAAAAGCGATGTGTTCTCGCAAATCCCGGAGATGTGATTGCAGGCCGCCAAAACTCCGCCGGCAAACACCTCCTCATTCAAAAAACGCGTGGCGATGATATTGTCCTTTTGTGACTTCCCCATGCCCACGCAATAATGGTATTCATCGATGATGATATCCCCGATCACGAGGACCTTCAGAGCCTTGGCCTGATCCAGCGCCTCAAGGACAATATCCGCGGGGTACCTTTTTTTGAACCCGGCCAGATAGCTCTTCGCCTCTTCCGGCAACGGAGAAAAATGAGCATTGATGAGCGCCGAAGAACTGAAAGAGATCTCATCCGTAAAGCAAAGCATGCCGCCGACCGAACGGACCGCTTCCTCTTCTTCGGAAATTTTTCCGGTAATATCGTCTTTCCTTTGGGAGTAATCAGAGCCTTTTACGTAGTAGCAAGGCCTCAGTTTTCTGATCGCCTCTACAGCGGTAGGCCCATCGTTGATGGCCACAAAATCAACGCTTTCAATCGCCGCAATAGTTTCCGCCCGTAAATGATGATTAAACGCGGGGCGGCCGGGGCCCTTATTGACATGTTCGTCTTTGGTGAGCGTCACCACCAAAAGATCTCCTTTGTTTTTGGCGGCCTGGAAATGCTTCACGTGTCCCGGATGGAGCAAGTCGAAAACACCATGGCATTGAATGATCTTTTTACCTTCGCTTCTCACTTTTTCCAAAAGCAAAGCCAGCTCGTCTATGGTTTTGATCTTGGTGTGGGGCTCTCTGTTCATTTTGATAAATACCTAAACCAATCCTTGGTGGCGATTTCTATTGTCTGTGGTGTCCAAACCGGTGCTTGTCTCCAATAATCAATATTTTCCAAAAGAATTTTTACTCCCTGCTCCAACGAAATTTTCGGGCTCCATCCCAAACGCCGCCTTATCTTAGAAATGTCAGCAAAAGTGCTGTCCGGCTCTCCCGGCCGTTTCGGAATATAAACGACATCTCCACCTAAAAGAGCGACGACGTTGTTAACGCTGTAAGTATTACCCGAGCCAACGTTCATGAAATCATTCTTACAATCAGATTCTGCCGCCATCACCAAAGCGTCGACCACATCCGTCACAAAAGTAAAATCTCTGGTTTGCCTGCCGTCCCCGACAATCGTATAGGGTTCATTGTATATTTTTTGCGCTAAAAAAACCCCGAAAACCGCACCATACGTCCCGGAAGTCCTGGAGCGGGGCCCATACACATTGAATAATCTCAAAGCAACGACCGGAAGCTTGTAAACTTTCCCCCAATGCAGCAAAGTACGCTCCCCCAGGTATTTCGTGAGCGCGTAAGGGTACTGTGGACGAATTTCCGCTGTCTCCGGCGTCGGAAAAGTATCTGGAATACCGTAACAGGAAGACGAGGCGGCATAAATCATTTTTTTAACCCCGGACAAACGCGCCGCTTCAACGACATTGGCCGTTCCCAAAACATTGGCACGGTAATAAGGCAGGGGGTCCACAATGGAAGGCACGATATCCGCGACGGCCGCCAAGTGAAAAACCCGGTCAACCCCCTCAAAATACGGCTTAATCTTTTCGAAATCAATGATGTCGATTTGATTAAGTTCCAAATCCTTATTTCCCTGTTGGTGGGCAAGATTTTCCGGTCTTCCCGTCGAAAAGTTATCCAGAACCAGGACCTTATGTCCCTCACCCAGCAGCCGGTCAACCAAATGACTGCCGACAAAACCTGCGCCACCTGTTACCAATACTTTCATTTTGTCGGTTCTACTCCCTCTAAAAGGTATTCTTGCTTTGTAAACTCATCCGTTCTTTAAAGCTTCCCAAAAATAAGGTTATGATGGACAAAAGGGGAAAGGCCGCCAACAACGGAAAAGCGGAGGATTTATACAGAATGATATGGGTGAAATTAGGGTCCAACGTCACTTGAACCAGCGAAAGCATGAAAATCCTCGAAGACGCGGCAAGAAGCAGCGCCGTGATGATCAAAAAGGAAAGATCCGCTCTTCGCCTGATAAAAATCAAGATCACGTGAAAAAAATACGCGGCCAGTCCCAAAACGACAAGCGTAGGTGTGAAACACCGGTAAAGGAAAAAAAGCCCCTCCAATACCCTGGTTTTTACGGCATCCACTTTCTGCTGACGCGGCAACGGCAAAGGATTCTGACGTGTCGGCGAGATTCTGTCTCTTGTCATATCCTGGTAAAAACGCTGCACTTCCTCCGGGGCATCGCTTTCCAGGCGCGGCGTCATCGAAATTTCACTGAGTTTCGTCATAGAGACCGCCAGGTCGGCACAGGTAGAAATGAGGAGATTGAGGTCTTCATTGCGCCAGGCCGCTCTATATGCGGATTTAGGCATAAACGAATTGTCCTTTTTATAACATTCCAGCTTTCCCGCATCACAAACCGCATTTATTTCCGAAGCTAGGCGTCTGTAATACCCGCAAGCAATATCCGCCGAACGATAATATCCGGCTAAGGCGACGGCGTCCCGAAAAGCAAACATAAAGTGCGTGCTGATTTCTTTCTCCGCATAAGGCCCCCAATGCGCCCATCCATTCAAGACATCCCCATCCAAAAAGGGCTGCAATTTCGCAAAGGCGGGGCTGACTGCATAAATACGCTCCCGCATTTCATGGGGAATCAGCAGATACCTTTGAAACACTTTGGGTTTTACCCTCAGCATGGCGCCGTAAGCGTCGGTATAATCGCGCTGGACCTGTTCACAGGTCGTAAACATACCATAATATATTTTATTCATACCCGCGACGGCCCCTATCACGGCAAAGGCAAGCGCCAGAGGAATGCAGCATGCTTTGAGGCGCTTTTTCTTTTCTTGAGAAAACATCACGATAGAAACCAATAGCGTCACCAGCAATATGAACAAGGGCGGCAGCAACAACGCCCCCTCCTCCCGGGTCAGCCAAAAAATCGCAAAAGAGATGCCCAGACCTATATTCCATCTGACAAAATTTTTTATGGGTGTATCTTTTCTCAAAAGTAGCCCTATCGCAAACGACAAGACCAATAAAGGAAGAGACAAATAAACGCCTTCACGTACCACTCGGGCCATTTGATTGCCAGCATAGCTGATGGGGTGAAAAAGCAGTACGGCGTAGACCACAAAGAGCAATAACGGGATATTCCGCAGTAAGGGGCGTATGGCGATAACAAATAGCAAACAACTGCCCGCGTAGAAAAGGTGCTGAGAAAGAGAAAGCGGCACTCCCAGCCAGAACATGCAGGCTATCCAAAACGGATAAAACGGCTGCTTTAGCAAAGTGAATGTAGTATATTCTCCCAACCATCGGCCGCAGGCGATCTTTTGAGCGGTACTAAGATAAAGCAAGTCGTCGTGCGGCGCAAAAATCGCTGGAAATGTTTGACCGCTCACCAACCACACTTTGATGAACGTTGAAATGCCCAATAATCCCCAAAACCATCCGGGGAAAATAAACGGTGACCCCGGAGAAAGAGTAAGCGGCCGTTTCATCAAATTAAACTGATTGAGGAATAGCGTAAAAACCGTTTTCCAGTTTAACAGGATTAAAAAAAGCGCGGCAACGGCAATCGCGATGTAAACTCTTGATTTGAAATGTGACATTTTTTTCAATAAAGGCTTATAGATTCCACTAAAATTTCCTTTATACCCAAAGAACGGATCTACGCCTGAAGCGTTAAGAAAAAGCACTTTATCGCGCACGCTAAACGTGTCGATGGAATTAAGAGGCTGAAAATCTCTGACAATGTCATCCGGCAGCCATACGTGCGAATAGAGCACCCTGCCCGCTATCCTGCCCTGCAAAGTAATTTTCTCTATCTTCCAAACATTGGGCATGGTGCCTGGGTCTATCCTTAGTTCTTGAATATCTTCCAGCGGGAGAGGGATCATGACGGCCGACAAGGTCGAAGATGATAAATTCGTCTCTACCGATTGCAGCGGCCTTGTTACAGACGCCCAACCGGTCCCATTCTGATAAAAGATTTCACACGCATTCTCGTGCGTATCGCCCCGCGACGGGGTGGCAAAGTCCATCGTGAGCAAACTTCTGGAGGGGTAAAGCGAGATGACTATCAATACCAGCAGGATAATACTTAGAAAAATAGAGGTGATATTTTTTTTATTAATATTTATTTTTGGCATACATCCCTTTGAAAAAGCATCTTACGTTACCCACAACAAAACTACAACAATTACAACGATTGTGTTAGAGGGCGACGAAGGAAAATCGGATTTTTCGAAGCCCTTGTGGCATAGGTTACAACCTGCCGATTTTAGGAGAACCCCGCAATAGGTTTCGAATAACGCCCAGACTGGCTAATTCAGAAAAAGCGCTCACCACCTCATCCGCCTTTCTCAAGGACGATCGATCCAGCGTTGAGCATACGGCAATACAATAGGCGCCTGCGTTTTTAGCCGACTCCACGCCCAATGGAGCGTTCTCAATAACGATACACTGAGCGGGATCAAGCCGCAATGCCTCAGCTCCTTTTAAATAAGGATCTGGATGAGGTTTACCGCGCAAGGTTTCTTTTCCGTCAACCAAAGCGTTGAATTTATCTAGAAAATCCCCGGGAACAGACTTGCGCATCCGGTCTCGATAACTTGCTGTTACAATTGCGATCAATATGCCAGTTTTCCATAAAGTATCAACGAAAGACTCGACGCCAGGATAAAACTCAAATCTATGATGCTGAAGGTAATAATTTTCCTTTTGCTTTACTAAATCTTTGATCAACGACTCAGTGGGAGAATCGTCACCAGCCTTGACCATGAACCTTTTAGCCAATTCGGGCATGGGTATTCCTTCCAGTGGATAATAATCTTTCGGCTTAAGGTCAACGGAATAATTCTTCATCACCGCTTGCCACGCCAAAAAATGATCCCCCAGGGTGTTTGCCAGAGTGCCGTCAAAATCAAAAAGGATGCCTTTGAAACGGTTCACTCTCTTAAACTTGTGGCGTGAGCCAAAGACTTGCCCTTCGGGGTCTTCTTCACCTGCGCTAGAGCTTCCTTCATCCAGGGGCCCAAGTGTTTGTAATGAGGAGAAGAGACAATGCCTCCGTCCGTCACATAGGGGGCATCCACATAAGTCGCCCCAGCATTGTTAATGTCATCTTCGATGCTGTAATAGCCGGACACTTTCTTACCTTTAACGACCTTCGCTGAAATTAGTAATTGAGCCGCGTGACAGATAGAGGCAATCACTCGTCCGCTCCCGTGAAAAGCGGTGATGAATTTTAAAATATCCTTATCCTGGCGCATATATTCCATCGCCTTGGCTCCTCCAGGAAGCACCAAAATGTCGTAATCTTCAATGCGCAACTCCTGGATATCCTTGGTTGGCACCACTTTAACCCCAATACTCCCATATACGGTCTCCTTTCCACGAACAGCTACATCTACTTCATAACCTTCTTCCTGAAGCCGGTAATAAGGATAAATATACTCGTGATCCTGAATCAACTTGCCTGCGATAATTAATGCCTTACTTGTCATTGTTCCTCCTAGCTACTTTTAGCGTATCTAACATCATATTTTTTTGAAGCTCGTCCCGGTCCAAAAAGGGATACAAATCCTCAAATGGCGTGTATTCCGTTGTACCGTCCGCCTTTTTCCTAGGTATGGCTCTAAAAATTTGGGGCTGGTCCGGATTCATCATGATTTCGCAAATACTTGGACCTGAGCTTTGGAGGGTCTCAGTAATGACGCTGGACAAATGCGGGTGGTCCTCAACTCTCCAAGCAGGGATGCGATGGGCTTCGGCAATCTTCATAAAGTCAGGGAATGATATTCCCGTCTCCTCGTTAACACCCATGTAACGGCTTTCAAAGCCATACTGCTGCGTCTCTTTGATGGTGAGATACCCCCCATTGTTCAAAATAAACAGCTTCACAGGAAGATAATGATGCATTACTGTTGCCAACTCTTGAATATTCATCAAGAGACCCCCGTCACCGGTAATACAAACGGTTCGCCTCTTTCCGCTGCCTACGCAAGCACCTACCGCAGCGGGAAGACCCCATCCCATGGGCGCAAAACCGCAATTGGTAAAAAACCTTTGCCCCTGCTTGACCCGAAAAGCCTGGTGAGTCCCCTGAAAGGCGATTCCCATGTCAGTGACAACCAGGTCCTCTCCAGATAACCTATCGGACAGTATATCAACAAAATAGTAAGAATTGACAAAGCGTTCTTGATTCTCCAATTCCTTCGGAACGGGACGATACTTCTCTTTCCAGCTCCGGCAACGCTCTACCCATTCGCCGGCGTCAATGGCTGTGCCTGATAACTGACGGTTCAGTTCAACCAAAAAGAGCTTGGCATCGCTATGGATCTTCAAGTGGATATCCAGCGTTTTCTTGTCTAATTCCGCTTGATCAATGTCCACCATGACACGCTTGGCGCCTCTGGCAAAGTCTTTGGAATCATACCCGGTCTGTGGCAAAGAGAGCCGGGTTCCAATAGCTATATAAACATCTGCGTTTTGAACGGCGAAATTGGGAGCACGCTGGGCAAAAGTTCCCGGGCGGCCTACATAGAGAGAATGATCCGTTGGAATCAAATCATTGGCATTTCGAGCTGTGACAAAAGGTATACGATGATTTTCAACCAGACTCATAAATTCCGCTTGGGCTCTGGCAAGGCGCACCCCTTGACCCACATGGATCAACGGTCTCCGGGAAAAGCGCAGTAAGTCAACGACTTGCCGCACTTTATCTTTGAGCTTAATGTCGGTCTGATACCGACTAGGCAGCTGACGTTCGCTATCTGAGAGACCTTCTAGCTGCTCCTCATCAATGGAGGCATTCTGAATATTGGCCGGTAAATCAAGCCAAACGGGGCCAGGTCGTCCTGTGGTGGCGATAAATACGGCCTTTTCGAGATGATACCGAATCGTGTTAGGATCTTTGACCATCACCGCGTATTTCGTAATCGGTTTGACCAAATCAATGATATTGATCTCTTGCACACCCAACTGCCGTAGTCCCGAATCCCCAATAGTTTGACTCAGAAACGCCTGCCCAGACAAAACAAGGTGCGGAACAGAATCCATCCATGAACCCGCCACTCCGGTAATGGCATTAGTGCCTCCGGGACCCGCCGTCACCAGTGATACCCCCAGTCCCTCTCTGGCCCTGGCATAGGCCTCTGTAGCCATCGCCACCGCTTGCTCATGATGGCAACAGTAGTAATTGACATTCTTATTCTTGCTCAGGGCGTCACATAAAAAAATACTCCCACCACCGGTAACGGTGAAAATATCTTTGACTCCAAGTTTCTCAACAAACCGGATAACATAATCGGCCAAACGCATCATTTTAGTCTTCCTGCCAGAGCTCAATACACATATTTTCTTTCATTGTCACAGGATCAAAATGTGGGTACATATCTTCTAAAGGCTTGGCAATCCACCGCCCATCTTCTTTGATGGTCAAGCCGGGCCGTGGAACGAATTCCTGCAGGCTGTCAACCTGAATTTCACAGACGGCGGCCCCTTGACCCCGCAAGACTTTTTCGATTTTAGCATTCATTTCGCCGGGGAACTTAATTTCATCTACCCGAAAACCATAGCTTCTGCTGATTTCTTGAACGGAGGGTGTCTCAAACAGGATCTCTTGGTCAGTGGCAACGTATCTTTCTCCAAAGTACTCTTTCTGAATTTGCCGTATATAAGAGTGACCCCTGCTCTTTAAAACAAAAATCTTGACGGGAAACCTGTAGCGGCTTAAGGTTTCGAGCTCTTGAATTCCTCCATAAAATCCACGATCTTCACAAAGACAAATCACTCTTTCTTGCTCTTCCGCAATACTTACACCCAGGGCTCCGGGCAATGCAAAACCGGGCAACTCAAGACCCGTTGAGCTAATCATTCTTTGCCCCGGTTTGAATTGAAAGGCCTGCATCGCGTAATTCATCACCGGACCACCATCCACCACAATGGTTTCATTCTCCCGCATGTTTTCCGACAGCGCTCGAACAAAAAAATAAGGCTGAACGAGATTCGTCTTTTTATAATTTTCGGTCAATGGCGGGAAATGCTCGCTCCACTGCCGACACCTTTGAAGCCATTGCTTCCAAACCGGTATCGACGAGCGTTCCTGAGACAATCGCCGCAGCATTTCCCTTATAAATTCCCCGGCATCCGCGTGAATGGCAAGGTCGGGATGAATCGTAGACTTACGCAATTCCTCAAGATCAACATCCACAACAATTTTCTTGGCGGCCCGGGCAAAAGCTTTGACGTTTCTTCCAATAAAAGGCATCGAAAGCCTGCAACCCACACTCAAGAGCAAATCGCAATTCTGAATAATAAAATTCGCTCGGCGCTGTCCGTAACCACCAGGCCTTCCAAAAAACAATGGGTGACTTTCCGCTAAAAGATCGGCGCCACGCCGACTAAGCAAAGTTGGCGCCGCCAGTTGACCCAAGAACTCTATGAAATCATTTTGCGCGCCGGCAATTCGAACTCCATTGCCGCCCAATAGAACCGGCCTCCGAGATGCCTTTAAAAGTCTCAATACCTCATCGACCCACCCGCTTAAAATTTCCACAGAGGCTGTTGGCCGGGGAGCCTCATGCTGGGGATCAAAAGATTTCAGTTCCTGCTCATCGATGACCGTTCCCTGAATATCAATGGGAACATCCAGCCAAACTGGCCCTGGTCTTCCGTCATTTGCTAAAAAAATGGCTTTCTCGAGATGGTATCGGATCGCAGCGGGATCAGTAACCTTAACAGCGTATTTTGTAATAGCCTTGACCATATCAATGATATTCAGTGACTTATTCCCCAACTGTCGGACCTCGTCCGAATTCTTTTGCGACGCTGCTTGGCCGGATATCACCAGCATGGGAACGGAATCAATCCACGCGTTGGCCACTCCAGGAATGGCATTAGGCCCCGAAGCTCCCGAAGATACCACTAAGACACTCAAATCCATCCGAACCTTGCCATAGGCTTCGGCCGCCAAAGACGCACCCTTTTCCATATGGGTGCTAATAAAACGCAAATCCTCATCACGACCGATGGAGTCGAGAAGGTGCACATTGGCATCCCCTGGCACCACAAAAACCTGCTTTACTTTGTGAGTCTCCTTAAGAATAGAAACAACGCAATCGGAAACCTTCATGACGCTGTCTATTCTCTTGACAATTAGAAGCGTCAAGGGTCCCACAATGCTGCGCTCGCTTATTTCCCTAATATCTTTAATTTTTACCGTATCTCCGACCCTTAAGGTTCTATCTTTTCGTCCATTCACGAGCTGCCCATCCAAGACGCAGACCACGTCTTGATCATCGGAATCTAAAATTTCATCCAGTTGCCGAGGACTCTCGAGGGTCCTGAAGGTTAACGCGCACTGACCAAAACGCTTCTTGCAATTGTGCGGTAACTGCAGCGCTTGAAGAGAAAGATAATTGTAATTTTGGATATTTACGGCGTGCTGATCAGACCGTTCGTATCCCTGCCGTTCCCGGCCATATTGATCTTTGAATCGGACCAAATCACGTTTGTTAATCGGGCTTTCTATCTCCAATACAAAGGCGCCCTTAGCCGAGGTGCCTCTGGTTTGATGAAAGACCCCTTTCTCAATCAAAAGACCGTCGCCAGCCCCCAGGTTCAATTCCAGTTTAGGCGTCGAACACACAACCTCGCCCTGTAGCACGACCAGGGACGTCTTTTTATTGGGATGACAATGCATGGAGGTCTGAGCGCCATTTTTGACGTACAATACCCAGCCTGCCACGTTGCTGTTTTGGAAAATGAGATATTCATAGCCCCAAGGCTTCTTAACAACAACCTTGGAGTAATCGCAATAATCATCTTGCAATTCATCCGGCAGGATATTGAGGCTATTCAGTATGTCTCTATCGGTATCGGAAATAGAAATTTTGTTGATCACGGCAGCGTGTTTTATCTTAACAGTATGAATTGATCCGATTCAAGGATAGCTTATGAAATCCTGCCTCTAAACAAAATTGATGTGCGCCGGTGGATTCCCGCTGGGAGGATTAAACTCAATTTTACCCTTCACATACGCGTCCAGTGTTTCATTGACATTGTGCTGCAGACACAAAGAGGCGCACATAGTCTGCGCGTTAAACTGGGGGGAAGCTAAGTAGTTCATCACTTCCCAATATTTATCGGAATTCCAAATATCCTTGAAACGCATTTCCGTAATATTTCCAATATGAAACTTCTTGTATTGCTCATTAAAAAGGGCTCCGCAAGGCGCCACAAGACCGGAACCCGACATTTGAAGCATGAATGGGGCCCCGTAGCAGCGTTGATAATTCCGGGTCCCTTCCTGCTGAATCTTGGACCACTTCACCTTCACCACAAAGTCGTCATCCGAATAGGCCTCCGCTTCCCTTAGCGTAGCGTACAAATCCTTGTAGCCGTCATAATTGACACCCAGGGCTCCCTCCTCGTTGTCCGTGCAATGCTTAATGATTACATAGTCCGGCCGCAATTTCTTTCCGAGCCGAGCCAGGGGGATAATCTGATCCCCATCCTGGGGCATAAGCACCATCTGCATACCCACCGTAACAGCCAAGCTATTCTTTTTCTTGATATCCATCATGTCGGAAATGTTCTGGCAAACCTGAAAAAACCACTTTTCCGGAACACCCATAATCTCCGCGTAGCGTTTGGGCTCCCCCGCCGAAAAATTGACCCTCAAATAAGTCAAACAGGGCAGGATTTCCTCAAGTTTGCTGCGGGTAAGAACCAACGCGTTGGTCCCAACCGCCATCGACAGGCCCAGTTCGTGGCCTTTTTTAACCGCGTCAACAAACACCGGCGATATTGTGCTTTCGCCATCGGAGACAAAACTGATCGCCCGTACTCCGATTTCAGCGCAATCTTCAAGAAAATTAAAAATAGCCTCACGGGTTATTGAACTTCTCTCGTTTTCCTGAAGCTTGGCATAGCAAAATCCGCAGCCATAATTGCAAGCACGGGTCAATGCCATATCAATGGTAATCGGAGCTATTCGCTCACCTCTTTCCCAAGCCCGGACCCGATCTAAATGCCAATGGATTTTTGTGCCGTCCAAAATCAAATCCTTTAGTTGGGGATTCCCAAGTTTATAGCGCGAATCTGCATTCACAGGCATTATCCCTCCCCAAAAACAACTTTGTCCTCTAAAATCAATTTAGATACCGCGGCTTGGGTTTTCACTGCCGGCCTATCCCATCTCATTTTATTTTTGTCAGGCTCTTCCTCATTGTATAGGGACAAAGCCTTCTCCACGTTCTGCCTTAAATACACTTCCAAATCCAACAGCAAGACAGAGTCATGCCTGCAAACCTCCGGGCCGGTTTCCAATACAACCTTTGTGCCCCGTAAAATATTTTTAACAATCACAGATGAGGCCGCTATACCACGTTCCTTGGTAAAATTGTCTATGGCCTTTTGAATAAGGCTGATTCTACCCGTTTGCGGGGTTGCCGCCCATTTGGCCGAGGCAGGTAACGTGTAGAAATTGTCTTGGTCTTTGTAATTTGCTTGTGAGCGATATTGCGCAACCAGCTTCCTAACAAGAATCGTTAAAGCCCTGAAGACTTCCCAGGTATTAGACGGAATGGTTATGCCGATGTTCGGCCTCTTTTTAGGATCCTCTCTTAAGTGATACTCCAACTGGATAATCGAGTGGTCATGACACTCATTGACCGGCTTGTGAATCAGAATATCGCATAATTCATTCATGAGCCTCTTTGAAACACCGGTGGTCGGCCCGGTAAACGCAACTTCCATGACCGTGTGAATATTGGAATCAACGCCAGCGCACAATTTTATCCCCTCATGTTCTGCTTCTATAAAAACAAGGGGTGGTTTTAATGTAAGCGCCCCTTCATAATCAGCCGCTTCTCGATTGTAATTAAATTTCAGTCGATAAAACGATGGGATATCATTGAGTTCCAAAGCTGCGATGGTGTATTTCCGCTTAAAACTAATATCAATGACCGTTCCACCGTCCTTTTTTTCACGGACTGAAACAAGGACAGCGTCACCCAACGATTTTTTTAACCGACCCACGTCCAGGGATTGGGATACCTCTCCGCTGGTTATGCCGATGGAAAAAGAATCCAATCCATAGGAGCCGGCAGCCTCAATCATATTGGAAATGCTAACCGTAGGGTCATCATCAGGAACCCACATATCCAAAAATTCATAACCGGTGCCAAATTTTCTAAGTTGCGTGTTGAGACCTTCCCAATAAACACTTACCAACTTATCATAACTGAGAACAATTCCATTCATTTAGATTCTCCCACTTGGAGGATTATCTCGCATCGCGAAGGTAATGTCAAACTTTTCGGGCGTCTCCTCGAAACCTGATATTCCCCCACGCCGACCAATCAAACGCATTGGTGCTTTTTTCATTCAAACCGAACAATGTAATAAAGCTCAAAATGACATCTTTCCCGGAATACGCGGTTAAATCGATTGAACAATCATGCCATTTCCGGTCTTCCGCGATATTTTTAGGATCAATGTACTTATCGAAAATGATTTTCTCCGTATTATTTTCATTGATCAAAACCCTGAACAAAACGCCGTCTCCTTTGTCCGGCGACCAGCAGGCAGGAACCATTCCTATGCTAAAATCCAGCGAACTTTTAGAGGGGATCTTTACTTTGTAATCAACTCTTCCCGGCGCATGCTCAAATAATATCTCCTTCTTGTCACCGTTGATGGCCAATTCATCCATTTTCACAAAATCTTTGGGTTGAGGAGAAGTGATGTCCCCTGCCCTGATGATATCGGCAATAATAGATTCGTTCGGCAGCTTGAGCGATAATAAAAAATCCAAATATCTTTCCGCACGCTCTAAAATCACAATGTCGGGATGATACGAAAGGATCACTTCCGGTTTTGTGTCATAAGAGACCAGGGCATACTCATCCACAAAAGCATGGGCCATGTCACCGCCCATGTAATCTTCGGCGAAAGAGTCCCCGGCAATGACAAGCTTTACTTTTTTTCGGGCCGCGGAGTCTTTGCTAAATCCCTTCCGCCCGGCGCGGATGACCGCGTGAACCCTGTAAGGTTGATCATGAGGCCAACCGTAGTGGATCCAACCGTCTTCTTCATACTTGTTTACAAAACGTGAAATAACTTCATTTGCGCTGTCAACCCAGGCGATACCCGGTTGGCTGCCACTTATGACATTTTTTATTTTTTCCCATGCGATAAAGGCTCCCAGCGCCGTCCAGTGGGACCCCCAGGGATAGTAGACTTGAAATCCGTCCATTTTGGATTTTATCAATTCATTTCGCGCGTCAATAACCAATCCGGGCTCCTTGGAATTCACAAACGAAATTACTTGATCCAGCCGGCTTTGCGGCGACGATTGGCCCATATAAGCGGGCATCTGCTCCGGGTATATGCTTGCTTTATTCGGCGCGACAATCAATGCGAATAAAATATGTTTCCGCTGAAAATATTCTCTCATCTCATTTAAATTATAAAAAATCTTATCGAGATCTTTCTCCGTAAAAAGATTTGTCCGCATATAATCAGGAACGTCCTCTCGAAGAAATAACCAGTCGTCTTTTCCGATAACGCGTTGATTAATGTCAGATTTTAATATTTTCATCTTAACGTAGAAAAAATATCGGAGTAATATTTTTCTAAATCCAAAATTGTCCGCAAAAAATAAATCGACTTCGTTCGCAAACTTTTTTATATCCCGTATATCTCTAAAATGCGGCGGTTTAGCCAAGACACGGTTTTCCTGAAAATTTTCATGATAGAGATCATAGGGAACAAAGGAGCCTGTAAAAATTAAAGCCAGCGCAAATAAAAAAAAGAAGGCCAATAGTTTTTGATAACGGTTTTTCCAAAAAACTTCGGATACCGGGCCGGGCGCGCTTTTTTCCACACGGGTTTTCTTCATTTAAAAGCGAAAGTAGATAAAAGCCCGGTGCGTTTGAAAAGCCATCACCGATAAGGTGATGATAAAAATAAAACTGTAGTAACAAAAACGACCGGCGTAAACAATTCCAAAAGCTCGTGATAAAAAATCGGCTTTCTGAAACATCTTGTCCAGCCATGGTTTCGCAGGGAGGCTCGTCGCACACCCGACGGCCGCTAAAATCATCGTCAACGCGTCCGCATAAAGCCGGACAGGATGCGCCGGATGCGTCCAGCCATGAGCGCCCGACAGAGCCTCTATGAAATGAATCGCCTGCCGAATACTCGTCGATCGAAAAAATACCCAGCTGACAAGCACTACAAACAACACATACGCTCGCCTTAAAAAAGATGGAAAACGTTCTAGAACAGAGCTAAACTTTGTGTGTTCAAGCATCAAAAAGAAACCGTGCCAAAGCCCCCATACCACAAACGTCCAGCTGGCCCCGTGCCAAAGACCGCACAAAAAGAAAACAACGGTGAGATTGAAAAAAGTACGCAGTTTGCCGGCACGGTTTCCGCCCATAGGAAAATAGAGATAATCACGCAGCCAGCGCGACAGTGTCATATGCCAGCGTTTCCAAAATTCTCTGATGGATTGGGAAGTATAGGGAAAATTAAAATTTTCAGGGAATTCAAATCCAAACATATTGGCAAGCCCAACCGCCATATCCGTATATCCCGAAAAATCGAAATAAATCTGTAAGGCGAACAGAAAACTGCCGGTCCATGCCAGAAAACCCGGGATTTCTTTGGAGGGGATCTGAAAGATCAGATCAACGGAAAGCGCCAACGTATCCGCAATCAGTACTTTTTTTGCAAAACCGGCAATGAACCGCTCGATCCCGCGTGAAAATAAGGACAGATCGACCGTTCGATGGCGAATCCTTTCCGAGATTTCCCGAAAGCGGACGATCGGACCGGCGACCAGGTGCGGGAAAAGCGCCATATAAAGCGAAAAATTTTCAATGTTCTTCTCCGCTTTGCAATCTCCCCTATAAACATCGATCAGATAGCTGATCGCGTGAAAAGTAAAAAAAGATATGCCAAGCGGCAATGGGAGTTGAATCATAGGAATGGTTGGAATATGGCAAACGGAAAGCGCCTGATTTATATTTCCAATGATAAAACCGAGATATTTAAATACTGCCAATGCCGACAGGTTCATAACAATGCCTGTCGTGATTAATAATTTATTTATTTTTTTATATCGCGAAATTAAAATGGCTAAAAAATAATTTATTCCCGTAGAGGCAAGCAGTAAAAAAAGATAGGTCGGTTCTCCCCAGGCATAAAAGATCAGGCTAAAACAAAGAAGAATGGTATTCTTCCATGGAAGAGAAAAATAAAAAAAAAGCACGGAAGGGAGAAAAGCCGCTAAAAAAATGGGAGCGCTGAAAATCACAATGAGGGTCTCTTATTGCTGCGGTGAGTAAATGGCATTGTTCATCGCTTTACGCCACCACGTCGCAGTGCGGGCAACACCTTTCTCCATCGTAACCTGGGGCGTCCAACCCGTTTCTTTACGAATGCGCGTGATATCCAAAATATTTTTTTTCACATCCATAGGTCGTGATGGAAGAAAATTTATTTCAGCTTTAAGGCCAAGCGTCGTTTCTACAAGACCAATAATGTCCAGAACGCTCCACCCGCAACCGCTGCCAACATTAAACACCCGCGATGACGTGTCCTCTTCAGCCAGCCGTAACAGCGCCGACACAACATCTGCGGCATAAACATAATCCCGCACGTTTTCGCCTTTCCCATAAACATGAATGACTTGCCCTCTAAGCATTCTGTCCAAAATGGTTCCCACCAATCCTTGATTTCCGTAGATAGTCTGCCTTTCACCGTAGGCGTTGGCAACACGGGCAACGCGATAGTCCAAACCGCGGGAATTTTTATAAAAGTGCAGGTAATGTTCTATAGCCAGCTTATGAATCCCATGAGAACAGATCGGCGCCACGGAATGCTGCTCGTTGATTGGCAAGTTTTTAGGTCTTCCATAAACCGTCCCGCCACTGCTGATAAATATAATCCGGCCCACATCGTTAGCGGCACAACGGTCCAAAATACGAACTGTTGACACTAGATTTTCTTCCAAATCGCGTGCCGGGTCATCGTTTGCGGTTTTGGGACGTGAGGTACAGGCCAAATGGAACACACGGTCCAGTCCGCCCCAGATCTCATCCTTCTTCCCCGCCTCGTTCAAGTTAAACCGCAATACTTCGATCTGATTTATAATCCCGCTTAAATTACAAAGGCTCGAACCCTTTGAAACCAGAACCTTCACCTGGTGTCCGGCTTTGAGAAGCGCTTCGCATAAATGGCTGCCGAGAAAACCGGATCCTCCCAACACCAGACAGGACATACCCATCAGCAAAGCTCCTCTTTTAGATTCGTGTGAGTGATTTCTTTCTTACACAACGTTTTTCCATAGATTTCTTCCAGTTCATCCACATATCGGTCCATGGATTTTGGCCTCTGCGCATTTTGACTCAGGCGGGATAAAAGCCCGGGATCCTGCGATACCTGCAAGAGGATCTGCGCCAGCCCGCGATGATCTCCCGCTGGGAATAAAAGTCCATTCACTTGATGCGAAATCACTTCGGATAAACCGCCCAAATCAGAAGCGATGACCGGCACTTTCGACGCTTGCGCGGAAAAAACAACCAGCGGCGAGTTTTCATACCATAAGGAGGGCGCCACCAAGACATCCAAGCGCGACAGGACATTCCCGATCTCATGGTTCGGAAACGTGTCGCAAAAAGAGATCCGCGGGTCATCGCCCGCCAAAACACGAAGAGATTGTGAGTATTCGGGGACATCGCTTGACCGCCCATAGATCTGAACTTCAACCGGAATATCCAAAGGCAGTTCTTTGATTGCCTGAATCAGCACATGCGGCCCTTTGTGCTGTATCAGCGTGCCTATAAATCCAACGCGAAGCCGGCTTGTTTTTTTATTTTTGTCAAAAAGCGGGATGTGATCGAGATTGATCCCAAAAGACTGATGGGACATCCCTTTGGATGGGATGCCGTTGTCGACGAGTATTCTCTTCAGAAAACGCGTGGGAGTCAGGATGGCGTCAACGCAGGCAAATTGACGGCGATGGTGGTCCATTCTTTTTAACAAGGAGCGAAAACGCCCGCACAGTTCCCGATCCTTCGGACGAAAAAATTCCAATAACCGTGTCCCCGCCCGCAAAACGCTTGAAGGCCACGTTTTCAGATAAGGCGGCATCTTCCATCCGCTCATGTGTTCCACGCAATTCAGGCCGTTGTGCGCGGGCCCTAAGCAAAGCCGGCCGTCCGGCAGCAACAGTTGTATCGCGGGACATACGGACCAAAAATCCGTGGGGGTATAAACCGTGCGGATGCCCCGATCGTGCGCCGCTTTTAAAGCGGAAGAACTCAGGCGGTACAAATGGAAAGCATGAACCACATCGGGCCGACGCTTCTGAAGATGGAGGGCGAAAAACTCCGCAAAATGCCGATTCTCGTATTCCGCGCGCGTGCGGTCAACGCCAACCGCTTCCTCCTCGAGACTGCCATAATAACGATGAACCGGAATTCCCTCGTATTCGAAACAATCATAGGAAATCCCCTGGGGATGCGGCTGGTGATGCCCCGTCCAGACTTCGACGTCATGCCCGCGGGCGATCAGCTTTTTGGCGGTATCGCGCGTTAAAACCTCGGTGCCGCTTTGCCAATGGGGAAAAAACTGGTGGACCATCAACGTGATCTTCAAATCACACCCCCGTCATCAAAGGACGAATGCGCTCGTCCAAATCAGGCGGAACCGCTCCATGCAGCAGATAGCTTGCGTAAATCCGCCCGATAATAAGCCCCTGCGAGCAGGCAACCGCTTGCGGTATGCAGGACAAAAACTCGGTCTTTGTCGCCTCGGGGTATCTCTCTGCGATCATTCGCAGCACGCTGTGAGTCTGCCGGTTCATCAAAGAAGCTATTTGGCGGCTCCTGTTCCCCATCGGCCATAATTTTTCCGCCAGGATCTTCTCCGCGAGATGGCTTTTTAAAAAAACATCGCGCCAATTGGCATTGGAATCGACCGCCTGGGTCTTTTCATCCAGCAGCCGGGCGGAAAATTCTTCCAACGCGTTTATTTCCGCCGCGCCTGCGGGCCTTAAATCCTGTTCCAAGCGATCCAGAATCCGGGCGCAGGCCACGGTGTCCACAATCGTCCGCTTCAACCGGTAACCGGGCGGCCGGGTATGAGAATGCCGTATCCGCATTTCGGGGGAGTAACGGATCTTCATTCCTTTTTCAATGACGGCGCGGGCCCACGCCATGTCTTCCCCGTACGGGACTTCGGGAAAAAAAGTGTTGTCGAGCGCCTGGTGCCAATAAATAGCGCATACATTGTCAAAACGGGACTCATAAAGCGCTCTCTGATAAGAAGTCCTCTGAGGGTTGGATGAAATGCCCTGAATACGGGGAACATCGCCTAAATATTCGCTGTGGTTTTCGGTCTCAAAGCGGGCGTAAAGGTCGGCATCCTCATAAGGCAGCTGCCTCCCATAAGCGGCGGCGACATCCCCGTCCAAAACGTTTTGTAGCGTCTTGAGCCAACTTTTATCCGTGGGGGTCGCGTCCTGAACCATGTAGACCACACGGTCATAATTTGCGAAAGAAAGCGCCCATTGACGCGTTCGGCTGTGATGAAACTCCCGATTGGAAATGCGTTCGACCCTGGCCCCATAGCTTTCGGCCAATTCATCCGTGCCGTCTTGGGATCCCGAATCAATCACGATCAATTCCCGCGCTCCCGGAAATTCTTGATGGGTAATGGCCTCAAGAACCCTTTTGAACAGCGGCCCCGCGTTGTAAGTCGGTATAATAATGCTTATTCCGGAAGGATAGGAACGGGCCGAGCGCAAAACCGCCCGTGGTTTGTCTTTTATCGCGGCGGCCGGAACCAAAGTCTCCGAGGTTTTGAATCCCTTCTTCCTCCCGCAGCGAATATAATGTGCCAGCGAATTCATGCCCACATCAGCCACATCCGGATATTGCTGCAGATACCAGCGGCCGTCAAACTTCGGATTGGGATTTCGGCCTTCCGAGGCTCCGTAGGTCAAATAGTGTTCGAGCGGATCCATCTTGGCCTCCGCGACATCGGGATAGGCGTCAAGATACCACTTGCCATCAAACAAGCCGGAACGTTTAATGCAATAGGCGTCGTTCCGCGGACGGCGGAGCCTTAATAGCTTTGCCCATTTCGACACCCGGTTGTCAAACCACGTGATCGTTTTCCACTTCTTGGATCCATAAATTTTATCCATTTCCCTGCGCAGAGCGGCGATCTGCTTGTCACGCTCGGCCGCCGCCGGATGAAGGCCAGTGATTTTTCCGTTGAGATCGGCATTCTGTTTCTCGCTGTCCATCACCGCTTGGCTCAGGCCGGCGATCCGTTCGTCGCGTTCGTTCCAGCCAAGATTCAAACCGGTGATCTGCTTGTCGTACTCGGCAACTTTTCCGGCTAATTCACTTTGCGCCGCGGCCAGCTGGGCATCTTTGGTCCCCAACAAATCATCGGCCAACACGCCCTTTCCCAGACTTTCAAATAATTTTCTGTGAAACGGGCTATTCCCAAGTTTTTCGATCACGCCTAAGAAATTCTCATCGGCACGGCCGCCTACCGCCAATACGCCCAAACCGTAGCTGTGAGTAAAGTTAAACGAGGGGTATTTATTTTTTATCGCCTCCCACAATTTCCAAACGCCAAAATCTTCATCTGTCACCACCGTATCATGAAAGAGGACAACGCCCCTCTTGCTCATTTTGGGAAGCCAGCTCTCAAAATCATGGCTGACCGCTTCATAGGTATGAAAACCGTCAATATGAAGCAAGTCAATGCTCCGGTCTTCGAACGCGGTCAAAGCGTCATCAAAATATTGTTTCAATAAAAACGAAAACTGCCCATAATGTTTTCGATTGTAATTAAAAACGTCCTTGTAAATTTTTTCATCGTAATACCCCGCATGCTTGTCTCCCTGCCAGGAGTCCACGCCGAAACATTTTGTCGCGCAGCCTGTTTTTTTGACCGCCTGGCAAAACGCGAAATAGGAAGTCCCCGCGTGAACACCCAGCTCCACAAACACCTTCGGCCGCAAAGTCTCTATTAAGAAAAAAGCAAAGGGGATATGCCCTTTCCAGGCGGAATAAATTCCTTTCCATTCCGGCGCTTCGAAAATTATTTCTTTGTCCAGCAAATCATCGTTCGTTTTTATCAATTTACCAATTCCTCGATCTGGATATCATGGATGGGCACTCCGACAATTCCGTTGACCGCAGATTCCTTGTGCGACTCGAAGAAAAGAGACTCATGGACCCAGTCATGCATTCGATGGTCCCGCTGCGTGCCGGTCGCAACACCCGCCATAATGGCATAAGTGCCTTGGGGAAGTATGGGCATCAAAAAACGAAATTTTGCCCGAAACGATGCTCCCGCCTTGATGAAAACGGGCGAATCAATCGTCGTGATAAAGGTATTGTCGCCAAACAAATTCTGTCCCAGTCGGTCCTTAACCATGAAACCAACGATCACACCCCCTAATGCTTGCAAGGCTCTTGCTTCAATGGTCAATATGACTTCTTCACCGCCAATGACCCAGCTGAGGTGAGTTCCGTGAATATCCTGCAGGTAGGTGGACGTAATTTTTGCCAGGCCATCTCCCCACCGCGCGGCATTCTCGTTGAATTCAAAAACTTCGATGTTATTTCTCAAATTGGTGCGATTCACAAAATCAAGTCTGCAGTCACGCCGAGGCTTCAAGACTTCTTTGATTGCGCTGTTTTTCACGGCAGGTGTCTTTGCGGCGCCGTCAATATCTTGTTGATCGGCATAAACTGCCGTTAGGTAAGCGTCGAGAACTGGCTTGGCTTCGCCGATTTCCCGAACAACCCCATGATCCAGCCAGACGGCTCGGGTGCAGAGAGCCCGCACGGCCGCAATGTCATGGGACACAAACAGCAGGGTCCCCCGCTCCATAAACTGTCTTAAAAAACGCATGCATTTTTGCACGAACACGGCGTCGCCCACGGCAAGCGCCTCATCAATCACCAAGATATCGGCATCCACATGCGCCATGATAGCAAAAGCAAGCCTTACGACCATCCCGTTGGAATAGGTCTTGACGGGCTGGCGGATGAATTCCGCTATGCCCGCAAAGTCAAGAATACGGTCGAGTTTGACGTCGATCTCTTTTTTGGAAAGACCAAACAAAGTTCCGTTAAAATAGACATTTTCTATCCCTGTGAGATCGGGATTGAAACCGGTGCCAAGCTCCAACAAAGAGGCAATGCGGTCATTGACACGATAAGTCCCGGAAGAGGGCGTCAGGACACCTGAGAGGATTTTGAGCAAAGTCGATTTGCCAGAGCCGTTTCTACCGATGATGCCGACCGTTTCTCCTTTTTTCACCTCGAAGCTGACATTTTTGAGCGCATAGAAATCATGGTGATATTTTTTATGGCGGGGGTCCAGCGCCTCTTTAAGACGGTCAATTTTATGGTTATACAGAGGGTAGACTTTGGAGATGTTTTCTGTGCGGATAGCGGTTTCGGACATGGTGTTACAAAGCATCTGCGGCCAACCCAGTCAAATCCAGGACGATCCGGATATTCTTTAAGACAGATGACATAATTCCACTGCTATTCGCCCAAAACTTTTTTAAGCCTCAGGGCCTCAATCGTCGGGTCCCAAGCGGTTTCTCTCAACTCGAACTTTTTCCAATAATACTGAAAACGCGTCGAACTCCAGCCCGCATAGATATCCTCCCAACTCAACCTCTGGAAGTGAGGCTTAAGCGAATTATCTGTGATAGGCTCACGGAGATTTTGATAACGGTAATCCACAGACAACCTTACCCGATCGGCGGTCTTGTTGGGCAAAGCCCGATGCACGGTCAGACTGTGAAATACAAGCGCATCTCCGGCCTTATAATTGGTAGTCCACCAATTCAGCTCGTTCATGGGCGCTTTCAAAACAACTTTCTTGTAACCCGCTCCCAGGGCGGATTCGTTCATTAGAATCCCGAATAAATGAGAGCGTTCCAAAACAGCCAGCCCTCCCAGCTCGACCGGACAATTCCCAAGAGGGATCCATACGGCGTAAGTCTCAAGAGATCCCTGATTATTTGGGTAATCCTGATGAGCCGGCGTCGTATAATCCATGTATTGGGGACATATGATCCGGGCGATCGCCAAAGGATGCGCGAATGCTGGCTTATTCAAAACCTTTTCCATCAAATTCATTAAAAGGGGGTCATGTTTTAGAGTGTGCAAGCTTTCCAGTTTTTGGACGTCGTCGTAAATTTTAAAATAATCTCCAAGCACCTCGGCAAAAGGCTCTCCGATAAAGGCCTCATCCGCGGTGAAAGCTTCTATCTTGACTTTTCCGTGCTGAGATAATACGGATAAAATTCTAGCCCTCAAGTCCAATAAAGGCTCAGTCTTCAAAAAACCTCTAAAAAATAAATACCCTTCATTCCTCATCCGGGCTCTAAGGGACTCGGGGTTATTCAACAAGCCGGAGGAATCTTCCAATTCTTTAAAATGGCTCTTAAAACACATGTTTCTCGTTATATCCTATGGCAGCCCCGTTTGTCTAGACCATTTTAGCATTGTCTAAATATCATCAAGCCCGCGGATGGCGGTTTCGGGCATGGTATTACAAGGCGTCCGCGAAATGCGGCTTGAGTTTGAGAAAAACGAATATCCCGCCCGCCATAAAGCAAAAAGTGACGCCCCAGAAATATAGCGTCCACAGCGGGTCGTGCCAAAAAGGGGTTTGGTATAAAAAACTTCTACGGTAGCCTTCGGTTAAATAGCTCGCCGGGTTTAAATAACAGAATATTTTAAATTTCGGATCCAGCGTTTCCATATTCCAAAATATCGGCGTAAGCCACATCAAAATGCTCAAGAGAATGCCGATCCCCGCGGCAAGATCGCGAAAGAAAAGCATCACGGCCGATAAAAGCCACCCCATCCCCAGCACAAGACAAATGCACGCGAAAAAGTAATAGAAACTCTGCAGCCAAAAAAAAGACGGGTAGATCCCAAAAAAAACCAGAACCAGAAGGGTGACCGCCAGAAAAATAAAATGGATCACCGCGGCTGAAAACACTTTGATAAGCGGCAGAATCGAAAGCCTGAACTGAATCTTTTTGACGATATACGCGTAGGTAATCAACGCGTTAGAGGAGGCGTTGACCGCTTCAAAAAAGAACGCCCAGATGGCCATCGATGGAACAATCCATGCCAAAAATGGGACCTTTCCGGCGGGCTCGGCGCGAAGACCCACTTGCAGAACAAACCACATGACCCCCAGTATCAGAACCTGCTGGATAAAAACCCACAGAAGGCCGAAATAAGAGCCAATGTACCGCTCGGTCAGATCACGCTTAACCAACTGATAAATGACGTATTTCTTATCCCAAATTTCAGCAAAAAAAAGTGCGGTATCGTAAAAAATAAGACTTTTTATTTTGCGGATAATTTTAATCATCTATCGAAATAAGACAATATCTGCGACAAATTTTCTCCCAGCGCGAGGTTTTCCACATTCTACTAATATTAAGCTGAACATTCCAGAATAATCCTGTCTCAAACGATTGTGAGTTTAGGGGCTGTACAACGTCATCCATGATTAGGACTAGACAAAAACGATGCCAACGGGTTAAGCTTGAAGACCTATGAAATCTTTACTTTCTTGGCACGTGACAGAAATTTGCTTTTTAGGAGGCGTGTTCTTTCTCCCCTTCTCTAAGTCGGCCGCCGAAATCGGGTTTATAACGGCCTTGAGCGTTTGGGCCTTGAGCAAAATCTCCCGCAAAGAAAAATTTCCAAAAATAAGGCTTTGCAATTTGTTTTATGCGATTTTTTTTATCTTCGCGGTGTTCTCTCTATTATCAAGAAATCTCACGCTCTCATCCGGTGTCCACGGCCTTTTTAAGTGGGTCAAGTATCTTGGGATTTTTTTCTTAAGTTTTGAATTTTTTGAAAACAAAAGCCGAAGAGAAAAATTCTTATGGGTTTTCTCTCTATCGCTATTTCTGGTGTGTCTTGACGGTCTTTATCAGGCATGGTTTGGGGCCGATCTTATCAGAAAATATCCGTTTGATGTGCCCGGAAGGTTCATTCGAATCACCGGGTCATTCGGATCGCCCAACGACCTTGCGGGATTCTTGATCCTAGGAACTCCGCTGGCAGGCCATCTTTGGTTTAAAGAAAAAAAGTGGAACTTGAAAAGTCTTGGGCGATGCCTTCTTCTGATTCTTTTTGGAACCATCCTAATTCTAACTCTATCCCGATCCGCGTTGATGGCATTGTTACTTGCTGCAATTTTTTTTATTTTTATTTTTCAACCTAAGAAAATCATGCCTCTTCTTTTTGTTCTGGTGATTTTTTTGGCCGCTCTTTTTTCATCGGAAACTTTGAAAGCTAACTTTCTGGGAAGCATGAATGCCAAAGACATCACAATCACCGAACGTTTCCGTTTCTGGGGGATCACTTGGCGGATGATTCTCGCAAAACCTTGGTTCGGGCATGGCATTAATTCTTATTACACGAATTTTCAACGGTTTGCGCCAAGCTCCGAAACTTATCGGGGATACGCGCATAACTGTTATCTTCAAATGTGGTCTGAAGTCGGGGTCTTTGGTCTTCTCGCGTTCCTTGCGCCTTTTTTGAACTTGCTGCCCAAAAAAACAAATCAGCCTGCATTGCAGTATGGATTCGGCTTGGATCAAAGTCTTTGGATAGGTGTCGTGGCTTTTTTGATACAGAGCTTTTTTGACACCAATTTTTACGCGCTTCAATGCGCGTCTATTTTCTGGATCTTCTGGGGATTTTATCTTTCTCAATTCATACGTCAATAAATCACGAGGGAGTGAACGGGGAGGCCTGTCAGTTTGGATCGGCCGTTTAGCGCGGCAAGCTCGATCAAAAAATAAACACCGGCGATCCGAGCGCCAAACTTTTCGACAAGATGGATGGCTGCCTTGACTGTGCCGCCGGTAGCCAGCACGTCATCGATGATGACGACGCGTGATCCCTTGGCCATCGCGTCGACGTGAATCTCCACGACAGCCGTTCCATACTCGAGGTCGTACGCCACTTGAAATTTTTCAAACGGCAGTTTCCCCTCTTTGCGAATAGGGATAAAACCCACACCCAACGCATAGGCCAGCGCTGAGCCCAGGATAAACCCGCGCGATTCGATCGATACCACATAATCGATTCTACCTTCGGTGATCTCAACAAACCGGTCGATGCAATATTTTAATTTATTGCCATCGAGCAGCATAGGCGTGATATCACGGAAAATTATTCCTTTTTTAGGAAAATCGGGTATCGAACGGATGCTCTCCACTACTTCGGCATGGGTGACCGTTAAAGGCATGCTAGCTCTCTGTACAGGTTTGATTTAAACAAGAAACGACCCATTATAACCATAAAATCGTCGGCGATGCTACTTTTTATGGAACTCAGGAGAACGCTGACCGCCGCCCTTTGACCCACCTGCTTAATCATGATATACTTGCTCAAAGTGAGGAGCGCAAAATGAGTGATAACGAGATTAAAAAGTACATAACCTCCGATCCCCAGATTCATCATGGGAAAGCTTGCTTCCGGAGAACCCGCATACCCGTCTACATCATTCTTGAGCTCATGGAAGCGGGCCAGACTCCAAAAGAAGTGCTTGAGGGCTATCCCCGACTTACCAAAAAGCACATCGAGGCCGCGCTACATTTCGCCGCCGAGATCCTGAAAAACCGGGAATATGTCGCCTTCGCCTAAGCTGTCCGGAATACGCATCCTCGCCGACGAGGACGTAAGTTTCAAATTGGTCAGGCCGCTCAAGAAATTGGGCGTAGATATTCGCCCCGATCTCAAAGGACTGAAGAACGGAGAGCTATTCCAAAGATCAATCCATGAGTCGAGGATACTGCTGACCCATGATAATGACTTCGCCGATTCGATCCGGTATCCGGCCTCCAAAACCCAGGGAATCATTATCATGAAAATCCACCCGCCTGTGGAAAGTGAGCTACTAGCCGGAATCAAGAAACTCTTTGAGGAAACCTCCCCTGAGTCCATCAATGGCAAGCTCGTATTTCTGACCAAAGCTGGATACTCAATCGAATAGTCGAACGCATCGGCCGGCGCTCTCCTTGACATCCTCTTAAGCGCGCGATTATACTGCTACCCATGAAAAAAATAGCGGTCATTGGAGGCTCGGGCTTGGACAACCCGGAAATCTTAAAAAATCCGATTGAGAAAGTCGTCCTGAATAAGTATGGCTGCCCTTCCTCGCCTTTAGTCCGCGGCAAGATTGGGGGAGAGGATGTAGTCATTCTCGCCCGGCATGGGAAAGATCATAGCCTCACGCCGACAAAAATAAATTTCCGCGCAAATATCCTCGCCTTGAAAGAAGAGGGCTGTACCCATATTCTGGCGGCGACGGCCGTCGGTTCTCTAAGGCAGGAGATAAAACCGGGAAACCTTGTTTTCCCGTCTCAATTCATTGATTTTACCCGTCAAAGGGAGATGACATTTTTCACCGAGGAAGTGGTGCACACGCCGATGAGCGAGCCTTACGATAAAGGCTTAAGAGACCTCCTCTGCCAAAGCTGCGAAGAGCTTGGCCTTTCTTACAATCGGGACGTAACGGTGATTACGATCGAGGGGCCGCGTTTTTCCACCCGGGCGGAAAGCCACATGTTTAGAAGCTGGGGCGCGGATATCATCAACATGTCCACCTGTCCCGAAGTCATGCTGGCCAATGAGCTTGGGATCCCTTATCAGACGATCGCGATGTCCACGGATTACGACTGTTGGAAGGAAGATGAGGAGCCGGTGACCTACGAGAGGGTGATGGCGATCATGAATCAAAACGCTGAAAAAGTAAAAGCGCTTCTTCTTCACGTTATTCATAAGATTTAATGCCGATTGGCGGAAAGTGCGGATTCTTTGAAAGTCCGGGGAAAGTACTATAAAACAGTGTGGATGAAGGGCCGGTCGGTGTATCTCATCGACCAGACGCTTTTACCGTTTCGTTTTAAGATCTTTGAAGCAAAAACCCACCGGGATACCTGCCGGGCAATCCAAACCATGATTGTCCGAGGGGCAGGGGCGATTGGGGCGGCGGCGGGATTCGCGATGGCCCAGGCGGTCCTGGAAGCGCCGGCGGGCGGTTTCTTAAGCACCATCAAAAAAGCCAAAGCAAGGATTGAAGCGACCCGGCCGACGGCTCAAAATCTTTTTTACGCGGTGAGACGCGTCTTCGAGCACGCCAGAAAATCAAAGGACCCAAAGAAGGCGGCGGTGAAGGAGTCGCAGGCGCTCGTGCACAAGGACGAAGCGGATTGCCGCAGGATCGGCGAGCTTGGAAGCAAACTTCTTAAGGACAAGACTTCCGTCGAAACGCATTGCAATGCCGGATGGCTCGCGTTTGTCGATTATGGGACGGCGCTGGCGCCTATTTATGTGGCGGCAAAAAAAGGTAAAAAAGTCTTTGTCTATGTGGATGAGACAAGGCCGCGTAACCAAGGGGCCAGGCTCACCGCCTGGGAGCTTCAAAATGAAAATATCCCTCACAGGATTATTCCCGACAGCGCCGGCGCTTATCTTATGTCCAAGAAGAAAGTGGATCTCGTGATTGTCGGCGCAGACCGGATCGCGGCCAACGGAGATGTCGCCAATAAAATAGGAACGCTTCAGAAGGCCATTTGCGCCAGGCACTTTGGCGTCCCTTTTTACGTGGCGGCGCCCACATCCACTTTTGACCTGAATTGCCGGAGCGGGAATGAAATCCCCATTGAACAGCGTTCCGAAGAGGAGGTGCTTTATCAAAGCGGCCGAGACGCGCGCGGAACCCAAGTGCGAATTCTCATTTCTTCGCCGGGTTCAAAAGCTCTAAATCCCGCGTTTGACATTACCCCCGCCAAGTATGTGACGGGCATCATTACGGAGAAGGGGATCCTCAAACCCTCTCGAGAAGACATTGCTCAGGTTTTTAGGAAAAAACCATAATGCGGTCCCTTTGGAAAGACAGCCAGGCGAAAGGAAAAAGTCCGCTCGAGCTTTTGACGTATCGTTCACGGCTGATCGGCAGCGAATCGAAGCTTTGTGTGTGGGGCGGCGGAAACACGTCCTCCAAAATGCTTGAAAAAGACCATCTCGGAAGAACCATTCAAGTGCTCCGGGTCAAAGGGAGCGGTTCGGATCTTAAAAGTTGCCGCCCCAAAGATTTTTCCCCCCTTAAACTGGAAGAAGTGCTTCCTGCAATTAAAAAAACCGCGATGACCGATGAAGAAATGGTAGATTATCTGCGTCGCTGCCTTTTGGACGCCAAGGCGCCGCGTCCTTCCATTGAAGCTTTGCTCCATGCTTTCTTGCGCTATCCGTCGATCGACCATACGCACGCGGACGCCATTCTTTCTCTCACCAATACACGGCGTCCCCGACAAATCTGCAAAGAAGTCTACGGCGGCGAATTGATTTTTGTCCCCTACGTGAAACCGGGATTTGATCTGGCAAAAAAACTCGCGGCCGAAGTTGCACGGCATCCGGAGTGCCAAGGCGCCATTCTTGAAAAGCACGGGATCATCACCTGGGGCGGCGATTCGAAGACGAGTTATCTTCGAATGATTGAGATGGTGACTCGCGCCGAACGTTTTATCCGGCAAAAAGCCCGAAATAGAAAGCCGTTTGGAGGACAAAAAGTTAAACCATTTTCTCGGGATTTAAGAGAGATTTTGATCGAGCGCTTTATGCCCGAACTAAGGAAGGTCTTAAGCCGGGCGAAACCCGTCGTTTTGCATCTTGAGGATTCGAAGTCCGTTCTCGAATTTGTTTGTTCAGGCATTGCGCCTGGCGTGTCTCAACGGGGACCGGCCACGCCGGATCATATGCTCCGAACAAAAAGAATCCCTTGTTTTCTGAAACCAACGGGTGGAGTCAAGCGCCCGCTCGAAGCCTACGCGCTCGCGCATAAGCGTTATTATAAAAAATTCGCTGATCCCGGAATGTTCATGCTGGATCCGTACCCCGCCGTTATTTTGATTCCGGGCGTAGGCATGGTCACCTCCGGCAAAGATCTTGATTCAGCTCTCATCACGGCGGAGATTTACGAGCATTCGATCTCCGTGATGCGCGCGGCATCTTTTATTGACCGTTACGTGTCGCTCCCGCCTCGTGAGGCATTTAAGATTGAGTATTGGCCGCTTGAGCTTTATAAATTAAGTTTGGCGCCGCCCGAAAAAGAGTTGGCCCGAAAAATAGCGCTTGTCACGGGAGCCTGCGGCGGCATCGGGCGGGCCGCGGCTCAGAAGCTCGCGTTCGCCGGCGCTCAAGTCGTCGTGACCGACACGGACCCGGAAAAGGTGCGGCTTCTCGAGTCGGAGATCAATTCAGAGTTTAAGGCGAAAAAGGCCTTCGGTATCCCGATGGATGTGACGCAAGAATCAAGCGTGCATCTGGCCTTTCAAAAAATCCTCCGCCACTTGGGCGGTCTTGATATTGTCGTATCGAACGCCGGAGTAGCCACCGTCGCCGCGCTCGATCGGCTTTCTCTCGCTGAATGGGAAAAAAATCTGGCGGTGAACGCTACCGGTCATTTCATCGTTCTGGGTGAAGCGATGCGTCTGATGAAAAGGCAGGGAATGGGAGGCCGTTTCGTATTTATGGTCACCAAAAATGTTCTGGCCCCCGGCGCTGAATTCGGCGCTTACAGCGCCTCGAAGGCAGCCTGCGCGCAACTGGCAAGGATCGTGGCAAT
>OBEQ010427207.1_pt1 | contig 65720 bp, 61 predicted proteins | sample 1670901 | NCBI WGS metagenome assembly OBEQ01 (sample SAMEA104232315, study PRJEB22302) | groundwater metagenome | biome: forest; feature: aquifer; material: groundwater | place: USA | collected 2011-08-07 | depth 5.4 m
AAACTAGTGTTAGTATTAAACAATGTATTAGTATAAGTACCAGCAAAGGTAGGTTGACTATTATCTGTAATACTAACCGAACTACTGCTACTCCCACCACCACAAGACACATTACATCCACTAGGATCCGTCCCAAGCATCAGAAGTGTATTATCTATCCCACCAGGAAACAATCCATTGTTATCCAATGAATACTGATAAATAGCATTAAGTATTGTACTCACATCACTATATCGAGCTGTATTTCTAGTTGCACCAAGCTGTTTACCTGGGTTAATAGCCACAATAACAATACCAGCGAGGATGGCGATAGCGGCTACTACTAGGAGGATTTCTAGGAGGGTGAAACCTTTTTTGTTCATAATTTTAAAAGTTTTATTTTATTATACACAATTTCACATTTATTTGGTAGGTGTGATATAATAATTTAGACTAATATAATAAAAATATTGCTTTTTATGGATATCTCAAATGATAAGTTAAAGGAGCTTTTGGTAGTGCCTGGGCATATTTCCGCAGGAGATTTTAAATTGGCTGTTCTGGAAGTTTCTACCACTAGAAATATTTCAGATGTATTGTTAGATAAAGGTTTAATAGCCGACAAGCAGCTGGGTCAAATTATAGCTGACTATCTTTGTGTGCCATTTGTGGATTTGGCCCAAACTTCAGTTGTACCGGAAATATTACGTATTATTCCAGAAGTCGTTGCCAAGAAACAACAAATAATTTCTTTTGCCAAAGATACAGACGGTTTAAAGATTGCCACATCAAATCCAGTTAATACTGAAGAAATTAAATTCATTGAAAAAAAGAGCGGTGAACATGTTCTGGTTTATTATTCTACGCCACGAGATATCGCTCAAGCTCTAAGACTATATGCCAAAGATATTCAAAAAACTTTTGACGAACTTTTGTCTGAACAAGTAGAAACAGCCAACAAGGGGATTGGTGGCGAAGTGCCGTTGATCAAAATGGTAGATCTGTTTTTTGAATATGCTTATACTAGTAAAGCTTCGGATATCCATATTGAACCGCGTAACAAATCTTTTTTAGTGCGGTTTAGAATCGATGGAGTTTTGCATGATATTTTGGAATTGCCAAAAAATCTGTATGATCAAGTGGTGTCGAGAATAAAAGTTTTGGCCAAACTTCGTACCGATGAACATCTCAGCGCTCAAGATGGCAAATTACGAATAAAAATAGAGCAAGAAGATGTCGATGTGCGTGTTTCGATTGTGCCAATTGTAGCTGGAGAAAAAATTGTGATGCGTTTGTTGTCGTCCCATTCTCGTCAATTGTTTTTGACAGATTTGGGAATGAGTGAGGCGGATTTGGAAAAAGTAAAAGCTGGTTTTAAAAAACCTTATGGTATGATACTGGCGACTGGTCCTACTGGTAGCGGCAAAACTTCATCTATATATGCCATTTTGACTATTTTGAATACACGTGAAAAAAATATTGCCTCTATTGAAGATCCAGTGGAATACGACATTGAGGCTGTCAATCAGATTCAAGTAAATGAAAAGACGAATCTCACTTTTGCGGACGGACTTCGTTCTATTTTGCGTCAAGATCCGGATATTATTTTTGTGGGAGAAATTCGAGACAAAGAAACAGCTGGTATTGCGGTAAATTCGGCTACTACCGGACATTTGGTGTTGTCTACACTACATACCAATGATGCGGCTACGACTTTGCCACGGTTGATCGATATGGAAGTGGAACCATTTTTGATTGCTTCGACGGTGAATACCATAGTAGCCCAGCGTTTGGTGCGTAAAATTTGTGAACGTTGTCGTATTTCAGAAAATATATCATTGTTGGATTTGTCCAAAACTTTATCACCAGTACTGATTAAAAAATATTTTGGAAATAAACAAAATTTTCGTTTATATCGAGGCAAAGGCTGTAAAGTGTGTCATGAAACTGGCTATACTGGACGTATTGGTATTTTTGAAGTGTTGGAAGTTAGTCCAAAAATTCGTGAGTTGATTGTGAGCAAAGCCGACGCCGATGCTATCCAAGCGCAAGCAATCGAAGAAGGTATGACTACTATGTTGGAGTCTGGTCTGCAAAAGGTAGCCGTGGGTATCACTACGCTCGAGGAAATTTTACGAGTCACAATGTAATCTTAAAATATGTTATCTCACAAATCGAATTCTTTGTTATATATAACTCGCACCGGTTTTAGTTTTTTTTCCAAAGATTTTCAGAATGGGTTGGTATTGAATGTATCTGATGAAATAATAAAAGATTTGGAAATTATTAGTAAAGTTAAATTACGAGAACAGATAGAATTATTTTTGACTCAAAATAAAATTCAACCGACCAAAGCGGTGGTAGTATTATCTGATGATATTTTATTTTCCAAATTTGTTACAGTTGATTTGGTGCAACAAGAAAAAGAAATTAGAGATTTTTTAGATGAAGTACCATTCGATTATGAAGATCTGGTTTGTAAACTAAAAAAAGATTCAGAAAAAGTGTCGGTGGTGGCTACCAACAGTGATTTGTATTTGACAATAAAAAATATTTTGGAGTCAAAAGATTGGTGTATAGAGATGGTCGTGCCAGATGTAGGCGAAATTCCAAATTCGACCAATTGGCAGGATATTTTGACCAAAGCTTTAGGATTAAAGCAGTGTAATTTTTTGACTAATAAAAAAAATAATGGTGATTTTTTGAATTCAGCATCTACCGGCAGTCACCATGGTCGGTTTTTAGCAATTGGCGCTGTGATTTTTTTATTGGCTATAGCGATGTTGTTTTTAGTTGTGTATTTTAAATAAAATAATATGTCCGATTCTTCGGTTAAACAAAAATCTGTTTTTAGTTTTAATTTTAGTTTTGGAGGAGTATCACTGACTCAAAAATTATTGTTTGCCAAAAATTTGGCGTTGATGCTGCAGAGTGGGTTGCCACTTTCGGAAGCGTTAGTAGTGGCGGAGGAAGCTAGCGATGTTAATTTTAAGAAGATTTTGCGAGAAATCGGACGGATGGTGCAAACTGGCAATACTTTGGCCGATGGTATGGCGCGTTTCCCAAAAGTATTTTCCAGTTTTTTTATTAATACGGTGCGATCGGGTGAGGCATCTGGGACATTAGAGGGAAATTTGGCTCACGCAGCGCTTCAGTTGGAAAAAGACCAAGATTTACGATCCAAAGTTAAGGGGGCGTTGCTCTATCCGACAGTAGTAATATCCGCTACTTTTGTTTTGGGTCTGGTTCTGGCTTTTGTAGTTTTACCAAAAATAACGCCGCTTTTTGAAGGTATGCATATGCAGTTGCCATTGACCACTAGGGCGCTGTTATGGTTTTCTCATTTACTGGAAAATTATGGTGTCATATTGTTGATCGGTATCGTTGTTTTTATTTTTTCGTTATTGTTTATTTTGCGTCAAAAATTTTCTCGTCCGTTTAATCATGCAGTCTTGCTCCATATTCCAGTTTTTCAAAAATTAGTTCACAATGCCGCGCTGGCTAGATTTTCTTTAACGATGGGGACACTACTAAAAGCCGGGATTCCTATCATTGAAGGGCTGTCCATTACTAGTGGGGCAATTGGTAATTATTATTACGAGAAAGCTCTTCAAAAAGTAATCGAGGGTGTAGAAAAAGGGACAGCATTATCGGAAATTTTGGAACGTTATCCAAAATTATTTCCACCTTTACTAACCAGAATGATTCAAGTTGGTGAAAAATCCGGTAATTTAGAGGAAACTTTTTTGTATTTAGCCAATTATTATGAACGCGAAGTAGATGTATCGGCCAAATCATTGACTACCGCCATTGAGCCAATTTTACTCTTGATTATTGGTGGGGCAGTGGCCTTTTTGGCTTTGTCTATTATCACACCAATTTATAATATTACCGGCAGTATTCACTAATTTTTTATGAGAGGTTTTACTTTGGTAGAATTAATTATGGTAATTGCCTTGGGGATAGTTTTAGTTGTGATGGCGATTCCAATTTATGGTAAATTGCAAATTACTACTCAGTTGGGTGAACAATCTGCCTTGGTGACTCAAACTTTACGGTCAGTGAGAGAGCAGGCTGTTGCTGGATACAATAATTCTGCCCATGGTGTTTTTTTTCGTATTGATCCAATTGGGGTTGATAGTTATGTTTCTTATCAAGGGTCGTCTTACCTTGCTCGAGATGCAGCGTATGATCAAACAAAAACTATGGGCAGTGCTTTAAGTTTTCAAAATTCTGGTTTTACTTTAACCGGCACGGATATTGATATTAATTTTAGTAAAACACTTGGTGTGCCAAACAATATTGGAACACTTTTGATTAATCATAGTGTGTCTGGTCAACGAAGTGTTGTTGTAAATAATTTGGGTGCAGTTGCCGGCAATTAAATAAAATGTCATGAATTTTTTTGTTCAAAAAAACAGAGGTTCATCTTTACTTGAGGTTATTTTAGCAATCGCTTTGTTTGGTTTTTTATGTTCTGCTTTGGTTAGTATGTCACTGGGCGGGTTTTCTTCTTTGCGTCAGGGTGGAGAATATTCAGAAGCGGAAGCCTTTGCTCAACAAGGTATAGAAGCAGTGAGAGCGATTCGTGATAGTGCTTGGAATAAAATAATTTATTCAAATAGTGCCGTAACTAGCACCGGTAATGCCTGGCAGTTTGTTGGCGAAAATACTTCGTCTACTTTTGGTAAATATACACGGAATATTAGTTTTGCAAATGTTTGTCGTGATGTTTCCAATAATATTACCACTTGTCCTGGCACTTATACTGATTTAAATAGTAAATTGGTTACCGTAAATGTTAGTTGGTTGTCGGAGCATAGTGCCGTCAATACTATTGAAAAAATAACTTATCTCACAAATTGGGAAAGTCGGGATTGGACACAAACAGACTGGGCGGGAGGAAATGGACAGGCCGTATGGTCATTGACTAACAAATATGATAGTGAAGACGGCAATCTAGATGTAAATACAGTTGGAGAAATTAAATTAAAACATTTAATTGTAGTCAGTCAGCAACAGTATGATTGGACTTTTACTACTACTTCGGATTTTACGTATAACGCTAGTAAGATTTTAGTGGCCAGCGGCACGGCTATGCTAAAGGATCAAGGAGGTGTTTCTGGGTCTACCACCAATCCTTCTTTTGATTCCAATAGTAATGGCTGGACATTTTCCGATTGGGAAACAGCCAATCAGGTAAGTGGAAGTAGGGTAGCTAGCGGCGGAAATCCCAATGGCTATATTCGAGTTGTAGTTAATGGTAAGAAAAATAAAACTATTTCTGGCTATTGGAGTCAGCCGTTTGTGACCACTGCCGACAGTCCAATTGGTACAGTTAATTTTAGTTGGAGAATACCTAGTTATGTGTCTACTGGGTTAACTTCCTATTATCTTTATGCCTATGTCGAAGATGATAATGGAGATCCAACATTAGCTAATTATGTTTGGCGAAGTCCTTTGATAACTAGTACAACCAATTGGGCAGCAGTGTCAAATATTGATATTGGTGCCAAAATTCCAACGGCCGGCACTTATTATTTAAAAATAGTAGCGCGCGGAATTTATAGTAATATCAATAATCCAGGAACTACTATTGGTGCTTTTGATAATGTTCAGCTTAATTGGAATAAAGTCACATACCCGACCGACAAACCAACCATAAATCCGACAGTTGTGTATAGCGGAAATATAGATAATTGGTCGACATTTACCGAATCGGCTATTAAAAATGGTGGCGAAATTTATTATCAACTTTCTAGTGATGGCGCTGTTTGGAAATATTGGAATGGAAGTGCATGGGTGGTAGCGGGAGCGAGTAATTATAATATTGCGAGTATGATAAATACTAATATAATAACTTTTCCCACCAGTACTGGAAAAATAATGTTCAAAGCATTTTTGTCTAGTGACGGCAGTCAGCAAGTGATATTGGATAATGTGCGGGTGGGTTGGGGAGAAAATGTTGAAAGCGGTTATGTTACTACCGGGAATTTTTTATCTTCGGCGTTTGATATGAGCAATGTTTCGCCAGTGCAAGTTTTGGCTTGGGATCAAAATATTGGTGGTTGTGGTTCGTGTAATATAAAATTGCAATTGCGTACTGCTCCAAATAATGGTGGTTCTCCAGGAGTTTGGACAGGTTGGTATGGAGCCAGTGGAGTGGGTACTTATTTTACAAATTATTTGGGTACTTTATTATCAACAACATTAAATGGAAATCAATGGGTACAATATCGGGCGGAATTGGCTGGTGATGGGGTTGGAACACCAATTTTACAAGAAGTACGAGTCAATTATAAATAATTTTTGGACATGAAATTTTTTATTTTAACAAACAAAAAGGGTTTTACTCTGATTGAAACAGTTATTTATGTGGCTATTACTGCTGGTTTGCTTGTTGCGCTCACTAGTTTTATTTTAACGATTTCAGGTTCTAGAAACAAATCATTTTCACAACAAGAAGTAAATGCTAACGTTCGTTTAGCGTTGAGTATAATTAGTCACAAAATAAAATCTGCCAACGGAATAAATTTTGCGACTTCTACTTTTGGTGTTCATCCGGGTGTTTTATCTCTTTCGATGGCTAGCAGTACATTGAACCCAACAGTTTTTTCTTTGGATGGTAATGGTAGACTCATTTTGACTGAAGGTGTCGGTGCTTCCAAATTTATCACTAGCCCACAAATAAAAATTACTAATTTGGTTTTTTCCAATTTAACTTCTGACGGAAGTCATGGAAATATAGGAATAAATTTAGATTTTTCGTATGTTAGTAGCTCAAATTCAGGATTTAATTTTGTAAGTAGTTTACAAACAGCTGTTAGTTCGCGTCAATAATATTTATGCAAAATAATAATAAAATTCAATCACCGAAAGATCAGCGTGGAATTGCCGCTTTGATTGTGGTTGCAATTATTGGCGCGGCGGCTCTTATTATGGCCTTCAGTGCTTCTTGGTTTGGTGTGGTTGATTTGGATACTAGTTATTTAGCCAAAAAAGGACAGGAAGTGTCAACCATAGCAGATGGCTGTATGGATAATGCTCTGCAAAGATTAAAGTTCGATGTGAATTATTCTGGTGAAATCTTGAGTATTGGTGGAGGGCAGTGTATAATAAGTGTGGCAGTAAATGGTGGTGGTCGTACTATTACTGTCAATGCTAGTAGTGGTAATTATAATCAGGGGCTTATAGTGAACGTAACTTTAAGCGGGAATATAATTACTGTTAATAGTTGGCAAGAAAATTAGTTTTTAAAAATTTTATTTATTAATTAATACAAACTATGATCAATCATCGAAAAACAGCTCGTGGGTTTACTCTTATTGAGTTGTTGATAGTTATCGCCATTATTGCGATTTTGGCGGCCGTCGTATTTGTAGCATTAAATCCTTTACAACGTTTCAAAGACGCCCGTGATGCTCGTCGTTGGTCAAATATTACCGCATTATTAAGTGCTATAAAATTAAATCAAGTTGACTTGGGTGGTTCATATGTCGCTTCTCTGCAAGCGGCTTCAGCTGGTACTTATCAAATTGGTACCGCTGGTAGTGGTTGTGATACTGGATGTACAGCTGTTTCCACGACTGCTGCCTGTCTTGATCTCACTGGTCTAGTCACTTCTGGTCATATTGGTGCGATACCAAAAGATCCAAGTAGTGGTACTGATGCCAAAACATTGAATTATCTCACTAAGGCTTCTACTGGCATAATAACCGTCGGTGCCTGTGTGCCAGAAGGTGCCAGTGCAATCAATATAGCTAGATAAAAAATCGAAAACATAAAATACAAAATCCGCTTATTGAAGCGGATTTTGTATTTTTTAAGATTATTTTTATTTTACTACAAATGTACCGACCATTTCTTTGTGACCTTCGCCACATGGTACTCCACAACGGAATGGAAATACTCCAAATTTGTCAGCGATAAATTCTATTGTTTGAGTTTTGTTTGGTTCAAGTTTTTTATCTATGCCGTAGTCTTTTAATAAGAAACTGTGAGCCACGTCGGCACTGGTTATTTTTAATATGACTTTATCACCTTGATTTACGATTATGGTGTTAGGACTAAATTTCCAATCTTTAGCAGTGATGGTAAATTCTCTAACTTTGCTTTCGTATATGACTGGTTTTGGCTGCGTCGGTGCTTGTGGTGTTGTTTGAATTTGAACCTGAGTACCTATTTGTGGCTGTGATTCTTTTGTAACTGCTATAGTTTTTGGTTTAGTCGAAGAGTTGCAACCGACTCCAGCTAACACTAATGTTAATATAATACTAGGAAATAAAATTAGATTTTTTTTGTCCATAATTTTTTTAATTAATACTAATCAAGTATAAATTATTTTTGTTTTTATTGCAATAGTTAATACTAGAATCCAAAATGACGACGGTGCCAGCCTTGATTTTTGTTATTGTGAATAGCGAGACGTTTTAGTTTTGCATCTATTCGATCGGGATAAAGTTTTTCTGCCGGTGTGCGATCGCCCAACTGTTGCTTGATGTTTCGGAGTGTTTTTTGATGGTAATTATCCATTTTTTGTTTAAGTTGGTCTTTGCTTAGTCCGTATTCTTGCGCGATTTGCAAAGGTTGTTTGCCAGATTTGAATTCTGTTTGGAGTTCGTCGGTAGTAATGCCCAAAATTTGAGCAAATTCATTGAGACGGGCTTGTTGGCGTTCAGTGCGGTTGAGTTGACGCTGTATGATGGTGGTTGAAGTTTCTACGGCATTGGTAGCCGCTGCTGCAGCTGTCACGGTGACGGTTGAAATAGCTATTGATCCTATAGTAAATACGGTAACAATGGTTTTTCGCATATATTTGGAATTTAAAAATTAATTAGTCGACCTTTAATAATATTACATTTGATTTGAAGTAATTATTTCAGATTTAAAGAATACACTGTTTTTAAGCAGTGTATTTTGATAATTTTTTAACCAACTTGTAAATTTATATAGTTTTTAAGAAATTAATCGAGCGATGAAGTAAGCAGTCATAGCCGCTAAACTGCCGATACTGGCGGTGCGCAGAGCGCCTTTGATAGGGTGGAGTCCAATTATTTTGGCTTTGGTGTAGCCAAAAATTAAGAGAGCAAAAAGTGTCAGAATTGAAGAAAAAAATAAGGCACGATATGGTTCGGAAATAAAAATATAAGGTCCGAGTGGAATAATGCCACCAATTATGTAGGAAATAGCAATAGTAAGGGAGCTCTTAATTGCTCTGTGTTTGTCTGGCTCTTCTAGATTTAACTCATTACGCATCATAAAATCAACCCAACCGGTAGGGTTTTTTTCAAAAGCGTCCACAATTGGTCTGGCTTCTTCTTTGGTTAAACCATAGGTTTCAAAAATTTCAATGACTTCAGTTTTTTCTTTTTCCGGCATGTTTTTTACTTCATCAATTTCTCTTTGTCTCTCATTGTAATAATGATCAAATTCATTTTTTGCAGCCAAATATCCGCCTAGACCCATGGAAATAGATCCGGCCGCGATTTCTGCAAAAACAGCTGCCATAATTATGGAATTGTGAGAAACAACACCAGATAATCCGGCTGCTAAGGCAAATGGTACCGTGAGTCCGTCGGCCATGCCAATAATGATATCTCGTACTATTGCGGTAGAGGTAAAGTGTTTTTCAAAATGAACGTTATTTTTCATATACCTGTATTATATCAAAAAAACAATAAAAGAAAAGCGGTCGGTGCTCACAACTTTACGATTAAGCAATTTGTGTTATAATATTATCAAGAAATCATTTATTTTGTATTTTTATGAAAGCATCGGATTTGTTTGTAAAATGTTTGGAAGCCGAAGGGGTAGAAATCATTTTTGGTGTACCTGGAGAAGAAAATCTGGATTTATTAGAATCATTGCGAAATTCTAGTATTCGTTTTGTTACTACTCGTCATGAACAGGCGGCGGTTTTTATGGCTGCTACTATGGGGCGTCTTACCGGTAAGGCTGGGGTGGCTTTGTCTACTTTGGGACCAGGGGCAACCAATTTGGTGACTGGGATTGCTTATGCCCAACTAGGTGGAATGCCACTACTGGTGATCACCGGTCAAAAACCAATTCGTAAAAGTAAACAGGGACGTTTTCAAATTATTGACGTAGTGGAAATGATGAAACCGCTTACCAAAATGACTGAAACGGTGGTAAGTGCCGATCGAATTCCAAGTTTGGTGCGTCAAGCTTTTAAATTGGCTGAAGCGGAACGTCCTGGCGCAGTACATCTAGAGTTACCAGAAGATATAGCCGTAGAGAATTCAGAAGTCAGGCCAATTATACCGGTCAAAGTACGTCGATCTGGACCAGATCCAAAAGCAATTGAACAAACTATTGAGTTGATTGTTAAGGCAAAAACGCCGATATTATTAGTTGCTGCTGGAGCCAACCGTAAATTAATTAGAAAAAATTTACAGGCTTTTATTGATAAAACAAAAATTCCTTTTGTTACTACTCAAATGGGTAAAGGAGTAATTGATGAAACTAGTGATTTGTATTTAGGCACTACTGCTTTGAGCGCTGGTGATTATATACATTGTTCTTTGGAACATTCAGATTGTGTAATAGTGGTTGGACATGATATCACTGAAAAACCGCCGGTAGTATTGATTTCTCAAGAACGCACGGTTATTCATATAAATTTTAATGAAGCTGAAGTGGACGATGTCTATATTCCCACCATCGAAGTAGTCGGAGACGTATCTCATTCGTTGTGGGCTATTACTGAAAATTTGCAGGTACAGACGCATTGGGATTTTGATGTTTTAAATAAGTTTAAAAATAAGCTGCTAACGCATTTGCAAGAAAAATCTGGTAGCGAAGCTTTTCCAATTAAACCACAACGACTGGTGAGTGCGCTACGCGAAGCATTGCCAGCCGAAGGAATTTTGGCGTTGGACAATGGGATGTATAAAATTTGGATTGCCCGTAATTATTTTGCCCGCGAACAAAATACAGTTTTGTTGGATAATGCTTTGGCTACGATGGGAGCTGGTTTACCGGCGGCGATGGCAGCCAAATTAGTTTACCCAGACAAACCAGTAATAGCTGTTGTTGGTGATGGTGGTTTTATGATGTCGGCCCAAGAGTTGGAAACAGCCAAGCGTTTGGGTCTGAATATAGTAGTTTTGATTGTCAATGACAATGGTTTTGGTATGATCAAATGGAAGCAGCAAAGTAACCAAATGGAAGATTTTGCTTTATCGTTTTCCAATCCAGACTTTGTAAAATTTGCGGAAAGTTTTGGAATTCAAGGGGTTCAAATAAATGCGGCTTCTGAATTATTACCAGTTTTAAGGCGTGGATTAGCTCATCCCGGAATATTTTTGATTGATTGTCCGGTTGATTATAGTGAAAACAATATTGTGTTTAGTCAAGATTTAAAAAAAGATATTTGTAAGATTTAAAATTATGAGCATTGTTTCTCAGAGTCCGGCAACATTGGAAATATTTCAAGAATATGACGAAATTTCCGATAGTGAATTAGAAAATAAATTGGCTCAATCGCAAGCGGCTTATTTGGAATGGAAAAAAACTTCGTTTGAAGTGCGCACAGAGTTGATGTATAAAGTCGCCGAAAAGTTGTTGGAACAAAAAAATGAGTTAGCTATTTTGATGGCGCAAGAGATGGGAAAAGTATTAAAATATGGGGTGGCAGAAGTAGAAAAATGTGCTTTGGTTTGTAGATATTATGCTGATAATGCTCAGGATATTTTGTCTCCAGAAATAATTGCAACGGAATTTTCTGAAAGTTTTGTCCAATTTGATTCGTTAGGTCCGGTCTTGGCAGTGATGCCGTGGAACTTTCCTTTGTGGCAAGTTTTTCGTTTTGCTGCGCCGGCTTTGATGGCTGGTAATGTTGGCTTGCTAAAACATGCCTCCAATGTGCCGCAGTGTGCGTTGGCGATTGAAAAAATCTTTGTGCAAAGTGGTTTTCCAGAAGGTGTATTTCAGACATTGTTGATTGGGGCTCGGCGAGTAGAGTCGTTAATAAATGATTCACGAGTAGTCGCGGTAACATTGACCGGTAGTGAATTGGCTGGCAGTCAGGTGGCGGCAGCGGCGGGCAAGGCCTTGAAAAAAAGCGTGTTAGAGCTGGGTGGGAGCGACCCATTTATTGTTTTGGCGGATGCTGATTTGGAAAAAGCAATCGAGAGTGCGGTTAGTGCTAGATTACAAAATAATGTTGGTCAAAGCTGTATTGCTGCGAAACGGTTTATTGTGTCACAAGAGGTGGTAACTGATTTTACGGCTGGCTTGGTAAAAAAAATTAGTAATTTAAAAATTGGCAATCCGCTTGATGCCGATGTGCAGGTTGGACCGTTGGTTTCTCAACAGAGTTTAGAAATAATTCAATCTCAAGTAGAAAAATCTATTGCCTTGGGAGCAAAACTTGAGTGCGGTGGAAAGCGAGTTGGTGAAATTGGATATTTTTATGAGCCGGCAGTTTTAAGTAATGTAAAAAAAGGAATGCCAGTGTTTGATGAAGAAGTTTTTGGTCCAGTTGCGCCGATAATATCTTTTAAAAATATCGAAGAAGCGATCAGTCTGGCCAATGATTGTCCTTATGGTTTGGGTTCTTCTATTTTTACTAACAATATTGCATTGGCCAAAACATTAGCCGGCCAAATTGAAAGTGGGGCAGTCTTTATCAATAGTGCAGTGAAGTCTGATGTTCGACTACCATTTGGTGGAATAAAAAAATCCGGTTTTGGACGAGAACTGGGATCTTACGGAATTAAAGAGTTTGTAAATATTAAAACCGTGGTAATTAACCAATAGCCAATTCGTTAAAATTCTTATATTTACCAAGTTTGTAATATCTGGTATAATACCAGTTAAGTATTATTTATTAATTTTGTACACTATGTGTCATCAAGAGTGCAGTACCATGCCTGCTATGCATGGAAAAATGAGAGATATCGGTTGGTTGGCTTTGCGTATCGCCGTCGCCTTTGTTTTTGTTTATAGTGGATATATGAAGCTTGGTCCAAACCATGCTATGACCAGTGGTATGTTTGGTAAATTGATTGGTCCAGAATCGGCCGGATCTTTTTGGGCATATTTTGTTGGTTTGGCAGAATTTGGTGGTGGTTTGATGGTGTTGCTGGGTGTATTTGCTAGTTATGCGGCTGTTTGGTTGGCAATTATTATGGTAGTAGCTATTTTTACCGCTCATTGGGGCGGTCCAGTTACTGGTTATTTCTTGACAGTGTCATTGTTGGGGAGTTGTTTGGCTTTAATGGGAAATGGTGCTGGTGTCTATCGTTTAGTAAAAACAGAGTGTCATTGTCCAAAATGTAAAATAGTTGAAGATGACAAAGGCGGCTGTTGTACTGATAAAAAATCTGAAGAGCACGGTTGTTGTAAAGATAAAAAATAATCTTTTTAAATAGTTTGAAAAAGTCCCAAGTTTTTCTTGGGACTTTTTTTAGTTTTCTAAATTTGAGATGTATTCTTGAATTTTTAACCATTCCTCTTCTTTCTCTTGAATCTGTTTTACTACTTTTCCGAATATTTCATAATCTTCTTTTGAAAATTTTTCAGGATCTTTGACTTGTTTTCTATTGAAGCGAGTTTTTTCTTTTTCTAATTGTTCAATCTCAACTTCTATATTTTTCAATTTCTTTTTTTCAGTTTTTATTTTTTCAAGGTGTTGTTTTTTATTATCTTCTTTTTCTGTTTTTTCGATATCAATATTTTTTATATTTTCTTCTATTTGTTCTTCAATTATTTGTTCCAAATGATATACATAGTCTTCATAAGTTCCAGCATAGCGACGTACTGCTCCATCTTTTACTTCTAGTATCATAGTGGCGACCGAATTTACAAAGGTGCGATTGTGGCTAATAAAAAATACCGTACCTTTAAAATCTTGTAAAGCTCTGCCTAAGGCCTCTACAGTTTCAAAATCCAAATGATTGGTCGGTTCATCAAGTAACAAAACTTTACTTTTGGATAATAAAATATTAGCCAAGCACAATCTAGCTTTTTCACCACCACTAAGTACAGAAATACTTTTTTCCAAATCAGCTTGGTGAAATAAAAAATTTCCAGCCATTTTTAAAATCATTTCGTCATTGATATCGATTGGTGCGCTAGTACGCAAATATCCCCATACTTTTTCGTTTGGATCAAGAGCGTTGTGAACATGTTGGGCATAATAGGCGATTGTTGTTTCTACTGCCCATTTATATTTTCCGCCAAGCGGTATCAATTCTTCAGCGATAGTTTTGAGAAAAGTAGTTTTTCCCTGTCCGTTATCTCCCAATATTGCCACATGCTCACCGCGATCAACATCGATGTTTATATTTTGTGCAATGGTTTTGTTGTGATAGCCAATAGACATTTTTTCACTTCTAAAAAGTAATCCTTTTCTAGTTTCAACATCGGGAATAGAGATGTTGACGGTAGAGAGTGGACTTTGGATATCTAAAGTTTTAAGTTTTTCTATAGCTTTAAGTTTACTTTGGGCTTGACTAGCTTTACTGGCTTTATAACGAAATTTATCAACAAATTTTTGTAAATGCTGCTGTTCGCGTTCGATTTTTTTATTATATAATTTGGCAAAGGCTAATCGCTCTTCTTTATATTCCAAATATTCATCGATTGGTCGTGGAAAAAGAGTGATATTTCCATGTTCGATTTCCAGTGTTTGTTCGCAGGTACGTTTGAGAAATTCACGATCGTGTGAAATGATGAGAAACGAATCACTATAATCGCGTAAAAATTTTTCTAACAATAATTGAGTGTGAACGTCGAGATAGTTGGTTGGTTCGTCTAGTAAAAAAAGATTTGGTTCTTTGAGCAACATCACTGATAGACGCACGCGCATTTGATAACCACCGGAAAGAGCGGATAATTTTGTGGTAAGTAAATTATTTTTAATTTCAAATTTTCCAGCAATTTTTGCACAACGCCAATTTTCTTTTTCAGTAGTTCGTTCCAAAAATTCTATTACAGTTTCTTCAGGATTTATTTCTTGATGTTGCTCCAAATATCCTAGACGAGTGATTGGTTGAATGGCAATAATACCGGAGTCTGGCATTTCTTGTTCAACAATCATTCGAAATAGAGTAGATTTCCCAGCGCCATTACGACCGATTACTCCAATTTTTTGTTTGGAATGAATGGCCAAATTAGCATCTTTAAAAAGTGCCTGTTGGTGGTAGGATTTGTTGAGTTTTTCGATTGTTAGGAGGGTAGACATAATGGTGACAGATTATCAGAAAAATTGGTGTTTGTAAACGTGGTAAGGTTTTTTTAGTTGACTTTTTTGGCTAAATATAGGATAATAAGCCAATATTTTATGATAAAAGGATTTTGGGGAAAATTAAAAAAACCAATCATGGTTTTAGCACCGATGGCCAATGTTACTGACTGCGCTTTTCGTCGTCTGATCGCCAAATATGGCAAGCCAGATGTAATGTGGACTGAATTTGTATCTTGCGATGGACTAATGTCCAAAGGGCGAGAACATCTCATGATTGATTTTAAATATGATGAAAGCGAACGTCCAATAGTGGCGCAGATTTTTGGTAGTCGTGCGGATAATTTTTTTAAAACCGCGCAGTTGATAAAAGAATTAGGTTTTGATGGTATCGATATCAACATGGGTTGTCCCGACAGAAATGTGGAAAAACAGGGAGCGGGGGCGTGTATGATAAAAAATCCTGAACTCGCTAAAGAAGTAATTTTGGCTACTATAGCTGGTGCTCCAGATCTGCCGGTGTCGGTAAAAACTAGAATTGGATATAGTAAAAATACCTTGGCAGAATGGTTGCCAGTTTTGCTATCGACAAATGTCGCCGCCATCACTATCCACGCTCGTACTCGTAAAGAAATGTCACTTGTACCAGCGCGCTGGGAACATATCAAAGAGGCGGTGGAGATTCGTAATACTATCCAAACTGGCGCTGATAAAACTCTGATCCTGGGAAATGGCGATGTGAAAGATCTCGCGGACGCCTACCAAAAAGTAGAAGAAACTGGCTGTGATGGTGCGATGATCGGTCGTGGAATTTTTGGCAATCCGTGGCTATTTAATAAAGATTTGATTGGTAAAGAAATTACAGTAGAGCAAAAATTAAAAGTTATGATTGAACATACTTATCTTTTTGAAAAATTATTAACCGGTCACAAAGATTTTAATATAATGAAAAAGCATTATAAAGCCTATGTAAATGGTTTTGATAAGGCCAAAGAGCTACGGATTGAATTGATGGAAAATGCGGTAGATGCTAGTGCGGTGGAGAAAATTACAAATGAGTTTATTGCTAAAAATTTTTAGAGTTGGTATACTTAAACTATAATCAAGATAGTTATTATTTATATGTTTGAAGGATTAAATAGATGGTTAAGTGGAAAAGAAATTGAAAAAGCCGAAAGTTTGAAAGCTGATAAAAAAGTTGTTCCGTTAAAAGCAGACAGATTGAAGCATCTTGATCAAAAAAGCGGTTTTGAGCAATGGGTAAAAGAATCAGGCGCAGAGGGTGAAGATTTAGATGGAACTGAGGAGTTTGTGTATCAAGGTGGAGAAGTTCCAGACAGACACGGTTTGCATTTGGTAAGACCAGAAGATGAAAGTGGTGATTTATTAAATGGTGGTATGTTAGAAATGTCAGCTGCCAATTCAGCAATAGAAGCAGGAGCAGAAGCAGACGTAGAGACAGAAATTCCTGATCCAACCGAAATCGCATTTTCAGATAAATTAAAAGCGTTGGAAAACCAAAGATTGGCTGTTGAAGCAGACAGACTGGCTTATCGTACAGCTAAGGCTAAAGTGAAGAAAGTAGCTTAAAATTATACAAAAAAATAACTTAAAAAAAATCCTCTCAATAAATTTGAGAGGATTTTTTTAAGGTTTTCATATTGACTTTCCATCATTTTTTTGCTACTATACGAATCACTTGTCAGGGTAGCTCAGATGGTTAGAGCACGGCATTCATAACGCCGAGGTCGGGAGTTCGATCCTCCCTCCTGACACAAAAAATAAACAGAACTTTCATTCTGTTTTTTTGTTTGACATTCAACATAATATAATCTACGCTTACTTATGCCTAGCTCTATCATGGAGCATATAGGTGGAGAGTGCTATGTCCAAGCACAACCACAGCCCAGATGGGCAAAACAAGACGCGCAAAAAGCGTCAGGCGGAGCAAAGTGAACACGGTCACAAGAATAAGTATGCGGAGTTTTCTCATGCGCAAGCTGCGCAAAAGGAAATTGAAAATCTTCCAATGGTTTCCGCTCGCAAATGTCGCAGGTGCAATCAAGATGTCGAAATCGATCGCTGGAAAAAACATATCTGCAAACCTTCCTCGCGGTAGTGTTCAACAGAGCTTCGTGTTCGTGGGTAGATACTGGCGATTCTGCTCGTACTACCTGATCTGTATAAAATATTTTTTGTATAGATCAGGGAGAATTTATTACGAGCAGAATTTTGAAATAAAAAAATCCCCAGAGTACTCTCAAGGGGATTTTTTTGTGGCTGAAAGATTATTTTAGAGCATCTTTCAAGGCTTTTCCGGCTTTGAATTTTGGAACCTTAACAGCTGGAATATTGATTTTCTGAGTTGGGTTTTGTGGGTTAACACCAGTGCGAGCTGCACGTAGTTTGGAACTGAAAGCTCCAAAACCTGTCAAAACTACTTCTTCGCCCTTCTTCAGGTTGGAAGTAACCATTTCCACAAAAGTGTTTAAAAAGTCTTCGGCTTCACGTTTTGAAACACTCAACTTTTCTGCCAATGCTTGTGCTAATTCGGCTTTATTCATAAATTCACCTCCGTTCTTAAATTAAGTTTTTTTCGATTTTATTATTTCGACAAAATTATTATATCACAGCTAGTTTATTTTGGCTACAATAAGCAATATTTACTTGTCCACAGTCTAGCTTTGATATTTTATTACCAAATAATTTTTTAGCGAGCGTATTCTACAATACGATTTTCACGAATAACTGTAATACGAATTTCACCAGGATATTGTAACTCTTCTTCAACTTTATGAGCGATATCTTTGGCCAATTGGAAAGCATTATAATCATCTACTTCATTTGGTCGCACAAATACACGCACTTCGCGACCGGCTTGAATAGCATAAACTTTGTCAATGCCAGGGAAGGAGCTGACAGTCTTTTCCAATTCTTCCAGACGAGCTACAAATTGTTCAAACGAATCTTTGCGAGCACCAACGCGAGCACCAGAAATTGCATCAGCCGCTTTGGCAATACAGGCAAAAATACTTTCTGGTTTATCCAAATGGTGGTCGCGGGCAGCCTGACAAATATCATCATCCATGTTGAATTTTTTCAAGAGAGCGTAGCCGATTTCTGGATGTGATCCCTGAGTTTCTTGGTCGACGGCTTTTCCAATATCGTGGAAAAATCCAGCTTTGCGAGCTTTGGTTTGATCAACATCAAGTTCGGCAGCGATAATTCCAGCTAGATAGCCAACTTCCATAGAATGATTCAAAATATTTTGGCCATAACTGGTGCGATATTTTAATCTACCAACAATGTTTACTAATTTTGGATCAATCCCAACGATATTCATTTTGTAGAGAGCTTCTTCACCAGCCTTTTTGATAATAACTGACAGATCTACTTTGGCTTTTTCCACGAACTCTTCAATGCGAGCTGGTTGAATACGTCCGTCAGCCATTAATTTTTCTAAAGTCAAACGAGCAACTTCGCGCCTAATTGGGGAGAAACAGGAAACCATAATAGATTCTGGAGTATCATCAATGATAATTTCGCAACCAGTAAGTTTTTCGATGGCTTTGATATTGCGTCCTTCTTTGCCAATAATGCGTCCTTTCATTTCTTCACTTGGTAAATGTACTACTGAGGAAGTAGTCTCAGCACTATGAGAAGAAGCAGTGCGCTGGATTGCTTCGATAATAATATCGCGCGCTTTTTCATCATATACATCAGAACTTTCACGCTCCAATTTGGCGATGCGCATAAATAAATCTGTTTTGCTCTCTTCTTCTACCATACTCAATAATTCCAACTTTGCTTCCTCTTTGGTGAGGTTGGCAACCTGTTGAAGTTTTCCTGTTTGTTGTAGTTTTATTCCTTCTACTTCCAACTTGATGACTTTTACCTTTTCAATTTTTTCCTGTAACACTCTTTGAGTTTCAGTGAATTCGATCAATTTTTGATCAAAGGTGGTTTCACGTTTTTCGAGACGCTGTTGGGCGTTGTGCATGTCTAGACGAATCTGTTTCTCTTCGTGCTTGACTTCCTCGATCATTTTTTGGGCTTTTTCTTTTCCCTCAATGATTATCTCTTGTTGCTTGGTTTTGGCTTCGGTCAAAATACGTTCAGCAGTTGCTTCTACTGAATTGGCTTGCGCCCGAGCCACCTGTTTACGTAATAGATAACCGATGCCGACCCCTATTCCAGCAGCCACGAGAGCTACTATCAATATAACAAACTGATTCATATAAAAAAACTTTCAGAGAAAACTGAAAGTAAATAGCTTCATACCGCTAAAAGCGTATGAACGAAAGTAAAAACCAAAAGTGAATAACTACAAACTACCCGATACGTCGGGTTTCAAATTTTGGGCTGGAAAAACAAAAAGTTGATGTATTTGAGGCTAATTTTTTTGTCAATACAGCCGGTAAAAAGTTGAGTTTTGTAGCTAATTTAAGCACATTTTAAAGGTTTTACTGGCGTCGCTGTTACTTCAATCGTCTCGGTATTAATATTTAATGTTTTAATTATAACCCGAAGATAGAAAAATGTCAATTTTAACATAATATCATTTTAACGGTGGTATTATCTTTTGAGCATTAGCTACATTATATATACCGATAGAGGTGCGACGTAATTCTTGGCAATAGGCACCCACTCCAAGTTTCTCGCCAATATCATAAGCTAGGGTGCGGATGTAGGTGCCGGTTGAACATGTCACTTCTATAGTAAGGTCGGGATAGTTGTAATTTAGGAGCTGTATATTGAAGATAATGATTTTATTTGGTTGTCTTTCTATGGTGATACCTTGTCTAGCCAGAGTGTACAATCGCTTACCATCGATCTTTTTAGCGGAAAACATTGGTGGGAGTTGTAGTTGTGGTCCTACAAACGCTATCAATGTTTCTTGTATTTTCTCTAAGTTAGGCGATATGAAGTCTTTTGTAAACATGGTAGTAATAATTTCACCAGTAGAATCAAAGGTATCAGAGATTGCTCCAAGTTTAATGGTGGCGACATAAGTCTTAGGCATCACCTTAAATTCGTCGATTCTTTTAGTATTCTCGCGTCCAGCCGCAATAATCAAAAGTCCAGTCGCAAACGGGTCGAGAGTACCAGCGTGTCCAACTTTGATTTTTTTATTTCCAGTCGCTAGGCGCAATTGATGACGCACAAAATTCACCGCGTCAAAGCTGGTCCAGCCGACTGGTTTATCTACTAAAATGAAATCTTGGTTTGAAAAAGTTTCTTCCATATTTATTAATATTGATATACTACCATAAGAATCAGAATTCACAAGTTTTGCTTTTAGTTAGTATTTGACTTTTGGCTTATTTGCATATATACTGTGGAATATGAATGTAACCGAACTAGCTCGACAACTCAAAGTTCATCCCGTAAAACTTTTGCAAATTTTGCCTGAGTTTGGTTTTGATGTCGGCGCGCGAGCGGTGAAGATTGATGATCGTGTTGCTCAACAAATTCAGCGTGATTGGCGTCGAATGAAATTTACTATTGAAGAGCGTGAACGCAAAGAAAAAGAAAAAGAAAAAGAACTGGAAAAACAACAGCGTCAGGAAAGTGGTATTGTCATTGAACTACCACAAGTTTTGACGGTGCGCGATTTTGCTGACCGTCTCAACATTCCTATCAATAAATTAATTTTGGAATTGATGAAAAATGGTATTTTGGCCAATCAGAATGAAAGAATTGATCACGATAGTGCTTCGTTGATTGCCCAAGGTTTAGGCTTTAAAACTACTGAAGCTTCCAATCTTCCAATAGTAAAAGAAGACCCAACTCATTTACAAAATTTAGAAAAGATTTTACAACAAGGTGGCACCGATGGTACTGCTCGTCCGCCAGTTATTGTGGTGATGGGTCACGTTGATCATGGCAAAACCAAACTTCTTGATGCCATTCGCAGTACCAATGTGATGGCTAGTGAAGCAGGTGGCATTACTCAGCATATTGGTGCGTATCAGGTAGAGTGGACTGCCCCAAAGACCAAAGAAAAAACCAAACTTACTTTTATTGACACTCCTGGTCACGAAGCTTTTACAGTAATGAGATCACGTGGAGCCAAAGTGGCCGATATTGCTATCCTAGTAGTCGCAGCCGATGATGGTGTGAAACCACAGACTATTGAAGCCATCAATATTATTAAAGCGGCCAAACTACCAGTGATTGTAGCTTTAAATAAAATAGATAAAGAAAGTGCTGATCCGCAAAAAGCCCGTACTGAATTATCCAAACAAGGTATCATCCCAGATGATTGGGGTGGTGATGTGCCAATGGTAGAAATTTCTGCCAAAAATAATTTGAATATTGATAAACTTTTGGATACAATTTTATTGGTTGCTGAAATGCAGGCCGATACTATCAAAGCCGATGCTAGCAGAAAAGCGGCTGGTACCGTGATCGAAGCGCATGTGGACAAAGGACAAGGGCCGGTAGCGACAGTTTTGGTACAAACCGGCACTTTAAAAGTAAATGATCCACTCGTAGTAAACGGTGAAATTTATGGTAAAGTTCGCGCGATGAAAAATTATCGCGGTGATGATATGATCTCAGCAACACCTAGTACACCAGTGCGTATTTTGGGTTTCAAATTGGCACCACGCGTGGGAGATATTTTGGATGTTGGTAGTGCGGCCACTGCTACAGAAATCAATTTAAAAACAAAACGTGTTCAAAATACTGGTGCAGAACAGCGTCCGATTGCGGCTGCTGGTGATACTGAAGCCGAAGAAAATCACAAATCATTCAATTTGGTTATCAAAGCAGACATGCTTGGATCGCTGGAAGCTATCACTTCATCTTTAGAAAAACTTCAAAATGAAGAGGTGGGTGTGAAGGTGGTAGGCAAAGGTTTGGGCAATATTACGGCCGACGATGTGTCGCTCGCTAGTGCTACCGGTTCGGTAATTGTTGGTTTCAATGTAGCCAATAGCTCGCTAGCCAATGAAATGATGCAAAATACCGGTGTCCAGTTCAAACAATACAAAGTTATCTATGATTTGTTGAATTACGCCAAAGATGAATTGGAAAAATTATTAAATCCAATCTTGATTGTTACTGAACTCGGCAATCTCAAAGTCATGGCCATTTTTAGAACAGAAAAAAATTATATGATTGTTGGTGGTCGTGTGGAAATGGGCAAATTGCTCAAAGATTGTAAAATTCGCGTGAAACGAAATGGTGAAATTATTGGCAAAGGTGCTTTGTCTCATTTGCAGACCGGTAAACAAGAAGTAAAAGCTGTTCCGGAAGGCACAGAATGTGGTGTACAATTCGATGGTAAATTAAAATTAGAAGTCGGAGATGTTTTGGAGGCGTACAAAGAAGAAAAAGTTGTGAAAAAATTAGTTTTAAGTTAGGCCGTTTATTTATCTGAAATATTTTTCATTCATTCACAGTGAAAATACTTCATCTTATACTATAAAAATATGGAATATACATTTACAGATGCAAATTTTAAAGCCGAAGTGTTGGAAAGTAAGGTTCCGGTGTTCGTAGATTTTTGGGCGCCTTGGTGTGGACCTTGTCAGATGATGGGGCCGTTGGTAGATGAATTGGCTCATGAATTTGAAGGTAAAAATATCAAAATTGGTAAATGTAATGTAGACGAAAATGGTGATACGTCTGCCGCCTACAATGTCATGAGTATTCCAACATTTTTATTGTTTAAAGGTGGACAGGTAGTGGATCAAGTGACTGGTGGGGTGCAGAAGGAAAAGTTGAAAGAAATGATTGTAAAGTATTTATAAAAATTCAAAAAATCACCTTTAATAGGGTGGTTTTTTGTTTGCTAAGAGTTGGGAGTGGGTGTAAAATATAAAGATGATTTCAAAAACTTTAATTTTTTTGGATTAGTATTATTTATATATGGAATTCAATAAATTAGTTCGAGACAAAATACCGGAAATTATAAAAAGCAGGGGAGATATTCCTTTTGTTCATATTGCTGATGAAATAGAATATGAGGAGGCTTTAAAAAATAAATTAGATGAGGAGGTTAAAGAATTTTTGGCCGATCCGTCTGTGGAAGAAGTGGCTGATATTTTTGAAGTTTTACACGCTTTTTGTGATTTAAAAGGAGTGGAAATAAATAATCTTGAGGAAGTGCGAAAGAAAAAAGTAGAAGAACGTGGAGGGTTCGAACAAAGAATTATGCTAGAAAGAACAGAAGATAAAAAACTATGAACAAACAGGCTGTCGAAACAATTATAATTGGTGCGGGGGTTGCTGGGATTGGCTGTGCTAGACAGCTCAGTAAACATAATAGAAATTTTCTAGTTATAACCGAGGATATAGGTGGAAGGATTACTGCTTCACCAGGTGGTTGTGCAAACTATGGGGCGTATTTTGTTTTGAATAATTATAATCATATATTACCTTTTGTTAGAAAAGGCGAAAGATTACATCCTTTTTTTGTTGAATTTCATGACAAAAGAAAACATTACTATCACTTAGTAAAAATGTGTTTTCATCCTGTTCAAACAGTACGTCTAATGTCTTTACTATACAAATTTAAATCAAAATATGAGCGTTTTAAAATAAGGTGTGAAACAATAAGTCAAAAATCCGTAATTGAGTCTGATCCGCAACTTAAAAAACTTTATTCTCAATCGGCATCTGAATTTATAAAAGAAAATAAAATTACTGAAATTGCTGATAAATTTTTGTCTGAAGGAATATACATGTGTACATTTTTACCTTTATCAAAAGTGTCTGCTTTTGATTTTATGCGACTATCGCTGGGTTTAATTTTACCAGCTTATGAATTTACATTTTTGCAACAGGAAGCAATAAAAGGTTTTGAAGATAAGATAATTTTTGATTCTGTGGTTACAATAAAAAAGACTGAAAATTATGAAATTCAAACAAAAAATGGGCAGATATATACGGCGCGCAATGTCGTTATCGCCACACCACCACATATTACCAAAAAATTAATTAGTCTGAATAAATTAAAAACTGGCTCCAATGCATACGTCTTTCACGTTTCTGGACAATTAAAAGAAAAATGGAAAGGCGGTCAGTTTGAACTTTTTGAAAGCAGTTCACCGGTAATTTTTGTACGTAAGCAAAAAGATGGCTCATATATTTTTTATTCAAAAATAATTGATCCTAGTCTAGTGGATTATTTTGAAAATTACAATATTATTTTTAAAAAATATTGGGAACCGGCTTTTAATATTACAGGAGATGAATTGTTAGATTGTGAACAGGGCGAGCGTTTGTATTTGGCTGGAGATTATAATGTTATCGGTCTTGAAGATGCCTACATAACTGGTCTACTTTCGGCCAATAAAATATTAGAATCAATTAAAAAAAGTTAGCTATTTTTTACATTTTTTCGAGTTGCACAATCGCTTGAATCTGGTAGAATAACCCTGTTATGAAAGATTTTGTTCACCTGCACGTCCATTCGCATTATTCTTTGCTCGATGGATTGTCCAAAATTCCTGATCTAGTAAAAACCGCTAAAGCACGCGGTTTTTCGGCGTTGGCGCTCACTGATCATGGGAATATGTATGGGGCGATAGAATTTTACCAGGAATGTGAAAAACAGGGGATTAAACCGATTATTGGGGTGGAGACTTACATTGCTTTAAACGGTCGTTTTGAAAAAGATCCAAATAACCGCTATCGTCATCTGATTTTGTTGGCATTAAATGAAACCGGTTATCGAAACTTGATGAAATTGGTGTCGTTGGGCAATACTGAAGGGTTTTATTACAAACCCAGAATTGATAAAGAATTATTGAGGCAATATCACGAAGGTTTGGTAGGATCATCAGCTTGTTTTGGTGGGGAGATTGCTTATATTTTGCGCAAAGAAAATGATTGGGAAAAAGCCAAAAAAGTGGCGCTGGATTATCAAGAAATTTTTGGAGTCGGAAATTTTTATTTGGAAATGATGGATTTGCCAGCACTGGAAGGTCAAGCGGAATTGAACGATAGTCTGCGTCGGTTATCCAAAGAAACTGGGGTGCCGTTGATTGTGACGCGTGATAGTCACTATCTCAATACTGATGATGCCGAGGCACAGGATATTTTGACTTGTATTCGTGATGGAAAAACTATTGATGATACTGATCGTAAAAGTTCAGCTGGTTTTGATTCCTCGTTGTGTTCAGCTGATGAAGTGCACGAACGTTTTTCAAATGATATTGAAGCTTTACAAAATACTGTAAAAATTGCAGAGCGTGTAAATCTAAAACTGGAATTAAACAAATGGTTGTTTCCCCATCTCGATTTGCCACCAAATAAAAATGCGGATGAAACTTTGCGAGATTTAGTTTATGAAAAACTTCCTCTTTTGATTGAGGTGACTGATGCGGTGCGAGTACGAGTTGATTATGAACTCGGTGTCATCGCCAAAAAAGGTTACTCGACATACTTTATTGTGGTAGCGGATTATGTACACTATGCTCGTACGCACGGTATCGTGGAAACGACTCGTGGATCTGGTGCTGGTTCGATTGTTGCTTATGCGATGGGTATCACCACTGTCAATCCGCTGTATTTCAAATTACCGTTTGAACGTTTTTTAAATCCGTTTCGTCCGAGTCCTCCTGATATTGATGCGGATTTCGCCGACGATCGTCGTGATGATATGATCGCCTATGTGACGCAAAAATATGGTGCCGATAAAGTGGCGCAAATTATTACTTTTGGATCAATGCAAGCCAAAGGTTCTATTCGTGATGTTGGTCGCGCGCTTGGTTATCCGTATTCTTTTTGTGATCAAGTTTCCAAGTTGATTCCGATGGGGGCGCAAGGTTTTCAGATGACCATTGCCAAAGCCAAAGATCTGGAAAAAGATTTGATGGATTTGTATAATAAAAATCCGCAAGTACAGAGATTGCTTGATCTCGCTCAAAAAGTAGAAGGTTGTGCGCGTCATACTTCGATGCATGCGGCTGGTGTGGTTATTTCCCCAACGCCGTTGGTAGATTTTACGCCAATTCAATACGAAACAGGAGGTGATAAAATCACAACACAATATGAGATGCATGCGGTAGAGGCAGCTGGTCTTTTAAAATTTGATTTTTTGGGTATTCGCAACCTATCGATTTTGGGGCGAGCAGTAGAAATTATTGAAAAAACTGCCGACATTAAAATCGACATTTTTTCTATTCCTTGGGATGATAAAAAAACTTACGAAATGTTGGCGCGCGGTGAAACTAATAGTGTGTTTCAGTTGTCTGGTTCTGGAATGACTCGTTATTTGAAAGAATTAAAACCCAGTACAATTTTTGATATCACGGCGATGGTGGCGCTTTTTCGTCCCGGCCCAATGGAACAGATCCCAGAATACATCAAACGCAAACACCACCCCGAGGCGGTAGAATATCTCGATCCTCGGATGGAGGAATATCTCGATCAATCTTTGGGTTTGATTGTATATCAAGATGATGTTTTGTTGACCGCCATTCATTTGGCGGGGTACAACTGGGAAGAAGCGGATAAATTTCGTAAAGCCATGGGTAAAAAAATCCCGGAAGAAATGGCCAAGCAAAAAGAAAAGTTTGTAAAAGGCTGTCGCACTTTTGGTAAATTGCCAGAAGCCAAAATTCATCGATTGTGGGAAATGATCGAACCGTTTGCGGCGTATGGTTTTAACAAAGCTCATGCGGCGAGTTATGGTGTGGTGGCGTACCAAACCGCCTATCTGAAAGCCAATTATCCAGTGCAGTATATTACGGCGGCGTTGATTGCCGAAAGTGGTGATATGGACAAAGTGCCGGAAATTATTCGTGAGTGCGAAAAAATGGGAGTAAAAGTATTGCCGCCAGACATCAATGAAAGCATGAAAAATTTTGCGATGGTGGGTTGGCAAAATGGCGGTACGGCTCATATTCGTTTTGGTTTGAGCGCTATAAAAAATCTTGGTGAACATATCGCGGATGCAATTTATCGTGAACGAAAAAATAATGGCCCATATAAAGATTTAGAAGACTTGTTAAAACGTGTGCAAGATAGAGATCTCAACAAAAAGTCCGTAGAAAGTATGATCAAATGTGGGGCGATGGATAGTTTTGGATTTGATCGCGGAGTGTTACTTTCTAATATTGAAAATCTATTATATTTTTCCAAGAATTTTGGCGAACAAAAAAATTCATTACAAAATTCACTTTTTGCCGGTACCAAAATTGATTTTATTTCCAAATTAAATATTGTGCCGGCGCCGTCAGCCACCTTGGATGAAAAATTAATTTGGGAAAAAGAATTGCTTGGCTTGTATATTACCGCTCATCCATTTGCTTCTTTTCAAGAAGCACTTAGTGGATGTTTGACGCCAATCAATGAATTGCAGGGTACTGCTCGAAATGAATGGGTGATAGTAGCCGGCATCATGGACAGTGTAAAAAAGAAAATTACTCGCAGTGGCAAACAAATGAGTTTTGTAAATCTGGAAGATACAACTGATAAATTGGAATTGTTGGTATTTCCAAAAGTTTTTGAAACTACTAAAGATATTTGGGTAGAAGGTCAAATGGTAGTGGTGGTTGGCAAAACTTCACAAGAAGAAGGGGATAATAAATTATTTGTAGAAAAAGCCTATGCTCTAAATAAAGCAAACTGTCGTGAGTTGGCCGCTCAACTAGGTGTTGGACAAAAGAAAAATTCGGTTAGTCAATATATGTCGAGCGAAGCGGCGGATAGTCTGAAGTTTGAAATAAATCTTTCAGCTGCCGAAGTTAAAATCAAAGCCGAAGCAATAAAAAATTTCCTAGTTTTATATCCCGGTGATGCTTTAGTGTATTTGTTGGTAGATAATAAAAAAATAAAAACTTCGTTTAAAGTAAATCCGACCGATCGATTCAAAGAGAAGTTAAAAGAATTGCTGGAAAATTAATTATTTTATTTTTTTATCAAACAAATTTTTAATCCAAGTTATTTTTGAATTGTTGAGTTGAGATTTTATATGGTTTTTAGCGGCGTGAGTTTTGACAAATTTTAGCCAATCTTGACTTGGGCCTTTGCGGTTTTTGTCGGTAATAATTTCTATTACATCGCCACTTTTTAGAAATGAATCCAAACTTACCATCTGGTCGTTGACTTTGGCGCCATTACATTTGTTGCCAACCTCAGTGTGAATATGATAAGCAAAATCGACAGGGGTAGCATCTTCTGGCAGATCGATAACGTCCCCTTTAGGAGTAAAGACAAAAATATGATTGCGGAAAAAATCCACTTTCATTTCTTCTAGATCTTTGATATTATTTAAAATCTCCTGCTGCATTTTTGCCAATTCTTTAGCCCAATTCAAATCTTTTCTAGATGGACGTGGACCTTTTTCATCATAATTCCAATGAGCAGCAGTAATACCAAATTCGGCTTCTTGATGCATTTCTTTAGTGCGTATTTGATATTCTACAATTTTTCCCTCATCGCAAAATACGGTAGTATGTAGTGATTGATAACCATTTGGTTTGGGCTGAGCGATATAGTCTTTGACGCGCCCTTTTAGGGGTCGCCACAATTTGTGAATGATACCAAGAGATGCATAACAATCGCCGACATCTTTGACAATTACCCGTATGGCTACAATGTCGTAGATATTACTAATTTCCCAATTTTTCTTTAGTAATTTTTGATAAAGACTATAAAGTTGTTTCTCTCGTCCATGAACATTAATATAGTTAACATCGGCATCTTTTAATTCTTTTTCAACAGTTTTTATAATTTTATCAAGATAAACGTTTTTTTCGCTAATATTTTGATCACGAATCGCTTTTACTTTTTGATAATCTTTTGGTTTTACATATTTGAAAGACAAGTCTTCGAGTAAACCTTTGAATTCACCCATGCCTAGACGATTGGCAATCGGTGCATAAATTTCCAAACTTTCCATGGCGATACGTTCACGTTTTTTTTCTGGTAGTGATTCTAAAGTACTAAGATTGTGTACTCGATCCGCAAATTTGATAATCATAACGCGAATATCTTCAGCCATCGCCACAAAAAGTTTACGGAGATTTTCGATATATCTTTCAACACCGCGATATTTTAATTTTCCCAGTTTGGTAATGCCTCTAATCATGTTGGCAATATCACTGCCAAAGTTTTTTTCAATTTCTTCTAAGGTAATTTTGGTATCTTCCGGTACGTCATGCATCAAGGCAGCAATGACAATATTTGGTTCGGCTTGAATTTGAGATAAGATATGAGCAACACACAATGGGTGTAGAATATACGGCTCACCAGATTTACGAAATTGACCTTCGTGAGCTTTGTTAGCAAAATCATAAGCCAACTGAGCAGTTTCAATATCAGTTGGTTGGCAATATTTTTTCATATTTTCGACCAGTTCTTCGATAGTAACTTTGGTCGGGATATTAACTTGGGAGAATAAAAATTTTTCCATGTAACTTATTATCAATTTTAGATGGTCTAATTATAACATTTTATTGGCTAATTGCAAACAAAATTTAGCTTATTAATTGACAAAATGGCTAAAACATGCTATATTATTTATGTTTATAGTGGATGATTGCTTCGATTTTACTTGCCAAGTGGTAAATATCTCGGAGAGGAAAGTCCGAACGTCCTTCTTTGAAAAAAGAAAAAAAGACAGTGGGTAACACCCACCAGTTTGGCGGTAACGTCAAACGAGGGAAAGCGGCACAGAGACAATACTAATTCTGATTCGTCAGAATAAAAGGTGAAAAGAGTATGGAAGTTCTGATTCTAGAAACAGAGCTACCATATACCCATCGTTGTGAGATGATGTGGTGCCAAGCCCTGTCTGGCGCAAGAGCAGCCTTGAAGTGAGAGACTTCTTGGAAAAGTTCGCTCGCTCATGATTTTGACAGCAATGTCAAAGCTAGATAAATGATCATCGTTTATCGTAAGATAAATACAGAATTCGGCTTATAGCTATAATCCAAAAACCCGTACTATTCAGTGCGGGTTTTTTGTTTTTATGCTATAATAAATATATATTTTTAATTATGAATATATGGAAAGTTGTACAACTTGTCATACTCAAAAAATCGCAATCATTGGTGCGGGTGCTGTTGGGGCTACTACTGCTTATACTTTGATGTTAAAAAATTTGGCCGCTGAGATAATGTTGATTGACGTCAATGAAGAAAAAGAAGAAGGAGAAGTGATGGACATAGACGATATCTTGAGTTATGTAGAAACTGGTGCTATCAAAGGAGGAGATTTCAAGGATGCAGCTAACGCGGACATTATTGTGTTGACTGCGGGAGCAGCACAAAAACCAGGTGAAACCAGATTGGATTTGGTCAATAAAAATAAAGCAATTTGTCAATCTATTTTTAAATCAATTGGAAAAATAAAACCCACAGCTATTATTCTTGTGGTAGCTAATCCTGTTGATATTATTACTTGTTTGGTGCAAAAAATTTCTGGTTTGGATGTTAGCCATGTTTTTGGTACTGGTACAAGTCTAGACACAGCTAGATTGCGTACAGAAGTTGGTAAAGCTCTAGGAGTGTCAGCTCAAAATGTTGACGGTTATGTGTTGGGAGAACATGGAGACACTGAGTTTGACGCTTTTAGTACAGTATCGGTTGGTGGAATTTTAATAAAAGATTTAAAATTACCAAAAGCCAAATTAAGTGAAATAGAAGACAAAGTAAAAAATGCTGCTTATGAAATTATCAATCGAAAAGGCGCAACTTTTTATGGCATTGCGATGACGGTGGCTGATATTGTGGAAGCAATTCTATTTAATCAACACAGAATAATACCACTATCAGTTTATTTGGATGATTGGAATGGAATTAGCGGTGTGTGTTTGAGTGCCCCAGCAGTGCTTGGCCGGCAAGGGGTAGAAAAAGTTTGGCCAGTAAAATTAAATTATTTGGAAAAAAGAAGATTGCAAAAATCGGCTAAGGCTATTAAGAAGTTTTTGTAAAATATAGAAAAAACAAAAAGACGGGTGCAAGTTACTTTTGAGCGGGTTATGACGTTACACTAGTAATTACGTCGTCATTCGCAAATGTGAATAAATTCACATTTGACTCATGACTAGTAATTATGAGCCCACAGGCGATTCCCTGAACCTCTCGCGAGGTGAGGAAAGCGAAAAAGTCACTTGCACCCGTCTTTTTGTTTTTGAAAATTTATACTTCAATAATAACCGGTAATATCATCGGACGTTTTTCTGTTTTGGTATATAAGAATTGTCCAACATAATCGCGAATTTTATTGCGAATATTATTGGTATCAGCCCAAGAAAGAGGATCACTATCAACCACAACTTTTTTGACACGATGACGTAAATCTTCGATGAGTTCCTTGTGTTCTTTCAGGAATACAAAACCACGAGAAATAATATCTGGGTTTTGAATTAATTTTCCAGTTTTGGAATCAACGGTGGCAATGATTACTACCATGCCATCTTCAGCTAGAAGTTGGCGATCGCGCATCACGACATTGGTTTCGTCAGACACGCCTAAACCATCGACGAATACATAATCGGCTGGGATTTTTTCATTAGTGAGAACACCATGGCCATTTTGAAATTCCATTACCTGTCCATTGTCTCCAATAAAGATATGTTCTTTGTCAAATCCAGTGGATTCAGCGACCTTAGCATTGTAATGTAACAAGAAATGATTGCCTTCAATTGGCACAAAATATTTTGGATTGATCAGACGGATCATCAATTTGACATCATCCGCTTTGGCATGGCCACCTGCATGTACATCCATCATTTGGTAGTGGATTACTTCAGCGCCTTTTCTAAAAAGAGTGTCTTTGAGACGTTGTACAGTACGTTCATTACCAGGAATTACCGAAGATGAAAATACGACAGTGTCACCAGTCATTAGACGTACTGATCGATGTTCGCCGTTAGCGATACGCATCAGAGAAGCATTCTTTTCTCCTTGTGCACCAGTACAAATAATCATCACTTTGTTTGGTGGAAAGTTATCAACGTTTTTAATATCGATAATTGTTTTTGGGTTGAATTTGATATAACCCAATTCTTTGGCAATTTCAATGTTGCTTTTCATAGAAAAGCCGTCTACTGCAATTACCCGTCCGGTGCGTTCAGCAATTTCTACGATTTGTTTGATCCGAGATAATAATGATGCAAATGTGCCAATAATCAAACGACCCTTGGCTTTTCCAATAATATCATCTAAATTTGTACCAATTTCAGATTCAGAAATTTGATGACCACTTTGAGAAGCGTTGGTGGAATCGGTCAAAAGAGCCAATACACCTTCACTGCCGATACGGGCAATTTTTTGTAAATCGGCCGGAGCGTCACCAGCTACTGGCTGATAATCAAATTTCCAATCACCAGTATGAACTATCACACCTTCAGGAGTATTTACCACTACGCCCATAGAATCGGGAATGTTGTGGTTCAAGTGAAAAAATTCTAATTCAAATACGCCTAACTTTAGTTTGTCATTTAGGCTGATATTGTGAATGTTGAGTGGGCTAAGATTTTTGTAATCCTCCTGACGTTTTTTGATAATTGCGTTAGTTAATGGTAGTCCATATAATGGAGGATAACCAAGAGTTGGAATCAAGTGAGGGATACCACCAATATGATCATAATGAGCATGAGTAATAATTACTCCACGAATATTTTTTTCTTTACCTTTGAGGTAACTGATATTTGGAATAATATAATCGATTCCTGGCATGTCTTCTTCTGGAAATTGTAAACCCATATCAATAATGATAATATCATTACCATATTCGATGAAGGTACAATTGCGACCGACTTCTTCCAGACCGCCAACTACCATTACACGCAATTTTGTTCCTTCGTGCGGTGCTCGTACATAAGGAATGGATGGGCGAAGATGATGAGTTGGAGGTGCAGGCTTAAAGACTGATTTTACTGCTGGAGCACTGGTAACTGGGGCACGAAAAATACGAGGTTGGTGGGTTCTCTGGCTTGACGTTGGGGTTGTAGATCCGACAGAATTTTTTTGAGGTGTATTCATAATTAAATGTTTGAATAAATAAAATAAAAAAGAATGTTTTCTACAGTGGTGCAGAAAAAAATTAAGAGTTTAATTAAATTGTGGGCGAAAGAGGACTCGAACCTCCACGGGATTGCTCCCACAGGCTTCTGAGACCTGTGCGTCTACCAATTCCGCCATTCGCCCGAGTGTTTATTTTAGTTCTCGTTTGGTTTTGACGTACCACTCATTGAGTGTGCTAAAACGATCGGCTGGACTGACAAGATTTGTAATATTTATACCGTGGATGTCTTTGTTGACAGCCATGATATAAGTCGGAGAATATAAGAAAACTGCTGGCAAATCTTTGGCTAAAATATCTTGGAATTTTTGATAAAGTTTAGCACGCGCATCAGTATCGAGAGTGGTGCGGGCATCTTCTAATAGTTTATCAGCGTCACGATCAGAAAATTTGGCCAAATTTAAACCTGGATATTCGCTTTGTGAGGAATGCCAGAAAGAATAAAGATCTGGGTCGGCACCAACCATTTCACCATAAATCAAGATTTGGTAAGCTCTATCTTTGAGAGTATCACGTACGATTTGGTTGCTACCAACAATTATAATATTGGTTTGAATACCAATCAGTTGCCACATTTTGGCAATTTGTTGAGCGGTTTTTACATATTCTGGGGTATCGGCAGTAGTGATAGATAATTTCAATACATCATTTTTATCAAGCTTGCGATAAAAACTTTGGCCTGAAGCCATTTCAACCCTGATTACTTCGGTAATTTTATTTTCTTCCTCAGTAGTTAGAGGTGAATTTTCTACCGGCAGTGGATTTTTTATAGTAGATTTTTTATTATCATTTTTTGTTTTTTTGATGATTTTGGTAGTAGTGGTCGTGTCAGTAGGGACATCTTTGGTTAGTTGTTTACTTAAATTTACACTTTTTAAAATCTGTTCATGACGAATTTTAAAATATTCTTCCGGTTGTAGTCGTGGCCATTTTTTATCTAATAGTTGGTTGGCATTAGCGATATCGAAGGAGACTTTTTTTATACCTTCGTCATAACCTAAATTTCCTGGTAAAATTGGTGCTTCGATAGCGGTACCATCTCCACTCAATGATTCTTTTATTAAAGTATTTTTATCAATTGCTTGGGCTAGGGCCAGTCTGAGGTCATCATCTTTTAATTCGGTTGCAACGCTCTTGTTAAAAAACAGCGCAGTATATTGAGGTAGTTGTAGATTAAAAATATTTAAATTTTTTCCGTTGACTTTATCTTTTAGGTTATGAGGGATAAAACTTAAAGCTGACACACTCTGACTGCGTAGGGCGGCGACTGCTTCAGTTTGGTTAGTAAAAAATTTAAAAGCTAAATTTTTTAGATATGGTTTTTTGCCATAATAATTATCATTGTTTATTAAGCTGTAACTTTGGATGTTTCCAGTATTGTCTTTGATCATTTTTTCAAATTTCCAAGCACCTGAGCCAACCGGTTGGATGTTGAATTTGGCCAATCGAATATTGGTTGGTTGAATTTCTGACCAAGTGTGTTCTGGTAAAATGCCTAGTGTTAGAGCGTCCAAAAATGGAGCATAAGTGGTTTTCAAGGTAAAACGAATAGTGTCTTCATCACTTTTTTCAACGCGTACACCTTGGAAAGAAGTGATGAGCGGACTGCCGGTTTCGGCATTTTGCAAAGTTTCAAAAGTAAATAAGATATCATCGGTGGTAATTGGTTCACCGTCAGACCATTTGAGATTTTTCTTTAATACAATGTCATACGTTTTTTGATCTTCGGCAATTGTAAATTTTTCTGCCAGATCGGGAACGAGTTTTTTGTTGTTATCGTATTTGAATAAGCCAGAATACACCAAAGAAGATATATCAGCGTCTACGTCGTTGGTCGAAGAAAAAAGCGGGTTGATGTATTTTGGTTGACCAATAAGTGCTTCAGAATATTCACCGCCAACTTTAGGAGTTAACAAAGAATGAACAGAAATGGCATAAATTGACCAACCGATAAGAGTGAACATTAATACTCCAACAGCAGACCAAACAGCTTTTTTTTCAGTTGTACTTAAAAAACTTCCCAAATATTTGAATTGAGACCAACTAGGGAAAGCGTGTGGTTTGATTTGCCTGAGAAGTTTTAGATCAAAATGACTGCTCGGGCCGGACTTTTTTGAGCGTTTAAAACGCGCAAACAAAGAGGAAAAATTCCAGCTCATGAAGAAAAAGTTAAAATTTGTTTGTGAAGTTGTACGACTTTTAGATAACTAAACGCACAAGAGAAATGACGAAGAAAACGACTACCGTTCCAATAGTAATATAATGTAGGATTTTGTCTAGACCGCGTTTGGTGCTGTAAACATTGCCAGAACCACCAAAAACACCACTTAGGCCGGTACCTTTTTGTTGTAAGAGTACTGTAACAATCAGAACAATGGCCAAAATTAGCTGAATTGAGTTTAAAATTATTTCTTTCATAACAAATTAAATGGGAATAATTGAGGTGAACTTGATTCACTATACCACCGAAATGACAAAAATGTCAATGGCCGTATTGATTTTTATTAACTTATGGTATAATATGGCTACTTAATATTTTTTTATGGCAAACGACAATTTGGGGCAACCTTTGCGTTGGTATCAACGTTTTGGCGGTGTGATGTTGGTTGGTGTGGTAGCGTCGGTAGTAGTTTTTATTTTATCGGTGGCTGGGTTTGCTGGGTATTATTATTGGCAGATCAGAAATGGTAACGGGCAAGTGCTTTTTGACAAATTTTATGGTAATTTTACCACCGATATAAAAAACAACAATATTGTTGGTACAATCAATCGCACTGATTTGGAAATATCCAATGCACCATTTTTTGGTAGTAACAATCCAAAGGTAACTATTGTGGAATTTATAGATTTTAAATGTCCAAACTCAAAAGCAGCCGCTCCGATAATGCGTCAGGTGATACAAAAATATGGCAATAAAGTAAAATTAATTATTAGGAATTTTCCGGTAGAAAGTACGCGTAGAGGCACAAACCAACTATCGATGATCGCAATGTGCGCGTATGAACAGGGTTATTATTGGCCATTGCATGATTGGTTATATGAACAGCAAGATAATCTTGGTGAAAGTATAAGCGATACAGGGATAGATTCTTTGGCGCCCCAGTTTGGTTGGGAAGCAAGCAAGATGAAAACTTGTTTGGCTGGCCAAAATGTAAAAGTGACAGTCAATAAAGATTTTGCGGATGGCTATCGGTTTGGAGTAGGTGGCACGCCGACATTTTTTATCAATGGTGAAAAAATTGAAGGGGTGATACCGTTTAGTGCGTGGGAATTATTTTTAAATAATGTAAAGTAGCTTTTTAAATTTCATCGCTAGTAATATTATTTTATGAGGACAAAAATTTTAGTGGGGTTAATGTTTTTTAGTTTGTTGGTGCCAACAGTATCTTTGGCGGCTACTAAAGAATTAGCGCCGGAGTTTAATACGCTTTGTTGGCACAAAAAGGAATGTGATGAAATGCGCGCGCAAATTTTGAAAAAAGATTTAAAAGATGTAGCCAAAGATACGTCTGGTTGGTTGAATGAAGAGCCTTGTCAGGCTGAAGGTTGGGGAAAATGTTTGCCGTCAGGGATTACTGTTACAGAAGTGGCTTTTGGTGGAAAAAAACAATTTGCTAATCTTGGTGAATTTTTGAAAACAAATTATGATTTAGCTATTACTATAGCTGGTATCTTAGCGGTAATTATGATAATTGTGGCGGGTGTACAGTGGGTGTCTTCTGGTGGAAATAGTGAGATGATTACTAGTGCCAAAAAAAGAATTGGCGGGGCTCTGACTGGTTTGTTGATTGCTTATTTGTCTTATACTATTTTGAATACTATCAATCCGGCAACTGTGAATCTGCGTTTGCCGCAGACTTTTTTATTGAGGCCATCTAAAATTGTTCCACAATATTGTAGAGAGGCTACTGGGGTAACTAATTTCGCGAAAGCCAGTGACAAAGGTGAAAAAGTAGATCCTAAAAAAATGCAAGATCCAAACGTAAAAATGGTATTAACTACTCCAGATAAAATGGCTTGCGGCGATAATTATTTTTTAGAAGGTGGTGGCGGAGCGACTTGTATGGGGTCGGCATGTTCGGAAAAAGGTACTACTTGTCTGCCAATTACCACCGATGGTGAAAAAATAAAAAACAATACTCCAAATTGTGAAAAAGCGCAGTTGGTGGTGCATTACACTATCGATCCGAGTGTAACAATAGCCGAATTTTTTAAACCTGCTAGTGTTGCTGTTGTTGAGGGGGGAGATTGGATGAGTACAGATTATAGTAATCCTTTCTGGGCAGTGTGTGAAACCGCAGTTTCTAAAAAGCTTTACATTGGAGACAAATATGAGCAATGGGATGTTGCGGACGGTCGTAAAACTATCGAAGTTCCAGGCTCACCTTATAATGAATATTATTTATTTATAAATAATTTGAGTCCATATATTTCTGGTTTAACTTTTCCAGAAGATCATTGGAGCTGTTATTTTAAAGGAGACAGGGTGGTTGGTTTTGTTTTTAAATCGGAATTGGGTGTAAAATGGGAGGCAGTAGATATTAATTACTATGTTTCACCAAAGCCTTATATTGGCGCCTGGAAATCTATTTCTGAAAATGGATATATAACTTTCAAACAATTAGAAAATGGCATTTTGATCAATGCAAATCTGGATTCTTCCAATATATCCCAATTATATGGCAAGAATAGTTTGTTTTGGGAGCCGGGTTGGTTAACAGAGCCAGCTAAACTTTATTGGGATGGTAATTCCAAAAATGGTGAGCTTGATCCTTCCAAAACACCAAGTAGAATGATAGATGGTAAATATGAAAAAGCTATGCCTTAATTTTTTTGCTGTATTCAAATTATTATGCTCGAAAAACTAAAAATCCGTGGCGCTCGTGTCCACAATCTGAAAAATGTCAGCCTAGAAATTCCCAAAAATAAATTGGTAGTTATCACTGGTTTGTCTGGATCAGGAAAATCTTCTTTGGCCTTTGATACTATTTATGCTGAAGGGCAACGACGCTATGCAGAATCGCTGTCGGCTTATGCTCGTCAATTTATGGATGTGCAGGACAAACCAGATGTGGATGCGATCGAAGGGTTGTCGCCGACTATCGCGATTGATCAAAAAATTTCTACCCAAAATCCGCGCTCGACAGTTGGTACCGTCACAGAAATTTATGATTATCTGCGCCTGCTTTTTGCACGCGTTGGTACGCAATATTGTCCGGAATGTCATGTGCCGGCGTTTTCTAGTTCGTCTGGAGAAATTATTGAACAAGTTCGTAAGATGGCGCGAAAAAGTACTCCGGTTTTGATTTTGTCTCCTTTGATTCACCAAAATATTATCAATCTAAAAGACATTTTGGAAGTTATCGAACGTAGTGGTTATGATACAGTGCGACTCGATGGTAAAACCATGAAAATTCACGACCTAGTGAAATGCCATTTTGAACCGGAAGAAAAACATGATCTGGAAATTTTGATTGGAAAAATAAACGATATTAAAAAAGATGATCCATTTAAGGCGGTCAATGTCGCTTTGGATCTAAGCAATGGCGCTTGTGTTTTAGCCTCTGCAACCGAGGATGTTTATTTGACTACTTTTTCTTATTGTAAAAAATGTGGTCGCAAAATGCCGGAACTTGATGTGCGTAGTTTTAGTTTTAATAGTCCGTTTGGTGCCTGTCCACGTTGTACCGGTCTGGGAGTGACGATGGAGGTAGATGCCGATCTAGTGATGCCAAATACTCGTCTTTCGCTATCGGAAGGGGCGATTCAACCTTGGATGCGTATCACCGGCAATCAAGTCTGGTATCAAAAATTATTACAGTCCGTAGCCGAGCGTAATAATTTTTCACTGGAAATTCCGGTGGCGGATTTGCCATCGCGAGTTTTGGATTTGGTGCTATATGGTACTGGCAGTGATGTCTATGAAGTGGAAAATAAAAAAGTAACTTTTAGCGGGGTAGTGTCTGATCTGCTCAAACGCCACCTGGAAACCAATTCGGAATATGTGCGTAAGGAAATCGAACAATATATGCGTGAAAAAACTTGTCCGGTTTGTAATGGCAAGCGTTTGCGTCAAGAATCTCTGTGGGTCAAACTCAACGATCAAAATGTGGCGGAAATTGCCGGTATGAGTGTGGCGGAAAATTTGGAGTTTTTTAATAAATTTGATACGGCGGTGGAAAAAAATTCTAAAGATGTTAAGGCTAGGGTGGCTGATACCATCTTGAAAGAACTCAAACCTCGTTTACAAAATTTATCTCAAGTTGGTCTAGATTATTTGAGTTTGGATAGATCGATGAATACCTTATCTGGTGGTGAAGTGACCAGGGTGCGTTTGGCCACTCAATTGTCTTCCGGTTTGACTGGCGTGGTATATATATTGGATGAGCCGTCGGTTGGTTTGCACGCTCGTGACAACGATCGTCTGATTGCGACTTTGAAATATTTGCGTGATTTGGGCAATAGTGTTTTGGTAGTGGAGCATGATGCGGCGATGATGGCGGCAGCGGATTATCTGATTGATGTTGGCCCTGGAGCAGGAATTTATGGTGGCAAAATTGTAGCGGCTGGTACTTATAATGAAATCAAAAAAAATAAAGATTCTATTACGGGGGCATATTTGAGTGGGCGAGAAAGTATTTACGAAAAATCAAAAAAGGAAATTAAAAAAGAAAAAAAGGCTGGAAAAGTTTTGTCGTTGCTGGGAGCGAGCGCTTTTAATCTGAAAAATGTTTCAGTAGATATTCCATTGCATAAAATGGTTTGTGTCACTGGTGTTTCCGGTTCCGGTAAATCTACTTTGATTATCAATATTTTGGCGGCGGCCTTGAGTAAACATTTTTTCCGTTCCAAAGAAGAGCCGGGGGCATATAAAGAAATAAAAGGTTTGGAAAATATTGATAAAGTTATTTCTATTGATCAAGTCGCGATTGGGCGCACACCGCGTAGTAATCCGGCGACTTATACTGGTATTTTTACTTTGATTCGTGATCTTTTTTCTGGTTTGCCAGAGGCCAGAATGCGTGGTTATGATGCCGGTAAATTTAGTTTTAATGTCAAAGGTGGCGGACGTTGTGAAGCTTGTGCCGGCGAAGGATATGTCCGGATCCCGATGCAATTTTTGGCGGATGTGTTTGTCACTTGTAATGAATGTAATGGCACAAGATACAATCAAGAAGTGATGGAAGTGCATTATTTGGATAAAAATATTGCCGAGGTTTTGAATATGACTGTCGAAGAGGCCTACAAATTTTTCAGTAATGTGCCTACTTTGTCGGACAAACTAAATATTTTGCGTAATGTCGGTTTGGGTTATCTCACTTTGGGGCAACCGGCGACTACATTGTCTGGTGGTGAGGCACAACGTATAAAACTTGCAACTGAACTCGCACGCGTCTCGACTGGTAATACCTTATATATTTTGGATGAACCGACTACTGGTCTGCATTTTGAGGATATCAAAAGATTGTTGGGAGTATTGAAACAGTTGGTAGAAAAAGGTAATACAGTTATTGTAATTGAACATAATCTGGATGTCATCCGATCGTGTGATTGGGTGCTCGAGCTTGGGCCTGAAGGCGGTAAAGGCGGAGGTGAATTAGTTTTTGCCGGGTTACCAGAAGATTTGGCAAAAAATAAAGAAAGTTGGACGGGAAAATACATGTAAAAAATTATCATACAAAAAAGACTCTCCAGTGAGAGTCTTTTAAGTTTATTTTGCTTTTTTTACTTCTTTTTTGACATCCTTCATCTTGCGTTTGAATTCTTTGTTACGTAAGAAACCAAGTTTGGCACGACGCACTACCAATTGTCTAACAATTTCAATTTTGTCTACAACTGGGGAATAAATTGGGTAAATTTTTTCCACTCCTACACCTTCAGACATTTTACGTACCGTGATAGTGGCCCCAGCCTCTTTGCCGTGTTTGGCGGCAATAATAGTGCCTTCAAAGATCTGGATACGCTCTTTTTCTTCGCCTTTGGTATTCGTTTCTTTGATCTTTTGGTGCACTTTTACCACCATACCTGGTTTGTAAAGAAGTTTTTCTTTGTTATCCTCAGTCATAAAATTTAATTATCTTTTAAACAATGGGCTTATTTTAGCCGATTTCATCAGTTTTGTCAATATCCGCATCTTTGGATTTAAATGGATAAGTATTTGTCGATGATTTTGGCTACGTTGTCAATAGTTTCTGTCAATTTCCCGTTTTTATTTGTAACTTGAAAATCGTACTCATTGGCACAAGTAATTTCTTGTTGAGCGGTTTGTAAACGTTGAATTATTTCTTGGTTGTTCAATCCACCACGCGCGCTAATGCGAGATTGTAAATCCTCGAGATTTTCTGGTATTAAAAAAATAGATAAATTTTTTATACCAGTAGCAGCTAGGTTGCGGCGTCCGTGGACATCGATATTAGTAAAAACAAGATCAAAATTATTTAGTTTGTTGTTCAGTTCAGTTTTGGTAATTCCGTAATAATTGCCAGCGTAAAAATTGTGTTCAACAGTGTCTTGATTTTTTATTTTTTCTTCAAAATTTTCTTTATTAACAAAATAATAACTAACCCCTTCTTTGTCATCCGGTCGGGGAGTACGAGTAGTCGTAGTAATTAATTTTGCACTTTTGTTAAATTTCTTTAACAAGGCAGAGATTATTACGTCTTTGCCACCACCGGAAGGAGAAGAAATAATTATTAAAATACCGGTTGGAGACATATTATTTTAATAACGGTAAGAAATTTGTTAATTCTGCCGGAAGTTCAGATTTAAATTCTTGACGCTCATTATTTAAATCCAGAAATGCCAAATGGATACAATGCAAAAACAATCGGCCGCAAACTTTATCCCATTTATCTTTTTGTTTTTTTTGAAAATACAATGGATCGCCAACTACCGGATGATCATAGGCCAATAGATGAACACGGATTTGATGCATACGGCCGGTATGAATTTTGACACGCAAAAGAGAAAAATTTACAAAGCGTTGTTCTACCCAAAATTCAGTCAAAGATTCTTTGCCGGATAAATTGGCTTCACCGCGTAAAGTGGTAGGTAGTGCCGCCATGCGGTCGTTGTTGCGTGAGCGTTCGATAGGGAATTTGATTTCAGCCCAATCTTTGGCCACTTTGCCATGTACCAACACTATATATTCTTTTTCAACAGTGCGATTTTTGAACTGATTTTTGAGATGATCAAACATTTTTTGAGTGCGCGCCACTACCAGTATACCAGACGCTTCTTTGTCCAAGCGATGCACAATACCGGGGCGTTTGGGGTCGTCACCAACTTTTTTTAGTTCTGGATATTTTTTTGCTAATATTTCGGCCAAAGAATCGGGCTCATTTTTGTTGGTGGAATGGGTCAGTAGACCTTTTGGTTTTTCTACCACAATATAATCTTTGGTGGTGGCAATAATTTTTATTTTTAGTTTGGCTTTTGTTTTTTTGTCTTCTTTTTCAGTTTCTACTTTGGTTGGTTTGATAATTGGTTTTGTTTCAACTGTGATTTGATCACCAGTTTTTAGGGGATGGCCGGTCTTGGTGGAAATTTTTCCGTTGATCAAAATGTTATTTTCCTCAATCATTTTTTGAGCATACGATCTAGAAATTTTATATTTTTCAGTAAAAAAAATATCCAAACGTTTGGTAACCGGTTCAGTAAAATTAATTTTTTTTGATAATTTAGTCATGTTAGACCGATAATTTTATATTAAGTGGAGCGTTTGGTTTTGTGTGTGGCAAATTACTATTGAGTGGATTACTTTTTTGTCTGATTGAATTGGCAATACCGCCAGAAGCGTGGGTTGTATTTCCAGATGAAGTAATTTTTGTTTGATCGCCAATTCGACTCGCAGAAGCTGTATGTTGGGAACTTTGGAGAGAAGTAATACCGTGATGCGCTTGCTCATTTGGAGTCGGATTGCGTCTAATTATTTGTTTGGTGAGGTGACGTCCCAATTTGTGCAGAGCTTCTTTTTCTATTGCCCCCAGGTGTTCACCTTTCATGGCGGCTTCATGGTGAACTTTAGCAATCATTTTTTCTACTTGAAATTTATTGAGTCCACCAGTGCGAATCAGGTGTTGTTTTTTTAAAACTTGAGCATTTAATGATTCAACTACAGCAGTGTTATTTTTTAACACTCCCATCCCATGAAAATTTTGTTGGATAGCAGTGTGCAGTTTGCCAGCAAAACCGTAATGATTTTTGGCCGAAAAAGAAATACCTGGTTTGGCGTGAACTGAATCAAAGTGAGTAAGTATAGACATATATTATGAATTAAAATATGTGCGCCCAGATGGACTTGAACCATCGACCCCGGCCTTATAAGGGCCGTGCTCTAACCACTGAGCTATGGGCGCGCGTAGTTAAGTTATTAACATTTCTAGTGATATGGCCATTATACCTATGTTTATTGAAAATTTCAAGGGTCGACATGTTGACAAAAACGATTGAAAGTAGTATGTTTATTTATTCTATAAGAATAGATTTTTCTTACCAAATCGGTAATAAAAACTTCTTCTTATGGTTTGTCTGCCTGTCGGCTGGCTAAGAAGAGGCGCCTGTTAGTAGCGGGTGTAGGTTTTCGCAAAAGGAAGGTATGTCATGAGTAGTGGCGACAATGTGTTTGAGCGCCTGTTCAAATTGTGGGCGTCGATTTCCAAGATGGTCTTGGACGGCACTCGCAAGGCTTCTGAGGTTGCCAAGTACCTCACGAGGATCGTGGACGAGCCCAACTTCGTCGCGATTCTCGATCGTCCACTGTCGGCTTCGGTCGATACGACTTCAGCCGATTGGCGGCAGGAGTGGGAGCGGTTCTACTATGAGGTCTTTGGCCTCAAGGTGGATCTGTCCCAAGTGGAGATCAAGGACGATCCTGGCGGTTTGGGCTGGGTGGTGATGATGGCGCAAGGCCTCACGCTCAATCAGGCCTACGCCAAGTGTCGGGATCGCTTCCCGTGCAGTTCGGTGTACGGCGACGATCTGGACAAGGCAGTGCCGAAGAATGAGCGTACCGCCGAAACGGCCTACAGCAAGCGTCTCCGCAATCGCGTGGAAGCCGACGAGGAAAACAAGAATCTCTCGGCCAACACGCTCTCCAAGCAGAATATGGAGGGAAACACTCTGCTCGAGCGCCTTTTGCTCGAGCTGTGGTACCACTGGCGGACGGGTGGCGGTCATCTGGACTTGCTGAATTGGACGCTTTGTAGCGGGTCGCGTAATCGCGATGGCAGCGTTCCGTACGTCGGCTGGTGCGAGTGCCGGTTTCAGGTCCGCGGCTGCCATCCCGGCTATGCCTTCGGCTCTATTCGCACTCGCTCCGCAGTTTAGCCCTTGGCACTTCGCTCTTGTCCCCTTCGTTCTTTCACAGTGTGAGCGTACAGATTTTCGTACGCTCCTACCGCCATGCCGTCGGTTCACACGGCTTCCCAATTTAACTCTAATTTATTTAGGTTTAGATCCGGTTAAAAATCTTTCCAAGTAGGAAGGATTTTTTATTTTTATATTTTAGTGTATAATAATCGTGGTTGTAAAATCGGTCCAATTTGGAATAGCGATTTACCACAATTTGAAACTGCTTAATCAATTTTAAACAGTGCCGGTAATTCTCCCCCGGAGTAACACAGATGGCTTTGTAAAAGGTCGTTGGTGAAGTAGATGAATTTGATTAATAGCGGGTCGCGTAATCACGATGGCAACGTTCCGTACGTCAGCTGGAACGAGAACCAGTTTCAGGTCAACAACTGTAATCCCGGCAATGCCAACGACAACATTCGCGTTCGCTCCGAATTTTCAGAAAAGGAGCCTTTCTAGGTTCCTTTTTGTTGTAAATATTTTATCCAACCGCTAGTCATTTTGGAAATTTCTTGCAGATTTTCTTGCCATAAAATATATACGTTGTCGTTTATTATATCCAGTTCGTCTTCCAGTCTTATTAATTGTTTTAGCATTTCAATTTCTATTTTTAATTTCTCGGCAATTAATAATTTTTGGCCGGCAGAAAGAAGGGCGGCGGTTACGGCAATTTGGAAACTTTGATACTAGTGTTAAATAATTTTTTGATAGAACGACTGAAACTCGTTTTGCATCCCAATAAGATTGAGATTAGGAATTTGTCTCAGGGAATAGATTTTTTGGGTTATGTGACTTTGCCTTATCATTTAGTGTTGAGAACAAAAACTAAAAGACGTATTTTAAAAAGATTAAATAAAAATAATTATGAATCATATTTTGGTCTTTTGAAACATTGTAATGGACACAAAATAAAACAACAATTAAAGACAGAAAAACTACTTTTTTCAAGGGTTGCCAATCATCTCTAAAGTTGATAGAATTAGGGCACTATGAATTTGAATCACAAGCTATTTTTAAGGATAAATTCCAAAGTTGGCCAAAATCGTTGGTTGGATGCTTTTGGGCGAGCGGGAGCGGAATTAGTTATATTTGGTATGGGAGGTTGGTATGTGACGATTAGTCTTATTTTAAATTTTGGTAATAAATTTGCGATGTTTTTGCCAATATTAACATTGTTAATTGGCGTTGGAGTTGGATTGGTAGTAAGTAATATAGTGGGATTTTTTGTTCAGGAAGTGCGTCCACGTTTACGTTTCCCTGAGATTAAAATTTTATTTTGGCCACTATCTAGTTGGAAATCTTTCCCATCTGATCATGCCTTCGCCGCTTTTTTAATATTTTTTTTAGCCTTGATTTTTAATTTCCCCACTGTTTGGGGGTTGCTACCATTGGCGATTTGGGTGGGTTGGGCGAGAATTTATGCTGGAATGCATTTTCCACTTGATATTGTTGGTGGTGTTATTTTGGCAGCCATGATATCTATTGGTAGTTATTTGGTTTTACATTTTTTTCATTTGATATAATTTATATGAAAGCAATAATTTTGGCTGGGGGGTTAGGTACTAGATTGCGTCCGCTAACTGATACAACTCCAAAACCACTGTTGCCAATTAGTGGTAAACCGATCATTGAGCATGCCATTTTGAATTTTAAAAAGCACGGTATCGTGGATATTATTTTGTCTATTGGTTACCGAGCGGAATTGATTAGAGATTATTTTGCTGATGGGAGTAAATTTGGTGTTAATATTGAATATTGTATTGAAGATTCACCGCTAGGTACTGGAGGAGCATTAAAAAAGGCTGCTAAAAATATAGAGGGAACATTTTTAGCAATTAATGGGGATAATTTGGCGGATTTTGATTGGAGTGAAGCTATCAAAACTCATCAGTCAGCTGGCGCAAAAATAACCTTGCAGTTATTTCCGGTAGAAGATGTAACCAAATTTGGTATCGCGCGTTTGGACAACGGCAAGATTGTAGAATTTATTGAAAAACCAACTGTCGAACAAGCTCCATCAAATCTCAACAATGCCGGTGGATATATTTTAGAACCAGAAGTTTTACAAATGTTGCCGGAAGGTTTTTGTATGATTGAAAAAGATTGTTTTGAAAAATTGGCTGCTCAAGGAGTGGTATTTGCACATCATCACGGTGGTCAATGGTATCCTACCGACACTATTGAAAAGTATACTCATGCTGACGAAAATTTTGTTCCATTATCATGAAATATAAAATATTTTTTTTATTTATTTTTTCAGTATTAATAATAGCGTTAGTTGCTAGTTTTTTGTATCGTAATTTCAATCGTCCAAAACGCGTTCCAGTTCCACCGCGCACGGAGATGAATATTACTATTATTCCCGGTTGGAATTTGCGGCAGATTGCGGCGGATTGGGTGGATAAAAAAATAATTAAATCCCCTGAAGATTTTTATAATTTGGTTGGAAAGCCAGCGTTTAATTATAAGGCACAGGGTGAATTGGCTCCGAAATTATTTTTTATTTCAACTTCTTCTTGGAATTATTTTTTTAAAGATAAATCAAATTATTTGTCTTATGAAGGTTATTTTTTGCCAGACACTTATCGCGTATATGCCGATGCTAAACCGGAAGATATAATTAAAAAAGTTTTTGTTAATTTGGATGAAAAAATAACCCAGGAAATGCGCTCGGAAATTGTTAAACAAAATAAAAGTTTTGCTGAGATTTTGGTGATGGCTTCGGTGGTAGAAAAAGAAGCACCGACATCGGATAGTATGGGAATGGTAGCGGATATTTTTTGGCGACGTCTGGCAAAAAATTGGGCGCTGCAATCTTGCGCGACTGTGAACTATATTACCGGCAAAAATGATCCGGGTGTGACTGACAAAGATCGTGCGATTGATTCGTTGTTTAATACTTATAAATTTCCCGGTTTGCCACTTGGTCCAATTAGCAATCCTAGTTTGACGGCGATTAAGGCGGTGATTTATCCGATTAAAAATGATTACTGGTATTTTATGAGTGGAACTGATGGGGTGATACATTATGCCAAAACGTTGGATGAGCACAATCGGAATGTATACAAATTTTTACGTTAATTATTTTATGAAAACATCAGACTTTGATTATGAATTGCCTGAGGATTTGATTGCGCAAACTCCACTGGAGCCGCGTGATTCTTCTTATTTGATGGTGGTGGACAAAAATCACAAGACTTTTCAACACGAACATTTTTATGATGTTATAGATTTTTTGCAGGCGGGAGATGTGTTGGTTTGGAATAATTCCAAAGTTTTTAAAGCTAGACTTCGCGGAAAAGTGATGTTGGATGAAAAAACTTCCGGGGTGGAGTTGTCAATAAAATCTACTGATAAAATTTTGAATGTTTCACCGATAGAAATATTTTTAGTGCGTCCAATGGAAAATTTTGGAGTGTGGAAAGCGTTGGCTAAACCTGGTAAAAAATTACGTTTAGGAATGAAAGTTATTTTTGCAGATGATTTTTCTGCTGAGGTTATTACCAAGGAAGCAGACGGCACCGTTTTGATGCAGTTCAATGAAAATGATGTCGAGGTGCGTACCAAAGCAAATAAATATGGTGAAGTGCCAATTCCACCATATATTAAAAGTGGTAAATTTGTTGGGCTAGCAGAACGTTATCAGACTGTTTATGCCAAAACCGAGGGTTCAGTGGCGGCACCAACCGCTGGTTTTCATTTTACACCAGCGTTGATTGAAAAATTAAAAAATAAAGGGGTGGAGTTTGCGGAAATTACTTTGCATGTTGGTTTGGGGACTTTTTTACCGATAAAAGTCGATAAACTCGAAGATCATAAAATGCATAGCGAATGGGTAGAGTTGTCGGATAAAAACGCCCATATTATAAATAATGCCAAGGCGGAAGGACGACGAGTGGTAGCAGTGGGTACGACGACGGTGCGTACTCTCGAAGGTATTTCTCAGGGATTGGAAGGCAATGTTGTTGGTCCGTGGCAAGGGGATATTAATATTTTTATTAGTCCAGGTTATAAATTTAAAATTATTGATGCGTTGATTACCAATTTTCATTTGCCAAAATCCACTTTGTTAATGTTGGTTAGTGCGTTTATTGGTAGCCGCGAATTTACTTTGCAGTGTTATCAAGAAGCTGTAAAAGAAAATTATCGTTTTTTTAGTTTTGGCGATGCAATGTTGATTAAATAATTATTATTTAAAAAAAGAGTCATGACTAAATCGTGACTCTTTTTTAATAAATTTTTTTGTTTAATTATCCTTCGATAGTTACTCCCATTTGTTTGGCTGTACCTTCTACCAACCGCATCGCTGCTTCTAGACTATTGGCGTTCAAGTCAGGCATCTTTTTCTCGGCGATAGATTTTACTTGTGCCTTACTCAGTTTGCCAACTTTTTCTTGTAGTGGTTTAGCTGAGCCTTTGGCAATCTTGGCTTCTTTTTTGATTAACTCCGACATTGGAGCAATCTTCATGATGAAACTAAAACTGCGATCAGCGTAGACAGTGATAATCACCGGTACGACTTCGCCTTTTCTATCTTGAGTTTTGTCGTTGAACTCTTTACAGAAACCTTGGATATTAACACCGTGTTGACCAAGTGCTGGACCAACTGGAGGCGCAGGGTTGGCGGCTCCACCCATGATCTGCAATTTGATTTGGGTTAGAATTTTTTTAGCCATATAAAAATTATTAAATTATTTTTAATCGGTGAGAAGCGTTCACAGTGAACCACCGTTTAAATTTTATTATATTTTCTTAACTTGTAAAGCATCTAGCTCAACCGGTGTCTCACGTCCAAACATGGTAACCATTACTTTTATCTTGCCACGTTCAGAATCTACATGAGAAACTTTACCTTCAAAGTTTTTGAAAGGACCGTCATTGATACGTACTACATCATTTACTTCCACGTCGATCTTGTGTTGAGAAGCAACCGCCGAGGTGCGTTTCAAAAGCTGTTCTACTTCTTTTTGATCGATTGGGGTTGGTGTAGTACCTGAACCGATAAAACCAGTCACGTTTGGAGTGTTGCGTACCACATACCAACTGTCATCAGTTACAACCATTTCTACCAAAACATATCCAGGGAAGATTTTTTCTTCTAGAGTTGTGCGTTTACCATTTTTTATTTTTATTTTTTGTTCTTTTGGAACTAAAACATTAAAAATTTTGTCTCCCATCATGAAAGACTCGACGCGTTGTTCCAAATTGCGTTTGACGTTTTCTTCATAGCCACTGTAAGTATGTAATACATACCAGCGGCGACCTAGATTAAGGGTTTGTTTTGCCATATGTTCCTCCTAAAATTAACGAGTAATAATTTGTTCAATACCAAAATTAAAAATGTAGTCTAATATACTAAAAAAGACCGCTACTCCGACACTCAATCCTACTACCAACAAACTATAGTTGATGGTTTGTTGTTTGGTTGGCCAAGTGACCTTTTTCATTTCGGCATAAGAGCCGATGAAATAATTTTTTACAGATTCTACAATTTGCATATATTTGCCTAATATTAGCCAAAATGAATAATTTTGGTTTAAAGCCCATCGGGCATGTTATCTGCGCTTACTCGGAAAGACAACTATGTTGTCCTTCTCTCGTTTCGCTTGATAATAAAACAGCCTCGTGGCTGCTTGATAGAGATAATATATCAGCTGTATAGCTAGAAGTCAATAGCTATATCCACAGCGGTTTTTTGGTTACAGGGGTTGACTTTTTAATAAAAAGGTATAGTCTATATTGGCTTTAACGGTCAAAAAAGATCGCCGAATGACGGCGAGTTATATGACCCAAGCAGTGGAGGATGTATGTCTTGTTCGGATGTCGCTCCGAGGCAAAAAAGCGCCTCCGTTGCGAGGACTTTTCTGGAGATGTGTTGTGGCGTGGCTAATTGGCTCAATGAGCACTTTTGGGTTGGATCCCAGTGCGAGTTGGCCGAGAAGGAACGCTACGATGTGATCCAAGAGAAAGACAAGCAGATAGCTGCACTTCGCGAACTGTTGGCAAAAGAACAGCGGTTGACGGCTGAATTGTCCGAGGAGATCTTGTCCTTGGATAACAAGCTGGTTGCAGCTGAACTGCAATTGTCCGACAACGAAATCGTGATCGATGGCCTGCGTGGCGATCTGTCCACGTTGGCGGCTCAGCGAAATTCGATGTTGGGTGGCCGCCGACGTAAATGTCGGTAGCCATCAGAGGTTTTGGGACTTTTGCCTGCGTTTTTACGCATAGCACTAGTCGACAGTCGAGCTTGTTTTTGAAGCTCCTGTCGACGGCTAAAAAAGTCCGTCCCCTTAAGTTTCTATTTGGTTTTTGGATGGAGATTTGAGAAGATGTAAAGTGTTTTAGTTAAGTGGATATATTGATAAGTGTAAAGACCTCATTTTTTTGGAGGTTTTTTTGTATTTTCTCGCTGTGTTTAGCTGAAAATTCCCGTGAGCCTATTGACAAAAACATGAATTCGTGCTACAATGATCAGTTGTTAAGATAAACAACCTAAATTGGCTAATCGTGCTTATCCTTGGTTTGAGAGAGACTAAGGGCAAAAGCGAGCTAATTGTAGCGTAATTATGATATATTCTCTCTCAATATGTGGAGAGTTTTTTTATACTGTTCTTTACAAAATAAGACATTGGGTCGATATGAGGCAAAGAAATAATCTTTGATTGATATCGGCTCGGTGTCAAAAGACCAACGCCGGGGCCACAGTCCGTGGCAATCAACGTCGCAACACGCGACAGGTTTCGACCCCACCTTAGTGGGTCATGCGAGGTCACAATGTTTTCCAAGCTTTTCGGATTCTGCAACCAGTACACCGGCAAGAGTTGGTGGTTCGCGGTGGAAATCGGCGGGTTTCTGCTGATGGTTCTGGCGCTCGTCATCGCCGCTCCCTGCCTCGACATGTGCTGGGACACGCGTCACAGCTTCGGTGCTGGTGCGATCATTGGTGACGTCTTCAACCCGCAGAACCCGTTGCGGGTGGTCATCTACGGCCGTTGGGTCGTCAGTGACCAAAACTCGCACTGGGTTTTGATCGTCGCGATGTTCGCCTTGACCTTTGGTGGTCGCATCGGCGAGCTGATGATCATGATGGGGGACCACTACCGGCGCGGCTTCGTGTATCAAGAGTTGCCACGACGCCACTGGCTCCTCCGCTTCGGAGCGTGGGGCAAGGCCAATTAAGGTTAAGGACTTTTCCTTCTCGATTTAATCGAGAACAGATTGTCAAAGGTTGAGCTAGATTTTATAGCTCCCTGAGACATCTGAAAAAGTCTACTCCCAAAAAAGGGGAGGGATTATCGCAAGATCGTCCCTACTCGTTTTCATCATAATTCATTTGTGATAAAAACGAGGACGATCTTGAAAAAAATTAAAACACATCAACTTAATTGTTGATGTGTTTTTTTGTTTATATTATATTTTAAATATCCAAATTCTTTACATATTTCGCCTGTGTCTGAATAAACTTCTTACGTGGCTCGACTTCGTCACCCATGAGGATTTCAAAAATTTCATTGGCCAATTCAGCGTCTTCAACATTGACAATTTTCATAATACGATTGGTTGGATCCATAGTGGTAGTCCAAAGTTGTTCTGGATTCATTTCACCCAAACCTTTGTAACGTTGGACATTTATTTTTACTCCACCAACAGTAAAAGTTTCTACTTCGCTTTCACCTTCAGATCCTTCGCCACCACCCTCAGCTTCAACTGGGGTTTCTTCTTTTTTCTTTTTACCTTTAGCTTCGGCTTTGTCAGCTTTTTGATTGGTCACTTCAGTGATAATTTTGTCTCTTTCTTCTTCATCAAAAGCGTAACGAATTTCTTTGCCAACTTTTACACCATATAGTGGAGGTTGAGCGATGTAGATATGGCCACCGGCGATAAGTTGAGGGAAGTGGCGGTAAAAAAAAGTCAAAAGCAAAGTACGAATATGAGCTCCATCCACGTCGGCATCGGTCATGATGATGATACGGTGATAACGTAGTTTGGTAATATCAAATTGTTCTCCAATATTACAACCAATGGCGATAATCAAAGATTTTAATTCGTTGTTGCCCAAAATTTTATCAATACGGGCACGTTCTACATTTAATACTTTTCCGCGTAAAGGGAGAATAGCCTGGAATTCACGGTCACGGCCTTGTTTGGCCGACCCACCAGCGGAATCTCCCTCTACAATATACAATTCAGATTGAGTTGCATCACGCGAAGAACAATCAGCGAGTTTACCTGGTAATGTAAAGCCTTCTAGCGCACCTTTGCGGAGTATGGCATCACGAGCAATCTTGGCGGCGTTGCGAGCTCGGGAGGATAATAAACATTTGTTGATAATTGCTTCAGCATCTTTTGGATTTTCTTCCAAAAATATCGTGAGCTGTTCACCCATAACAGTTTCCACCGCGGTCTTGGCTTCGGTGTTGCCGAGTTTGGATTTGGTCTGACCTTCAAATTGTGGTTCGCGAAGTTTTATGGAGATTACTGCATTGAGACCCTCGCGTACATCTTCACCCGTAAGGTTTGGATCTTTTTCTTTGAGAAAACTTTTGTTGCGGGCATAAGTATTGAGACAGCGAGTGAGGGCGGTGCGGAAACCTTGTACATGAGTACCACCATCGGGATTGTGAATATTATTAGTAAAAGCAAAAAGTGATTCAGAGTAATCTTCGCTGTACTGTAAAGCTAATTCTACCCGAACATCTTCTGTTTCTTTTTCTACATAAAAAATATTTTCATTTCTGATTTCTTTATGTTGGTTCAAATAGCGAACAAAGGAGGCAATACCACCTTCAAAGAAAAATTGGTAAGTTGGATCTGGAAATGGAATGGCATTTTTATCTTTTTCTTTTTCTTCTGCACTGCGGCGATCTTTTAAAATTAATTTTACACCTTTGGATAAATAAGCATATTGGCGCAAATGATCGACGATAATTTTCCAATCAAAATCTAGAGTTTCAAAAATACTATCATCCGGACGGAAGGTGATAGTGGTACCGGTGTCTTTACATTTACCAATAGCTTTTACTTTGCCTTGGGGTTTGCCGATTTTGTATTCTTGAATCCAAATTTGACCTTCACGATGTACCTCAGCGCGAGTGTCGACAGAGAGAGCGTTGACTACAGAGGCACCCACACCATGTAAACCACCGGAAATTTTATAACCACCATCGCCAAATTTGCCACCGGCATGTAGTATGGTCATAACAATTTCCAAAGCGGAAATTTTTTGCGTTGGATGTATGTCTACTGGAATACCACGACCATTATCTTTTACTTGCACTTGATGGTCTGGCAAAAGAGTGATATGGATTTCATTACAATAACCAGCCATGGCTTCGTCGATAGCATTGTCGACAACTTCCCAGATCAAATGATGTAAGCCGGTTGGGCCAGTACTGCCGATATACATACCAGGACGACGACGCACGGCCTCGAGACCTTCAAGGACGGTAATGTTTTTGGCGCTATAAGTGCCGTCGTTTTTTGAGGTGTCTACTTTTTTTTCTGGTTTTGTTAGTTTGGGTTTTTCTTCTTCTACTCTCCCGTGTTGTGTACTTTTTGGCATAAATTATTCAAGTATCTTTAACTAATTTTACATATAATATTTTACCATATATAGACATTTTCGACAAGGTTTGAAAAAAGGCAAAAAATGCGGTATAATATTACTTAGATTCCTGTTTATATAGAAACGATAAGTTTTTATGCTCAATATTTATAACCAAAAAAATAATAACAATAATAGCAATTTAACTCCAGCAGTTGCACCGGTCAAAAATGCCAAAGGAAACGCCAATCGTTTTGAAGATGTAACTGGCGAATTTTCTACCTCTCAATTTAAACGCAGTTTTTGGTTTATCACCCACAAAGTTTTGTTATATAAAATCACAGTCGGAATACTGGTTTTTCTTTCTATTATATTCTGGGTGTTTAGTCTATGGTTGTGGGGTGGTTATATTGTCTATGGAATTCAGTCGGATATTACTCTCCACAATAGTCTGTCTATTTTTCCAGATTATACCGCTTTCAAAGAACATTATGCGCCGATACCATTTCAAATTGCTGGAGTAAATATTTATGCTGGCGGTTCCAAAACCTATGATTTGGTAGCGGAAGTTAACAATCCCAATAAAAATTTTATTATTCATTTTGATTATTATTTTTCTATTGATAATAATAAAACTCCTATTCAAAAAGGATTTTTGTTGGCCAATGAAAGTCGCCCTATGGTGTATTTTGGTTATAAAGAAGGTTATCCTAATGGGGTAAATTTGATTATAGAAAATGTAGAGTGGAAACGGGTTTCTGCCCATACCGTGCCCAATCCAATGAATTGGCAAAATGATCGTCTGAATTTTAGTGTCCAAGATTTTTCTTTTTCAGCTTCAGCTCCAAAGGCCACTGATGGTGTTGCGGCAAATGTTGTTGAATTCAAAATTACCAATAACTCGGCATTTGGTTATCGTGATGGATTGTTTGTGGTCGGTTTAGTTCAGGACGGTGCTGTAGTTGGAGCGATGCCTTTGGTGTTAAAGGATTTTAAATCGCTAGAAACCCGTTCGGTTGATTTGAGAAATTTTTCTGAAAATTTATTGATCTCGGATATACAGCTATTTCCGTTGATTGACATTTATAAAAAGGACGTGTATCTTGCCCCGGAACGATAAATATGATTAGTTTAGCCAAATTTTCTCCGCGCAATTTTGATTGGTTGTTGTTTTTTTCAGCTTTGCTTTTGTGTGCCTTGGGATTGGCGGCTATTTATAGTGTGGAGTTATCACGTGGTTTGGAAGTTGGTTATGTGCGAAAACAGTTGATTGCTTTGGGGATTGGATTGTTCGGATTATTTTTTGCTAGTTTGATGCAAGCTAGTTTTTTTCGTACTTTGTCCAAGCCGTTGTATTTGTTTTCTTTAATTTTGTTGTTGTTGGTTTTGGTTTTAGGTTCAACTATTCGTGGTACACGTGGATGGTTTGTGCTTGGTGGCTTTTCTTTCCAGCCGGTAGAGTTGGCCAAAGCCGCTTTGATTTTTATTTTAGCTTATTCTATTTCAAATTTTGGTCGACGGTTTGAACGACCGTTGTATTTTTTTGGTACGTTAATGATAACCTTGATAGCGATAGGCTTAACTATGGCGCAACCGGATTTGGGTTCGGCGGTTTTACTTGGTTTAATTTGGTTTGCTTTAATGTTATTTACTGGAGCGCGTCGGCTGTTGGTAGTATCTTTTGTCAGTATTATGGTGGCATTTTCAGTGTTTGCTTGGTTTTTTTTGTTACATGATTATCAAAAAGAACGTGTATTGACGTTTGTGAATCCTGCTCGTGATCCTTTGGGCACTGGTTATAACACCACCCAAGCAATTATTGCAGTTGGTTCTGGACAATTATTTGGAAAAGGTTTGGGTTTTGGATCGCAGAGTCAATTGCGTTTTTTACCTGAGGCTCAGACTGATTTTATTTTTTCGGTGATTGGCGAAGAACTTGGTTTTGCTGGTGTGTTGGTAATGTTGGCCTTATTTAGTGTATTGATGTGGCGGTTGATAGTGTTGGCTGGGAATAGTGATGATGATTTTTCTTCGGTGGTAGTTAGTGGTATTGCAGTCTTGATTGCGAGCCAGTTATTTATTAATGTTGGAGCTAATCTTGGGTTGTTGCCAGTGACTGGGGTGACGTTGCCGTTTGTTAGTTATGGCGGATCGTCGTTGATCATTAATTTAGTTTTAGTTGGCGTAGCGGAAAGCATGGTGATGAGAAGATATTAGAAAAAATTATGTCAAAATTTAAAATAAAATCTAAAATGAGACCGGCTGGTGATCAACCAAAGGCAATCAGGCAGTTGGTAGTTGGTATCAATAAAGGATTGGCCAAACAAACTCTGCTTGGTGTTACTGGTTCGGGCAAAACTTTTACGGTGGCTAATGTGATCGAGCAGACTCAGAAACCAACTTTGGTTATTGCTCACAATAAAACTTTAGCGGCGCAGCTCTGTAATGAATTTCGTGAATTATTTCCAGATAGTGCGGTGGAATATTTTGTTTCTTTTTATGATTATTATCAGCCGGAGGCGTATATGCCACATACTGATACTTATATTGAAAAAGAGGCGATGATTAATGAGGAAATTGATCGTTTGCGACATGCTTGTACACAAGCTTTGCTCACGCGTAAAGACGTGATTATTGTAGCATCGGTGTCGGCGATTTATAATCTTGGTTCGCCCAAAGAATATGAGCAGACTGTTTTACATTTGCGGGCTGGTGAAAATCTGGACAGACGTGGTATGATGGAAAAATTGATTGAGATGCAATTTGAGCGCACCAATAGTGATTTGCAACGCGGACATTTTCGCATGACCGGGCCAGTGTTTGAAATTATTCCGGTGAATGAAGAAAAAATTTATCGGTTTGAAATTACTGATAAAATAGAAAAAATTGAACAGTTGGATCCGGTGACACGCAAAGTGGAAAGAGAACAGGAAGATATTTGGTTGTTTCCGGCCAAACATTATGTGGCTAGTCCGGCAGTGAAGACGAGAGCGTTTGAGGCGATTCGCACTGAATTGGAAGCGCGTTTAAAAGAATTTGAGTCACAGGGAAAATTGTTGGAGGCGGAACGATTGAAACGTCGCGTGAATTATGATTTGGAATTGATACAAAATTTGGGATATTGTGGTGGTATTGAAAATTATTCTCGTCATTTTGATGGACGTTTGCCCGGCCAGCCGGCATTTACATTACTGGATTATTTTTTACATTGTGATGAAAATTTTTTGACTGTGGTGGATGAGTCGCATGTGACTATTCCCCAAATTCGGGGGATGTATTTTGGTGATAAGGCGCGCAAAGATGTGTTGATTGAACATGGTTTTCGTTTGCCAAGTGCTAGTGATAATCGTCCTCTCAAATATGAGGAGTTTGAAGAACGCACTAAACAGATGATTTATGTTTCGGCGACGCCGACTGATTATGAAATTCAAAATAGTCAGCAAGTGGTGGAGCAGGTAGTGCGTCCGACCGGTCTTATTGATCCGGAGATTATCGTTTGTCCGGTGACTGGTAAAGGCAAAGTTTTATCACAAATTGAAGATCTAATTATTCGTATTGATCAACGAATTAAAGTTAATGAAAGAATTTTAGTAACAACTTTGACCAAAAAAATGGCCGAGGATTTGAGTGAATATTTGGAAAAGAAAAAAATTAAAGTAAAATATTTGCACAGCGACATCGACACTTTGGAACGCATTGAGATAATTACTTCTTTGCGTCGTGGAGAAATCGATGTAATTGTTGGGGTAAATCTTTTGCGTGAAGGTTTGGACATGCCAGAAGTTTCGCTCGTGGCAATTCTTGATGCCGATAAGGAAGGTTTTTTGAGAAGTGAAGTTAGTTTAATTCAGACTATTGGTCGTGCGGCTCGTAATGTGAATGGCCAAGTGATTTTATACGCGGATAATATTACCGGTTCGATGAAAAAGGCAATGTCCGAAACAGAACGTCGTCGCAAAATTCAGTTGGCCTACAATAAAGAACATAGGATCACGCCAAAAACAATTGAAAAAACCATTCGCAATATTTTAGAAGAATTTGGAATCACCAGAGATCCGAACAAAAAAACAAAGAAAAAAGGCAGAGATAGACTATCTGAAATCACCAAGCTGGACACACTGGGAGACGCGCGTCCGCTCGATGTAATAATAAAAGAAAAAGAAAAACAGATGCGTGAAGCGGCTAAAGGACTTGAATTCGAGTTGGCGGCGATTTTGCGTGATGAGATTCATGAATTGGTTTTGAGGAAAAAAGTGGAGGAGAAAAAATTGACAAACTCATACAAAATCGATAATATGTCACTATAAATTAATTATACCCCCTAGGAACGTAGTTCCGAGGGCTTTTGTGTTTTATGCAAGATAAAATTACTATTAAAGGTGCACGTGAACACAATCTGAAGAATATTTCTTTGGAATTGCCACGCAACAAAATGATTGTGTTTACCGGTTTGTCTGGGTCGGGCAAGTCTTCTTTGGCGTTTGATACTATCTTTGCCGAAGGTCAACGTCGCTATATCGAATCACTGTCGGCTTATGCACGACAATTTTTGGGTGGGATGCAGAAACCGGATGTCGATGAGATCGAAGGTCTGTCGCCAGCGATCTCTATCGATCAAAAAGCGCATAGTGCTAACCCGCGCTCGACGGTTGCAACTATTACAGAGATTTACGACTATCTTCGTGTTCTTTTTGCACGCGTCGGGCATCCTCATTGTCCGGAGTGTGGCACCAAAATTGAAAAGATGACCGTGGATGAAATGAAAGATCAGATTTTAAAAAAAATAAAATTGGATAAAATCAAAAAAGGTGATATGTCACTTTTGTCTCCGGTTGTACGTGGACGCAAAGGCGAATATTATCAGATGCTATACGATACTTATAATTCTGGATTTTTGGAAGTGCGCGTAGATGGAAAAAACTATAGTTTAAAAGAAAGAATTATTTTATCCAAAAATAATAAACATACTATCGAGGTGGTGGTGGATAAAATTCCTTTGGAAACTTTGGAAGATCAGCGTTTGAGTGAAGCGATCGCGAAAGCTGTAGATTTGAGCAATGGCCTATGCACGGTAATTTTTGCCGACAATCACGAACAGATTTTTTCGACAGAATATTCTTGTCCCAAAGATGGTTTTAGTTTTCCTGAAATTGAACCGCGCCTTTTTAGTTTTAATAGTCCATATGGTTATTGTGAAGTGTGCACTGGACTAGGAACCAAAGAAGTTTTTAGCGAAGAAATTTGTCCGAAATGTCAGGGTAAAAGATTAAATGATACCGCGCTGAGTGTCAAAGTAAATGATAAAAATATTTGGGAAATAGTGCAGATGAATATCCGCGATGCGCGTGAATGGTTTGCGGAACTCGATATGAATTTGGCGGAAAAAGAAAGAGAGATTGCGGGGATGGTAAGTAGAGAAATAAACAATCGTCTGCAGTTTATGTTTGATGTTGGTTTGCATTATTTGACGATGAATCGCACAGCTGGAACATTATCCGGTGGTGAAGCCCAGCGTATTCGTTTGGCGTCGCAAGTTGGTACACGTTTAGTTGGCGCTCTTTATGTGCTCGATGAACCAACTATTGGTTTGCATCAGCGTGATAATGATCAGCTTGTAAAAACTCTACGCAGTTTGTGTGAAGCTGGTAATACTATTATTACTGTCGAACATGATGAAGATACAATTTTGGAAAGTGATTGGATTGTGGATATTGGACCAGCAGCTGGCAAGCATGGTGGGGAAGTGGTGTTTTCTGGTCCTACCAAAGTATTGCTCGGAAAAGAAAAAAATGATAAAGAATTTTTTCACTGTAAAGTAATAGGTGATCCGGTAAAATCTCTGACTGGTAAATATTTACGCGGGGAAATAAAAATAAAAGGTCCAGAAGATAGACGAGCGGTTGGAAACGACACGCCAAAAATAAAAATTAAAGGCGCCTATGAACACAATTTAAAAAATTTGGATGTGGGAATTCCGTTGCGTCGGTTTGTTTGTCTGACTGGTGTATCCGGTTCTGGTAAATCTACTTTAATGCATCGGGTGTTACGTCAGGCGATAGTAAATAAAATGTTTCGTCTAGATAAACCAGTGAGTTGTAAAAGTATTACCGGTACGGAATATTTGGATAATTTGATTACGATTGACCAGGGATCGATTGGCCGGACGTCACGTAGTAATCCGGCGACTTATACCAAAGCCTTTGATCATATCCGTGATTTATTTGCGGCTACTCCTGAGGCGCGTATTCGTGGTTTCAAATTAGGACGTTTTAGTTTTAATGTGCCGGGTGGGCGTTGTGAAAATTGTGAAGGTAAAGGAATGCTCGAAATTGAAATGCACTTTTTGCCAAGTGTTCAAGTAATTTGCGAAGTCTGTAAGGGCAAAAGATTTAACCATGAAACTCTGCAGGTATATTTTAAAGAAAAAAATATCGCCGATGTACTGGCGATGACTGTAGAGGACGCAGAAATATTTTTCAAAGATATTCCGATGATTTATGATAAATTGAAAATGCTCAATGAGGTTGGTTTGGATTATCTCACATTGGGGCAAAGTGCTACCACTCTGTCTGGCGGTGAAGCACAACGTATAAAATTATCTCGTGAATTATCTAAACACGGTACCACAAAAACTCTATATTTACTCGACGAACCAACTACCGGTTTACATTATGATGATGTACGAAAATTGGTTGGTGTCTTACAAAAATTAGTAAATCAAGGAAATACCGTACTGGTAATTGAACACAATTTAGATGTGATAAAATGCGCTGATTGGATCATTGATCTAGGCCCTGAAGGCGGGGATAAAGGTGGTGAATTGGTGGCCGATGGTACGCCCGAAGAAGTGGCTCGTAAAGGTGGAAGTTTTACTGGACAGTATTTGAAGAGGGTTTTAAAATAAAAGGTTTGGTATTTAACTTATTTGTCCTTTTATATTTTGCCACTCGATCAAATCAGAAGGGTTAATATTTTTATACATTTTTTTTCCTCTTGTCAAAAAGACCAGAAATTGGTTTTAGGCTGCCGTCGTCTTCGAGAGTGCTAAATCTATTCATTTTTTATTGTAAAAGGATCAAAATCTTGTTTTAATAAATTTTGGATCGGAATGAAAAGAGGCTGGGGGAGATTTTTCCACTCAAACCATTTCCACTGTTCACATTTTTCTAGTTCCATAACTTTGACATCGCCCCTTCGCCGTGAGCATTTTTTCTTTTACCCAATAATACTTTTTCATCTTTGATCACGATCACTCCGACTCCGACTTTTGGTTTGTTATCCATATATTAGTTGCAAGAAATTCTACTACCTTCTAAATCATAATTCATTTTCAAGAAACTAAAGTTCAGATCGTTTGCTTTTTTACAAAACTTTTTGACATTCAACTTATACTCTACTCCCAAAACAGCCTTTTTTTGTTTGGTAAAAGGTAATAATAAGTTACATTCATTATAAGTAAAACATTCTTCATTCACAGCAAAATCAAAATCATTGACCAAATCTTTGATCTGATCCAAATCATTTTTTAAACCAATGGCCAGATTTCTTTTGTGAGCTTCGGTTGATAACCATTTGTTATATTCAAGTTGATGTTTGTAAGTAAGATTAAAACCATTTTTATTTTGGTATCCATCCACGTTGTCCGGATCAACCCCGTCGCATTTTTTTTGCACTGCTAGATCGAGACGTTTTTTCATAATGTCGGCAAACTTCTCATATTTAGCAATATTTAACCATTTTTCATCAGGCCAACCGGCTAATTTTTTACCAATAACGTCTTTTGGAAAATCTTTGGCATCATCTCTAAATTTTTCCCAGCTGCCAGCCGAAAAATAACAAATTACTTTTTTCCCTTTGCTTTGTAAATCATCTATCACATTCTGAGGGGTTTCAATTAAATCTACATCATACAAATTTACATCATATTTTGTATTAATCTCACCAGTTAGTTGTAACTGCCAGGAGGTGCCAATTTTTGGTTGGTACCATGTATTTTGATTAAAATTGTCATTTTGAGCAGCATTACTAGTTTGAATTGACAAAAATAAAGCGCCTAGAATTACAAAAATTATTTTTTTCATATATTTAAGTTATTTCTAAAAAAATGATTGAGCTTATTCCGAGTATTATACCAATAATTTGAAACGGTGTTAATGTCTCTTTAAAATAAAACCAGCTTACAATTGTTAATGTAATTACATTGAAGATAACAAAAATGGTAGAAGCGACGGCGATATTTTTGTATTTGAAACTATAAGCTAGAAAAATTAAACCGATTAAGTATATTATTAAACCAATGATAAATAAAAATACGTTATTATTTACAATCCATTTTTTCATCACAATATCGCCAATGGTCAATACCGATCCGCCAATAAATAATAATATAAATGGTATATAGGGTGTCATATTTTTTTTCTTTTGTTATACCAGTAACTAAAAAATAATATGGTATAACCGTATTGAATAATAAATTGAATCCACTCTGGCTTTGAATACCACCCCAATGCAATGTATAGTGGTAGTCCAACAGCACCTTCTTTGTGATAAAAAACAGTTTTAGACAGATCAAATGCTTTTATAAATAGATGGCTATTTTGATTTATCACATTCAAACTATTTAAGGCTGACAGTCCTTCATGGATGCTGTTACCTAACAAAAATCCCGCTTGTAGTATCAGATAGATAAGAGTGACGAAGAAGATTGTTTTTAGTTTAATATTTACAATAGAATGATGTATTAATACCACAATTCCTACGGCGAGAGCTATTCCGATAGTAATTGGAATTATTGAATATTTTCCAGCAAAGGCAAAAATGGCAATTTCCGCCCCTTCTCTGGCTACCATAAACATCGCCAGAAGAAAAACTCCTTTTTTTGACAGATTTAGAATTGCTTTATTTTCAATATGTTTTTTAATTTCACCGCTGTGTTTTATCATCCATATAATGAACGTGGTAATTAAAATTACAGCGATAAAACTTGCAATACTTTCCCATAGTTTGGATACGGTGTCTATTTCGTCAATAAAAGAAGAGATTTTCATCAACACCATCCCAAAAAGTAATGAAGTAAAAATTCCGGCGAGCGTTCCATTCCAGATGTGTTTTTTTAAAATTTTGTTATTGGTTTTATCGAGAAATTTTAGCATGACTCCTATCATCAAAAATGCTTCTAATCCTTCTCTAAATGATATAATTAATGCTTGAATAGTTGTTTCCATAATTTTTAAAAATTGTAGTTTTTTATTATTTAATAGCAGTAATTGCTTCTTTCCCATAACCTTTCCCGTGAGCTGTTTTTTTATCCAGACCCCCATTTCTGGAGTTTTGCCATCGACATGATGCAATCCAGTGTCTGATGTGAAAAATTACTCGTTCTTTAAAAGTACTTCGAGTTTATCAAACATTCCATTCCATCCTTTTGTCATACTTTCTAGCATAGAATCATCGTGAGGATTTTCACCGACCATCTTCATGGTAGTAATACTATTCTCTACTGTTAAGCTAAATTCTACCAATGATTCAACTATTTCTTCACCAGGCATTCCATAGTGTGAAGATGGAACGGGATTTCCTTTTGAATCGGTGAATGTATCTAGCCAGGATAGAAAATTGGGATGCTCAATTGTTTGATAAACTCCTCGGCCCCAAAACTCTTGACCTTCTGAATTTTTAAAACAATATCCAAATATTCCGCCCTTTTTAAAATCAACAGAAATATCTGATGCTTCAAAACCAGCTGGACACCACCAATTTTTCAGTTTATCTGCGTTAGTTAATGCTTCCCAAACCTTTTCTATTTGGGCCGAGAATGAACGTTCTAAAGTTAATTTCTTCATATTACCTTGGTTAAGTATTAATATTTTTTTATTTCAGACAATGTTCACGAGTATACGATTGTGCGTAGCATATCGCATACTCGTTGTTATGAGATGTCGAAAAATTACACGGCCTGCTATACTTGACGTTTTTTCAGTGTATCAAACCTTACGATAGCTGATAGAACTGACAAGAGAATAAAAACTTCTGCTGCCATACCTGCATAGGATTCCACAATAAAGTTATAGATAAACCAGAGCGGTCTTGGAACAAGCATAATGTATCTAATAGCTCGTGAGCTGGTTTGCCAGACTGCGATCGTTCCAAAAGTTTGAGCGATAATCGGGAGTGCATCTACTGGGCTATTTGAGGTAAAGTACCCCGCGACTACATATGATCTTGGATAACTGCTTGTTGATTATTAGTACATCCAGCACCCAACAGAATTAGGACAATGAGTAGAGGTAAAATTTTTTCATAGTTATAAAAATTAAAAATCATCTAGTTCTGTCAAAAATTATTGTGATACATTTCGTTGTCTAGCTCTATTTTTAAGATACCGCCCAACAGCCTCTTTTGTAGTTAGCCAATCACGGCCCTCCTTGTGAGCTTCTAATTTCCCTTGTCTAGCAAGTAAGTTTAGGTATTTTGCAGAAAAGGGAATTGTTTTAGATATTTCTGTCAATGATACAAATTTTTCTTGCTTCGTGTTTGCTGGAGTTAATGTTTTCAAATAAATATCAAGTGTACGCTCTACAGATTGAGCGACAAATTTAATCAGCGGTTCGTATTTGCCACTATCCGCTTTATCCAGCACATCATAATATTTTTTTCGGTCAGTTTTCATTATTACCACGAGCGGGTACCCTGCTTGCATCAGAAATAAGTTCATTGTCAAGCGCGCCGTTCGACCGTTGCCGTCAAAAAAAGGATGAATATGCACCAGCCTGTGATGTAATAGTGCAGTCAGTTCAATAACATTAAGCTTGTTTTTTTGTGTAGCAAGCCATGTAATTAAATCTCGCATTTTTTGTGGTACTTGTAGGGCGTCTGGTGGTGTATGGTTGGATCCGCCAATAATCACATTGGCATTTCGGTAGCGTCCGGCCCATTCTTTGTCAGTTTCTTGCACAATAATTTGATGCAAATTTTTTATAAGCATTTCAGAAACAGTGTGCTTTTTATCTTTATCAATCAGGTCATACAAATACTCTAGGGCGGCATGGTGGTCTTTGGCCTCCAGGTGGTCTTTTAAAGGCTTTCCTTTTACGGTTATACCTTCATTAATGACCAAAAAAGTCTCTTTTAAGGTTAAAGAGTTACCTTCAATCGCATTCGAATTGTAGGTCATTTCAATTTGGAATTTTTCCCGAAGTTTTTGTACCGCTGATTTTGGTAGGGGACGGAGCTTGTTGAGTTTAGTGAGTTTTTCTTCCAAACGAGCTTTTATGATGGGTGATAGGTAGGACATAGGTAAAATGCTTAATATGGTTTAGGTGAATATTTACACTATACCATATTAAGGAATTATGGTCAAGTTTAGAAGTTTATTCGTTTTTTGACCGTTTCGCAACGGACAAAAACACATTATTTCCCTTTAAAAATGTTAAAAACAAATTTATTCACCTTACAAAAAGCCTATCAAAATTCTTTATATAAAAGAAAAATATTTTTTGAATTGCGTACAATGGGTCGCGGTTATGCGAAGTGGCTGGTGCCACGCGTAGCGGGGTGACAGGCATTTCGTATAACCGCAGTTCGGCGATGTCGTGAGCGCTTCAATAGCGCGAGCGGCAGCGCTGGACTGCGGGCACCGCGACC
>OBEQ010715535.1_pt1 | contig 65635 bp, 63 predicted proteins | sample 1670901 | NCBI WGS metagenome assembly OBEQ01 (sample SAMEA104232315, study PRJEB22302) | groundwater metagenome | biome: forest; feature: aquifer; material: groundwater | place: USA | collected 2011-08-07 | depth 5.4 m
GATGAAGCCGCTCTTTTTGCCTCTGATCTTTTTCGCATGTATTCAAAATATGCCGATTCCAGGGGGTGGAAAGTCGAAGTGATGGATTCCAATCCCACGGGGATCGGTGGTTTTAAAGAGGTCATCGCCCAGATTTCGGGTCAAAATGTTTATAGTGATTTGAAATACGAAGCTGGGATTCACCGGGTCCAGAGGGTTCCAAAAACAGAACAACAAGGAAGAGTGCACACATCGGCTGTCACGGTGGTGGTGATTCCTGAAGCGGAAGATGTGGATATACAAATCGACGAGAGTGACCTGCAAACCGATGTCTTCCGCGCCTCAGGACCTGGAGGCCAGGGAGTCAATACGACCGACTCGGCCGTGCGCATCACGCATAAGCCCAGCGGCATTGTGGTTGTTTGCCGTGATGAACGGAGCCAGATTAAAAACAAGGCAAAAGCCATGAAAGTCCTGCGGGCACGCCTTCTGGAATCGGCTCAAGAAAAACAAGACTCCGAGCAACGGGCCTCGCGCAAGGCGATGGTGGGCTCCGGAGATCGGAGTGAAAAAATTCGAACTTATAACTTTCCTCAAAATCGGATGACCGATCATCGTATTGGACTCACCCTTCACCAATTGGATCAGGTCATGGAAGGACATCTGAGTGAAGTGATCTCGGTCCTCCGCACCCATTATCAGACAGAAGCCTTAAAAGAAGGTTAACCATGTCTGAAAACTGGAACACCCTCAAACTGATCCGATGGACCACAGAATATTTTGAAAAAAAGGCGATCCCGAATCCGCGTCTTGATGCCGAATGGCTCCTGGCCCATGTCCTCAAGTGTCCCCGGATTGACCTCTATACCCAGCATGAAAAAACCGTACCTGAAAAAGACCGGGCCCAGTTTCGTTCTTATGTGGAGAGGCGTGCCACGAGAGAACCGCTGCAATATATTTTGGGGGAAACTGAATTTTGGGGATTAAAAATCAAGGTCACTCCGGATGTCCTGATTCCCAGACCGGAGACGGAATTGCTGGTGGAGAAGGCAATAGAGGTATTAAATCCCCAATGTTCAGTTCTAGAAATCGGTACAGGCTCTGGTTGCATCGCCATCGCCCTGGCAAAAAATATTCCCGGTGCCAAAATCGTGGCAACGGATATTTCAAAAGAAGCCCTTTGTCTCGCGCAAGAAAATATTCAGAGACACGGCCTTGAAGGACAAATCAAAACGGTCCTTGCCGATATCGCCCCCTGGAAATCTTTTAAAGCCGAAGAACAAAAATTTGATCTCATCCTTTCTAATCCGCCTTATATTCCTTCCCGTGAAATCCTTGAGCTGCAGACAGAGGTGAGTCAGTTTGAGCCCAAAACAGCCCTCGATGGAGGAGAGGACGGACAAGAAATTATCCGAAAAATTTTAGAAGAGGCTCCCGCCTTCCTGAAGAAAAAATCCTATCTTCTTTTGGAAATCGGCGAGGGGCAATCGGACTCGCTTCCTCAAAATCAGGGGAATTTACGATTGGATCATTTCCAAAAAGATTATTCCGGGACTCATCGTATTGCTATCTATCAAAACTCCCAGAGGCAACTACTTGCCTTTCATAGACGAATCCTCTAGAAGCGTCCCATGCAAAAAATCGTGATCGAGGGGGGCAGGCCCTTATCAGGAACGGTTTATATCAGCGGGGCCAAAAACTCGGCTCTTCCCGTTCTTTTTGCCACCCTCTTGGGGAATGGACCCTGCCATTTAAAAAATATCCCTCCGCTCCGTGATATTGATACGACCCTCAAGCTTCTCAAAACCCTTGGAGCCAAGGTTAAGAGGGGTTTTAAAAAATCATCTCCTGTCGAGATAAACGCCAACGGACTTCATCGTTTGGAAGCGCCTTATGATTTGGTGAAGACTATGCGTGCCTCGGTGCTCGTCATGGGACCTCTCCTGACAAAATACCAGCAGGCTCGTGTTTCTCTTCCTGGAGGTTGTGCCATTGGGGCGCGGCCGATCAATCTCCATCTCAAGGCCTTTGAACTGATGGGAGCCAAAATTGACATCGAGGGCGGTTATGTGCGTGCAAAGGCAAAACAATTGCACGGAGCACGAATTTATTTTGAAACGGTCACAGTCACCGGGACCGAAAATGTCATGATGGCAGCCGTCCTTGCCAAAGGACAAACAGTGATCGAGAACGCCGCGCGAGAGCCTGAAGTCAGTGATCTTACCGCGATGTTAATTAAAATGGGAGCCAAAATTGAAGGGGCCGGGACAGATACGATTACGATTGAAGGCGTTGACTCCCTCAAGGGATGCGAACACACAATTATCTCGGATCGTATTGAAACGGGGACGTTTATGATGGCCCCTGCCATGACGGGTGGATCGATCCTCATTAAAAATGCAGACCCACTGATGGTCGAGGCCCTTCGAGTCAAAATGGAAGAAGTGGGCATTAAAATCTCTACCGAGGGAGATTCGATCCGCGTCACGGGCCCCAAAAGTTTGACGGCCACCGATATCACGACAGCTCCCTACCCTGGATTTGCCACAGACTTTCAGGCACAGTTTATGGCGATGATGTCACTGGCCCAGGGTACCAGTGTGATTACCGAAAATATTTTTGAAAATCGCTTTATGCATGCCCCTGAGCTGATCCGTATGGGAGCCGATATCCGAATCGAGGGGAAAACGGCCGTCGTCAAAGGTATCAAAAAACTCTCCGGCGCCCCTGTCATGGCTTCAGACTTGCGTGCGTCTGCAGCCCTTATTTTAGCAGGCCTTGCGGCCGATGGGATCACGGAAGTACATCGTATCTATCATATTGATCGCGGTTATGATCATATCGAAAAGAAGTTTCGCCGGCTTGGAGCTAAAATCAAGCGAACCAAGGTTAAATATTAAATTAGGATATCTACTCTCATGAAGACACTCAAATCATCAGCCCCTGGGTTTCAAAAAAAATTGGACAAGACTTTGGGTCGCTCGACGAAGGAGTCCAAAAAAATCGAAACCGTCGTATCTAAAATTATTCAGGACGTTCAAAAAAATGGAGATCCTGCCCTTCGTCATTACACCAAGAAATTCGATCACCACACTCTCAAAAATTTTGAAGTGACCTCTTCTGAAATTGAGGCCGCCTATCAAAAAATTGGGTGGGAGGAATTAAACTCCCTCAAGATGGCTGCGAGTCGTATCGAGGCCTTTCATCGAATACAAAAGGAAAAAGTCCTCTCTTCATGGGGAATGGATCAGGATGGGATTTTCGTTGGAGAAGAAATCAGGGCCCTGCATCGTATTGGCATTTATGTCCCTGGCGGCCTGGCAGCTTACCCCTCGACAGTGCTGATGAACGCCATCCCAGCTTCCGTTGCCGGTGTCAGCGAAATCGTCATGGTCTCCCCCTGGAACAAGGGAATCATCAATCCCTACACCCTCGTTGCGGCTCATCTGGCGGGCGTGACCCGCATCTTCAAGATTGGCGGGGCCCAGGCGATTGCTGCCTTGGCTTATGGGACAAAATCAATCCCGGCGGTTGACAAGATAGTCGGCCCCGGAAATATCTTTGTCGCTACCGCCAAGCGGCTCGTCTTTGGAAAAGTAGGCATTGATATGATTGCGGGACCGACAGAAGTTGTGATTATCGCCGATGACACCGCTAATCCCGCCTTCATCGCCAGTGATCTCTTAAGTCAGGCGGAGCATGATCCCAAAGCTGTTCCCATCCTGATTACTTGTTCCGAAAAAACAGCCGCCGCCGTTCTTAAGGAGATCAGTCGCCAACTCAAGACATTGGAGAGAAGAGAGATCTTGGCCCTCTCCCTAAAAAAGCAAGGGCTCATCATTATGGTAAAAGATACGTATGAAGCCCTTCATATTGCGGATCAAATCGCACCCGAGCATCTTGAACTGCAAATTCAAAATCCCATGAAGGCCATCCCTCAATTAAAAAACGCCGGGGCCATCTTTCTTGGGAACAACACGCCGGTTGCCTTCGGTGATTATCTGGCAGGACCCAACCATGTTCTACCGACGTCGGGTACCGCACGTTTTGCATCGCCCTTGGGGGTGATTGATTTTCTCAAGAGATCAAGTCTTATGGAAGTCAGCGACGCCTTTCTCGAACTCATGGGGCCCCATGTGGCCAGATTGGCACGGCTTGAGGGATTGACAGCCCACGCCGCTTCTGTAGAAATCCGCTTACAGGAAGCCCAAAAATCAGGTAAAAGGAAAAAATGATGAAACGCCACGCACGCATTGTTCGTAAAACAAAAGAAACCAGTATCGATCTGACGCTTTGTCTGGACGGCACAGGTCAATACAAAATCAAGACGCCTATCCCCTTCTTCAACCATATGCTGGAGCTTTTTTCAAAACATGGGCTCTTCGATCTGAAACTGGTTGCCAGCGGAGATGTCGATGTGGATGATCATCACCTCGTCGAGGATGTGGGGATCACTCTGGGAGAGGCCTTCACGAAGGCCTTGAGCGACAAAAAGGGGATCCGGCGTTATGGTTTTTTTACACTCCCGATGGACGAAGTCCTGACCACCGTGGCCATTGACTTCTCGGGTCGCGCTTCGTTTACCTACAAGACGCCCATCAAAAGCGGCAAGATCAAGACCTTTGATCTTGAGCTCGTAGAGCATTTCTTCGAGGCCCTGACAAATTCAGCCCAGATCAACCTGCACATCAATGTCCACTACGGAAGAATTAAACACCATGTTGTGGAATCGATCTTCAAGGCCCTCGCCAAGGCCATGGATCAGGCCGTGCAGGTCGATTCCCGCGTCAAAGGTGTCCTCTCAACCAAGGGGAAATTATAAAAATGATTGTCATCGTTGATTACGGCATGGGAAATTTGCGCAGCGTTCAGAAGGCTTTTGAGCGCTCCGGCAAAAAAGCGATTATCAGCAGCGACCCCAATGTTGTTCTGCAAGCGAACAAAGTCGTCCTTCCCGGTGTTGGCGCCTTCCACGCCTGTGTAAACAATCTTACCAAATCCAACTTGGTAGAACCGATTCGAGAGGCGATTCAAAAAAAGAAACCGTTTCTGGGCATTTGCATGGGATTACAAGTCCTCTTTGAGGAGGGTGAAGAGTTTGGAAACCATAAGGGCCTGGGAATTATCCCGGGCAAGGTGGTCCGGTTTAAACTGCCTAAGAAATTTAAAATTCCCCATATGGGCTGGAATCGCATCCTGAGAAAAAAACAAGTTCCCCTTCTGGGGGAAGTTGGAGAAAACGCCTTCTTCTACTTTGTGCATTCCTACCATGTCCTTCCTCAGAATTCTTCGATTATTGCGACAACAACGGACTACGGAAGAGAATTTGTATCCTCGATTGAGCTCGACAATATCTTTGCTTGTCAGTTTCACCCCGAAAAAAGCCAAACCGCAGGACTCAAGCTGATCAAGGCCTTTGCCCACCTTTAAGGAGAGAGAAGGAGTCTAGACTTTCGCGAGGGTGATTTCCTTTTGGCCCTGATATTTGCCCTTTTTATCCTTATAAGAACGCCGGCACACCTCATCGGCTTCGAAAAAAAGAAGCTGAGCAATACCTTCGTTAGCAAATATTTTGGCGGGGAGTGGCGTTGTGTTTGAAATACCCATCGTCACATAACCTTCCCACTCGGGTTCCAGAGGCGTAACATTGGTCAGGATCCCGCATCGAGCGTAGGTGGATTTTCCAAAACAAATGGTCATGACATGGCGTGGAATACGAAAATATTCAAGACTTCGGGCCAAGACAAAAGAATTGGGAGGGATCATACAAACGTCACCCTTAAAATCATAAAAAGCATTCAGATCCAACTTTTTAGGATCAATCATCCCTGTCGCTTTATTGTTAAAAATCTTAAACTCATCAGCCAGCCGGAGATCGTAACCATAAGAAGAAAGGCCAAAGGAAATATTCCCTTTGCTCACCTGATTCTCCTCAAAGGGCTCGATCATCTTGGCTTCCATCGCCATTGTGGCAATCCACGCGTCACTTTTAATTCCCACAGGTCCCCCTAATAATCGCATTACTCATTAACACACTTGCCCTGTCAACGAATTTGAAATAGGTTTGTAAAAAGAGAGGGAAGCTCATGGTGATTGGTCTTACCGGAAAGAATGGGTCCGGCAAAGGAGAGGTTGCTAATTTTCTTAAAGAATGCGGCTTTGAGTATCATTCTCTTTCTGACATTATCCGAGAGGAACTCCATAAAAAAGGTCTGCCGGTCACACGTGAAAATCTTATCCAGACGGGCACGCAACTCAGAGAAAGTGGCGGGCCCTCTGTTCTTGCCGAAAAGACACTCGCCGAGCTTAAGCCGGATCGGAACTATGTCATTGATTCTATCCGAAATCCCGAAGAGGTCATTGCCTTAAAGAAGAGACACGACTTTATGCTGCTCCAGGTGGATGCCCCACGCAAGACCCGGTTTGACCGTATCAAAAAAAGGGCTCGTGAAAATGATCCGCAAATTTTTAAGGAATTTGTAGAAATGGAAGAAAGGGAGTTTACGAGTGACAATCCAGCCGCCCAACAGCTTCTTGCCACAGAAAAACTTGCCGATCAGGTGATTGGCAACAATTCAACTCTCAAGGTTCTTCATGAAAAAGTCAGATCTCTTTTTAAGCAATTAGCCCAAACCCGACAACGACCTTCGTGGGATCACTACTTTATGGACATTGCCCGAATGGTCTCCCGTCGGAGTAATTGTATCAAAAGGCAGGTGGCGGCTGTCATTGTTAAAGACAAGAGAGTTATTTCGACCGGCTATAACGGGACTCCACGCGGAGTCAGAAATTGCAACGAGGGAGGTTGCCCGCGTTGCAACAGTTTTGGTCCTTCGGGCGCCAATCTTGACGAATGCCTTTGCTCCCATGCCGAAGAAAACTCGATCACCCAATCGGCCTATCACGGTGTCACTATCAAAGAGGCAACCCTCTACACCACATTTTCTCCCTGCCTGATCTGTACTAAGATGATTATCAATTCAGGGATTAAAGAAGTTGTCTTCGATGCCCATTATCCCTTGATGGCCGTCGCCACCAATTTACTCAAAGAAGCCGGCGTTCGGATAAGGAAATTACAACTATGACATCCTCCCCATTCAAATGTTTACGGTGTGGTCAAGAAGCAAAAAAACTCTCTGGAAAACCCTACCCGGGAACACTCGGAGAGACAATTCACGAAAATATCTGTCAGGCTTGCTGGGAAGCCTGGCAAAAATTTTCTGTCAATGTCATCAATGATTTCAAACTTCGACCCTTCATGCCAAAAGATCGTGGCATCCTTGAGCAAAATATGAAGAAATTTTTAAACCTCGAGGTGCAGGGTTTGTATGAAGACCTCTCAAAAGAAAATGTGATTGAGAAGCTGAAGCAAATTTTTGATCCTGAAATACCCGTGAATATCTACGATCTGGGCCTTATCTATGAGGTACAACTCTCGAATAAAAAAATATCCATACGGATGTCTCTCACGAGCAAACACTGCCCTGCCGCACAAAGCCTGCCGGCCCAAATCAAAGAAGTCATCTCCAGAATGACGGGCGTTGAAGAAGTTTTTGTAGAAGTTGTGTGGGATCCTCCCTGGACTCGTGACATGATTTCGCCAGACGGCAAAGATATATTGGGGATTACTTAATGGCCCTCTATCTCGGTGAAACAGTATCTATCGTCTTCAAGACCCTGCCCTTCTTGATTTTAAGGGCCGCTGTTTATCTTTTATTTGGTGTTCTCCTCGTCATTTATTTCGGGATTATCTACCTTGTGGGACGCGCCGTTTCTGAAATCAGCCCCAATGCTGAAGTGATCGCCTGGGGGCTGGGTCTTTTGGTGAGTTTTCCTCTCACACGACTGGCTCGAGAATATATTCTCTATCTCGTAAAGGCGGGGCATGTGGCGGTGATCAGTGCCCTCGCCACCCAGGGAAAACTTCCCGAAGGGATGGGACAAATCGCCTACGGTAAAAAACTTGTCACGGAGAATTTCAAAAACTCTTCCGTTTTATTCCTGGTTGATCGCATGGTTCATGGGGTCATTCGGGTGCTTACCCGACTCATGATGGGATTGACGGATTTTCTCTCCGGCGTCCCCGGCATAGATGGTTTGAGAAAAATCATGCACGCGATTCTCTACTTCAGCTTCACGTATATCGATGAAGCCATCTTAGCGCGCAAATTTATCCATCCGGAGGAAACCGCGTGGAAATCAGCCCATCAAGGATTGATTTTGTATGCTCAAATCTGGAGATCTATCCTTTTGACGGCCCTTTTTACGGGTCTTGTGGCCCTGATCAGTCTTCCCATTTTCCTTGTCCTGACAATCGGTCCTGCTTTAGGAGCAGCGGCCTTGGAGCCACAAAAAAAATGGCTTTTTATCACGATGGGGATCATTGCCGGTTTTGTTTTAAAGGCCGTCCTCGTAGACCCTTTTACCATGACCCAAATGATTGTGGTTTACCTCAAGGAGACCGCAGGACTCCAGCCCAATCCGGAGTGGGAACAAAAGATCGAGGCCGCCTCGAGCAAGTTTGTCCAAATCAAGAAGAACGCCTTAACGATCCCTTCAGCATAAAGCCCAAGACAAGACCGATGAGAAGACCCAGGCCAAAGACCCCCGCAAGGACTTTGAGGTTTTTCGCCGCCATCCAATGGACCTTTTCGGATGTAGGCTCATGAGAGAGGACTTTTTCAACGGGTTCTGTGGGTGCCACAACGGGTGAAGCCACGATGGGCGCTGGTGGAGGTGTCGGTGCCACCGCCTGTGGGGTGGTCGGGTTTGTTTCTGCCGTGGCCGTTTCAAACTGGATCGAATACTTGGTGGGCACCTCACTCATGGATCTTTGCACTTTGAGATAAGTGGTTGTTCCTGTGGCGGTTGCACTGACCCTGAAGCCGGCTCCTTCGTTGGGAGATTGTCCCCTGCCGATCTCCGCACGCAGATCATCCATGAAGGTAGCCATCAACATGGCTTTTGGATTTTCAGGGATAATTTTAACAGCAAGTTTTTCTCCCGCCGCTGTCGTCACCTTGAACACGTCGGATTCGTCTTTGGCGGTTATATAATTCTCCGGATAAGATTGTTTCTGGATCATGAGCGCCGTTTCAGGAGTCGAGCCGGCGTCACTGTCACTCCCGGCATCATAGAAATTCTTTACTTCACCTTTAAAAGTGACATTTTTATTCATGCTATCGTAAATACTTCCAATGAGAGCATAGTAACGGCCGGTCGTCGGGATATCCACCGTCACCGTCTTGGCCGAGTTTCTGACGCCAATCAATTCTTCACCACCCACCTTGTTTCTTGTCGCATCATGAATCTGAAATCCACCGTAAGGATTCTCGTTTTCCTGAATCGTTGTTCCTTGAATTGTCACTCCCTTGTCCCCTGTCGTCATCGTAAAGATCAAAGATTGTCCCGCTTTAAGATCGGCATAAAAATAATCATATTCGGATTTTCTCTGATGATGATTGAGGCGGAGCTCTTGTCCCAGAGGAAGTGGCACAGCCGACTCGTAGGCATTGCTCCCTTGAATCTCGGCACCATAGACGGATGCCGTCTTATTCACCAGGACGGCCTTTTGTGTCACCTCCTTGAGGGAAGAAGCGAGAGTCGCCGAATCTTTAGCGTCGTAGTATTGACCCCCACCGGCGGCCGCGATGAGTTTAAGTTGGGCTTGGGCCTTGGCGTCCGCATTAAACCCGATCGTATTTACTTTGACCTTAAATCCTTTAGCCTGAAGATCCTTGACCACTTGCACCGGATCGCCCCCACAGGTTTCCTCTCCATCGCTCACGAGAATAATGACCTTCTCTGATTCGACAGCCGCTCCAAAATCCCCTGGGGCCTGTGAAAGAGAATAAGCAATAGGTGTGTACCCTTTGGGTTGAATCGAATCGACCTTTGCAGAAAAATCCGTCTTATTGAGAGGGCCCAGGGGAATCATCAATTCCGAATCAAGACAACTCTTGGCCTTGTCATCTTGTTCCATGCGGTGGGCATAAACACGCAGGGCCACTTGGGTATCCGGGGTGATGGATTCGAGGGCCGTCTTAATCGATTGTTTGGCCACGGCAATTTGGGTCTTCCCTTCCATGGCCGCCCTCATACTGCCCGAGGCATCAAGGATAAATTCAATATCCGTTTTGGCAGAAACATTTTTGGCAAATCCTGAGAGTCCGACAAGAGCGACAAAAAAAGCCAAGAGATTTTTTTTGGACATAGTCTCTCCAAGTTGATTGATAAGGTTATGAAATTTTGAAGCGTGAGAATATTGAAAATTCAACCTAATGTAAAGATCTCATCAAAATAGGGTAGCGGGACCCTTCTTGATTCTCAAAATGAGAAAGTTTCTCCTTTTGATAAGAGAATGTTTCTGAGTTGAAAATGAAAGTCTCTAACCCGCTATTATTTAAGGTAAAATAAACGGGATCGGCCGTCACCCCTTGGCATAGAGTTTGCTCCGTTAGATCTCTTCATGACCGCAAGAAAAACGATCCTGTCCTGGGTAGTTATTTTTTTATTAGCCCCTGTCACTCCGGCTCCAGCTCAATCTCCCTCCGTCTGTATTGGACCGCAGCAGAAAGAACACTTCAGATTGGCTGTCAATGCCAGCAGGGAAAGTCTTGCCTCAAGAGGCATGACGATGACGATAGAAACAAATCCGAATGATGGAAGAATAAGTACAGAAATTATTTCTCCCAATGGCAGGGCAAGAACGTATGCCGATCCTTGCACGTGTCCTTCTCCAGTTCCAGTCGATCCCAATCAACATTTAAACCTCAATATCGCACAGATTTTCGAAAACCCGTTTCATATGGCCTGTCTCTTTCCAATGCAGATCCAGAGACTGATGAGAGAAACACCGTCTTCCCCCGACGAACCCCGATTCTCCATCGAAAAAATAGCATCAGGAAGTTTTGTGAATCTATCGAATATTCCCCAGACGGATGCGGATCAACTGAGATGGGAACATCCTTCTGAATCTGACGAATCTGGCCAAGTCGGATCTCCAGAAAGCAATCCCACCAATCCCAACACTCCTCCGCTCGTTGATAATGTCTTCCATCCGATTAACGTGATTCTGAATAGTGACAGAGTCTACTCCCATTCTTCGGAACCAAAAGTTTCTGTGAGAATTTTTATCCCCGACTGCGGTTGTGATCAGCCTGTCTCACGTGCGGCCGTCAATCAACTCGCTGTTGATAGCCCAACCTTGCCCGCAAACCCACCCAACCCAGAGGTCCCGGGAGCTTTTCCAGAAACCGCTCCAAGTTTGGGTGCGGCAAGTACTCCGAATGTTTCAACAACGACGATCATGGAACCTACGCAGCAAAACAATCCGGCTCAGCAGACTCAGCCAGCTCAAATCGTGCCTGAGAATCAAAAAGGGGCCCTGCGTGCAGGCGGAGGAGGGGGGTTTGGAGGCTGCTCGCTTCTCCCCTCGTCAGGCGTGGTGTTTTAGGGTAGGCAACTCGATGTCTTTTTCAAAATTCACCACACTTTGCGAAGCTGCTATTTGACGAGCGATAGAGCGGAAACGTTCGGCTTGAGGCGACTTTGGGTCACGTACCACAATAGGTTCCCCCTGATCCCCGGCAAGACGCGTGGCTACTTCCAGTGGAAGTTCTCCCAAGAAGTGAATGTTTAACTGGCCATAACGACTCTTATCCGCTCCCCCACCAAAAATAGGAGAGGCTGTATGGCAATGCGGACATTCAAAACTGCTCATGTTTTCAACAATCCCCAAAAGGGGAACCTTCGTCATCTGAAACATCTTGATCGCCCTGATCACATCCGCCATCGCCACATCCTGGGGCGTCGTTACAACCACAGCACCCGAAAGAGGAATTAATTGGGATAAGGTCAGTTGAACGTCCCCCGTCCCCGGAGGAAGATCAACGATCAAGTAATCGAGATCGCCCCACTCTACCTGTTCCAAAAATTGCTGGAGCATCTTGGCCAGCATCGGACCACGCCAGACAACGGCATCACCCGACCCCATCAAAAAACCCATCGACATGAGGGGCATTCCAAAACGCTCCAAAGGAATAATACGATTACCAGAGGCGAGTTTTGGTTTTTCGCCTTCTTTGACACCACACATGATGGGTACGGAAGGCCCATAAATATCGGCATCCAGAAGTCCCGTCTTGGCCCCCTCCTGCTTCAAGGCTAGGGCCAGGTTGAGGGCGATGGTCGATTTGCCAACACCGCCTTTTCCGCTACCAACAGCGATAACATTTTTAACACCTGGTAAACGATTTTGGGTACTCATAGGTCTTGAGCTTTTTACCTCCGCTCCAAATCGAACCTCTACCTTACCGACCTCAGGAAGACTCCCTCGTATCGCCAGGCGAATATCGTCTGTAATCTTGTCCTTTAAAGGACAAGCGGGTGTGGTCAATACCACTTCCATGGAAACATCTTTTCCGGTGATAAGGAGCTCTTTCAACATCCCTAAAGAAACGATATCTTTCCCCAATTCAGGATCCTTGACCGTCCTCAAGACGTTGAGAACTCTTTCTTGTGTGATTTCAGCCATGGAAGAAACACTAACCTTCCGGTCTAAAACAGGTCAAGTGCTCATTGTGCAGAGTTCGTAGGGAAATCAGGCATAGGAGAGCTGAACCTTCGGACCAAAATCCATATTGCGTTTTTTGGCCTCGGAAATCCAGCGGGGATCTTCGGAACAAACCACCTGGACATCTTGGTGTTTCAGGGAAAGAGTATTCATAAAACTTCTCAAAATCGCCCTCCAACCCATAAAATCCTTGGAGAGATCTCCAAAAGAGACGACAACTTCTCCCGACTTGAGACGCATCAACTTGTCAATCATGACGGAAAACCCGGATTCGAAGGTTGTTTCTTTCAGCTCGCTTGATTTGCCAAGACCAAAAACGAAGATTTCGCGCACGGAGAGGCGGCCTTGGGCGGGCATAATCAGGGATTCGGAAAAATGGCCCGAGATTCTTCCTCCAAGAATCAATTCGGAGAGGCGCCCGTTTAGACGCCAGTCAATAAGACTGGTCGCCCCTCTCAAGGGCCTGACATCTTCAAAAAATGTAGCCAATGCAATATTTCCCGGGACTTCATCCAAAGGCAAAGAGGAGAGAACGAGTTGAATCATGAAAGTCGCTTTACTTTTTTCTTACGTCTTCTGCAATGTTATCGAGAATTCCATTAATAAAGGCCCCGGAATCCTCGGTCCCAAACTTTTTGGCAATCTCTATCGCTTCATTTAAGGTAACACTCGTGGGTATATCATGAAGATAAAGTAATTCATAGACCCCTAATCTCAAAATATTACGGTCAACAACGGCCATACGAGGCAATTTCCAGTGAAGAGAGTGTTCCTCAATGACCTGATCGATCTCTCTGCGGTTGCGGTAAACTCCCTCCACAAGCTCGATGGTAAACTGCCGCACCTCCTCAGAGATATCTTCATGCTTCCAAAAAAGATCAAAAACCGCCTTCGGAGGAGTGTCTTTCATCTCCATCTCGTAGAGGATCTGTATCGCAAGTTCTCTGCCTTTACGCCGATAACCCATAAGCCTTTTTGTTTGAAGGTTTCATCGATCGAGCCATTTCGATGGCCACAAGCGCCGCTTCGGACCCTTTATGCCCATGACGTCCCCCGACGCGATCCAGCGCTTGTTTCGAATTATCCGTCGTTAAAATTCCAAATGCAATAGGGATACTCTCTTTGAGAGAAACCTCCATCACCCCTCGGGAGGATTCTTGACATACATAATCGAAGTGAGGCGTCTCCCCTCGAATGACCGCTCCCAGGGCAATCAAGGAATCAAACTTCTCGGTTCTGGCAAGATTCTGAAGCATCAGAGGAATCTCAAAGGCCCCCGGAACCCAAACCGCGTAGATATCCTTAACACCCTTTTTCTCAAGGGTGGTCACGGCTCCCTGCAATAATTTGAGCGTAATTTCCTCATTGAACCGACCCACCACAATGCCAATCCTGAGTCCATGGCCCGATAAAGTCTCAATCGTCCCTAATGTCTTCTTCATAGCTTCTTTAAAAGATGCCCCATCTTATCGCGTTTTGTCTGAAGATACTTCAGATTAGAATGATTGGGCTCGATTTCGATGGGAATCCTTTCAACAATACTCAATCCGTATCCCTCGAGGCCAACGATTTTTCTGGGATTGTTCGTCATCAGGCGAATTTTTCTCACACCGAGAGAACTCAAGATTTGGGCTCCAATGCCGTAATCACGCAGATCCGCTTTAAATCCCAATTTTTCATTGGCCTCTACCGTATCGTAACCTTCATCCTGCAGGGCATAGGCCTTAATTTTATTTAAGAGCCCAATTCCCCGACCTTCTTGACGGATATACAAGAGGACACCACTCCCCTCATGGCCAATCTGCTGGAGGGCGGCCCTTAGCTGGCGACCACAATCACACCGCTCAGACCCAAAGGTATCACCGGTAAGACATTCCGAATGGACACGGACGAGAGCCGGGGTCTCAGGATCGATATCTCCCTTCACAATCGCAAGATGGGTCGCGCTATCGACGTCGTTTTCGAAAGCAACAATTTTAAAATCGCCACCAAACTCACTTGGTAGTTTGGCTTCGCTCACTTTTCGTACTAGGGTTTCCCGTTGGAGACGGTAACTAATCAAATCAGCAATGGTCACAATCTGTAACTGGTGCTCTATCGAAAATTTTTTCAGATCCGGCATTCGCGACATGGAACCATCTTCGTTCATAATCTCACAGATGACCCCAGCCGATTTAAGACCGGCAAGACGCGCTAAATCAATAGAACCTTCTGTCTGTCCGCTGCGAACGAGAACGCCTCCATTCTTCCCTCTCAAGGGAAAGATATGGCCCGGCCGTGCAAAGTCGTTGGGACGCGCATTATCCTTGATCGCATCGAGGATTGTCTTAGCCCGGTCCGACGCCGAAATACCAGTCGTAACTCCCTCCCGCGAATCAATCGAAACCGTAAAACCCGTCCCAAACGAAGAGGTATTGTCGGATACCATCATCGGAAGCCCCAGCTCATCACATTTGTCCACTGTGAGGGAAAGGCAGATGAGCCCCCGACCATATTTGGCCATGAAATTAATCGCCTGAGGTGTCACCATCTCGGCTGCCATGGCGAGGTCCCCCTCATTTTCTCGATCTTCATCGTCGACCAAGATCACCATCTTTCCGGCACGGATATCCTCAATCGCCTTTTCAACGCGCTGACGAGCACCGTCGACCGTCTCGAGTCTTGGCTTTCTGTGCTTTTTCTTATCCATAACTTTCCTTATTCTAGGGCAATAACGGGGGATTTTCTATATGGAATAGAGAGAGATTACAAGCCTATTAAAGATGCGCAAAATTAAAATTCAGCTTTAGTTATACGTAAGTTATACGTAGACTTATGTTATCTTACGTATAACTCTATGCGGAAACTTTCGATTCAGACTCAGACTCTCTATTCTGAGCTATTGGAAAGGCTCTCATGCGTACCGATGTAGAAATCCAGATTGACAAATCCTCTTATTCTCCATATATCCATATATAAGGGCTATGTCGACACTCACGCATAAAACAACCATCCTTCTCTCCCCTGAAGAGCACCACCTTCTCCTTGATTACTCACGGAAGACCCAAAAGACCATGGGAGGGCTTATCCGCGAGGCTCTACGCAAACTTTACTTCAGATCTTCAAAGCAGAAGACGCCAGCAAATTGGGAAAAGCTCTTTAGGGCCAAGGCTCCTGTGCCTGATTGGGAAACGATGGAAGAAGAAATTCTCAAAGGCAGGCTGGATAAAAAATGAGCCTCGCCTTTATTGATAGCAACATTTTTATGTATGCTGTTGGGGCCCCCCATCCCTACAAAGTACCGTCGGAGAATGTAATCCGAAAAATACTCTCGGGACAAATATCAGGCGTGACCAATGTTGAGGTCTTGCAAGAAATTCTCTACCGTTATGGAGCGATTAGAAAACCAAAATTGGGATATGAAGTCTTTGACCAAATTATCCTGACCTTTCGCCTCATCTGGCCCATCGAAACAGAAGATCTGATCATGGCAAGAAAACTTCAGGAAAAACATGATCTCAAAACACGCGATGCCCTACACATCGCCACGATGGTGAGATATCATGTAAAAACACTTTATAGTTATGACAAGGATTTTGACCGTTTCAAGACCATTAAGCGTCTGCAACCCTTTTTATAAAGACGAGCCCAACAGGTATTTCCCGACCATATCGACTTCCAGGTTGACCAAGTCTCCGACCTGCCTGGCCTGGAGATTGGTCTGTTGAAGGGTGTGGGGAACGACCACCAATGTCAGTGAAGAAGGCGTGAGGCGCACAACCGTCATGCTGATCCCGTCAACGGTGATCGATCCTTTGGGAATAATATAGCGCTTGAGATTTTTGGGGAAACTAATCTTGATTTCACGGGAGAGTCCCTGGTCGCGAATCTTCAACACCCTCCCCACCGCATCAACATGGCCCTGGACCAGGTGACCACCCAAACGATCACTCAAACGAAGCGATCTTTCGAGATTAATTTCCAGATTCACACGTTGCCTGGGTTTTAGTTTTCCAAAACTCGTTATTTTAAGGGTCTCGCTCGACAGTTCTGCTGCAAAGGAATTTTTACTTCTTGAAACCACTGTCAGACAACACCCGTTAACAGCAATACTGTCTCCCTTACGCGTTGAAGATAAAGAAAACGGAGCTTCAATAAGAAGCCGCGCCCCATTTTTGACTTTCTCCCATTTGAGGAGGGTCCCTACGCCTTCAATAATTCCTGAAAACATGTTCTTCTCATTAATCCAGATTAGTAGGTCAAGACAAGGTCGTTCTTGCGGGTCGTGGAGGATACCTCAATGGCCGTTTGATTCGCATTATTGGGATAAATCAGACAAGGTTCGCCGCGATCCTGCTGTGGGTCACAAATAGTGCCGTTTTTATTTTTGTCGACACCGGCATACAGGTAGTAGCGCCCCGGCAAGATTCCAAAAAAGTGAAAATTATAATTTGCACGAAAATCAGTGACGGCCCCGTACCCTCTTGGGGCAGTGACCTGATTATTCAAATCATCGGCATTGAGAAGGACAATCTGCATCTCGCCTACATCAATCACGTTATTAAATCCTGGACGATCCGAGAGAAAGTTTTCAATCGACCTGCTGATGTTATCAACGGTACCTGTTCTTGATGGAGTGGCCTCCCCCACCGTCATCGCTATGTGGAGGGTGCTATTTCCGGCAGGAGAATTGAGAGTCACTGTCGCGGTGTAATCCCCACGACTCAACCCGGCCCGGTTAATGCTTAACGAAAGTTGTGCGGGTGTCTCTGTACCACTGAGAGTAGCGTTCAGCCAATGCCCACCATCGGAGGTAGTGGTTGAAAACGAAATTCCAGAAATGCTGGCATTGCCGCATCCACTGGTTACAATCACCGTGTGGGCATTTCCTAAACTTCCAAAATCGACGGATGTGGAAGAGAGATGGAGTGTCCCCGTCCCCGTGGAGGGAGTTCCCCGCGCTGCCAAAAGGGCCCCACAGGGATTAAGAAGTCCAAAGCCGTAATAAATATCTCTCCCGGCATCTCCCAAATCAAGGGCCGACGCCCTTAAGGCCTCCCTGACCTGATCTGCAGATATCGTCGGATTATCGGCCATCACCAGGGCAGCGACACCACTCACATGAGCCGCCGCTTGAGAAGTACCATTGAGATCCCCATAACCTCCGCTCACGCTAGGAGCGATCGTACTCGTGATCTTATCGATCCTTGACCCTCCGGGGGCCACCAGGAACTGAGTATTATTAGAAGGACTCCCAAAATTGGAGTAATCACTGGCAAAGGCAAGGTTCGGATAAACCGCTCCGATCGAAAGAACATGAGGATTCGTTGCAGGATAAAAATTGCAAGTGTCATCTCTTACAAAGGTATGCGTCCTGTCGCTAAAACACCAGCCCGGACCCTTTGATTCATTGCCTGCTGCTGTAACAACAAGGACACCTGCGGCAGAAGCAGCATCGATGGCATCGTTCAGAGGTCCTGCCTGAGGCGCCTGCATCGCGGCCCCCAGACTCAAATTAATAATATCGGCCCTGGATCGTCCCGTATAACGGGGGGTGTCAAAGTGACAGTGAGTAGCATCAACTGTGTAGCGCGTCTGGTTATCCACATCCCCCGACGTAAAATCGCAATCAGCAATATTGGGAAGCTTTGCTGCATAAAGGATCGCCTGGGAGACGTCATAAAGAGTCCCGTCTCCGTTAAGCCCCATCGCCCGCAGAGGAAGAATTTTGACATGAGATGTCACCCCCGCAATGCCTGAAATTCCAACCCCATTGTCAACCGAGGCCGCAATAATCCCGGCGATGTGAGTCCCGTGCCAGCTTCCCAGCCCGTTATTGAGATGATCTCCCGGATCCGTAGGATCGGTATCCGGTCCACCCCCGTCAAGAGAGAGACTCGTCATCACAAAATCGTATCCCTGATCAAAGAGGACATGATCATCCAAATCAGGGTGGTGAACAATGCCTGTATCAATGACAGCCACAACAACATCACGTTGAGGATGTGCGAGCTCCCAGGCATCGGTCATGTTCAGGACTTTGAGATTCCATTGATCGGAAAAGAGTGGGTCGGTAGGCTCGGATAAAGATTGTGTATGAAGAATCATATTGGGAATTGCCTGGACTCCCTGTCGTCGTAATTCTTCGATTTTATCCAGAGTGGCCACACGAAGCCGATCCTTTGTCTCCAAATATTTAAAGGCCTGTGATGCAATATCAGGATGACTGCCGGCGATCGTTAGGGCCGTCGAGTCCTCAGACAATGGGGGCAATGAAAGGATCATTTTTTGATAAGAACTTTGATGAAAGGGAGAACTTCCAGAAACAGAAAGAGCGGACACCTGAGAGGAAGATCGACTTCTGATGAGAACCTCACCGGGGACAAAATTAAGGTGTTGAGAGAGAGTCAAGGCACTCACCCTGACGGATTCATCCATCGCGGATTGGGGGACTTGAATTTGACCCCCGATTTGCGGACCATCGGTACTCGTAACCTTGTGATAGAGATCTGCTCCCAAGGTCAGTTCGGACGTTGTGATGGTAAAAGCAGCGGTATAGCTCGGAATCCGGCTGGTAAAACGGAGGGCGATGTGGTTCCCATCCAACGAATAATTTCCCTGGGTGATATCGACCTTATCGCCTTGCGGCCGAATGGCACTGACGTTAATCTGTCTCTCGCCCGTTCCCGGTGTGAGCGTCAAAAGAATCTGATCCCCGTGGGCGTTGGAACGAGCGGCAATCCATTGACCGTTTAACTTATCATCGGCTGAGGTGAGGGAGTTGCCACCCTGACCGTTGTCTCCACAACCACTGATCACGTGGACCAGAGAGACTCCCAGAACCAGTATAAGAATTTTTCTGATCATCGTTTCTATAAAGGCTAGCAAATCAAGTGCCAAAAAAGCCCCGAAGGGTCTTCGCCAATATGAATTTAAAGGCCTGTATTTATTGCGCTATTTTACCCTATTTCGGGAGGGATAAAAACAGATAAATGAAGATGGGGGTGGGAGGCCTCATTTTGAGAAATAACCCTCCACCAGGAGGTCTGGGTCGAGGGCTTTGTAAGAAACATCTTTTAACCGCATCATCCTCCTGAGAGATGGGGTTCGAAGCCCTGGAAAAAGGGGAAGTCCTCTTTCACCCAAAAAAGAAGGGGCAAAAAAAAGCATCATTTTATCGGCAAGTCCTTGCCGCACAAAAGAAGAAAGGACTGTCGGCCCTCCTTCCACCAGGAGAGAAATAATCCCCCGTTGACCGATTTGTCTTAAAAGATTCTTGAGATCAATACGTCCTTCCTTCTCTGCGAGACAGGTCAGGATCTCTGTCTTGTCTTGCCGAAGCCGCCTGGCCTTGGGATGCGCCGCTTTCTTGAGAGTCGCAATCCAGGTAGGAGCCTCGGACCGGAGATGCAGGAGGCGTGATTGCGGATGGATCTTGAGGGTGCTGTCTAAAATAATTCGGACAGGGTCCTTTCCTTTTTTGTTTTTCAGGCGCGTGGTGAGTTGGGGATCATCTTGAAGGACAGTATGAATCCCCACGAGAATAGCATCCACGCGATCCCGAATCCGATGGCCGAAATGGCGGGCTTCCTCACCGGTAATCCACTTCGACGAGCCATCCTGCATCGCCACCTTCCCATCCAGAGTGGACGCAATCTTGAGAGTCACAAAGGGAAGACCCGTCTTCCGATGTTTGACATAAGCCTCGTTTAACTTTTCACACTCCTGACGGAGAATCCCTTCTCTCACTTTGATCCCATGCTTTTTCAAAAAGCGAAGGCCTCTTCCCGATACCCTTTTATCCGGATCGCACATCCCGATAACAACCTCACGGATCCCGCTCTTCACAATAGCCTCGGTACACGGCGGCGTCAGCCCCTCGTGACAACAGGGTTCAAGCGTCACATACAACGTGGCCCCCGAAACCCCTCCCTTACACGAGTGCAGGGCCTCAATCTCAGCATGAGGCATCCCGGCCTTTTTGTGAAAACCCGTGGCCAGCACGCGGCCATTTTTGACGATCACCGCTCCGACCACCGGATTGGGAGATGTCCTCCCCTCTCCCAGACGCCCCACATCGAGGGCCATGGCCATGTAATCATTTTCTTGAAGCATGCCCGCAGGGTATTCTGAAGTCCGTTGTGGAACAAGAAAAATTCAAAGCCCCTTATTTTAATTTAGAACTCCTCACTTGACTTGACTGCTCAGGAAACATTAGTTTCGCCTCCCTGTGCACGTCAGCATCTTAAAATCGAAGATTCATCGGGCCCGGGTCACGGCGGCTGATCTCCATTATGAAGGCAGTTGTTCTTTAGATACTCACCTCATGAAAGCGGCAAATCTTGTGGTTCATGAACATATTCATGTCTGGAATATTAGCAGCGGGTATCGTTTAGAAACTTATGTCATACCGGCCCCTGCAGGATCTGGAATCGTTCAGATGAACGGAGCGGCTGCCCATCACACAAAAAAGGGAGATTTGGTCATTATCACAAGTTTTGGTCATGTGCCCATGAAGGATTTGAAAAAACATAAGCCAAAAATCGTGTTTGTAGACAAAAACAATAAGGTCGTTCGGATAACAAATAAGAGTGGTTCCGTGGAAAAATTACCCGTTCGGTAAGGAGACAAATCATGGCAACAATCTATTACGACAAGGACGCTTCTCTTGATTCCCTGAAAGATAAAAAAATTATGATCTTTGGTTATGGTTCTCAAGGTCATGCCCATGCTCTCAATTTGAAGGACAGTGGACTTGATGTGTCTGTCTGCCTTCGCTCAGGAAGCAAAGCAATCGACAGGGCAAGAGCAGCAGGGATCAACGTATTAACCGATGCCAATGAAGCGGCAAAATCAGCCGATGTGGTTATGGTCGTTGTGCCTGATGAAAATCAGAAAAAACTTTGGGATGATCATCTTGAAAAAAATCTCAAAAAGGGCGTGTCTCTCTTTTTTGCTCATGGATTCAACATTCACTTTAAACGGATTGTTCCGCGGCCGGACCTCGATGTGATTTTGATTGCACCTAAAGGGCCCGGCCATTTGGTACGTTCCCAATACCAAGAGGGGGTCGGGGTCCCGTGTTTGATCGCTATCCAACAAAATGCTTCTGGCAAAGCCAAAGAAATTGGATTGGCTTACGCAAAAGGTATCGGGGGCACGCGTGCTGGTGTGATTGAAACTACATTTAAAGAAGAATGTGAAACGGATCTTTTTGGTGAACAGTCTGTTTTGTGTGGTGGCGTCACCGCCTTGATTCAAGCAGGATTTGAGACGCTCGTTAAAGCAGGTTACCAGCCGGAAGTCGCTTATTTTGAGTGTCTCCATGAAGTAAAACTCATTGTTGACCTCATCTATAACGGGGGATTGGCTAACATGCGCTACTCTATTTCCAATACCGCCGAGTATGGCGATTTTACGCGTGGGCCGCGTCTGATTAACGACGACACACGAAAAGAAATGAAACGAATCCTGGATGAAATCCAGGGAGGGTCGTTCGCAAAAGAATACATTAAAGAATGCGAAACGGGTTATCCCCTCATGACAAAACTTCGCGCCCAAACAGCCAACAGCCAGTTGGAAAAAGTCGGCGAAAAACTTCGCGCCATGATGCCCTGGCTCCAAGGCTCCGTCAAAAAACGTGAGGAGCACACCGGCGAGACAATCTCAACGATCGTGAAAACAGCACAGACTCTCAAGAAGTAGGACTTATTTTAAAAATATTTGAGTTGCCCTTTGCTCCACAAAACCATTAAAAGTGCGCATGGTTCAAATCCTTGAGAAAGTAAGGCTGCGGTTTGCGCCGTCTCCTACGGGTCACCTCCATATTGGAGGGGCGCGAACGGCCCTCTTCAATTGGCTCTATGCATGTCAGCAAAAGGGTACTTTTGTGCTCCGGATCGAAGATACGGATCGTGAGCGGTCGACGGAGGAGTACGTCCACTCGATCATGGAGGGATTGGAGTGGCTTCGCCTCGATTGGGACGAGGGGCCTTATCACCAAATTGACCGGATGGATCTCTACAAAAGTTATATTGATAAACTTCTGTCCGAAGGAAAGGCCTATAAATGTTTCTGCACTTCCGAGGAGTTGGAGGAGCGAAGAAAGGTCCTGTCAGCGGCAGGTCAAAAACCAAAATATGACGGGCGGTGCCGTGATGCGGATCAAAATCAGGATAAAAAATACTGTGTGCGGTTTTTGACACAATCTCACGGCACAACCACCTTTCAAGATCTCATCAAAGGGGAAGTTTCTTTTGAAAATTCCGAACTCGATGACCTTGTCATCCAAAGGACGGATGGTACCCCAACTTATAACTTTTGCGTCGTCATTGATGATTCTCTTATGCGGATTACTCACATCATCCGGGGAGATGATCATCTCAACAATACACCCCGACAGATCCTTCTCTACAAGGCGATGGGCTTTATACCGGCCCTCTTTGGCCATCTCCCGATGATCCTCGGTCAGGATAAAACACGTCTTTCAAAAAGACATGGGGCAACGTCGGTCTTGGCCTATCGTGAAATGGGATTTTTGCCGGATGCCTTGCTTAATTTTCTTGCCCGGATTGGCTGGTCGCATGGTGATCAAGAAATTTTTAGCCGGGAAGAACTCATCGAAAAATTCTCTTTCAGCAATGTCGGCAAAGCGGGCGGTGTCTTCAACCAGGAAAAGCTTCTTTGGCTCAATGCCCACTACCTTAAAAACACCGATGATAAAACTTTGGCTGTCCTGGTCACCCCTTACCTCGAGAAAGACGGTTTTGCCGTCATCACCAATGAAGATCTTTATCAGGCCATTCGTATAGTCAAAGAAAGATCACGGACGGTTCTTGAACTCGCCGACTCATTACGATTTTTTCTATCGGATGAAGTCGTCATTGACGAATCCTTGCAAACAAAATTTTTGACCGAGACAACCATGCAGCTTTTGAATGAGATTAAAAATCGTCTTGAAAAAATTTCATCTTTTAATGAGGGCACGGCCAAAGAGGCTATCGAGGGATTCATTACCGAAAAGGGCCTCAAGCTCAAGGATGTGGCCCAGCCTCTTCGTGTGAGTCTGACAGGGAGTACGGTATCTCCCGGCATCTTTGAGGTCATGGCTCTCTTAGGTAAAGACAGGGTGTTGAAGCGCTTGCAGAGGGTTTCAAAGTAAGACATTGCACTCCATGAAACGAATTCTTGCCTTTCTTCTTATTTTTGTCACAAGTTTTTCATCTTCTGTTGGAAATTGCTCAGAAGTTTTGGATAAATCCCAGGCTTGGGAAGGACGATCCGATCGTGCCGAAAAATGGTTCTTTGAAGATCTCCCCCGTCACATTGGAAATGATTTTAAAGAGACCATCTGGAATCCCTGGCATCTTCTTTTTCTTGCAGGGGGCTCTATCTCAACTATCGGAATCCATCAGGAAGATTCTAAAATCCAAAAAGATTTTGCCTCGCGTCCTTTGGGAAAAACCTTCGATGATATTATGAATATCGGGGCTGATCCCCTAGTCCTTGCTGGAGCCTCCCTGGTAACCTTAAGTATCTCAGAACTCATCGATGCCAAAAAAGTCGCCATCACCAGTGGCACCATGTTTGAAGCGCTGACACTGACAGAAATAATCGCCTTAAGCCTGCAATTTGCCACTCAGAGAACACGCCCTGACGGGTCCAAGCATTCTTTTCCTTCGGGACATACCTCAGGAGCCTTTGCCCTTGCCGCTGTTGCCGAAACTTACTATGGGCCTTGGGTTGGTATCCCGAGCTTTGCTTTGGCCTCTTTAGTCGGAGTGGCTCGTCTCGATTCTAACAAGCACTTTGCCTCCGACGTCATGGCTGGTGCTATTCTGGGCACCTTGATGGGGCTTGGGACAGCCAAGTTTCATAAAAAGGAATTTTCAAACTACTTTTTGGTACCCACAATTCATGAAGATACAGTTGAGATTTCTTTGATTCGTCCCTTTTAAACTATGCCTGATTTAAAAAAAGAAATTCTGAGAAAATCAATTCACCTGTCGGGTATCTTCCTCTTACCAATTCTTTATTGGAATAAAAATATCTTTGCCCTGATTTTACTCTTGGCTCTTCTCTTTTATCTCATCATTGAATGGGCAAATAAGAAAAAAATAAAAATTCCACTTCTTACGGTTTTGATCCAAGCCTGCAAGAGAGATTATGAAAAAGGGAGTTTGGCACGGGGGCCTATTTTATTAGCGGTATCAGGCATATTCCTTCCCTACCTCTTTGGCGCTCAAGCAGCTGCTATTGGATTAGCCCAAATTTTTGTTGCCGATGTTTTTGCAACGTTATTGGGAATGAAATTTGGCAAGAAAAAACTGCCTTACTCCGATAAAAAAAGCTGGATTGGATCTTTCATCTTTTTGATTGTTGCCCTGGTCGTCAATCTCTCTTTTGTGCCTTATCCTATGGCTGTCATCCTCGCTCTTCTGGGAGCCGCCATTGAATCCTTGCCTCTCGCTGACTGGGATAATTTGACTGTCCCGGCAGGTGTGAGCTTATTAGCAAGTTTATTGATATAGAGTTAATTAACTTTTTATGAGTATATTTTTGAAGAATCAAAGAGAAAGTTTTTTAAAAACGGATTCCGGAATCATTTTGATAACTCCCATAATCCACCGCCAAAACCAGGGAAGATAAACAACATCTTTCTTTTTTAAAATTGCCTTATAAATTCCCCCTGCAACAACATCGGGACCGACAAAGAGAGCTCCTTTTTTGAGACTTGCCGTCATGGGCGTATCTACAAATCCGGGCTTAAGGGTCGTTACCGTAATTCCCGATTTTGAGAGGCGATTGCGCAAGCCTTGAAGAAAGAGGGAGAGAGCCCCCTTGGCCGACCCATAAACATAATTGCTCTGCCGTCCACGGTCACCTGCCACCGATGAAATAATGGCAAGACAACCGTGTCCTTGTTGTTCAAAGTGATTGGCAAGAAGGGTCAAGAGAGAAACAACACTTAAAAAATTTGTGTCTATTTCTTTTTTTGCGAGAAGAAAATCCTTTTCGCAGGCCTTTTGATCCGGAAGACTGCCGTAGGCAATGAGCACGGTATCGATTCCCCCGAGTGACTCTCCTGCTTTTTTTATTATCTCTCCATGAAAATCATGATGGGTAAGATCCGGGGTCGGATGACAATAAACTTGGGAGGCACCGCGCACTTTGAGATCCGCAGCAACATTCTCCAAGTGTTCTGAATTTCGTCCCACAAGAAAGAGGGCATCACCATCAACAGCGAACCGTTTGGCCGTCTCTTGGGCGATAGCTGATGTTGCTCCAAAGATAACTATTTTTCTCATGAGTGACTCCCTGTGACTCGTTTCCAAAAACTAGAGGAAAATTTTGGATCTCTCACTTTTTCCAGCTCTTGCCACTGCGGATAATACGCCCGAAAACTATCGGGGGACATACGAGCGTCCTTGCCGATGTAGACACTCCCTCCCGCCTCTTTTACCTTCTCATCCAATCTCTCGAGAAAATCCAATGTCTTTTGACCGCGATTGGGGAAATCAAGAGCAAGTGTCATGCCCGCCTTGGGAAAAGACATCAAGCCGGGGGAAGGAACACTACCAAAATTTTTTAAAACGGCCAAAAAGGATCCATTGCCTGTCCGAGAACATTCCCCAAGAAGGGCTTGAATAACCGATTTGGTGGCGGGCAAATCATTGTACTCTGAAGGGATCACACACTGATACTGAAAAAACCCCCTCTTTCCATACATGCGATTCCAATCCTTGATTTTATCAAGAGGATAGAAAAAAGGATCATAATGAACAACCTTCCTACCCGCATGATGTTTCTGCCATTCATAATAAACACTATTAAATAATCTCATGCTCACAGGATTGAGAAGAAACTCCGGAAGGTCAAAGGGAATCAAAAGATGACTTTTGCGAAGAGACGACCCATGCCCTTCTGAAGGAAGGGGTAAATGATTCCCACGAATAAAAACACCCCTACCCAGATTTTGCCCCCGAGAAAGAGAATCGATCCAAGCGACTGTGTATTCAAATTTTTGATCAGAATCAGCCGCAAGCGGGAAAAAATCGTTGATATGGAAAAAAGGAATAAGCTCCACTTGCATGAGAGAACTTAAAATGGGTTTTAATTTGATTTCGGCCCAAGTCATGAGTCCTGTCAGCCCCAAACCCCCTATTGTTGCGCAAAAAAGCTCTTTATTCTGGGATGGTGAACAAAAAAGCGGGCTCCCGTCAGATCTTAAAAGTTCAAAACAAGTCACGTGACAACCAAAAGTTCCATCCCGATGGTGATTTTTTCCATGAATATCATTGGCAATAGCACCACCCAAAGACACAAATTTTGTCCCCGGTGTTACCGGAAGAAACCATCCGGCGGGCACAATCAGTTTCAGAATTTCTTCAAGAGTGACTCCAGCTTCACAACGGAGAATTCCCCGTTCACGATCGAACTGAATAAAATGATTGAACGGATCTGTATCGAGAAGTGTGCCACCGGTATTCAGGCACGAGTCCCCATAACTTCGACCTTGTCCAAAAGGAAGGACAGAACCAAAAAGTGTCCCAAATGGGACTTCGTCCGTTACCCAATGAAGAGGATAAACAACCTGATTGGATTTTGGATAACGGCCCCAGGATTCGTAATGTTTCATAAATTAAGTGGCCAAAAATACCATTAAGGCGACCAAGAAACCGACAAAGTAACTCACCTTATCTCCTATAGCAAACAGGATAGGATCGTCATGCATCAGTCCACGGCGGGTCATCAACCATATACGGCTAATCCAATAAAGAAGCAGAGGGCAGATAAACCACAGGAGATAAGGATGGTGGTAGAGAGACGTAACGGTTTCACTTTGAATATACAAAGCCATCACGAGAACAGAGACATAACCACTCGCAATACCCATATCACCCACGAGGCCCAGATCTTTGCCCATATATCCCCGCCCTTTTCCTAATTCACTATTCTCGATATGGAGGAGATGAAGCTCAGAAAATCTTTTTACAAAAGCGAGATTTAAAAAGAAGAACATCGAAAACGCCAGCAACCAGGGAGAAATAGGTATTTGAATCGCCATCGCTCCCGCGAAGATACGTATCGTATACAGAGAAGCCAAGACAAGCACATCCAACAAGACGATTTTCTTAAAGTAGAGTGAGTAGGCCGATGTGATGGCCAAGTAGACTAATAAAAGGAGCAAAAAAATACGAGGGAGTAAAAAAGCGATCCCTACACTTCCAGCGATGAAAAAAGGAACCAAAAATCTCCCAACTATGGGAGAAAAGATTCCTGCAGCAAGGGGGCGAAATTTTTTAGTGGGATGGGCACGATCGACTTCCAGATCATTCAGGTCATTCAAAATATAAACACTCGAAGCACAAAGACTAAACGAAAAGAAGGCGTAAAAAGTATCCCTCAAAAGGGGAATCTGAGAAAACTTGTGCGCTGTGATAAGCGGAACAAATAAAAGAATGTTTTTTGACCACTGATGAATACGAATGGTTTTGAAAAATGCCCGAACATAATTTTGAAAAGTTGAGGGTGTCATCTCATTAACTTTATGATGGCTTCCGTAAACTCTGCCGTTGTCGCCGTACCTCCCAAATCACGCGTCAAGACAGCACCTTTTTTTAAAACCCTTGTCACAGACTGCCGAATCTTTTCGGCAGCCCCCCTCTCCTTGAGATGATCGAGCATCAGGGCCGCACTCAAAATAAGAGCAATGGGGTTGGCTCTATTCTTCCCCGCGATATCAGGCGCCGTTCCATGCACGGCTTCAAAAATCGCCGCCTTTTCACCATAATTTTCTGCTGGCACAACACCCAATCCTCCGACAAGTCCAGCGGCCAGATCCGATACAATATCTCCATAAAGATTTTCGAGCAGAAGAATGTCAAACTGATGTGGATGGAGAACAAGCTGCATGCACGCATTATCCACAATCATTTCCGTGTATTCAATTTTTGGATATTTCTTGGCAACGCGCCTGGCACAATCGAGGAACAACCCATCCGACAACTTCATGATATTCGCTTTGTGAATCGCAGTTATCTTTTTTCGTTTGTTTTGGAGGGCATAACGAAAGGCAAACTCGGCAATACGTAACGATGCCTTTTTTGTGATGACCTTGATCGATTCGACAACCCCGGGTGCTACCATATGCTCAATACCTGAGTAGAGATCTTCTGTATTTTCACGCAAAATCACCAGATCAATATTTTTGTACCGACTTTTGATCCCATCAAGACTTTTGGCCGGGCGGATATTGGCGTAGAGATTTAGCTTTTTCCGAAGCAGCACATTAACACTGGCAAATCCCTTGCCGATAGGGGTACCCAACGGGCCCTTGAGGGCAATCTTATTTTTTTTGATGGAGTTAAGTGTTGCTTCCGGCAGGGCATCGCTTTCTTTTTCAATCGCCTTCTGCCCCGCGAGCATTTCTTCCCAAATAATTCTAACACCTGTCGCGGCAATAACTTCTTTTGCAGAAACAGTAATTTCGGGACCAATGCCATCACCAGCAATCAAGGTAACACGATAAGACATCAACGCTCCATACGGTATTTTTGAATATCCTGCATGGGATAGTGTTTCCAGTTAAAAGTACACAAAGCAAAGTGATAGATGGAGGCCGCGGCCGCGACCAGAGCATCTGGGACCTCGAGTCCATGGGACGACGCGTATTTTCTTAAATAATTTCCGCTTCTGTCACGGGCGTATAAGATAAAATGACTTTTGGATCGAAATAAGCTCTTCTCAACAGTTCGGAGATAGTCGTCTTCTTCTCACGGCTTAGCCGGCTTAATCTTTGAAAAAGGTTTTCCTCAATATAAATCTGTGTTCTGTGCATAGTGATGTATAGTATACATCATCTCTAAAATGGGTCAAGGAGCGATCGAGGTGGGACTCATCCCCCCCGGATGATTTTCCAAAAGGTAATCGATATCGAGGATAAACTCTTCACGGGTAAAGCCAGCCATATCGATCTTCTTCGTATCCATCCGGATCGCATCTACCGGGCAGGCTTCTACGCAAAGGCCGCAAAAAACGCAGCGGAGGAGATTGATATTGTAGACGGTCGGATATTTTTCGATCCTGGGATCCGCATTTTCAGCCGCATCGATTTCGATACATTCAGCGGGACAAGCCGTCGCGCAGAGCATACAGGCCGTACAACGAACGGTCCCATCCGGCCTCTTCATCAGGCGATGTTCAGCACGGTACCCTTCGGGAATCGGTTTTATTTGCTCAGGGTATTCGTAGGTCGGCATCTTCTCGAGTCGGAAGAGGTGCTTGAGCAGGTGTCTGAGTGTCGTTCCCAGACCCCGAATCACCTCGAAGAGATAGACCTTTTCCCAAAAAGTCCTGGGATGGCGGGGAATCACTTTAATCTTAAGGTTATCGGCCAACACAAGATAAGTCTTCTCACGGGCTAAAATTTATGTCAACGTCGTCTCCCGATTGAAACCGCGACTTTTGAAAAAAGGCGATCGTATTGCCATTGCAGCCCCAGCTGGGCCTTTCAAGCGCCAGGCCTTTTTGCGGGGCGTCCATCTCCTGAAAAAAACTCCTTTCGAAGTTTTCTTTCATCCCGATATCTATGCACAGCATCACTATCTTGCCGGAGAAGATAAACGTCGCCTCAAAGAACTCCGAGATCATTTAGCCGATCCATCCCTCAAGGCCTTGCTTTTTGCCCGTGGCGGCTTCGGAACTCAGCGTCTCTTGCCCTCTCTTCGTCCAAAATGCACGCCCAAGGTTGTGGTGGGGTCGAGTGATTTGACCGTCTTACTTAATTTTTTATGGAAGAAATATCGCCTCCCTTCCTACTACGGACCGATGGTAGCCCCTCATTTGACTCTCCCGGAAAATGTTTCTCGTCTCTACCGAGCCCTGACAAATCCTGATTTTTTTAAATCGCAAAGATTAGTGGCAAAAAAAATTCTGAACCCAGGAGAGGCTAAAGGAGTTTTAATAGGAGGCTGTCTCTCCCTCCTCACGTCCACTCTTGGAACCCCATGGGAATTTGATACGAGAGGTTCGATTCTCTTTCTGGAGGATACCCACGAATCATCCTACCGAGTCGATCGCATGCTGACACAACTCGAACAAGCAGGAAAACTCAAGTCTGTTCGCGGGATAGTTTTTGGCACCTTCCGTCAGGGGCAGACCTATTTCCCCTCTAAAATTCAGGCCGTTGTTCGTGAAAAACTCAAGACCTTTAAGGGACCTGTCCTCTGGGGCCTGCGTTTCGGGCATCACCCCCGCCCTCTGATTATTCCTTTTGGAGGCACCGGTCATATCCATGGAAATCAGCTCAAAATCATTAAAGGAATTTTTTAATGAGTGGAATCGGCCGCATCAATGAAGCGATGCAAAAAGCCATTGAAGAAAATGTCTTCCCAGGAGCGGCCTTGCTTGTTTCCAAAAAAGGAGAAGTTCTCTATCGTCATTTTTTTGGGTCCGCAACTCTTCTTCCCCATCCCGAGCCTCTCACAGAAAAAACGGTCTTTGATATCGCTTCTCTGACCAAACCTTTGGCGACGGCAACCCTTATCCTCACCGCCATGAAGGAAAAAGGACTGGCCCTCAACGCATCGGCCTCCAAGTATCTGGAAGGTTTTCAAGGACAAGATAAAGAAAAGATCACGATTCATCACCTCCTCAAACATACCTCAGGGCTTCCGGCCTGGAGGCCTTATTTTGAGGAACTTGCAAAGGATCATCCCGAACTGGTGGGCCAAAGAGCCAGTGAAGCTTATTACATCCATAAAATAGCTAGTGAGCCTCTCGAAATGCCGATCGCCTATAAAAGGAACTACAGTGATCTGGGATTTATACTGCTGGGAGTTCTTTTGGAGGGCCTGTGGCAAATATCGCTGGATCGGCTTTTTTTCGAAAAAATTGCAGGACCCCTGGCACTTCAAAACACCTACTACATCCCGAATCAAAATAGACCGGCTGGCGTGCACTTCGCGGCGACGGAGGATTCGCTTTGGAGAAAAAGGCTCATTCGTGGCGAAGTCCATGATGACAATGCGTACGCCCTGGGAGGCGTTGCCGGACATGCGGGCCTGTTTTCGACTGTCGATGATTTGCATCATTTTTTGATGGCCCTGACCCAAGGCCTACAAGGACATCACCCCGTTTTTTCTCAAGAGATCATTCGGGAGTTTGTAGGATCGAAGGTGAAGACTGGGCTGGGTTGGGATACCCCTTTACCAAAAGATTCTCAGGCAGGCCGTCATTTTTCACGAAATAGTATTGGTCATCTGGGTTACTCGGGATGTTCTTTTTGGCTCGATCTCGACCACCATTTCCATATTATTCTGCTGACAAACAGGGTCCACCCCAGTAGCCAGAACAATAAAATTAAACAGTGGCGACCTAAGCTCCACGACTTGATCTGGCAAGAGATCCTCAGACCCTAAAAACAAGTATTTCTAACTTTTAATGAGCACTGAAGTACTCATTAAAAGTTGAAATGCTATAGAAGAAGTGAGACAAACGATGTCTATTGGGACTCGCCCGGGATGTCTCAGCCTCACTTGAGACCAATTGGGAATATCGGGGGTAGCTTGGTCGCGCAAAAGATTCATATGATCGCCATTTGTGGAACCGGTATGGGTTCTCTGGCAGGTCTCCTCAAATTAAAAGGTTTTGAGGTCACAGGTTCGGATACCGGCATCTACCCGCCCATGAGTGATCAGCTCGCTTCGCTAAAAATACAAGTTTTGAGTGGATACACACCAGAGAATCTGGACAAAACCAAACCGGACCTTGTCATTGTAGGAAATGCCGTCTCCGAGACAAATGAAGAGGTATTGGCCCTTCAGAATCTCGGGCTTCCCAGATTTTCTATGCCCGAGGCCATCGAAAAATTATTTCTTGCCGATCACTTTCCCATTGTCGTTGCCGGCACTCACGGCAAAACAACCACCTCAGCCCTGCTGGCCTGGCTTTTAGAAAGAACAGGACAATCGCCCAGTTTTCTCGTTGGGGGTATTCTAAAAAATTTTGGCAGCTCCTATCAGTTAGGAAGTGGCGATTATTTTGTGATTGAAGGAGATGAGTATGACTCGGCCTTTTTTGATAAAAAACCAAAATTTCTCCATTATCATCCTCGGATGCTAATCTTAAATCCGGTCGAGTACGATCATGCCGATATTTACAAAAATCTGGACCACGTGATGCAGGCCTTCGCCGAGCTTATTTCACTCATGCCCAAAGATGGTTTGATCCTCGCCTGCTCTGATTCTCCGAACGTCAAAAAACTGATCTCCCAGTCCCCGTGTCGTGTTGTGACATTCGGTTCCCGAGGACCGGCTGATTTGCAGGCCGAAAAAATACGTTTTGGAGAAAGGACACTTTTTGAAGTGACTCGAAATGGAAAAAGTTTAGGAGAAGTCGCCAGCCCTCTTCTCGGCCGTCATAATGCGGATAACCTGCTGGGCGTCATCGGCATCCTTTTAGAATTGGGAATTCCACTCAAAGAAACCAATACAGCCCTGCTTGAGTTTCGGGGTGTCAAAAGAAGACAGGAAGTTTTAGCGACTATTCGCGGCATCACTCTCATTGACGACTTTGCTCATCATCCAACAGCGGTCCTTGAGACCCTCAAGGCCGTGCGCCATCGCTATCCGGAGGGGAAGCTTTGGGCTATCTTTGAACCACGCTCGAATACAACGCGAAGAAAAGTTTTTCAAAAAGATTTTGTTACGGCTTTTGAGCCTGCGGATGAAATTATTTTTGCAGCCCCCTATCTTCCAGAAAAAATTCCTGAAGAGGAACGACTGGATCCCTTACAGGTTGTTGAAGATTTAAAAACACATGGTAAAAAAGCACGTTATTTCTCATCCGCTTCCCATATCGATGAAATAGTCGGTACCATCACCCGTGAAGCCAATTCCAAAGATATCCTTTGCTTTATGTCGAATGGTGGCTTTGGCGGAATTTACGAAAAAATGATGACTCAATTAAAGATCAAATCATGACCAAAGGCGTGAAGAGTCTCATTATTTCTTTTTCTGTTTTTGCCTTCCTCTTTACGGCGGGGATAACGACCCTTCGCAGCCCTATTTTCCAACGTTATCTACTCTCCATTATTGACAAAAAAAGCGGATGGAAAACAAATTTCTCCCATTCAAAAATTAACTTTTTGAGGGGCATCGTTGTCTTGTACAATCCTAGCGTCACTAATCCCGAAGGAAACTTCCACATAGCGGCAAATCGTCTCTTGATTAATTTAAGTTCCTTATCCGCCATTCGTGGAAAACTCATTGTCACAAATCTGGAGATAGACAACCCAACTCTCTTAATAGAAACTTCTCAAAAGAAGAATGCGGCGATTTCACCCGACACTATCCAAAATATCTTTGAAAAATTCGAAAAATCATTTCTCCTCAAAAATGTTATTCTTGATCATGCCGTAATCCAGAATCTCTCTGTTATCCCTTCTCAAGGAAAGCCATTTTCTCTTAAAAAGGCCGTTTTAAAGATCTTGCCTACCCTTTTTCAGGAAGTGTCGCTGGAGGTTTTTCTTGAAAAAGGAGAAGGTTCTTTTTCCTTTGAAGCTTTTGATCTGGCACTCACTATGGCAAGAAATGGATTCAAATTAAAAAACCTGCAACTCAACTTGCCTAAATTACAGTTCGGACTGAAGGGCCAAGGAAATGGCAACCTCGAAAAAGGTTCTCTTGCACTCGAAGGAACACTCAGAACGCCTACTGTTCTTTCCGACATTTTAAAATTTAACGTCAACGCCTCTCTGGATAAAAAACTGGCAACCATCAAGAAAATTGAAGCTCACCTTGGACAAGCCTCTCTGACAGGTAAGGGCACTTTTAACATCCAAAAACTAAATTATGATATCCCTTTTACAGCCAGAGATCTTCCTCTCGAAACCATTTTTCAAAAACTCAACGCAGCGGTTCTTAAACCGGCTCGGGGGATAGCCCTTGTTGAAGGAAGGGCCCTGGGGCAACTGCCCAATCTTAAAATCGACGCCAAGGCAACCATCGAAAATCTTGAACATGGCCCCATCCGTATCAAAAAGGCATCGGGTACCCTCACACTTGACTGGCCAAGTCTCGATTGGAACGCTTCCGTTCAACAAGGAGATACCCGTACCCAGGCTGTTGTGAAGGGTGGCGTCCTCTTTAAGCACGTGGAAGGTTACGAAAAACTTCAAACGGTGTTAAAACCCTTGGACACCCAATTTGAAAATACCTCCCTGGAAGAACTCCTACCGTCATTAACCATGAGTGGAAAACTGAATGGGAATCTTCACCTTGAATCAGCAAAGCAGATCCTGGTGCAAGGTACCGCAAAAATGGAAGTGACCGACGGAAATTGGTTCTTTGGGCCCGTTGATTCTTTAGCAACAGAGATTACCTTTCGACCAGGTGGAGAAATTACTTTTAAGAAAACCATATTTAAGCTTCCTTCTTTTCTTCCTATCCAATGGTCGGGTCCTATTACCTTGGAGACTTCCGAAGAAGTCATTGTATTTGCCGGAACTCCTACCGATGGGATTTCATTTAAGGGGAGCTACCGTAAAGAAACAGGTCCTTTCCAGATGGATTCAGTACAAATTCATCAGGGAGACCATCGCCTTCAGGGCAATTTTACTCTCTTCTCGGATGAGAAGATCAATGGACATGCCAAGGGATCCTTTAATCTAGCATGGCTCAATTATTTTCCCGTCCTCTTCCGGGATGGAAATGGATCAACCAATCTGGATCTCTCCTTCTCAGGAACATCTAAAAATCCATCGATACAGGGACAAATTGATTTTCTTGGTGGCGAACTTGCCCTACGTGGTTTTTCTGGCCAAGTTTCTGATCTTCGAGGAAAATTAAAAATAAATGGCTCTACAATATTTCCGAATCTTTCTGGAATGCTAGGTGATGGAGAGTTTAAGCTCGATGGTCACTTCACACTCAATCAATGGAAACCGGAAGATTTTGATGTCACTTTTAAAGGAACCAATCTTACCTTGGCAAGACCCAACATTTTCAGGATTGATTTTGATACGGAAGTCTCACTCAAAGGTCGTCTCCCTTCTCCCCTCTTGGCAGGCCGTATCGATATCGTGGATGGACGCTACATCAAAAAGTTTATCCTCCGGGATTTTGTCCTAAAACCCTTTGAGGAACCCACAGAACCAGCCCCTTGGGAAGAATCTCTTAAGCCCTTAAGACTGGATCTTAAAATAAAAAATTCAGGGGATATGAAAATAAAAAATAATGTTGCCGATCTTTTTCTTCAAACGGATTTAAGGGCCGGTGGAACCTTTGGTCAACCCCGTATCACAGGGGCTGTGACAACAACTGAAGGTACCTTTTATCTCCTTGGAACCAATTTTACTTTAACCGAAGGACGACTCGAATTTTTAGATCCCTTTCAACGAGAACCCTATCTCACGCTGATGGCCCAAGCCGCTGAAAACTCGGGTATCCCGTCAAATTATTCCGTCTTTGTAGAAATAAAAGGGTATTTATCCAACCTCGATGTCACTCTTTCAAGCAATCCTGCCCTACCTCGGGAAGATATTATTTCTTTAATTACACTTGGCCTGACACAAGAAGAAATACGACAACGTGGTCAATCAAAACGCTCTTTGAGCTCTGGAATTTTAGCAAGTGAAATCACGGGAATTCTGGAACGCCCGATCTCAAAATCAACAGGCCTTGATATTTTTAGGCTCGAAGCCTCGGAATCCGGTTCTATTTCTCGCCTGGCTTTGGGCAAAAACTTGACGGATCGTCTCACTCTTGAATTTATGAATGATATTGATCCAAAAACCGCCGAACGAATCGTTCAGGCAAACTATTCCTTGACGGATAATATTATCTTAAAGGGAAATCGATCCTGGACAGCCAGTACGATACCTAAATATCAGTTTAATATACTGCTCCGTTTTCGACTGGATTAGCGTTTGTTGAATAACAGGATGAAACACTTGAAAAAAAATTTCTTCTTACTCCTTCTGACCATTTCTGCCTCGACGGCGTATGCGACGACGCGTGTCGTTTCGATTTCGATCGAGAACGGCTCTCATATCCCCATTAAACAAATACGGGAAGTGCTTCCTGTCAAGACAGGAGATATTTATGACCCTCAAAAGACCGACCAGGCTATTTCTTATCTCAAAAAATGGGGACGATTCTCTCTTGTTGATTCAAAAACAACCAAAACCACCCAAGGCGTTGAACTTCTTTTTATCGTAAAAGAAGGGCTCATGATTAGCGGACTCAATATTTATGGCAATTACCCTTACTTATCGACCCATCTCCGAAGGATCCTGACGCTCCATACAAGCGACCTTTACGATGAAGAACGCGCCCGGGAGCAGTCGGCCAAGCTCGAATCCTTTTATGAAAGAAAAGGTTATGAGGGAACAAAAGTCTCGCTGACTCCTAAAATCAACAAAAAAAAGGGGACCATCGACCTCATCTATCGTATCTCTCGTGGTAAAAGGTATAGAATTAATACAGTCACTGTTCATGGGAATACCGTATTTCCTCATGGTTATTTCGTTTCGAAGTTAAATCCCCTGTTGGCCTACGAACCAAGTCGTTTTCGAAAAGATCTGGAAGATATTCGGCGGGATTATCAAAACAAAGGGTACTTAAGTGCTCGTGTAACTCTCAAAGATCTGGGCAAGGACAAAACCAAACACCAGGTCAACCCTGTGATTGAAGTTACCGAAAGAAAACACGTCACGATACTCTTCGAAGGTAATCATCGAGTTTCGAGGAGAACTTTTAAGTCCATTCTTCCTCTGTTTACCGAGGGGGGATACGATGATTACGATATCAATGCCTCGGCAGATGCGGTTCGAAATGACTATCACCACCTCGGATTTCAAAATATTTATGTCGCAACAGAGAAAAAAGATCTTGGTGATAATGAAATGTTAATTCGTTTTAAAATAAACGAGGGGGTGCAAACACAAGTTAAAAAAATAAATATCATTCATACAGACGAACATCCGCAGATCAGTAATCACAGTCTAAAAAAGGAATTAGACACACGTGAAAACACAATAACACAACGGGGCTACTATCAACCCCGCCTTGTGGGCCAGGATTTTAAGAGACTACCAAAAATTCTCCAGGAAAAAGGGGCCCTTGAGGGGCAAGTGCTTGACCACGAAACGACCTTCAACTTCTTTAAAGATAAAGCTGCTGTCAGCTTCAAAATTGAGGAAGGCAAGATCACCAAAATCTTAAAAATTCAATTTTCCGGAAATACCCATTTTACCGAGAGGCAGTTGAAGAAACAATTGTCTCTTCACGAGGGGCAGTCGATTAGCCAAGAAAAATTGCAGCGAGATCAAGAAGCCCTTACTTTTTTGTATGCCAATCAAGGGTTTCCCTACATCCAGGTGACCCACGAACTGATTCCATCCCCTGAGGGGGATAAAAAAGATGAAAAAAATAAACATGTAACTCTTATGTTCCATTTTGATGAAGGAGCAGAAACCCTCATTGGAGAAGTGCTCATTGTTGGAAATGAAAGAAGTCAAAAAAAGGCCGTCTTGCAAGGTCTTCTTCTCAAGACCGGCGATCTTTTCAGCTACCGTAAAATACTCAAGAGTGAATCAGAGTTGCGTCGTACCGGTTCTTATAGAAACGTCAACATTGAGACGATAGGATTGACGGAAAAAGAACCTGTGATTCATCTCATTGTAAGACTCGAAGAGTACCGGCCCATCGTTGTCGATCTCGGAGCAACCTATGACACGGATAATAGTTTTACGGGCGACCTTTCTTTAACGGACGTCAACATACTGGGGACGAATAAGAGAAGCATCATCCAACTGACCGGAGGTAGAGATCTACAAAGTGGTAAACTTATATTAAAAGATCCTTATTTCTTTGGATATCACGTTGAAGGCTCCCTGGGTGGCAAACTTGAAAGACAAATCAGGCCTGGATTTAAAACGGTTGAGGGCGGCACATCGGTTGCTTTTCTCAAGGAGTTTAATGTCCATACCTCCTTTTTGGGCCGTTATGAGCTGACACGTACCTTTTTCTCCGATGTCACCGACACCACGGGAATTACGGAAGCCGACCATACAATTTCTAAATTTTCTTTCTCTTTAAGTTATGACAAAAGAAATTCTTTTTCCGATCCTCAGAGAGGATATGTCGCTTTTGCCGGTATCGATGTTTCTAATAAACTCATTGCCTCCGCTTTTAATTTTATTCAACCCAAGGGTTATGTCGCTGATTACTTGAGACTCAATGGACGGATGACATTGCTTAATTACGTACGACTGGAAGGTATTAAAGTATTTGGCCCCGATAATTTAGCACGTGACCAGAAATTATTTTTGGGTGGCGACTACTCTGTACGAGGATTTGCCGAAGATACTTTAGGGCCCATAGGCTCCGATGGACGACCTGCGGGGGGACAACTCCTAATCTCAGAAACAACCGAACTTCAAACCAGGGTCGCTGGAGACTTTAAATTTGCTATTTTTTTGGACAATGGTTCTTTGACAGACAATTTTTCTGAGCTTAGTCTTTCATCATTACGCCACACTGCGGGAGCAGGGTTACGTTATATCACCCCTATCGGCCCGCTACGATTGGATTACGGTTTTAAGCTTGATAGAAAGGCCGGAGAAACCTTGGGAAGACTCCATTTTGCCTTCGGTTATGCCTTTTAAGGAAAGATTAAGAGCATAAAAAACCCCCTGTACCGTACGGTACAGGGGGTTTTTGAACTTCCACTCAACCTCAACTATTAGAAGCTGTAAGCAAACATACCTGCCACGCCTGGGTTGTAACCCATGACAGAACCGGCCGCAGAAGGCTTGCCCAAATCAAGGCTTCCTTCGAGAACGAAACGGGCACCATCGGCAATCTGGTATCCGGTTGCCAAAGAAACGGTATGCAGTGTTCCTTTGGTACCAAGTCCAAGAGCACCGAGGGTCACATTTGCAGGAGGCAATGTCGCAAAAGCAACCCCATTTTGGTCTCTCACGATGCTGTAACGGATGGTTCCATCCCAAACATCGCTGAAGGCATAACGACCTTTAAGCTGACCCGCATAGTACTTGGCGTTGGTAGCAGCCGCAGGATCATCATCCATACGGAAGGTGGCTTCGGCACCCACCCAGAAAGCATCGGAAACGGCAACGTTGCCGGAAAGATCAGCCAGATAGGACCAATGTTTCTTGGTGACCTGCTCAGGACCAGCAGCGCCGGAGTATTTTACCCAGCTCTTGTTTCCGGCATCACCCCAAGCATAGCTCAGGTTGAAACCAAAAGAAGGAATGGTGGTCGTTGTCGCGGTACCGGGAGCAAAGTCCTTCAAATCATTCACAATGTAAACTTCTAAACGGGTTGCCTCGTTGAAATCATAGCCAAAACGAGATCCCGTAAGATTGTGAGGGAGAAGAACCCGATGAACATCGGAAAAAGAAACCGTGGAGAGCTGATTACGATCAATAGGATCAAGACCGATACCGGAATTGAAACGACCGATCAAAAGCTCGATACCATTCCCTGAGGGGATGTTCGCTGTGATATATCCTTGTTCCAGGTAGAAAGGAACAACAGCGGCACCCTGGAGACGATGAGGTGTAAAATCGAGATCGGCACGAACTCTGATGTTCTCACCAAAGCTCTTGGCCAAGTCAACTTCAACCTGATCGACGAAGAAACCAAAATCTTCGGACTTAACAGCACCGTTTAATGCATTAAGACCGTCATTCAAAATGCCACCATTTAAGGTAGTGGCGCTCTTATACTGAGACTGCCAACCTGTGACCACGGTCGTATTTCCCGAGATCTCAAGCTGCGAACCTTCTTCAGCTCGGGCATCCACAACATACATGCCTGCGAGCGCTGCGATGACTGCAACTACGAGTAGCTTTCTCATTTGAATTCTCCTTTCAAAAGTTAACTTAAAACTGCATCTTGCCTTAAAGCGGGTCCTAATTCTCTAAACACGATCACCGGTGACAACCGGCTTTTGACTTCACCCCCCCCCTCCTCGTTATAAAGTGACCGCCCTAATCTCTTAAAAAAATCTTTTGATCCGAATACTTAAAGACAAAAACTGGAATTTGAGCCTGATTTACCTAAAATCTCGCCGAGTGTCAACCAAATCCTAGACCTGAAAAACTATAACGTATTGATTTTAATTGATTTTTAGATTTCCAAAGAGCGGGAGCTTTTGTGACCATATATGGTCATACGTCCATCCAAGCTCACATAAATGTCACACAAAAGAGCGATGTGGTCGTACAAAAGTTTATTGTCATCTGTCAATATTTTTTGATCGTGTGGGTCGGGTATGTGCCTTGACCTCATTCCTGAAATCGCCTATGTCACGGGTCATGTCGACACCAAAAAAAATTTTAATCGTTGATGATGATCCGACAGTGCATAAACTCATTTCCAAGAGACTGGCCAGTGACCAGTACAGTATTCAAAGCGTTTTCGACGCCCCAACCGCCATGGAGGAGATCGGAAAACTACGGCCTGATCTTGTGATTCTTGATCTGATGATGCCCCGGACATCGGGAATCGAGGTGTGTCGGGCTATCAAGTTCAACCCGGCAACAAAAGACATCTTGGTCTTGATTCTTTCAGCAAAGGAAAGTCAGGATGATCGTATCAAAGGGTTGGAATTCGGAGCTGATGATTATATTTCAAAACCATTTCATCTTTCCTCACTGGCACGAAAGATAGAATATATGCTTTCAAAAAAAACAGGATGACAAAGTCTTCCCCTATTTCACCTCAGCAATCATCTCCATCTCCAGAGCCGATCCCATAGGAAGTTCGACAACGCCCACCACAACACGAGAATGTCTCCCGGCATCACCAAAAATCTCTACGAGTTGATCACTTGCCGCGTCCATGACTTTTGGATGATCGTTAAAACCAGGATAGGTATTGATATATCCTGTCAGCCGAACAATTTTTTTTATTTTTTCGAGGGAACCCAGTTCATGAACAATAACAGCCAGAATATTGGCCAGACAGGCCTTTGCGGCTCGACGAGCCGATTCAAGATTAAGATCCTTGCCAACACGACCCCGGAAGGCGATCTTTCCCTCCACCTTCGGTAACTGTCCTGAAATAAAGAGGAGGTTGCCACTCCGAACCGCTGGCAAATAATTTCCAGCCGGACTCACTTCAGGCAAGGTAATATGTAACTCATGGAGGCGATCTTCTATCTTCATTTTTTCTTTTTAAGTAAAAACAGAATAAGAAATGGAGTCCGTCTCAAACTTTCGAAAAGGCCGCTCTTTTGATCAGCAAAAAATTTTCTGAAAGATCCATCAAAAAAAACCTCCCGAACCGAGTCAATCGCAAGACCTGCTTCTTTTAAAAATTTAAAATAATGCTCAAAACCCGGCCCCAAGCCCTCTTCACTCACGGGATTTTTTAAATGTTCCCTTTGAACCATCACACTAAAAGGATGAAGATCAATCAAGCAAACAACCCCCTCCGGAGAAAGTACACGCCCTACTTCACGAAACAGACGCCCTGTCTTCCCTTTTAAAAATGAAGTCCTCAGAAGGACAAAATCCCAAGAATTATCGACAAAGGGAAGCTTCTCCCAATGGGAGAGAACAAAGTTTTCTGGCCCCTTACCTGCTTCTTCTTTTTCTTTCATACCGCCCACACGAGCGACAACCCTGGCCCCATGGGCCTTTAATGTTGTCGAAAAAGAGACATGCTTGGGAGAAATTTCTAAAACCTTCTTGTCATTTAAATATGAAAACCAGGGGGAGATCTCCCTCTCCTCGGCAAAAGCAATCATGCCCCGGAACAGAGCCTCCGACAAAGGAAAAAACAAACCGTCCGAACCCCCGTCTTCCTTCTTTTTGTTTTGTGAGAAAATAGTAAATAAGCTCATCGAATTTCCCCTATATGACATCCCTTCTCCTCAGTGTCATGAAAATTATTTGACTTCGGGTATTCCATCAAGCTACTTTTTTTGCTGTGGAATTCTCCGCCAGACCCAGCTCTCTTAAAGAACTCAAAACAGATTTGCTCGCCTTGGGGGTTTCGAACAGTATTCTTCTTTCCAATCTTGGACAAGAAATCGATCGCCACCTCGGTGGATTACTTTATCGGATTCTAAAAAAAGAAGAATTTAAGGGTGACGTCGGTGAATCGCGACTTTTGGAGACTCACGACAAGATTGGTGCCCATAACCTCCTGCTCGTTGGTTTGGGCAAAGAGGAAAGCTTTGAACCCGAGACTTTAAGAAAGGCTGCGGCCGCAATCGTACGAGCCGGCAAAAAGCTTCATGCCGCCAAAATCTCTCTTGAAGATTTTCATCTCAACAAAAAAAGAATCTCCGCAGAAGCTCGAGGCCAGGCCCTTGCCGAAGGGGTTATTCTCGGAAACTACAGCTTTGATCTTTATAAAACGAATAGCAAAAAAATTCAAAAATCGACGATTCACCATACGGAGATATTAACCTCCGAGATAGCGGCTGTCGGTCGTGGTTTAAAGCGAGGCCTTACCTTTGGCGAGGCAACAAATTTTGCCCGAGATTTAATTAATATTCCCGCTTGTGATATGACACCCCGCCGGATGGCAGATGAGGCGCGTAAAATAGGTGAGCTGCCTTCTCTTTTGGTTAAAATTTACGATAAGAAACAGATTGAAAAAATGGGCATGGGACTCTACCTGGCCGTCGCCCGGGGAAGTGTTGAGCCGCCTTATTTCATTCACCTCCACTATCGTCCCTCACGTGCCTCCAAGAAAAAAATTGTCATTATTGGAAAAGGCGTCACCTTTGATAGCGGCGGACTCTCTTTGAAAACGGCCCAAGGCATGGAGACGATGAAAGATGATATGAGTGGGGCTGCTGCCGTGGTGAGTGTCATGGGCGCCCTCTCGACTCTTAGACCGTCCGTTGAAGTGCATGGGATTGCCGCCATGACGGAGAACATGCCTTCGGGAAGCGCGGAAAGACCAGGTGATATTGCCAAGGCCATGAATGGAAAAACCGTTGAGATCCTTAACACCGACGCCGAAGGAAGGCTCACTTTGGCGGATGCCCTCTGCTATGCACAAAAACAAAAGCCCGATTTGATGATTGATATCGCTACCCTGACAGGGGCCTGTGTCGTTGCCTTGGGAGAACTCTGCTCAGGAGTTTTGGGAAACAATCAAAAACTTATCGAGCAATTGATCGAAAGCGGCCAAGTAACTGGGGAAAAAATTTGGCAACTTCCCTTGGTGGAGGAATACAAGGAAGAACTCAAGAGTCCTATTGCCGATCTCAAAAATGTAGGGGGTCGATGGGGAGGAACGATCAATGGGGCCCTCTTCCTGCAAGAATTTGTAGATTCAAAGATACCTTGGGCCCATATCGATATCGCCGGACCCTCATGGACTGAAAAGGACCTTGGCACTTGTCCCAGGGGAGGGACGGGATTTATGGTCCGCACCCTTCTTCACTTCCTCTTGAGCAATTTTTGAACAATAACCTTCCAGCCCTTTAAAACTGGACCTCCTAGCCTAACACTTTCACAGAAGTTCATTGACACGCCGCGTTTCAAAAAATGAATTCAAAAAACCTCCAGGGCCTACCCAACAAGAGACTCCCAAAGGTTTATGCATTACGTCATCTGGGCGATCCCTTGACACACAAGATCTTGTGCCTTAAAATATACCACATACTATATAATGTGTGTTGTGGATAAGTCAGTGAATAAACTGAGGACAAAGACGGGGAGGATCAATGACGCCAGCATTTCCTTTGAAAAAACAACGTATTGAAGAGGAATCTACCCACGGGCTTGTTTTCCACCGGTACTTCACCCGACCGGGGACACATCCGTTTGATGAGGTTCTGTGGACCAAGCGTTCCTCTGTCATCAAAGAGCCCGATGGCTCTGTTGTTTTTGAGATGCGCGACATTGAGGTCCCCGAATCCTGGTCCCAACTCGCCACAGACATCGTTGTGTCGAAATATTTCCGTAAGGCTGGGGTGCCTGACAGTGCCGGCGGACAAAACGGCCATGAAGCCTCTGTCCGTCAGGTCATCTACCGCGTGGCTCATAATATTCGGGTGGCAGGTGAACAAATGGGTTATTTCGCCTCGGTACCCGATGCCGAAAACTTTGAAGTCGAACTCACCCATCTCCTTCTCCTTCAAAAAGGCGCCTTTAATTCTCCTGTCTGGTTTAATTGCGGTCTTCATCAGGAGTACGGTATTTTTGGAAGCGGGGGTAACTGGTACTGGGATTCCAAACTCGGACATTTGAATGAAACCACAGACGCTTATTCTCATCCCCAGTGTTCGGCCTGCTTTATCCAATCTGTCGATGACGATTTAATGAGTATCTTTGAACTCGCCAAAAATGAGGCTCGTCTCTTTAAATACGGTTCCGGGACGGGAACTAATTTTTCCAAAATTCGTGGACGTCAGGAAAAACTCTCAGGTGGTGGCACTTCGTCCGGGCTCATGAGTTTTCTCGAAGTCTTGGATAAGGGGGCTGGAGCCACCAAGTCCGGTGGAACAACCCGGCGCGCTGCCAAGATGGTCTGTCTGGATGTGGACCACCCTGAAATCCTCGATTTTGTAACTTGGAAAGTCAAAGAAGAGCGCAAGGCAGGCGTCTTGATTCAACACGGAGGCTTTGAAGCTGATTTTAATGGCGAGGCCTATCACACCGTTTCAGGTCAAAACTCGAACAACTCCGTACGCCTCTCTGATGATTTTATGAATGCCTGTCTTCGTGGAGAAAAATGGAGCACTCTCTTCCGTACAACAGGTGAAGTCTGTGAAACCTACGAAGCCCGCGACCTGATGAAGAAGATCTCGGAGGCCGCCTGGTCTTGTGCCGATCCGGGAGTCCAGTTTGATACGACCATTAATGATTGGCACACCTCTCCGAATACCGACCGGATTCATGCCTCCAATCCGTGCTCGGAATACATGTTCTTGAATGACAGTGCTTGCAATCTCGCCTCTCTCAATCTGATGAAGTTTACCGATTCGGAAGGAAATTTTCAGACAGAAAACTTCCGCGAGGCGGTCCGTACCTTTACAACGGCTCAGGAGATCATCGTTGATTTTGCTTCTTATCCGACCAGGACTGTTGCCCAAAATAGTCATGATTATCGTCCCCTGGGATTGGGTTATGCCAATTTGGGCACCCTTCTGATGACCAGTGGTATCCCCTACGATAGTCCCAAGGCTGTGGCTATCGCTGGAGCGATTACCGCCCTCATGACTGGTGAAGCCTACCGCGTTTCGAGCGAGATAGCCCAAACCAAAGGTCCCTTTCCCGGGTTTGAAAAAAATCGCGTCCCTATGCTGCGGGTAATGAATAAACATCGCGATGCGGCTTATCGCATTGAGAGAGATCTCTGTCCCGCCGAACTTTTGCAAGCCGCGCAAGAGTCTTGGGACTTGGCTGTCGCCAATGGAGAAAAATTTGGATACCGCAATGCCCAAGCCACCGTGCTGGCCCCCACAGGCACGATTGGTCTTCTCATGGACTGCGATACCACAGGGGTCGAACCTGAGTTCTCACTCGTTAAATGGAAAAAGTTGGCAGGTGGTGGCCACTTCAAGATTATCAATCAATCTGTTCCCATGGCCCTTAAACGATTGGGGTATCGTGATGAAGAGATTCAAAAAATTCAGGACTATATTCTGGATAAATGCACCATTGAAGGGGCACCTGGATTCAAGGAAGAACACTTGGCCATCTTTGATTGCGCCAACCGCGGTGGTGATGGGGTGCGCTTTATTCATCCGATGGGACATATTCGCATGATGGCTGCCACACAACCCTTCATCTCAGGGGCCATTTCCAAGACGGTGAATATTCCGAGCGAAATGACCGTCGAAGATATCGAAAACATCTATGTCGAATCCTGGAAGTTGGGACTCAAGGCCGTCGCCCTCTATCGCGATGGCTGCAAGCATTCACAACCTCTCAATACAGGGGCCGATAAAAAATCAGATAAAGAAGCGGCGATCCCTACCGCAAAAGGACAGAGCGATCGCGGGGAGAGACAAGTCCTTCCCCTCAAGAGAGGGGGGTTCACGATCGAGTCTTCTATTCGTGGACATAAACTCTTCTTGAGAACAGGTGAATACGAAGATGGCAAACTGGGTGAGATTTTTATCGATATGTATAAAGAGGGGGCGGCGTATCGAAGTCTCATCAACTGTTTTGCGATCGCCGTCTCGATCGGTTTGCAATACGGGGTTCCTCTGGAGAAATTCGTCAACTCCTTCACCTTTACCCGATTTGAGCCACAAGGAATCACGGATCATCCCAATATCAAGATGTGCACCTCGATCCTCGACTACGTATTCCGCATCTTGGGGATGGAATATCTGGGACGCACCGATTTTGTCCACCTCAAGCCTGCCACCCTGGATGAATTGGATCAGCAAAATGCAAACCACGGCACGGCAACACCCAAATCGACGGCCGAAAAGAGGGAGCTCCGGTCCGTTGGTGCCGCCGCTGCGGCCTCCCCCATCTCGGATATGGAGCAAAATCTGGCTGAAATGATGGGTGATGCCCCCCTCTGCGATCTTTGCGGTCATGTCACCGTACGAAACGGTGCCTGCTACAAATGCATCAATTGTGGAAACTCAATGGGCTGCAGTTAGTGTTGGATATAGTTTCTAGGAAGCTGCGGGGCGGTGGGGGCCTTTGCCGCTGATAAGACTGGTAAACAGGCGCCTTGTCCCGTCTTTGTCGACAAGAAACTTTGACTCTCCCAAGTCTCTGGTGTCTTGCCTCGTTGAGGTGTGAGAAGAAACGCGTGCGTCTGACGGACCCGAATCGTCAGGCCGAGAAGACCCCTGAGAAGGGATCACAGAGGATGGAGGTCTTGTTCCAAATATACCCATAATATCTCTTTCCCTATCCGAATTATCGCGACCCGGACCCTCTCAAGTTGCTTGTGAAACAACAAAAAATGATGCGTTTTACAAACGAATTATGTAGGAATTCTACGCCCTTATGAAGAACCTTGCAAGGGGTCTTTTTATCACCTTTGAGGGGATTGAAGGCTCCGGAAAGACTACACAAATCAAGGCTTTGGCCCAATGGATGAGGAAGCAAGGACTTCCGGTTCTCGAGACAAGGGAGCCGGGGGGGACGCCTATTGCGGACCAAATTCGCTCTCTCCTCCTGGATGCGAAGACAAAGGGGCTCACCCCGGAAATGGAGCTTTTTCTCTATGAAGTCGCCCGGCGTGATCATGTCCAGGAAGTCATCCAGCCGGCCCTCCAAAAAGGAATGATTGTCCTCTGTGATCGCTTTGGAGATTCCACAACGGCCTATCAGGGATATGCCCGCGGCATGTCGATTAAAAAAATTGAAGGTATGAATGCTATTGCCTCGGGGGGTCTGCGACCTGATATCACCTTTCTCTTTGATCTCCCGGCAAAAGACGGATTAGGTCGGGCACGAAAGAGAAAAAGGGGTCTTGATCGTCTCGAAAGAGAGTCTCTCCTCTTCCATGAAAAGGTTCGGAAGGGCTACTTGACACTCGCCCGAAAAGAGAAGAAAAGATTCAAGGTCATCCATGCAAACCGATCTCCTTCAGACATCTTTGCCCAGCTCTGTCAAGAGTTGGGTCTCAAAATGGAAAAATGCTTATGAGACCGCCGGCCGTCTTCCCCCAGCCTATCTTTTCTGCGGTCCCAAGGGATCGGGCAAAAGCCAGTCGGCACAAAGAATTGTTCAAACTCTTCTGGGCCCTGCCCAAAATCATCCCGATCTTGTGTGGGTGATTCCCGAAAAGACCATCAAGATCGAAACCATTCGTACCGTCATCCAGAGACTCTCCCTCAAACCCGTTGTGGGTGAGCGTCTCGTTGTCGTCATCCAAGAAGCCGAGATGATGACCGAAGCTGCGGCCAATGCCCTTCTCAAAACACTCGAAGAGCCACCTCGCTGTGTTCTCTTCATCTTGCTCAGTACCGCCCCTGAAAGATTGCCGGCCACGATTCGATCCCGTTGTCAGAGGGTCAATTTTCAAATCAATCGAGAGACTGTCAGAGAAGAACTCGCAACCCTTCTCACCTCTTGGCGAGAGGCTTTGACCCCTCTCTTTGAGGAAATACCGTCGTCTTTCACGAGAGCCTCAAAACTGGCGGAATCGATTGCCAAAGGGTCTGATGAAATAAAACCCCTCTTTGAATTGTTGAAGTCCCTCTGGCATGATATGACCGTCTGGAAGATGACCCGGAGCCAGGAGACCATCCTTCTTCCAGAGGCCCTGCCATGGATCGAGAATTTTTCTCAACACAAAGAGGTTGCCAGTCTTTTTGAAGAAATGGATCTCATTTTGGAAACCGAAAGGGCCATTGAAGGCAACGTGAACAAGACCATGGCCCTCGAAAGACTTTTTGTTAAACTCGGCGCGGTCCTATGAACAGATTTTATCTCACCACAGCCATCGACTACGTAAACAATATTCCGCATCTCGGCACAGCCTACGAAAAAATCGGGGCGGATACGCTCGCCCGTTTTCAGCGGATGAATACTGTCGATGTTCATTTCCAAATGGGAAACGATGAACATAGTGCCAATGTTAAAAAAGAGGCTGATCTCCGCAATAAGAGTCCCAAGGCCTATTGCGATGACATGAGAAAAAAATTCGAGGCCATCTGGGAATCTCTGGAAGTTTCCTACAACGATTTTATCCAGACCAGCGAACCTCGCCACCATGAGAGCGTAAAGACATTTTTAAAAATGATGAAGGCGGAAGATCTTTATAAGTCTCACTACGAGGGATGGTACTGCGAATCCTGCGAAACCTTTTTTACCGATAAGGATCTTGTCGACAAGAAATGTCCTACTCACAAAACAGAACCCAAGTGGCTCAAGGAAGAAAATTACTTTTTTGCCCTCTCGAAGTACCAGACCCAGCTTCTGGATTATTATGCAAGGCATCCTGAATTTATTTTGCCTGAGGTGAGGCGCAACGAAGTGTTGAGTCTTGTAAAATCCGGTCTTCAGGACATCAGTATTTCGCGCTCGAGTTTCCCCTGGGGTATTCCTTTTCCCGATGATTCCAGCCACGTCGTTTATGTCTGGTTCGATGCCTTACTCAATTATTTGACCGCTGTGGGTTACGGGCAAAAGGGACTAGAGAAGAATTTTGAAAAATGGTGGCCTGCCGATTTGCACATTGTCGGCAAGGATATTACCCGTTTTCATTGTGTCATTTGGCCCGCAATGCTGATGAGTGCCGGGCTTCCCCTCCCCAAGACCGTATTTGGACATGGATTTATTTTTCTCAAAGGCGAAAAGATGAGCAAGAGTTTGGGCAATATCGTCACTCCCCTCGATATTGTTCCTCACTACGGGGCCGATGCCCTGAGATACTATCTCCTCCGCGAATCCAGTTTTGGTTCCGATGGAGATTTTACCTGGGATAATTTTATCAAACGTTACAACAGCGATCTGGCTAATGATCTGGGGAATCTTTTGAATCGAACGCTGGGGATGGCCACCAAGTATGTGGGTGGTAAAATCACAAAACCTGCAAGCACGGAATTATCCGACGAGGATCGTCATCTGAAAAAAGTTGTCATCGAGACCTTGCCGAAAGTTCAGGAGGCCCTGGATTATCTTAAATCGGGTGATATTAATTTTCATCTCGCTCTCTCCTCCATTTGGAAAATTATCAGCACGGCGGACAAATATATCGATACATCGGCGCCCTGGAAGTTAGCCAAGGAAGAAAAAAATGCTGATATTCAGCGTGTCCTCTATAATGTGCTCGATACTTTGAGGAATGTGGCTATTTTGATCGCTCCGTTTATCCCTCAAACCTCACAAAAAATTTGGGGACAACTGGGACTCAACAAAATTTTGCCTTGGGAAAAACAATGTTTTAAAAATATTGCTTGGGGGAAAACCCCGGATACCTTTGTTGGAATAGGACAACCTATTTTTCCAAGGATTGAACCCGTCCAAAAGGAGAAAACTATGGAATCTAATAATCAAAATAAGCCGCAAAGCGGCGTTGAGGGGAAGGCTCCGACGGCTTTGCCGGTGGAGGGGGCGATGACCGGAGGAAATCCCCGCGGGACGCAAGCCCCTATGATGATCGAGCTTATCGATATCACAGACTTTCTCAAAACAGATCTTCGGGTCGCTGAAATCAAGCACGCCGAAAAGGTAGAAGGTGCTGACAAGCTTTTGCAATTACAAGTGGATGTGGGGGGAGAACTCCGCCAAATCGTTGCTGGAATCGCATTACACTACAAACCTGAAGAACTGATTGGCAAAAAAATCGTCATCGTTGCCAACCTAAAACCGGCGAAGATTCGCGGCGTCGAATCCCACGGGATGCTTCTCGCCGCGAGCAACGCCGACGGGCTCTCAGTGCTCACCCTGGACCGTCCTGTTTTGGCCGCGGGAGCCAAGGTGAAATAGTAATTATCCACAACTCTTGTAGAAACTCACCGATGAGTCATCGAAGATGATGCCTTCACCCTTTCAAAGGCTGTGCGCCTGTCTGGACCAGCTCTCTTTGCTCCCTTTTCGTGAACAGATCGATTTCGCCCGCTTTACCGATCCCTATGCAACTCAGAAAGCCCTTCCTGCTGTCCAGGACAGGCCGCCGGAACCTCTTCAAAACTTGAGAATCACCGCCGTAGGATGCTTTCGTGGGGTTTTTGGAGACACCCCCTTTCAATGTGTTCCCTGGTATGACAACCAAAAGAGACACGGGCTTGCCATTGCTGCACTCGTTCGCGATAAACCCTCCCTTCTACTCCCGCCTTCATTAGAAGACAGCCCGTTAGCCCTTCGCTTACCTCTCAGTTTATTGGAATATTCGGCCCTCTCTCTTTTTGATTCTGCCTCCAGAAAACCACACTATACGAATCGTGCGTATTTCAGGGCAGATCGTCTCACCGTTAAAAAAAGAGAGCTTCGTGAAGACAGAATAAATTATCAAAAATTTGTGGAAGGGCAGTTGGCCAACTCCCTTCAGAGATTTATTCCTCACATTAAAGGAGAAACCTTATGCGAAACTCGCCAGGAAAAAGACGAGTTTTATAGTGTTCTGCTGGCTCTTCAACGGGGACTTCAGTTTGTTTTGGGAGAAAAAATCCATGGTATCCCCTCCTTCTTTACAGTCCCTATCCATGATATTCGATGGGGCTATAATCACTTCTCTGAATGGTTAACGGATTCACAGACGTCGGATCTCCTCCGTGGAATTACATCCGACCATTACTTCGGGGGAGGAGACCCCCGAATCACCAGGGTCAAGATTAATGTGCAGGACTTAAGACCTCTCCTGGATGAAACCGGAAATAAATTGGGAGAGGCCAGGCTCTGCGCCGGCGGTCCCGATGATAAAATGATCGGAGACAATGTAGATCTCTACGCCTTTACAAACTGCGGTGGGAGAGAAAACAATGAGGATGGGTTTTATACGTCTGTCTTCCGATTATCCGATGGAACTCTCGTCAGGGTACTTGCAGGGGCCGATGGCGTGGGGGGTGTTGAACATGGTGAAGTCGCTTCTAGTACCGCTTTGCAAGGGGTGCATGCTGGGATTGTGGATGCCCTGAGGGAAGACAGTATCCCACTGGCTGGCGATCTTTTTGATCATGCCTTCGAGGCCCTTTACGCCCAAATAAAATTTTTCGAACGTTCTTTAAAACAAAAATTTAAGAGGGACAAAAGACCCGATACCCTTTTGACGGTCATCGTGATAGCCGGTGACCAGGCCACCATCGCTACGACAGGTGATTTTATGGTCCTCAAGGCCACACAACAGGCCGATGGGACCTATCTCTTTGTGGAATATTCCGATGTCGATAATGAGGGCCCCGACCTCGTCAATAGCACGGTGGGATCCGGATATGAAAATCTCTACGTCACTCACATGGGGCCTGGAGATGTTCTATGGACCGGCTCCGATGGGCTTCTGGGAAGCCTTACCGACTTTTATAAATTGCAATGCTCTTACAAGTTGAGGAATTTTTTCAACAAACAACCCCCTGGACAAAAACTTTTCTCGAATATCGGACAGATACTCCAACACACACCCCCTCACTTTTTGATAGAGGGGATATGGAATGTCATTCATCAAAATACACGCATACCGGGTCAAGAACCGGAGAGTCACTACCCCTCTCTTTCCTTACTCCCAGCGGAGAGTGATAATTGGACGGCCCTTGTTGCCTATCAACGAGGCACAACACCCCATCGGGCTCTTTTCCTGCCCTCGGGCTATCGAAGACTTGAATCGATTATCGGTGAAAAATGATCTAGCGTGTAGGCTGCCCAAACCCATACCTCTGCACAGGGACATTCCCCGTTGAGTCGACAACTTCAATCATATGACCCGTCTGATCTTCCCACTTGCGAAGACTTTTTTCCAGAAGAGGCTGGTTCATGGACCAGAGGTTCATGTACTCGCCTTTAAGGGTAGTTGAAGAAAAAAGGGTGTAACCAATCGAAAAATTCTGAAAACCTGTCTCATCAGGCCCCCCCCAAACGATAAGCGACGTCGGCTCCTGGATCTGGATACGAACGGGATTTTCTGGATCTTCCGATGTCCTTAAAAGACCGATGATGTTGAGATTGAGACGTGCCGTCCACATGGGCTCTTTCAATTTTTTCATAATCAGCATGAGTTCATCCAAAAAAGTCATCTGATCGAGACCCTTTTTCTCAATTCTCTGGGTGGCGTTATAAGTAATAATCTCGAGAGAATCCGGAAGAACCACTCCGAAGAAGGCGCGCAAAAAATTAAAGATCTGCTCAAAAAACCAGACATTGGTCTCTTCGGAACGCATACGCGTAAAATCAACATTGGAGTGAAATCCCCAAGTCCCCACGAGATGACCGCGTTCGTAACTGTCCGTCAGAAAATCATCGAGGCCTTTGAGCATAGAAACTATTTAGCAGAAAATGAAAACGGATCCTAGAGAAATGGCGGGTACGCCCACCCCTTCTTTTGAATCAGTTGCATCACCCGATCATGAATCTCCTCGCGAATCGCACGTATCTGGTCAAGTGAAGCCCCCCTGGGATCAGGCAGTGGCCAATCCTCGCGTTGAACACCCGGGATCACGGGACAAGATTCACCGCACCCCATCGTAATCAACATTTGAGCCCTCTTCGCCAGTGCCTCTGTGAGTTTTTGAGGAACAACTTCGGAGAGATCGATGCCGATTTCCTGCATCACCCTCACGACCCCCGGGTGAAGTTCCTGAGCGGGATTGGTTCCCGCAGAGAAAGCGCGGGCAAGGGCCGGGTTGGCAAGTTTGTTAAAGAAGGATGCCGCCATTTGGGAACGTCCGGCATTATGGACACAGGCAAATAAGAGGGTCTTCATGAAGTATTCCCCAATGAGTCATTTTCTCCAGGTGAAGAAAGCCAATGAAGGAAAAGAATCGCCGCGATGGCCCCCATCACTTGCGCCGCAATAAATCCCGGAACATCAGCGGGACGTATCCCCGTGAATGTATCGGTCATTGACCGAGCCAATGTAACAACCGGATTGGCAAACGAGGTGGAAGATGTAAACCAATAAGCCCCCATCATGTAGGCCCCGACTGAAAATGCCAGAACTCGGCGAGAATGCCCCGCATTTCCGCCAATAACTGTCAAGAGACCGAAGGTCGCCAAAAATTCACTCAAGAGTTCACCGTTCCCGGATCGCACGTGATGTGAAATCATCAGGAGGCGCTCATCAAACATGGCATGAGTCAGTAGAATACCGACAAAGGCCCCCGATATTTGTGATAATACATAGGGGATGACATGGGACCAAGGCATAAGTCTTTTCCACGCCGTCGATAGAGTGACAAGCGGGTTAAAATGAGCCCCGGAGATGGCATCAAATGTTAAAATTAAAACGACGAGCATAGCCCCTGTCGCCAGACTGTTGGCAAGTAACGCCACGGCAAGATTTCTACCCGACAACCGTTCTCCCATAATGCCCGACCCGACAATGGCACAAAGGAGAAGAGCAGAGCCAAGGGCCTCAGCTGCTAATTGCTGGAGAAGGGGTCTCTTATTTGGAACCATAGTTGTTCGAAGAAGTTCAAGTATAGCCTGATAAATTTATCAAGCAACATCTTGGCCCCTCATTAAAGATTTTACGTCCCCGCCTTTAAAAAGACACAGAGGGGGAAGAGAAGCGCCTCACTTAATCAGGAGGCCTTTATGACATTCATAGCACCCAGGACCGTATCCCCTCTCATCATCCCTTCTTACTCTATGAGAGGATTGACCTTCGCAACCCTTCTCACTGGAGCCGCTTGTTCGGATAGGCCATTGGCTCCCTTGGGGACAAACCAAAATAGCGTTTTTAGATCAAGCGATGTCGATGGAGACGGAGTTCCCGATCTTTCGGATAACTGTATTTTCCGATATAACCCCCCAGTGCCTGGCTATGATGGCACTCAACCAGATTCAAACGGTGATGGTATCGGCGATGCTTGTGATGCCACTTACTGTATTAATAATGAATTAAATCCCGATGCTTGCGCCGACCATTTGTATTGCCCCTCAGATGAAACTCCCTTGTTACCCCGTGCCGGCGTAGCCACCTTTACCTCTGAAGGAGTCATTCGCATTTCATTTGAGGATCCTTCTCGGGGAGTCAGTGCTTACGCCGTAGAACGCGGATCCGCCGATCCGACCGATCGATTGTTCCTGGGGACCCTCCCTCCCGCAAGCTCAAGGACACAGGTTATTTTTGAGGTTGCCCAAACGCAACGAGAGGTACTAAGGTATTATGTCTTTCCGGTCCAAACGAGGGGGAGAGGGGAGCCTTGTTTTGGTCGTTTTGGTCGTGGAAATCCGGGAGCTCTGGAGATTGACTCCCCTTCTCGGTGACTGTTTTTATTTTGTGGAAATTTATATTCTTCGACATGCTGTTGCCGTACCCCATGAGGAGTCCTCCTCGGAAGAAGACAGGCCTCTGACGGAGGAAGGGGTAAGAAAAATGTTTCGTGAAGCCCGCGGGATTTCTAAGGTTGTCCCCTCTTTCGAGACTATCCTCACGAGTCCCCTCGTCCGTGCCAAGGAAACAGCCGAGATCGTAGCTCAAGCCTTGGCTATCGAAGATCGGTTGGAAATTTGTAAAGAGCTTATCCCTGGAGCTTCTTTGGAGAATTTATTTTCGACTTTAGCAAATTACAAACATGAAAAAAGGGTCTTGCTCGTGGGTCATGAGCCCCAATTAAGTTTAGTGGCCTCCTCTCTTCTGGGATGCCGCGAACCCATGATTGTTTTTAAGAAGGGCTCTCTCTGTCGCATCGATGCTGAGGTGCCTGGGAAGGGAAGCGGCAAACTAAAGTGGCACATGACACCCAGACAACTTCGCGCATTGGCATGATAAAAGAAGATAATACATATGAAAAAAAACCACCCTTACCCAGGGCGACTCATCATTGTTGAAGGGATTGATGGTTCCGGGAAATCAACTCAGTTAAAACTTCTCGAACGCTGGTTGCTCAATACGAAACATCGGGTATTTTTCACCGAGTGGAATTCCTCCGCACTGGTCAATGAAACGATAAAACGGGGCAAAAAGAAGAATCTCCTCACGCCAACGACATTCAGCATCCTGCATGCTACCGATTTCGCCGACCGTTTAGCCCATCTCATTATACCCCCCCTCAAGGCGGGTATGATTGTTTTGGCGGACCGCTATGTCTATACCGCTTTTAGTCGTGATGTCGTGCGAGGGGTTCATCCCGAATGGGTGAGAAATCTTTATGGATTTGCCGTAAAACCGGACTTGGCGTTTTACTTTCGCGTCCCCATTGATATTTCTCTCAAAAGGATCCTCAATGGCAGAAAATCTCTCAAGTTTCATGAAGCCGGTATGGATCTTGATCTCAGCGACGATCCCCGGGTCAGTTTTCAAATGTTTCAAAGCCGTGTTCTTGAGGAGTACGATAAAATTTCAGAAGAATTCAACTTGACGGTCATGGATGCAACTCAATCGATTCAAAAACAGCAAGAGATGGTCCGCGAGATTGTGAAAGAAAAACTTCAGGATTATCGTCCCACGCCTTTTTTAAAGAAAAAGGAAAACGTTTATGTCCGATAAAAAAGTTTTTTTTGGAACAGGCCTTCCCTACGTCGATGTAAAAGATATCAAAGGCAAGCTCATCGTTATTGAAGGGACCGATGGTGTTGGCCGATCCACCCAAATTGAGGAACTCAAGCGGTGGCTGGAGATTAAAGGGTATGGAGTCATCACAACGGGATGGACCCGATCTTCTCTGATGAAGAAGGCTATTGATGATGCCAAACAGGGCCATAACCTGAACGTCAATACCTTCAGCCTCCTCTACTCGGCAGATTTTGCCGATCGCCTGGAGCATGAGATTATCCCCGCTTTAAAGGCCGGATTTATTGTTTTGGCCGATCGTTATATCTATACGGCCTTCGCGCGCGATGCCGTCCGGGGGGCCGATCGCGATTGGGTCCGCAAAATTTTTGGTTTTGCCCTGGAGCCTGATTTTGTTTTTTATCTGAAGGTAACGATTGAAGATTTGATCCCTCGTGTTATTAATAGCGTGACCCTCAATCAGCGGTATTGGGAAGAACAAGCGGGCGAAGGGATGGATTATTGGGAATCGGGCATGGATTTAAAATTGGGCGATGATTTTTATGACAGCTTTGTTGAATACCAGAAAAGAATACTGGACGAGTTTGATCTGATGTCCAAAGAATTTAATTTTAGAGTTGTGGACGCCTCAAAAGGATTTAGACAAATCAATCATCGATTAAAGGAAGCTACTCTTTCTATCCTTGAAAATAAATAAACAAAACTGCTACGCCGCGATTGACGTTGGCACCAATTCCTTTCACCTCATCATCGGAGTCATCGATCCCAAGTCGGGGCAATTTCGGATTATTGATCGCGAAAAGGAAGTGGTGCGTCTGGGGGCCGGGTCATCCGATATGAAAGTTCTGTCACGAAGAGCCATGTTTCGCGGCATCGTGACCCTCAAAAGATTCAAGGCGATTGCAGACACCTTTAACGCTTCGATCAAGGCCATTGCTACAAGTGCCGTTCGCGAGGCCGCCAATCGTGACGAGTTTTTAAGATATGTTCGCCGTGCCACCGGCATTAAAATCGAAATCGCTTCGGGCATCGAAGAAGCGCGACTCATCTATCTGGGCGTCTTGCAGGCTATTCCTGTTTTTAGCAAAAAAATTCTTCTCATCGATATCGGTGGCGGGAGCACTGAATTTCTCGTGGGGTGCAGAAAACGAGTCGTTTTTTCCGAAAGCCTGAAGCTGGGGGCCATCCGCCTTACCAATCGCTTTTTTCATTCAAAGAAGCTCAGTGAAAAATCAATCCGCGAATGCCGGGACTATCTCACGGGAATGCTGGATCCCGTAGCCCGTGAACTCAAAGAACATGATTATGAGATCAGTATTGGAAGTTCAGGCACCATCCTTAATATCGCCACGATGATCCGGCTCAGACGGGGCGAGTTTTCAGTCTCCACGATGAATAATTTTACCTTTACCAGGGAAGAACTTCTTGAGGTCGTCGAACTCCTGCTTCGGGAAGAATCAGAGAGTCAAAGAGCCAGGATCCCGGGACTCGATGCGGGGAGGGCCGATATTATCGTTGCCGGGGCCCTGATTCTGGAGCAAATTTTTCGGAAGTTCAAACTGAAATCCATGACAGTTTCAGAATCGGCACTGCGTGAAGGCATTATCTTTGATGCCATTGAAAAAAGATTCAAGCGGCAAAGTCTTCATCACTTGCAGGATATTCGGTACAAAAATGTCATCCAGCTTGCGGAGCATTTTCAGTACGAGAAACGACACGCTCATCATGTGGCCTCGCTCGCCTTAAAAATTTTTGACCAGACGCAAGCCGTTCATCAGTTGGGTCCCACTGAACGTGAATTTTTAGAAATCGCCGCTCTTTTGCATGAAATCGGCTTTTTTATCTCTCATGATCAGCATCACCGGCATTCTTATTATTTGATACGGAATGCTTCTCTCATGGGGTTCACAGATGATGAGAAAGAAATCATTGCCCACATTGCCCGATACCATCGCAAGAGCCACCCAAAACCAAAGCATGAAAGCTTTATCCGGCTCTCTCCTGATGATCAGGGGATCATCAAAAAACTCGCCTCCATCCTGAGGATAGCGGATGGTCTTGACAGGACTCATTCACAGATCATCAAAGAGGTGATTTGCAAAAAATACGACAAGATACTGACTCTGCATTTGAAGAAGCGAGCCCATACCTCCACCGATCTGGAAGTTTGGGGTGCCGATCGCAAAAAAGGTCTTTTTGAGGAGACCTTCGGCGTCAAAGTACAGTTAAAAGCAAAATAGAAAATTCCGCCTCTTCACCTGAAATTCACAGGAACTTTGCCAAAACGTTCCGCAACATCTCCATACCTCTGACGAAGATAACCGCATACTGGAGGTATTTTTATGACGGAACCTGTATCAGGAAATTCACCAAGACAAGAATCGGGACATGAAACGTCTCCCCCTCACCCTTTTCGGCTTCGGGAAGGATTAAGGTATATTGGAAATTTTTCCGATCAGCCGACGACCCTCAATCTGCATACTGTTGTTGAGTTGGAACTGCCGGCGTGGCACCACTCAAGTATAAACTTTCAGGGAGAATGGAATCACGCCCTCTCCCTCTTTGGAACCACAACACAAAATCTGACAGGGCCTCAAGTCCTCCAACAACATTTTACGGGTATCCGATCTTCAGCAGGCGATTCAATTACGGAAGGCACGGCCATCCATACGCCTCAATCCTTTGATGAAGTAGTTTTAGCCACCACCCTCGGCTGGAAACCCATCGATCACCTCTCTTTGGGACTGAGGGCCACGCTAGTCTTTGTTAGCCGCACCGAAGATGTTGCCACAACAGTACGCGGCGTCTCAGGTTCCCGATATCAGGAACAGCATGTCGGCAGTAACGGATGCATTCCGGGAGATATCTATTGTACTAACGGCAACGGAAATATCCCCTCTCCCGAGACAGCAACACCCCGGGCCGCCAATGTCATGGGGCCTTTTCAACAAACAGGCCTATCTACATTTAATGTTGCAGCACGTTTGGGTGGTCTCGTCAGCTACACTCGCGGGATCCTTCAAGCTGGGGCTGACTTCTACCTTTCCGTGGGTTCTCGCAAAATCGATATGGGCACGGAGGCTTCCTGGGATCCAACCATCCGGCCTTATCTTCGATTAACCGTTCCTCTTTCTCACTCAATTCAATTTTCAGGACAGATACGAACAATCCTCCACATGGGACCTCCTTCCTTTGATGTGATTGGAGCCTTTGGAACAGCATTTTAACAACTCGGGAGTACTATGAAAAAAAATCTGATAAAAATAATTTCCTCAATCACCCTGATGTTGACAGGCCTTTTGCTATCGGCATCTCCCCTGCTTGCCGGCCCTTTTACACCCCTTCCTGGAGATGGGACCTCGGAAGACTGGTGCGATATCACCTCATTTCTGGATACCGACGGTCGTGATCATACGATTGAAGAAACACTCAGGCACCGGATTGAATTGTACAATCAACCGGCCTCACGGGGCGGATTGTGTTTCTTTTATATGTTTTTTACCTTCAAGGATCGTGAGATCACGATCAGCAAACCACTAACCCTTGAAAAAATGTTAAGAGATCGCAATGCGGACCCTATTCTTGAAACCGTTACAGGGACCTATATCAGCGGCTATGGGACAGGGGGTATTCACGACAAACTGAATATCACCATTGATGCCTTCCGGCTGACTCAGGATCGTGCCAAATGCGCCTTTGTGATCAAGGGGGGCTTTGCTGCAAAGCAACAAATCCATGGTCTGAATATTTCAGTCAGGACTTCCGGACAAGCCATCTGCGATGAGGAGGGTCATGATCTCCTGGAAGCTGCGTCTCCCAATTGCGAGGGTCACGTAAAAGGCAAGGACTGTGATTTTAGTGATGTCACTGTTCTGGCACCGGAAGCGACACCTCCGGCGAATCCCACAACACCGGCCAATCCACCGATGCCGTCCCCCTCAGCTCCACCTCCTGCGGCAACTCCACCGACGACACCTGCCGTGAGTCCGACAGTGACTCCACCGTCTGGTACTTCCCCATCGACACCTGCAGCTCCGTCGGCAAGTTCACCGGCAACATCACCTTCATCGCCGGCCTCTCCAGCGGCACCCAGCGCCTCACCTGCTTCTCCCGCTGCCTCCCCCTCTTCTGGCGCCTCTCACGATGAGAGCTTTGGCTGCCACCTAGGACAAGCACAAACGGGTCGGGGCCATCCACAAACAACACCGTCTTTTTTGATGATGCTAGGACTTCCCCTGGTCTTGACTCAACTCCGACGCATCAAGTCCCTAAAGTTTCTTCTACTTCATTAAAACGTCACACAAGCATTACATAATTCCGCGGGAGTTAAATGACAATGAACATCAACAGGGTTCCCAGTCTGGCGGCTCTTTCACTCGTAGCCAGCATTCATGTCTCCTGTAATAAAAGGTTGCCGGAACCTCAGGCTTCCAACCTTCGAATACGCATCAACCCTTCTCAAGAAGAGGCACGTCGGCTGATAGGACGCTTAACGGGGGCGTCCGTTTCCTCCATAGCTTTTGGCGCCAGAGTCCCCTTGACGAATCCTTCACCTTTTTATCCGATCCCAAAACTTCAAGAGATTGTCGGGGCCTTGACGGTTTTTGCCGCTTCACCGCCTGATGAGACCGACCTCGTTAGGAGAGTCCTGCACCTTGAAGAAGAAATCGGCCATTTACGTCGGGCCCAGGAGTTACAAGAAACTCATGTCACCAATCTGCAAAGTACAACAAACTATTTGACACTGCTTTCTATTCTTGCCGGTCTTCTCCTGACGTTCCTGATGTTTCCGCACCGGATCGCACAGATGTATTTGTTGGCCAAAGAGCAAGGGGCCTTGATGCCCAATCACCCTCTTGTCAAAACCATCAATCGTATTTTCAGGCTTGGGGGCATCGATTTCAATGGCACACACCCGGGCAAATCGGAGTCGGGTGCCGGACTGAGAAGTGATTAATCAGGCAGCCTCCATCACACGGACAGGAAGGACCATGGCATTGAGTCCCGCAAAGAAAATGGCGCGGATGACTATCTGACAAAACCATTCGGCATCGGCGAGCTCCTCGCCCGAATACGCGTGGCCCTGCGCCACTCCCTTCAGAGTCAGGGAGCGTAGGGCGAGAAAATTCCTTTGGACATTAAGATCAAATTTGCTAGGGGACCGGTGCTCAACAAAGCGCCTGTAGCTCAGTGGATGAGAGCATCAGCCTACGAATAATGGGCTCTATGGTTTTAAGCCGTTGATCTGATTTATTTATTTCTGAAGGGTTTGAAAAAAGGTAACAAATGAGTAACTTCCGGCTCAAGATTTTAGCCCAATACGATAGCGGTTTTACATTTCATCAGGATGTGATACGGTGACCAAGAATGGAGATAAGATTATGAATGTTCGCCATATTATTTCAGATCCGAAGATTTGTCACGGGAAACCTTGTTTTAAGGGAACGCGTATTCTCGTTTCCACAATTCTGGATTCCCTGGCAGCCGGTGATTCTATTGAGACCCTGGCGCGTGAATATCCTCCTCTCAAACGGACTGACATCCTGGCGGCCATCGAGTACGCATCCACTTTAACGAAGGGGGAAGAATATTATCTGAAGCGAAAGGCCATGTAGTGAAAATCCTGCTCGATGCAAATCTTCCCACTAGCCTTGCTGCTTTCTTAAAGAAAAAATACGGTATTCGATGCAAACGTATTCGTCTCGCTGGTCAATCTGACGATGACATTTATCGTTCTGCGAAAAAAGGGCAATGGACTCTATTCAGTTTGGACACGGATTTTCTCAACATCTTGAGATATCCGCCGGGGAAACATTCAGGCATTGTCGTTTTTCGTTTGAGGAATCAGAGACGGACTGCGGTGATTGCGACCGTTCTTAATTTTTGTGAAACCTTCAAGGGTCAATGGGATCGCCTAAGAGGGAGCACGGTTGTAGTGCGTGAGGATCGATTCAGAATTCATTACGCTCTGAAGTCATAAAAGCTACTTGAACGTCCGCTTTTAACTCGATAGGTATGACTCTTGTTTGATCGCGCCTGTAGCTCAGTGGATTAGAGCACCACGCTACGAAGAAGGGGCTCTATGGTTTTAAGCTATTGATCCGTTTGATTTATTTTGCAAGGGCTGTGGAAAAGGTAACAAATCAGTAACTTCCGGCCTTGAATTTTCACTATTTACAACGTTGACACTATAACATATAAGTTATACACTAAAGGGGTCTTTTGTGGCGAAGCGAGTTGTTTATTACACCGATAATCGAGGAGACAATCCGGTATGGGATTTTATGGCTTCTCTGCCGGTTGATGAGAGGGAGAAGTGTTTTGAGTATATCGCCTATCTTGAAAAGATGGGCGAGCAGGTAAGACGGCCAGTCGGAGATTATCTGGGCGACAAGCTCTACGAGTTGAGGCCGAAGCAGACACGGATCATCTACTTTTTCATGTTGAAGGATTACGCGGTGCTAGTCCACGCCTTTCGGAAAAAGACGAACGAGGTCCCGAAACGTGAGGTGGATTTGGCGGAGAAAAGGATGACAGATTTTATGGGAAGATACAAAAAAGGCGAAATCCGATTAGGAGGTAAATAATCATGAAACAGATCAAAGCCCCTGCCCATCACGACCTGATGAAGCCCTATCTCAAGGATAAGGCATTCAAAGAAAAGATCGAGGCGGGGGTTCAAAGGCTGAAGGTCATTAGCCAGATCGTTGAACTGAGAGAAAAACTTCACCTGACTCAGACCGAGCTGGCAAATCGAATCGGAGTCTCACAACCCTTCATTGCCCGAATCGAAAATGACGAAGCCTCAAATCTGAGCCTCGAGACCCTAATTAAAATCGTTGATGCCCTTAACGGTGAGATCGAGATTCGGATCAGAAGCAAAAAAGCCGCTTGAACGTCCACTTTTAACTCGGTAGGTATGACTTCTGTTTGATCGCGCCTGTAGCTCAGTGGATTAGAGCACCACGCTACGAACGTGGGGGTCGCAGGTTCGAATCCTGCCAGGCGCATAATTTTATTGAGAAATTTGAATCGGTCTATTCGTCGATTTCCCAAAAAAGTAACAATGGTAACATTTACAGACTTACCACCGATTACGCAGCATCATTGGGGATAGGCTCGGTGAGGGAGAAATTTACGAGGTTGGCTTTCGAGAGCAGGTGTCCTTTTGAGAGATGGGCGTACCTCTGTGTTGTTTGAAAGTCGGCGTGTCCCAAGATCCCTTGAAGGCAACAAAAACAAGCCTCTCAGGAATCACGATTTACTGTCTCATATGTTTTGTGAACAGAAGATTCATGAGATCCAGTCTGTAAAGAGCTCGTCATTGCGATCGAAACGATTGTTGCCTAATCGTCAAAGGAACTGGGTATCTTGTCGAAAATAGTCACACCGAAAATAATATCATTTACTACTCCGGGGTACTGCATTCGTGCCATTCCAGATATGAAGGGATTCTCAGCGTCTTGTTATTGGGTTTGATTTGGTGACTCTTTTTTCAAATACAGAAGCATAACAAAATTATTGGCTCGCAACGATTTGAAATGAAAGGGTTTTTGATAAAGTCTCATTTTTCATACCTTTGGCACGCAACAAATTTTTCTGAATGACGATAACATGATAAACTAAGGAGAATCCTTTATGGTACTTGTCCCAACTCTTTCGTCACTTGTCACAGTTCCTCAACCGATGGCGAATTATCCTATCAGAAATGTAGCCGGTATTGATGGCATTGACTTACCTGGAGGACTTTTTGTGATGGGAGGTCCCGGTTTCGATGATGCTCCTGCCCATTGGGTTCGGGTGAGTGGTTTATGGATGGCAAGAACTCCAGCAACACGTCGGTTGGTCGATCCCTTTCTAGGAAGGGAAGTTCAAAAAGGTACTGAAGGTCTTCCCATTGTCAATGTCTCAGCTGTAAAAGTTGACCAGTTCATCGCTGAGTACAATAAACAGCATGATACACAGTTCGGCTCTCCAGCCGAAGCGGAATGGGAATATGCTGCTAGGGGAGAAGTCGTTCATCTTCGTGATCGTATGGAGGCCGAGGGGATTCGAGAAGGCGATTTTGTGGATTGGGCAAAAGGAAGATTTGAAAATATCTTTGCCCATTGTCTCGGGTCAACCATTTATGCTGATCCCGAAGGAGAAGCCTTTCAAGCGATCCTTCACAGTTCCACTCGTATTTATGGTTATTGTGTTTTTGGACATCCGGAAGGTCTTGATGGCGGAAAAGTCTGGTATAACAAGAATGGAATCACCAGCGTAACAGATGAAGCTGCAGAAAAGCGAGCAAGCTCTTTCAACCTCATTGATATGATCGGCAATGTTTGGGAATGGGTAGCAGATCGGTTTAGTCGTGAGGATAAACGATATGGAGCACAGGCCTATCATACCCTTTCTCCTATCGATCCCGTGAATCAGAATGGGGAGTTTCGGGTCTCCCGTGGCGGCTCCGGCTTCAGGTTTAATCCGGGCCGCATGCGTGCCGACTGCCGCGACAACGACCGCCCTGACGGCCGTTTCAATGATCTCGGTTTTCGGTTGGCGCTGCCCGCTTCCTAGGACTCATAAATTACACTTTGTCCTTTTGCTCTTTTACCCTTTCTTAACCCCCGGAGGGGGTCGTATTTTTTTTCATTTTTACAATGGACACTCCTCAAATTCTCACGCGGATTTATGACCTGCTTTTGTACTTGATCCCACAGGTCTCCAAATTTCCACGCGCTCAAAGATATCTTTTAGGCGATCGCTTAGAGACGACTATCTTGGACGTACTGGAAATTCTGGTAGAAGCAACTTTATTGAAGAAGGGGTTTGGTAACATTTTAGTCACATGACAGATCAAAATAGCCAAAAACCCGGATAAACCGGTGGACAGGCGAATTTAATCCAAGTATTTGTCGTGGTTGAATAATCCCAGAATTTCGAGATGTTGCAGAGCGGCGAGGATTTGGGCGAACACGACTACGAAGCTGAGGGTCGCAGGTTCGAATCCTGCCAGGCGCACAAAGTTTTAAAC